>Ga0070698_100005523_pt1 | contig 13812 bp, 9 predicted proteins | sample KBSK1502metaG_FD_65477 | JGI IMG/M metagenome (GOLD analysis project Ga0070698, IMG submission 65477) | Corn, switchgrass and miscanthus rhizosphere microbial communities from Kellogg Biological Station, Michigan, USA - KBS K1-50-2 metaG | ecosystem: Host-associated > Plants > Roots >...
GTGCCGCGAGCGATCACGCTGATGTCGACATCCTCGCCCAGCGGAATCTTGCGGGTGTGGACTTTCAAAATACCTTCACGACCACGAACATCAGGTCGCGAGACAACGACGCGTCGATCAAAACGTCCCGGTCTGAGCAGCGCAGGATCAAGTACGTCCGGCCGGTTAGTAGAAGCGATCAGGATGACGCCGTCGTTTGACTCAAAGCCATCCATCTCGACCAGCAACTGATTCAGCGTTTGTTCGCGCTCGTCGTGTCCGCCACCGAGTCCGGCGCCGCGATGACGACCGACCGCATCGATTTCATCGATGAAGATGATGCACGGCGCATTCTTCTTGCCCTGTTCAAACAGGTCGCGGACGCGCGAGGCACCGACGCCGACGAACATTTCGACGAAGTCGGAACCCGAAATCGAGAAGAAGGGAACATTAGCTTCGCCGGCGATGGCGCGTGCAAGCAATGTCTTGCCTGTTCCCGGCGGGCCCATCATCAGAACGCCCTTGGGAATTCGGCCGCCGAGTTTTTGAAACTTTTGCGGCTCTTTAAGGAACTCAATAATCTCTTGAAGTTCTTCTTTGGCTTCTTCAACGCCGGCGACGTCCTTAAACGTCACGCGCTTTTGTTGATTGTTCAGGAGCTTAGCGCGCGATTTACCAAACGAGAGCGCTTTGTTGCCACCGGACTGCATCTGCCGCAGCATGAAGACCCAGATGCCGATAATAAACAAGAGCGGCGCCCAGGTAATCAGCATCGGCCAGATATAGCTGCTGCTTCCCGAGTCGTCTTCAAACTTTTCTACCTTGGTCTTACCTTCAGCGTTCTTCTCATTGGCCTTCTTGAACAACTCGTTTTTGATCTGCTCGTTTGTGAGTTGAACTTTATATTCGAGATTGCGGGTGTCAATTGCAGTAGTCTCGTTCTGCTTGACCGTCAACACCTTGATATCGCCGGCATCGATCTTCTGATAGAGCGCTTGCAAATCGAGCGCTTGCGCACTCTTCCCCGAGGGATTGACAAGCCTATAGAGCAACACGGCCCCGGCGACGATCAGCAACCAAAAAATGATTTGTCTAGCTGTAGAACTCAATGTCATTAAAGCCTCCGACTGCGATCATAACCGATCAGGACTTCCTTTGTCGCTTCGCCAAAAGGGTCGCCAGTGCGCGCGCCAGAAGCGGAAGCGGGAGTCCTTTGATGCCGGCCAGCATTTAGCTGGTTGCGCTGAAACACCCTATTAGAAACATCCAAAGCCCGGTTGTTCCCGGCAGCCAACGCCTGGTAAAAAGCGAAAACCGCCGGCTTCTGCCTGGCGGTGTCAACCCCAACGAATTCTAGAGGTCAACGGGCGCATTTTCAACCCCTTTTTGCCCGACAACTCCAGCATTCCTCGCTTACGTGTGATCTTTAAGCCGTCAGGTAATTCTGCGATTCGGCCGCCGCGATCACCCTCCAGCAACTTTTCAACTGCAATCAGGTGAACCATTTCAAGCCGCTTGAGATCCCCGCGCGAACGCAAAATCCATTCGCGTAAGGCGCGTCGTCGCACCGCCGCCGGGCTCTGCAATAGAACACTTACGCTGAGCGATGGCACCTTGGTTTCACTATTCTTCGGGTCCACCAGAGCCAGCTCCAGCAGCCGGTCGGCCTCGTCTGCAAGCGCCGCCGCATCTTCATTAAGGAGACTGGCGGTGCGGCTTAGCGCTTCCACCACGCGATTATTAAACGACTTCATCAGCGGCAAAAGTTGTTTGCGAACTCTGACCCGGGAGAAGCCTTCATCTTCGTTCATTTCGTCAAGGCGAAAATTGATCTGGCGCAGCCGGCAATATTCTTCGGTGTCACCCCGGTGTGCCCAGGCAATCAGCGGACGAACGAGTAGCACATTGGCGTCGCTCCTGAGTCTCCGGATTGCCGGCGTGCCACTCAACCCTTCGGCGGCGCTACCGCGGATCAGTCTCATCAAAATTGTTTCCGCCTGATCGTCGAGTGTGTGCGCAGTCAGCACGTAGTCGGCGCGTCTTTTCACGGCTGTCTTAAACAAAAACTCGTAACGCGCTTGCCGGGCTGCCTGTTCTAGATTCTCACTCTTCTTCTTCGAACCCGGTACTGGCTTCAGATTGGCGCGAGCCCCGACAACGTCCCAGTCGAGTCCTTTCGCGAGTTCCTTAACCCACAGTGCATCCTTGCGGCTCTCAGGCCTTAGCCCGTGATCGAGATGGCCAACAATCAACTTAAGACGCAGCTTGTCCGTTTTGATTAACTCGTCCAGAGCGAGTAGGAGAGCGGTCGAGTCGGCGCCACCGGAAACGGCAACTACGATGTTTGCATCTGAAGCAGGCAGCGCGAGACGTCGCCACTGCTCCAGCAACTGAGCGGCGAAGGCTGTGAGCCTCGGCTTGGTCGATCGGCGCGGTTTGGTGTTCGTCATAATCTCGTAACGATGTTCAGGCTGCTACCTGATCAGTCTTTCGGTTAGCGCCGAAGGTGCGGCATTAAGTAGCCGCGGCCGTAAGGCCGTGGATCAAAACATCGAATGAGATTGAGGCCCGTAGGGCCGGCACTCTTTTGCTTTGGAATGCGACTTAGTGTCGCACCTTCGGCGCTCAACAATTTTTCTTTCGCTTATCCACGGCCTCACGGCCGTGGCTATTTGCTGACGGTCCTTCGGACCTTAAACCCTGAGCGTGCCTCTTAACTGTAATTACCATTCAAAACGGTTTCTTTGTTTGGTTCACATTTGAACTCACCGGGCTAAGGCCGCGGAGTGAATGAGATTCTACCGATACCCAGCTTGACATTCATTAACCCGCCGCTTCTAATTCACGCATCCCAGGCAGTCTTACGCACTAAATAGTTCTCCCGGAAAAAATCTTCGCGAGGTTAATGATGAAACCGAGTACATCTCTGAATCGAAGCCTGCTTCTGTGTGCGCTAATCGTGGCGCTGTTGACCTTCCAATCCATTCCCGTCTCCGCGTTTGACGAAGGCATGTGGACGTTTAATAACGTGCCCAGGGAAACGATCAAACAAAAATACGGCTTCGACGTTACTGACGACTGGCTAAAAAAAGTTCAGCTTGCGTCAGTGCGCTTTCCCAACGGCTCGGGCTCATTTGTCTCGCCTAACGGCCTGGTGCTCACAAATTATCACATTGTCGAAGATGCCGTCGGCGAACTAAGCACCGAGACCAAAGATTATGCGAAGGAAGGCTTTGTTGCTCGCAACCAGTCAGAGGAGTTGAAGGCTGATGGTCTATCGTTGGATCAGCTGGTCAGCATCGAAGACGTCACCGCTGTGGTGAACAGCACTGTGAAAGACGATATGTCCGCCACCGAGGCGAATGCAGCGCGACGCGCGCAAATGACAGCCATTGAAGCCCAATCATTGCAGCAGACGGGTCTGCGAAGCGACGTCGTGACGCTCTATCAGGGCGGCCAATACAATCTCTATCGCTATAAGAGGTACACGGACATTCGACTCGTCTTCGTGCCTGAGTTTCAGGCTGCATTCTTTGGCGGCGACCCTGACAACTTCAACTTCCCGCGCTTCAACATCGACATGGCCCTGGTCCGAGTTTATGAAAACGACCAGCCCGTGCAATCTGAGAACTATTTCAAGTGGTCAAAGACTGGCGTGAAAAACGGCGAGCTGGTTTTTGTCACTGGCCATCCGGGTTCTACGCAGCGACTAAACACCGTGGCTCACCTTGAAGCGCTCCGCGACGTCACCATTCCGCTTGTGCTTCGCATGTTGCAATCGCGTCAGAAGATGCTGAAGGCGTACATGGCGCAGGGTGAAGAGCAGACGCGCCGCGCGCAAAACGAGCTGAACTCGGTTGAGAATGCGATCAAAGTTTACAAGGGACAAATTGCCGGGCTTAAGGATCCAAAGTTGATGGCCGGGAAGCGCATCGCCGAACAGACTTTGCGAAACTCGATTAATGCAGACGCACGGAAGAAAAAAGAGTACGGCGACGCCTGGGACGCCATTGCCAAAGCTCGCAGGGACCTGGCGACGTACGAACGCGACCGTCGCTTTCTGGATCTCGGCTCGGGCTTTAACACGCCGCTGTTTGGATACGCGCGCACGCTGGTGCGCCTGGCTGAAGAGAATGAAAAGCCGGACGCGAAACGCCTGCCGGAGTATATGAATGCGCGCCGGGCCGCGCTCGAGGCCGGTTTGTATTCAAGCGCGCCTATCTATGACGACTTCGAAAAGATGAAGCTCGCCAACTCGCTGACGTTTTTGCAAAGTGAGTATGGCGCGGATAGTTCGTTCGCAAAGAAGGTGCTGAAGGGTAAAACGCCGGAAGCGCGCGCGGCTGAGTTGATCGAGGGAACCAAACTCAAAGACGTTGAGTATCGCAAGCAGGTCGCGACGGCCGGAGTGAGAATGATTAACAGCGGCACCGATCCAATGATCGAGCTGGCGAAGGACATCGACAAGGAAGCGCGCGCCGTGCACAAGCGTTATGAGGAAGAAGTGTTGGCGGTCGAACGCGCAAACTATGCGAAGATTGCCCACGCGCTTTTCGAAGACCAGGGAACCAAGCTCTATCCCGACGCCACCTTCACGCTGAGGCTTTCCTACGGCGCAGTGAAAGGCTATCGCGAGAATGGAAAGTTTGTTACGCCCTTCACGACACTGGGTGGCCTCTTCGCGCGTTCAAATCAATATCATCACGCGTTCCCTTACAACCTGCCACCGCGTTGGACGAGCAAGCGTTCAACGCTGAATCTAAGGACGCCGTTCAATTTCGTTTCTACCAACGACATCGTCGGTGGTAACAGCGGTTCGCCGGCGATTAACAAAAACCGCGAGTTGGTCGGGCTGATCTTTGACGGCAACATTCAGTCACTCGTCGGAAACTTTGAGTTTGACGAGTCAGTCAATCGTTCAATCTCTGTGGATGCGCGGGGGATGATGGAAGTGCTGCGGAAAGTCTTCGGCGCGAATGCAATCGCGAACGAGTTGCTGAAAGGTTAGACTTTCTTTGAGATCCGAGATCTGAGTTCTTATCTGAGATCTCAAATCTCAAATTTTAGATTCTTGAAGGAGAGACGGCGCCACCCCCTGTTCGGAACAACAAAATCCATTCGCAACCTAAAATCAAGCGCTGAATAAACCTATTAATACTATGTGGAAACCACGCAAACCTATACATTGCTCCCCGTGAACCTGCAATTGGACAACGTACTCCGTGAGGTGAGAGATCTCGTCGCGGGTAGTTCCAGTAGCACCGAAGTCACTCGCCCCAACGACCCCATCACGCGGCAACTCGTTGCCGAGCAGTTGCTTGCTGCCATGTCTGGCCCCGACCCTGCCGAGCAGGAGCGGGCCAGAAAAATATTCATCAAACACGGATACCTCGACGAAACTACAACCCAGTTTCGTTGCGCAGACGCTGCCGCGGATCGAGCCGCCGCCGCCTACTCGCTTGGAATCGTCGGTAGCCGTCTCGCGACCGCACACCTAATCGCCGGCATCTTCGATAGTGAGCCCGAAGTTTGCCGTGCCGCTGCCGAAGCGCTGGCCCGTATCGGCGACCCAGCCGTCTCAATGGCCCCGTTGGATCTGCTAATCAATACTCCAAGCGACCAAACAGCGACGGACAGTTCAAGATTTGGGTCTCCCTACTCGCCTGTAACGCAAACTGTTAGTTTGCGCGTGGAGTCAGAACCCGAGCGCTTTGTCGAGACTGCGCCTGACCCTGAGCGTAGCGTTGAGTCCGAGCGTCGCGTTGCGCCTGAGCGGCGCGCTGAGTCCGAGCGTCGCGTTGAGTATCGCCCGTCTGTGATCGGTGTTGATACTGCAGACGTGCCAGCAGAGATCGTCGCCGGTCTCACCAGCCAGGTTCCCGAAGAGCGTGTCGAAGCTTTAGCCAAACTAACGCAGTCAGGCGCCAAAGCGACGTTTAAGTTAATCGTGAACTCTTTCGCCGACGTCTCGCCCGAGGTTCGCCACGCAGCCGCGCGTGCCCTCTATGAACTTGACCCACACCACTCTGCGGAACCATTCGGTCGTGCCATCGACGAAAGCTCCTCGGAGCAGGGCAGAAACATCGGCATAGCCTTGGCTGCATCCGGCGTGGCCGGCAGAGCCATTGAAGATCTGGCGGGCGACAGCAGAGAGGATGCTTACAATTCCCTGTGCCTTCTGTTTGCGATGGCCAAGACCGGCGAAATTCAGCCCTTGATAAAAGCCATCGAGGGACACCCGAGCGGCGAAGTCCGCCGCGCCGCCGTAAAACTCCTCACCCTCAACGGCCAATCCGAAGTCGCCGCCGAAGCCGCCAAGCGCCGGCTGATGGTGCATGTGAAATAGAGTCGTTACGTCATAAGCTCTTCCACCGTTGGATCTTTGAATATGCGAGATTGTTCTAGTTGGGTGCGGAGGTCCAGATTCCTCGGCGCTACTGCCCTCCTTAACGGTCGGGCTACTGCCCCTATGTCCCCCCTTAACTTAAAAAAAGAGCCACTCAAAATGAGTGACCCTTTCGCTGTCACCTATGCGCGGTTGTTAGGTATTCGGTTTTTGGTATTACTGAACCGCGGTTCCCTGAGTGGCCCACACCTGCCAACGTCCGTCGCGTTTGACGTAGGTATCAGTGAAGCGAGTCCGACGATCAAACGGCTTTCCTTCGGCGTCTTTACCTCGCACGCGATTTATGCCCGTCACGATCGCTGAGTTTCCTTCGACGCGCACGTTCAGATCCGAAAGCTCGAGGGAGTCAAGCACTGTCTTGTCGCCTTTCATCGAAGCAATCTCTTCCCCTTTGCTGTGAATTCCGCCGGTGCGGCTACTTATGTCCGTGGCATCGTCAGCGTAGTTGCGTTCGAACCAGGCAACATCGCCGCGCTTGCTGGCATCGTTCCACTCGCGCTCCATGTAGAGCAGAGCGCCAGCGTCGTCCAGCGGATGGCCGGCGTTGCTTACGACCTGCCAGCCATCACCGCGCCGCTCCAGGATGTGAACGCTGCGGCTATAGAAAGTTTCTTCTTTGGCGCCTGACCTTTCGGTGATTACGTTGCGATGCGTGATTGTTGCCGAGTTTGGCGTGCAGGTAATCATGTAGTAGTCATGGGTGACCTTGGCGGCATTGGGGTTGGCTTTATCGCGCTCAGCCTGCTTGACTGCGCCGTCAACAGACTGAGCTTTGTCTATGGCGCCAGCCGCGCCTAAGCCCACAAAGTTGTCGGCGTACACGTTTTGCAGAAAGGCCCGGTCACCACGAACGCTGGCTTCGCCCCAGGCACGATCAAAATCTTCCAGCTTCTTTTTGTCGGCGTCGCTACACTGACCAAAGGCAACAGTTGTAGCGGCAATCATCAGCAGTGATACTGCTAGAAATCGTTTCATTTTGGGAGACTCCTTTTGAATTGGGTTGGGAAGTTTAGTTGAAGAAACAAAGCGGGCTGATTTAGTTGGCGCACTTCTATCCCAGGCAAAGGCAAAAGTCAAACAAGGCATTAACTCGGGTAGTGGGCCGGCGAGACAATGCAAGGTCAGCTAGCATGGGTGTATCGACACAAATACAAAACCGAGGGCGAACCCGCGAAGCGGGTGACAGCATAAAGCCTGGGGCGTGAGCCTCAGGATCGTCGCAGTAGAAAAAAGGAAGCCCGCGGGAGCGGGCGACAGCGGAAACAAATTCTGGGAATCGTGGAAAATGAATTTGTGAGGACTGTCGCCCGCTCGCGCGGGCTCGTGCATTTGTGCTTTCGCGATCCTGGGGTTTCGCTGCGCTTCACCCCAGGCATTATGCTTTCGCCGGCTCCGCCGGCTAAAAAAACGTCCAGTCTCGATGGGTCGAAACTGGACGCTGGTTTGGTGCTCACGATAACGCGCGGTTGGTTAGTTGATCTGCTGGAGATTCAGGATCGTCTCCAGGATTGTGCCGAGGATGCTTGCGTTGCCGTTTGAATAACGGCCGTATTGATTGCGGCTGTAGTAGCCGTCCTCGTATCCGCGGTCGAAGCCCTGGCGGAAGTAGTATTGATACTCGCTCTGGTCTACGTAATAGCCGTCGTAGCCGTAGCTCGCGTCTTCGTAGCCGATGGCATCCTGCGGGCTAAAGTTCCAACCATCCTGGCGGTCAGCCTGGCCGGCGCGGAAGCCTTCTTCGTAACCGTTGTTAATCGCCTGGCGCAACATCTGGGCGCCATACTGATTCGTTTCGTAATAACTGCCGCCACGCGAATAGCGATAGTTGTATGGGCCGTAATCGCTGTAGCTCCAGCTTTGCAGACGCAGTTGATCCTGACGCAAGCGCTCGAGATAGCGTTGCTGATAACGCAGTTGCGCTAAGCGTCGCTGCTGTTCGAGCAAGCGCTGTCGCTGATTGGCCCAACTCTGGTGACGCGACCATTCCTGACGATACTGGTTAGCACGCCGTTCCTGATACTGGCGCCAGTCGCGCTGCTGATTGCTGTTCTGGTTGTTGCGCCAGTCGTTGTTGCGCCAGTCGGGGTTTTGATTGCCAGTGCGATTTGAACGGTCGCGCCAACGATCCGAGTCCCGACGTGTCGAGTCTTGCTGTTGGCGTCGCTGCCAGTCGGAGTTCTGCTGAACCTGCTGCCGACGTTGCAGTTCTAACTGTCGCTGCTGCTCGGCGCGCTGCAGTTCCTCATTGCGGCGCCTTGCTTCGTCGCCTCGGTCGCGCTGACGGTTCTGTTCCCATCTTTGCTGTTGTTCGGCGCGTTGCTGATCCTGATTCTGCCGAACGCGTTGCTGATTTTGCTCCCAGCGCCGTCGCTGTTCGTCCTGATTCTGATCGACCCGCTGGCGATTCTGCTGCCAGCGCTCTTGCTGCTGGGCGCGCTGTTGATTTTGCTCTGCCGCACGTTGCGCCTCCCGTTGCCGCTGCATGTCGGCACGCTGCTGCTGCTCAGCCTGGCGCTGTTGCTGTTGCGCCTGCTGACCCTGCTCGCGCTCTTGTCGTTGCGCGTTTCGGCGGGCTTCCTGCTCAGCGCGGCGTTGGTTTCCTTGATCACCTTGTCCCTGATTTTGGTTCTGATTACTTTGATCGGACTGTTGCTGGGCTTCTTCGCTGCGGTCGCGTCCACGACCACGGCGGCCCTGCGCGTTTGTGATATCACTTGCGCCGATTAGCACTGCGAAAGCAAGCGCTCCCGACGTTGCGAGCCCTTTGTAATTAACTCTCATTTATGTACCCCTTTGAACCTTGTTGCTCCTTTGAGACTTACCCGGTATCAGTATTGGCAAGCAGCGTTCCAGCGGGGGAACCCGTGTCGAGGAGTGATTTTGTTGACGACAAATGCACCCATATGATTCACGCATGAACGTTATGGGATATGCTCTTCGCTCCGTGGGAGCGACATGTTTATAGCGACCATTCCCTCAAATGCTCTTCGCTCCGTGAGGAGCGAAATATGTTTTCAGCGGCCATTGAACAAATTTGTTGCGCTCCTACGGAGCGCGAGTCTAGTAACGCGACGTCCGGCTATAAACATCTCGCCCCGCTGGGGCGAAATCCGACAGCATGAACTTGTTGCGCTTTCAAACTTGAATCCGCGAGTTATGAGGACGGCAGTGGGCAAGCTAGGCTCGCTCGAGCCCTGCGTACTTCTCGATGAGTTTCTTTTGGCCGAAGCCGGGAAAGGTGACGGTTAGCTTAAGAGAATCGCCCACGCCTTCGCGGCGCAGAACGAGACCGCGGCCGTACTTGGCGTGGCGCACGTAGGAGCCGGGGACGAAATCGGCCGCGCTACCCGGGGAAGGGGGAACGGGTAAAGGGGAAGACGGGCTTTCAAGTTCGGAGTTGCGGGCTTCCGGTTTACGACTTTGGACTTTGGACTTTGGACTTGGAACCTGGCGCGGGAAGCTGCCGCTGGTGTTGCCGAGTTGGGTGGCGCGCTGCTTGAAGAACTCGGCGATTGAGTCGACGCTGTCGTAAGTCTTGCCCGCGTATTTGCCTTTTTCTTTGCGATACCCGCTCTGAGCCTCGCCTCCTACCGCCTGTTCGCGGCGATATTCGCCGTGTTCGTAATCAATCTGGGTTGAACCGCGGGCGAATGAGAGCCAGGAGTTTCCACGCGAAAGATCTTCCATCAGTTCCAAAGGCATTTCGTTTAGAAACTGCGAAGGCTCAGACGCCAGCTCTTCACCGTAAACGCGGCGCTTCATGGCGTGCGTCACATATAAAAATCTTTCCGCGCGCGTCATCGCCACATAACAGAGCCGGCGCTCTTCTTCCAACTGCGCCGGATCCGTAGCTGAACGCGAATGAGGAAAAAGCCCGTCTTCGAGTCCAGCGATAAACACGAGCGGAAACTCGAGACCCTTGGCAGAGTGAGCGGTCATCAAGGTGACCGGCGCGTCGCCTTTGTATTGATCGGTATCGGAGACAAGAGCCGAGTGATCGATAAACTCGCGCAAGCCGTCGATGCCTTGCTCGTCGTAATCGACGGCAGCGTTCACCAATTCCTGCAGGTTTTCCAAACGTGCTTCGGCTTCGTCAGTCTTTTCGCCTTTGAGTGCGTTCTCGTAGCCGGTTTCGAAGATGGCGGCTTTGACGATGTCGGAAGGGGAAGAAAGAGCGGGGGCAAGCCGCCCTTCCTGACCCCGAGGCTCCGTGACTTGAGCTGCTTCCTGAGACTCTGAGGCTTGAAACTCTGCTTGAGACTGTATGACTTGAGAGCTGCTTTCAATACCAGCCATCTTGCCGAGGCGAAGGATAAGCTTGCGGAAACTCTTGAGTGCTGAGACTGGGCGCAAGCTCAGACCCTCCGGCTTTTCGATCACAAGGGCAATCGTTTCCCACAGCGAAAGACCATAGTCATTCGCCCGACGAGAAACTTCGTCGAGAGTTTGTTTACCGATGCCGCGCGGCGGACTGTTGATAACGCGTTGCAGCGCGATCGAGTCGGTGGGATTCAGCGCCAGCTTGAGATAGGCAATGATGTCGCGCACTTCCATGCGCTCGTAAAACGAGAAGCCGCCGACGATGTTGTACTGCAGGCCGGCGCGACGCATCGCCTCTTCAAACACACGCGACTGGGAGTTGGTGCGATACAAAACTGCGCTGCGCAGGTCGTACTCATCCTGCCTATGTTCCAGAATCTTTGAGGCAACAAAACGCGCCTCTGATTCCGCATCGAACGCCTGGAAATAGCGCACGCGATCTCCGCGAGGGTTCGAAGTCCAGAGGTTCTTTCCCTTGCGCTCGACGTTGTGTTTCACCACCGCGCCCGCCACGTCGAGAATTGTTTGCGTAGAGCGATAATTCTGTTCCAGCCGAATTGTTTTCGTGTTTGGGAAGTGGCTTTCAAAGTTGAGAATGTTAGTGATGTCAGCCCCACGCCATTTGTAAATCGACTGGTCCTCGTCGCCGACGACCGCGATGTTTTGCTGCTTCTCAGTTAACAGACTTATCAACGAGAACTGCAGGGAGTTCGTGTCCTGATACTCGTCAACCAGGATGTAGCGAAACTTATTGTTGTACTTCTGGCGCACTTCCGGCACCTCACGTAGCAGGCGCACGGTCTTAATCATCAAATCGTCGAAGTCGAGCGCGTTGTTTGCGTGCAGCCGCTCCTCGTAAGTCTCGTAGACTCGAGCGATTGAGGCGCGGCGCTCGTCGACGTAGTCGGCACGCGCGGCAAAAGCAGCGACGTCTTCGCCACGATTCTTTGCCGAGCTGATGGTTGACTGAGTCGCACGCAGGCCGAGCTGCTTTTCGTCGTAGCCCAGATCCTTGATGCAGTTTTTGATTAGTCGCAGCGAGTCGTCCTGATCATAGATGGTGAAGGTTCGCGTGTATTTGTCGTTAAGTTTTTCGATGTCCTGACGCAGGATGCGCACGCAGAGACTGTGAAAGGTCGATACGAGCGGCCAACTCAGGAGCTCCTCATCGCGCAACAGGCGCTGGACGCGTTGGCGCATTTCCTGCGCGGCTTTGTTGGTAAAGGTGACGGCCAGGATATTCCACGGCGCGACGCCTTTTTCGGCGATCAGGTAAGCGATGCGATGAGCGATTACACGAGTTTTGCCCGAGCCGGCGCCGGCGAGAATCAGCAGGGGACCCTCTGTTATCTGTACAGCTTCGCGTTGTTGTTCGTTAAGGGAATCGAGAAAGTTGGTCATTAGCAATCAGCAATCAGCACTCAGTCCAAACCAGCAAGCGGGTTATCGATCACGTCGAACCTTCATCAAGAGAGACGCAAGCATTCGCTTGACTTCGACAACGCGTCCATTGAGATCATCGTAAATCTTTTTTGATAGGAGATTCAGATCCTTGGCTAAGAGGATATGATACTCGACCTCGCTCGCAGATCCCATTCCGATCTGAAGGAAGCGCGCCAGCTCTGCGTTTCCGCCTCTTCCAAAGCCTTCGGCAATGTTAGCTGCGATAGACGCTGATGAGCGTCTCAGTTGACTCGTTAGTCCATACCTCTCTTCTGTTGGGAAGGATGCAGTGGCCTTATATATCTCCAAAGTGAGTAGATGAGCCTTCTCCCAGACCTTGATTTCTCTAAAATCACGCATGTTGAGCCATCCTTTTTGAACTGTAAGACCCAGTGATTCTCCTAGGTCGTAGCTACAAACGAAAGGTTGGCTGATTGCTGAGGGCTGACTGCTTATTGCCGAATTCCTTGCAAGTTTGACCACAAGAATCGGATAGAACCGATGCAAAAAACTCGTTAACATGCGCCCTGGTTATGAATGAAGGAAACTTGATGAGGTGATATTATGAGTGCATTAATGAAAGAACAAATGAATCTACTGCCGGACGATCACGAAGCGCAGTGGCAGGCAGTGTTGACGAAAGACGCGCGCTTCGATGCGGAGTTTGTTTTCGCTGTTAGTTCGACCGGTATCTACTGCCGCCCATCTTGCCCTTCGCGGCGTCCGCGTCGGGAGCGCGTTTCGTTTTTCCGAATGCCGGAACAGGCCGAGCAAGCGGGGTTTCGCGCCTGCCTTCGCTGCCATCCTCGGGAAGCGCGAACTCAGGATCCTCAAATTCAAATGGCGCAAGAGGTCTGTCGCTTGATTGACGAAAACGACGGCGAACCAATCACACTTTCAACCTTGAGCGAGCAGCTTGGCGTTAGTTCTTTTCATCTGCAGCGAACTTTCAAGAACGTAATGGGGATCACGCCGAAAGACTACGCGGAGACTTCGCGGGTCAATAAATTCAAGCAGGGCGTTCGCAAGGGCGCAGCCATTACCAGCGCCATCTACGATGCAGGCTTCGGTTCAAGCAGCCGGTTATATGAAAACGCTGCTGCTCAACTTGGAATGACACCGGCGACTTACGGCAAGGGCGGACGTGGGGCAGTGATTAACTATGCAATAGTTGAAACACCTCTGGGTCGTCTTTTGGTTGCAGCAACAAACAAGGGCGTCTGTTCGGTCATGCTCGGCGACTCGGATGCTTCACTCAAAGCCGATCTGTTGCGCGAGTTTCCGGAGGCGGAGATCCGTCATGAGGAGAAGGCGCTTCGTTCCTCGCTTAACGCGATAGTCGAACACCTGAAAAACAAGAGTCCACACATCGACCTGCCACTCGACATTCGGGCTACGGCTTTTCAGCGGCAGGTTTGGGAACAGTTGCGTGCCATTCCTTACGGCGAAACACACTCTTACAGCGAAGTAGCAAAAGCGATTGGACAGCGAAAAGCCGTACGTGCGGTGGCGCGCGCCTGTGCCACAAATCCGGTTGCGCTCGTGATTCCATGTCACCGCGTTATTCGTGAAGACAGGAGTTTGGGTGGTTACCGCTGGGGCCTGGAGCGGAAGAAGAAATTGTTGGAGACAGAGAAAGAGGCGAGCCGGAGCAATTCCTCAGT
>Ga0070698_100005524_pt1 | contig 13810 bp, 8 predicted proteins | sample KBSK1502metaG_FD_65477 | JGI IMG/M metagenome (GOLD analysis project Ga0070698, IMG submission 65477) | Corn, switchgrass and miscanthus rhizosphere microbial communities from Kellogg Biological Station, Michigan, USA - KBS K1-50-2 metaG | ecosystem: Host-associated > Plants > Roots >...
AACTCGCTCCGCAAAAGGGTCTTCTGTTTTCGAAGGACCAAGCCATAGGGTGGTTTGCGCAGCACTATCCGAAGATCAAAGAGGGAACGATTTTAGCCCACCTGGTCCGCTTCTCAAGCAATGCGCCGAGTCGGCTTCACTACAACGTCAAAGCCGACGAAGATTTGTTATTTCAGGTGGACCGTAGCCATTTCCGGCTCTACCATCCATCCAACGACCCAGCGCCGATCCACTCGAAAGGGGACGCTGTTCCGGCCGCTCGAGATGATCCTGCCAAAGGTGAGACAGAGGGTTCGAGCGAGTTCGCATACGAGAGTGATCTTCGTGATTTTCTAGCGAAGAATCTAACGGTTGTCGAGCCTGGACTTCAACTCTATCAGGAGGAGGGCATCACCGGAATCGAGTTTCCAGTTGGCGGAAGGTTCATAGACATCTTGGCAGTCGACGCCGAGAAGCGGCTGGTCGTAATCGAGCTCAAAGTCTCACGAGGTTATGACCGGGTCATAGGGCAGCTTCTGCGTTATATGGCATGGATAGAGAAGAATCATGCAGAACCCGGTCAAGGTGTCCGGGGAATTATTGTCGCCAGAGAGATTTCAGAGGATCTTCGCTTGGCTTGCTCATACCTTCCGACGCTTGGTCTTTACGAGTACGAAATGTCCGTCTTCTTGAAAAGAGTTGAGTTCGAACCACTGAGGATACTCAGTCAGCCTAATCCTTAGCGGACGTTGGTTCATGTCAATATGCACACCGGAAGACTTTGATCACATCCTTCACTCGCATATAAACGCTACCGAGAATTGCTACGGCCGTGGGCGATAAATCTTTCATTACGCGACCTCCGTTCCACGAGAAGTTTCTGTCAACAATTATCCGTCCGCATTGTAAGTTCGATAAACCGATACTTGCCCCACCATTAACCTCAAACTACCAGCTCGTCGGTATAGCCTTCGACTATTTGTTGAGATTCTATTTAGAGCGAATCAACGTCGGGTCAAGAACATCTGAATGGGTTGCCGAAGAAGGTGTCATCCTTCTCGATCCTTTGGAAGGGACCTCGGACAAATATGAAATAGCAAAAAGGCATCTAGAAAACGCGCGTGAACTTTATCAGTCGTATATACAAGAAGGCTTCCTGACGGACGAGCTGATTTCAGCGGCGATCTGCCTGGCTCATCTCGAAGGGACCCGTAGGAGCGGCACTTTCAACGAAGCGGACTTTAAGACAATTAACGAAAGAGATGTTGCTGATTTAAGGGAACTGATGTTGCTCGTACAAGACCAGGATTTCACGTCTCGAAAAGCTTGTTATCTAAATCCAACGTTTGGTTCACTCCGCTCAAACGCGGACCTCATTATCGATGATAGGCTTATGGATATTAAGACAACTAAGGCTCTTGTGTTGGATCGCCGGCACCTTCATCAACTGGTCCACTACTACATCTTACTATCTCTTGAAGGCATTGATGTCGGGCGCAAGCGGCCTATCAATTACTTTGAGGAGGTGTGCGAAGTGAATCACATCTGCATTTACTTTTCACGACATGGGTACTTACATACCATGAAGATCACCGACTTAATAAATCCGGAACGTTTCCCTGGATTTATAAAATGGTATATCGAAGCAACACGTCCTTTAGAGGATCAACGCTTAGCCTATTGCGGTAAGGCTTACGGTGTGGTCCCAAAGGGAATTGTGAAAGAAATACAGGCAGCGCGTCGCTTAAAACAAAGAAAGCACGTTCGTGAGATTCATCCAGTAGTTGGCAAGTCTTAATGACCTTGGAGCTACTTCCACGTTGATGGCAGCCATGCAGAAACCTCTGATTCAATCAAAGGTTGAAAACGTTCTCGGAATAATTTGGAGATGCCTTCTTGAAAGCCGACAAGGTCTAAGGGATAGATATAATCGTTTGCAACATACTTACCCCAGGTTCCAGTATTCCAAACACGAAATACTCCTTTACCGCAACCCGGAATAGCTCCCTCGAAACATACGCTCCCGACAGGAACTCGTCCCAAGTAATACTACCCGGAAATCTGAATCGCAAGAGTGGCTCTCCATGAAGAGGATTAGCTTTGTCAAAATGTTCCGCGCGCGTTGGAAAAATCGCCGTCCAGTGTTGCGACAAAGTTAATAAAATAGCTTCATGGCCGCGGAGTAACCACGAGCATTAGAAAGGTGACTCGGTATCCCATGTGTTGTAATTTCGCCAAAAAATCCTGTTGCAACGAACAGGTCGGTCGGACCGAATGCGTACCTTGATATAGGTTTTGTCATTTGGCAAATCATCCCCAGAGAAATAGGCCAGTATTTCTCCTGTATTTGAGAGGAAAAGCGAAGGCATATTCAATTCATACGTCTTACCATCCTTCCCTACAAGCTCAACTTGAGGTCTCACAATGGAACCATCCGGCAATACCAGTCCGGCCCCCCCTTGTTCAGTGTGTATAGATCTGTCCAGATCCAACGCGATCATGTGTCGCTGACGTTCAACTCTCAGCGGTGATTCCGGGACAATCTCCAGCCACTGAGACGCGGTTGTCGTCGGCCCAGCAAGCTCTTGATCAAGATACGGATTGTGCCATCGATAGAACTTGCGGGTGATTGGGATTACAAGGAAACCTGTCGCCCCCAAACACACTAAGATAAGGAGTATGAGCAAGCTAATTTGGAGGTTTGCTTTCACCTAAGATCATCTCCTATAAACGCGTTGACCTGACGCGTTTCCTTTATTGTAATGGTTGATCGACTGAATATACGGCCGCAACTTGTTCAAAATGTAGGCCCTATGCTCCAATGGCAAAATACTGTCGTTTTTAGGCAGACCCATTTCCTTTGTTGCTCTACAGAAAGCTGCTCCGCAGTTACCATCGAGCGGAGACCACGCCCCGTGGAAGTTCTCTATTTCCTTCACTAAGTCTGCAGCCCATTGTGGATTATTCTCGTTGTCAAGGACATAACCAACTCCGTTCCGCCAGCTATTCTCCTTCAGGTAGTCCGAGAACGGCCTTCCCTTATCCCAGCCGTCCTTCTCGAAAGACCAGTTCTCGCCATTGATGTTGAAGCTGACATGACCCAACTTCGACACCGAACCCCCCGCAAACGTCTGCCAAATTATTACCTCGAGGTAAGTTCGTTGTTGGGCTAGGCCAGGGAAGCCTGAAACATCAAAAATCTTACCAAGCTCAATCGTTTGGTTTTGAAAAAATGTGGCCAGGTCCTTTGGCCGGACATGCAGCATCTCGGCCAGGCTTTTATAGGTGTCGTCCTTTCTGTCGGATTCATAGCATTGAGGACCATTCCCTTGGCAATCATTGCGCTTCTTCCACAAACCGAACGGATCCGTGTATGTGAGCGGTTTGTTTCCTACATAAGCGTAAAGATTCCAGCTCTGTGGCTCGCTCTTATACTGATCCATGAGCGGTATGTCTGCGCTAGTAAACCGACCCTGTCCCGATGAGTAGTAACGCGCATGCGCGTAGTCCAACCCGGTTTCATACTCCCGTTCATATTCGGTGAATTTCTGGCGGACACTGTCGCCGCTGTAGCCTTGTGGTGTAGTGCGGCCGCCAATTAATGCTACCTGGGGCCCGCCGATCTCTTCGCCAAACGGCAGATAGTCGTGGCGCTTCACACTGGCCAGGCTGCCGCTCTTATTCACAATCATGCGGGGCGTGCCAAGTTGATCTGCGACCAGCCAGAACGCCTCGCGATAGAGCGTGCCAGCAAGCTCACGAAACGGGCCACAAGTCGCGAATTGACTGAGCACATTTTGCCGGCCCGTCCCGACGCTCGCCTGACCTGACCAGAAGCTTAAGCCGCCGGCATCTGGACCACGCTGCAGAAAGGCTTCGTAGAGGTTAGTGACGTACTGCGTGTTAGAAATGGAACCATCGTTGACCTGCCCGGCAAACAGCGAACGTCCAAAAGTCTCCGCCTGCGTCTGCACCTGGCTGAGTCCCTGCGCCGCCGCCGCATTCAGCGCATCGCGCTGTTGCTGCAACTCAGTGGGAGTTGCATTCCGGCCGTAGGCCCCGAGATAGAAGTTGTTAACGAAGTGGTCGGTGCGCTCATTGTCCCCCCAGGCGACGGTGCCGTAGAGCGTAGCCACCAGCGCTATGAACTCGGAGCTGGCTTCAAAGGCGTTGCAAACATTGACGCGACTGCTGGCCGCCTGAGGCGTCCACCAACCGAGCCCGCTATCATCCGGGGCGCGCTGTAAGTACGCATAGTAAAGGTCGGTCACGTACTGAACGTCAGTTCGAGGTGGAGGCGACGTTTCGTAGTTGGTAGACGTAAACAACGACCTCGCGATCTGATTGGCGACAGTCTGCAACTGCGCCTGACTCTGAGCACCCGCTGCCGCCAGTTGATTAATTCCATCCTGCAACTCCTGCGCGCTAGGATCTCTTTGTTTGGCCCCGTAGTAAAGGTTCGTCACAAACCTGGCGAGCCGCACATCGTCGCCGGATGACATGGTCACAAGCAACTCACCACCGCGGTAGCCGTATTCTTTCGACGGCAAGAAGGGCGCCGCGCCCGACTTGTACTCCGCCAGCAGCTCGCCACTCATACCATAAAGCTGCCACGTCTCCACACCATTAACACTGCGTTTGATGCGCCGGCCATCGGCGTCGTAGGTATAGGTTTCCCATTGGCTGTTGGGCGTTCCCTGAGCTTGCTTCATGCGGTTCTCAGCGTCGTAAATGCGGGCACCCTGGCCAGCATAGGAGTCATAAGTCTGGTTACCGGCAAGGTCGTATTGAATCCGCCGCTGGCTCATCGTCTGGATCGCCGTATCTCCCGGCGCGTATAGACGATTCGTGTACTGCGCATCTGCCTTGTCGAACTGCGTGTTGGATATATTGGAGCTCGGATTGATCGTGCGATTACCCCAACGATCGTAGTCGTAGGTTTGCGTGAAGACCGGCGTCAGATTCCCGCCGCTCTGGTACTGGCTCTCCTGGACGCTGGCCAGTCGGTTTAGTGTGTCGTAGCTGTAGGTATCAATCGACGTTGCGTAGGGCCCGGCACCACCTGAGCCATAGGTGCCATTGGCGTCAAGCGGAATTGAGTGTTCACTGCGCAGTACGTTGCCGTTGTTTGAGGCGTCGCTAGCCTGCCACTGGTAATTCTGCGCATAGTAGTTGACCAAGGCGCCACGGCTCCAATTCCATTCGTCAGTAGCCCAGGCAACTGAACTCAGACGAATGTCATAGAGCTGGCCGCGCACATTGTAATGCAGCTTGTGGTAGAGCGCCGTTTGGGTGCCAAACTGCTCCTCTTGCATACCGCCAAATTCGCTGTAGGTAATATTGGTGGCGTAATTGCGCGCGACGCCGTCACCGAGATTACCGGTGTCACTATTGAGCCGGCCGGCAATATCGTAGCCATAGTTTACAGAGTGACCAGATGGATAAATCTGTGTCAAGACATGACCGGCTTTGTCATAGGTCCGCGTCAGGTTGAACTGCGGACTGGCGACGCCATTGGTAAAGAAGTGTTGCCGGTAGTTCTTCGGACGACCCATTACGTCATACTCGTCGATAACGACGTGCGAGTCGAAGCGGGTGTTGTTGTTCTGGTCCCAGTTGGCGTACCAGAAGCGGCCCAGTCCATTCTTGTTCGCTGTCGGATTGTCGTAGAAGCGGTCGATGTCTTTAGTTCCATCCGTGTAACGCACCGTTGTATTGCGATTCAGCGCGTCGTAAACATAGGTCGTGGTGAGGTTGCGAGCATCTACGCGGGCCGCGAGATTACCGTTATTGTCGTAGCCGTAGGCCATCGACCACTGGGCATTGTTGGTAATCGGGTCGGTCATGTTCGATGCGACCGAGCCCGATAACTGCTCAGGATTTTTTGCGCGGATCAGCCGACTGAGCGAGTCGTACATGAAGAAGCGCTGCTGCACTCCTTGATCAACTTTGCGCAGGTTTCCGATCGCGTCGTAGATATAAGAGGTCAGATAGTTAGCTCCTGTCGGATCTTCATAGACGGCAGTTAGCCTACCCAATGCATCAGTAACACTCTTTCGACTGCGACCCGGAGAGCTCGCATCGTGCTGATCAGTGATTGTCGCAGTGTTCCCGGAGTATGAAGTAGTTACCACGGCGTTATCAGCCGTAGTCTTAATTTGAACCGGTCGGCCCAAAGTGTCGAAGGTCGTTTGGGTCCAGCGTCCAGAAGGGTTAATATCTGACGTGCAGCCCGTGGACCGGTAGGGGTTAGAAACGCTCCAGGCGCGGCCGAGGCCGTCGTATTGCGTGTCGATTGTCAGATATGGTTTGGTGGTGTCTTGGTTCTCGTATGTGAGAGAGCGCTTAGGCCTCCCGAGCCCGTCGAAGAATTGATATGAATCCGCTTCGCGCCCGGTCGTGTCTAGCAATGTGCGGGTTTCTACGTAAGCCCCGCATTCATGTGCATCAACATATGTGAACGTGGTTCGCCCGCCGTCAGGAAGGGTTATCTTCGTAAGCCGGTCCAGCACGGTCTCGTAGTAAAGACTCGTCACAGCCCCATTCGCATCTTCTTTGTCGACAGGTGCGCCAATATAGTAATTAAACTGTGTAAAGGTTGTATGGCCCAATGCGTTGGTTACTCGCGTCGGGAAGGCATAACTGTATTGGCCTGCCAAACTCAATTCTTGCGGACTGTTGTTCAATCGAGCGTTACCGTTGGGTGTGCCAAAACTGTCATCATAATCAAAGGTGGTGGGATACCCTTTCGCATCAATTGTTTTCACTACATTGCCGGCGATGTCGTACTGTGCAGTGTTGATGATCGTACCGTTGATCGAAATATCGTAGTAAGCAATCGTCTTGGTTAGGTTACCGCGGAGAGTGTAAGAAGAATCAGACGCCTGCAGACAGCTGGTGGCGGTGTCGTTAAGCCTGATACATGAACCACTGATACTAGCCCGACTTATCAATGGGAGAGTCCCGTAGCTATCGTATTCGAATTCAGTTTGCGCCAGCTTATTAGCACCATTAATGTCCGACGAAACCCACTGCCGTGAGACCATGTTGGCGATGTATGGGCCCGTGTTCGAGGTGTACGAAGAGTCGTAGTTGAAGTCCTTATGCGCGCGTCGTAAAAATCCGCCGACGTTCCCAGAGCCCGGGGTTCCAAAGTCGTAGTCATACATGTCGGTCTGATGGCCGCGGCCATCATAAGTAAACGTCGATTTCGTAACTTGATTAGTATCCGAAAGCGTTGTCGTTACTGCTGTCAAAGCGCAGTCAAGATTCGTTGGGTGCGTTACTCGACCTTGCGGAACCGTAGTCGGAGCACCGTTCAAGTCGAGCGTGTCCCAGGTGTTGTCGACCTTGCGCAGGACCATGGAACCGCTTGAGTTAAGGACCTCTGAGGTTATCTCACGACCACTATAAAAAGGTTGATACCAACCACTGAATGCAAAGTCATCGGCCACATTTCCGTTGAACGTGTGACGCTCCCAACTCATCAGGATATTCGCTGCATCGTAGGTCTTGACGGTGGTCTGAGTGCTGAAGTTATAAACATAGGTAAATGTCTGCTGCGACTCCAACTGACCGGGAGATCTGAATACTCTTTTAGCAGAAACTCTTCGGTTGACTTGAGAGGTTCCACTAACCAGACCGCCCACATAGTCGTACTCAACAATGCCACCATTGGGCATCTCAATACGTGCCAACTCCCCCCAATCCGTATAGAAGAAGCGATATTCCAAACCGTTAGGTAAGTGTACGGTCTTCGTTACAATTGGATCGAAAACGGCATTTGGATTTTCCATGAGAATGCAGCAGGGAATCAGTTGCTGCAAGGTTTTGACTCCAGCCGCAGCGAAATCGGGTTGGCGCAAGGCGGTGCTCAGATTACCCGTGGTTACACTTACAGTCTGGTCTACGCCATTACGGTCCTTGTAGGTTACGCCGCCCGTTGGACTGTAAGTGTTTGTACCTGAACCATAAAGGAGGCGATATTTTCGACCGATTGAGTCGGTGACGTCCGGCGCATTTTGGGAGCCAGTGAAAGTAATGGTGTTTCCGTTGCGGTCACGCATCCATACAGGAAAACCCTGGACAAATCGGTAATGAGTACCGTCCTCCAATTTTAGGTAACCTGTTGGATAAATCAGGTTGATGCCGTTCATTGCGGCGAACCCATTTTCCACGCAGGTCTCATCTGAAATGTCAGTGTCGGAAACAAAAAGCATCCCCGTACCATCGACAGTGTGCCATTCCTTGCCACGGGTAAATACTTCGGTAGGCGTGTTGTAGTGTGGCTCTCCATTCCAGCCAGTAGCATCGCGAAGCTCGACTTGCGTTCCAGCCAGCCTTAGGTAAAGTTTCGTGAGAGTGGAGCAGCTTTCTTGTGGCGCAGAAGGTGCTGGACTAGGGTTGTGATCACGTGTCCGACGTCCGATCAAGACGGCCGGCAACAGACCAGGTTGAAAATTTGAATAGTTGTAGCTATCCATATAACCTTCGGATATTAGTTTGTACTTCGGATCCGAATAAGAAACTTGACTTCCCGCCAAGGTCCAGGTTTGGTAAGTACGCAGTTCGAAACTCCGCGTTATAGACAACGTGGGAGAATATCCGACGCTTCCTCGCGCACCTATTTTGCCCAGAGGCAGGTTCAGGCTGACATGACCATTGTATAGATTCACCGTATCAATTCCGGCTACCGGATAACCACCAGCGTAAGTGGAAGAAAACGCCGGAATGATGCCATTGTCAGTCGGCCCATGCGACACTTGCTGTTGAGCCGCAACGGTCGCACTCAATAACAAGAACGTAGCGCCCGCCTGCAATAAGCACATGAATATTCTTTGTTTGCGCTCAAATGATCCGTGCATTTGCGTCCTCCGGTCTAGCGTCAAGTTAATTGATCCTATGTGCAGGGTTGTAGACACTCCGATACAAGAGTTCTTTCTTTTCAAATCTATACAAGACTTCTTGCATAGCTACTTCGGGTTAGGAAGACCTAAAAATGCGTGGCATTTCCCGCATCACCCAGTCTTTATTCAGACCCGAGATGGCGGACCACTACAAAGTTTTTCCGACCCAACCGAGCAATTCAGCCGACGAAACGTAAAAGCGACCATGCAAGAACGCTTGTATTCCTTTTCATTCCGATGCAAGGCATGTTGTATTTTTTGAAAGAGATCGATGCTCGATGAAAGAATTCTGGCATGACGATTCCTGTCCCTAAGTTAATGTGGGCTCAAACGCCACTGTTTAGCTTGCGTAATTCAATCCTAATGGCTGCACTAACCTAAAGCGGAACTATAGCGACCTCCCGCCGGGTCGCAAGCCCTCAGTTACGAGCGCAATGCAAGAAATCTGGTATCTTTGTTCATTCCATACAAAAACCCTTGCATCGCAGAGTGCTATCCACCGTGCTGCCCTACTTCTTCGCGGCGCGGCGGCGGATAGGGGTACGGTCTTTCAGCAGATCCTTGTGCCTTCCCTCAATGATGTAAGCAAGAGATTGATAACTCAGGTTTAACTGCGAGGCTGCCTCAGTCAAGCGCCCGTTCGCTTTCGCTAATGCTTGCTTAATTAACGCGCCTTCATACCTCAGCATCTCTTTGTGTAGGTTGCAGGGCCTATTCGAAATTTCTTCAGCGGCTTCCTCGGCCGTTAATTCACGATCCAAAACAGCAAACACTTTTTCGGCTGCGGCAGTAAATCTTCTCATCAAATCCTGGCTCTGGGAGTTTGCTAGCCACTCGGCCGCGCGATGAAAGGCCGAATGGCTGGTTTCGCGAGGCAGATCATCTAGTTCTTCGACCAGGCTGAGGGCGGCCAGCCCAGCTTTGTTGAGCGCGTCAACCTGTTGCGCTACTTCGATCGCTCTCTGGAAAGTGAACTGGGCCCCCTCAGTCATGCCCAGACGAGCGAGAGCAATACCGTGAGTGATTAGCGCGTCAGCTAGGAGACATTGTTGGCCACTCTTTCCCAGCGCCTTGACTGCATGACTAGCTACTGCCTCCGCCTCCTTAAGTCTTCCTTCCGCAATCAAAACCTGCGCTCGAGTGTCATCGATTTCCGCGGTTTGGACCTTGTTCCTGATCCCTACAGCGAGGCGTCGCGCTTCTTCAAGATATCTGTGCGCATCTCGAAATCGAGATAACTGACGGAGAACGTTCCCAACGTTGTTTTTTACATTGGCCCGAAAGACGATGTTATGAGCGAGTTTGAAATGAGTATCAGCTTTCTCATATGAATGGAGAGCTCGTTGAAGATATTCATTTCTGTTCTCGGGCGTCGCGAGCTTTCGAAGCACCATGGCGAACTGATTGTGGTAGGCCCCAATGATCGCGTGGTTACTGATCTTGCTAAATAGCGAGGCATTATCAGAAAGTATCTTTGAAGCATCGTCGTATCTGGACGCTGAACATTCAACAATGGCTAATCTAAGCAGCGCCCTAGCCCTCGTATTCCCTTCATTGGTTAGTTTTTGAAGTGCTTCAGCGAGCATGATCCTTGCTTCGTTCAGGGCACCCTCACGAAAATAGCAGCGAGCAATTTCTACACGTGCGGCGGTCACCCTCCTTGCGTCACCGACCGATTCGTAGAATGTCATTCCTTCAGTGATGAGATTCTTAGCGACCTCTTGCGCGTCCTCTAGCCCTTCTTTACTACCGATCCAACTGGTCAGGATCCCAACACAGATCAGAACTTCGGCCGACACGGAGGCATGGAGACCCTTCACGTCCGGGCGCTCACCGATCCGCTTCCACAAGGGACGCATTACTTCTCTGGCACCTTCGTAATCGCTCCTGTCCCTCTTCTCTAAGGCAGACTGACATTTTTGGAGTGCTTCTTCATTGGCCGTAAGGTGCGGGGTGGTGGGCTTCGGTGAAGTTATCTTCATGACAGATACGTCCTTCAACGTGAGTGGAAGAAAGCTTGCAATTGAGACCTGGATACTAATTTGCCTCGCTTGCGCCTTGCAAGAAGTTTCTTAAGTTGTTTTAGTCTATTTGATGTAAGAATCCTTGCATCGTTAAACCAACAACAGGAGAAACATCATGAAAAGATTGTTGATAACTATGGCGCTGACGTTTGTTCTTTCGGTTTCCGCCTTGGCCGGCGATATACCGTGTGACATTCATTCGCCTGCGCCGAATGGAACTGCGCCAGCAACCAATGAGCCATCGCCCGGCGATATACCGTGTGGTTTCGCAGAGGAGATTTCACAGGCAGGCCTGTCTGGCTTGCTGGCCGTACTCGGCTTGCTAGTCTAGGAAATCAAACTCGGGTAACTACGTGAGTAGGTAGCGATCTAAAACACGGAGATGCGAGACTATCACTCGCGGTAGTTATTAGATCACGATTTCCAGATAGCTCTTACAACTCAAAGAGCGAAAGCGGCCCTCACGGCAGCATAGTAGTAGTGTGTCTTTGCCAAACACGCTAGTTTCTGATCGTTTGCTCGTTTGCAATGAAGTGTCGATTGTCGCTACTTATCGCAGAATCCGATCCTATTAACGTCTCTGTTTGTTCTGAAACCCCTCGTAGAAACGCAAATCTAATTCAATGGCCTTCCTCTAGGACCCACAGCAAAGCATCTCGGCCTTCCGGCAAGTCCACCAATGGGACAACTACCGCCCCAATGCAAAAGGACGAGCGGAATGCAGCCCTAATGACACTCACGCTTGCGGTCAGCATTGGATCCAGCTGCCACCGAAACACAATCGAAGAGTGTTCTTAGGACCGCGTGTTTCCCCTAAATCTATTTAGTCAACTGTAATAACCGCTAATTGCAACCGTGGAGCTCGATGTAACCGTTCCTTTACTGCTCATCAGAAACAGCGTGAAGTTATTACCATCCGGGCTGGATACTGCAATATCAGAAACATCGTCGCCATTAACATCACCTATTGCTGTTAGATTAGGTATTTTGCCCGTTGTGAAAGGTGAACCAGCCATTATTCTGAATCCGCCCGCGCCATGCTCTAGCGATTGGAGAAGCATCTACTGTTTAGACTCATAGCTTCGTCATACTACGCTAGTGTGACGTATTTAGTACGCAGTTGTGTCAGTGATTGCGACTCGTGCTTTACCTCGCTCAGTCAGTTAGGAGCAAAACAAAGATGGCTATCTATGACAAACCGGTGCGTGTACTAATTCGTGAAATGGCTGCCGAACTCACTCCGCAGAAAGGTCAACTCTTTTCGAAGAACCAAGCTAATCGAGTGGGGCACCGTTATCCCAAGATTAAGGAAGGAACGATCGCCGCTCATCTGATCCGCTTCTCAACTAATGCCACGGCCAACGTATTTCACGCAGGCGACGGCGCACACCACAATGATCCATGTTTTGCCCAAGCGTGCATGGGTTCAAAGGTATATACGGACGCTTTACAGATCTCCGCAAAAGCTCCGTCTATGAGAGCCTGGGTTAATTGCGGTTTAGATTCAGAACTCCGAGATCTATTTGATAGATGTCACCAAGACCGTTGCCTGGACTCCTAAGCCTGTCCGCTAACTCTGAATAAATTAAGCGCTTCTCCAGAGGCTTCCGCCCGAAGCCTCTGGTGCTGCTCCAAAAAAAATATTTTCCGTCAGGTGATATTGTGGGTGAGTACTCATTGCCGCTCGAATTTATCTGATCGCCGAGGTTAACAGCTTTCGTCCATGACCCGTTGTGGTTAAAGCTAACATAGAGGTCCAACCCGCCAATAGCGTCTCGCCGCCCCCCTGTCATAAAGATAAGGTAGCCCTGATCGAAAGCGATTAAGGGTTCGAACTCCTCTGCAGGCGTGTTGATAGCATCACCCAAATTCTCAGGCTCGGCATACTTACCATCAACAAATCGGCAGCGATAAATATCCGTGCGCCCCTTGCCCCCAGGTCGATCCGATCCAAAATAGATTGTCCCATCAGATGCCAATGTCGGATACCATTCGCTGCCCACGCTATTAACCGGAGGACCCAGATTCCGCGGCTCACCCCAGCCCTTACCCGTCTTTTCCATCACATAAATATCGAGGTCTCTTGAGGTCTTGCCCGCAACCGGGCGGTCGGAGATGAAATAGAATCGGGACCCATCCGGCGTTACGAAAGGATCGGCATCGCGATATTGTCCCGAGAAAGGAGCCACTTCCGGCGTGGTCCACCTTCCGCGCTCGAAGTGTGAGACAACGATCGTCCAGAAGTTAAAGGTCGGGCTATTCTTCAGAAAGTAGAGAGTCTTGCCGTCAGGCGTGAAAGCCGGATGCGTCTCGTGATCCCCGGTGGAGATGATCCCGTCCCCAAAGATCGTGGGGTCGCCTAACGGCTTGTCGACGGCGTATGGATGCCGGGTGGGCATTGATGATTGAACAGTTGCGGCGCCCATGGAGCAGCCTAAAAGCGCTAATGCAAGTAAAGACGCCTTCACTAACATTGTCAGATTCTTATTCCTAGGAATACGTCGTCCTTCCGTTGAACCACAGTTTCGCATGTTCAATGTTTGATATTCAGAACGCTAATGTCTACTCGATAAATGTCGCCCAAGCTGTTACGCGCACTTCTCAATTTTCGGGCGAGCTCTTTGTAGCTCAAGCGCGCTTCATTCTGCTCTGCGAATCCGTACCCTCTCGTGCTGGTAAAGAAGAGATACCGGCCGTCCGGGGAGACGCTTGGAGAGAGTTCCGAAGCAGGCGAATTAATCTTGTCGCCGAGATTCTTCGCGGGCATCCACGCCCCGTCCTTCTTAGTGCTGATGTAAAGGTCGGTACCGCCGAGTCCATCCTGACGTCCACCAGCCGTGAAGATAAGAATGCTTTCGTCCGGCGAGACGTATGGGCGGACCTCTCGACCTCCTGTATTGA
>Ga0070698_100005526_pt1 | contig 13808 bp, 15 predicted proteins | sample KBSK1502metaG_FD_65477 | JGI IMG/M metagenome (GOLD analysis project Ga0070698, IMG submission 65477) | Corn, switchgrass and miscanthus rhizosphere microbial communities from Kellogg Biological Station, Michigan, USA - KBS K1-50-2 metaG | ecosystem: Host-associated > Plants > Roots >...
GGCTTCTGGGGGTCGCCCAAGCTGGACGAGAACCGGATCGCCACCTTCAAGGAGGCGGCGGCCAAGCACGGCCATCCGCCGTTCTATTTCCACGCCGTCTACCTGATCAACCTCGCAGGCGACGACCCGACGCTGCGCCAGCGCTCGGAGAGCACGCTGTCCGGATACCTGAAGGCCGCGGACGACCTCGGCGTCGACGGCGTGATCTTCCACACCGGCTCGCACAAGGGCGCCGGGTTCGAGGCGCGGCTGCCCTCCATCACGGAGCACCTGCAGCACGTCCTCGAGCGCGCCAGCCCGAAGTCAGCGCGACTGCTCATCGAAAACAACGCCGGGCTCGGCGGCATGGTGGGGGCTAAGTTCGAGGAGATCCGCGCGATGCTCGACGCGCTGGACAATGACCCGCGGGTGGCGGTGGCCTTCGACACGTGCCACGCATTCGCGTCCGGCTACGACGAGCGCACCGCGCCTGATGTCAAGAAGACGATCGACGAGCTGGACCGAGTGATCGGCCTGGACCGCGTGCAGGTGATCCACGCCAACGATTCGGTGACGGGGCTCGGGTCCAACCGAGATCGCCACGCCAACATCGGCGACGGACAGATCGGCGAGGAAGGATTCCGCGCGCTGCTCCACGAACGGCGGCTGGCGCGGCTGCCTTTCATCCTCGAGGTGCCCGGTGCGGGCGCCGGGCCCGATGCAGAGCAGGTCGCGACGTTGCGAAGACTTGCCGGTTCGGAGGTGCGGCGCTAAGCGGCCGGGTGCCGGCGCGGGGCGCGGCGAGCCGCCAGCCCGGCCAGCAGCCACGCCCGCTCGGCGAGCGCCTGGACCGCCGGCACGAGCCGGAGGCGGCCGGCCCGCCGGTTCTCGGCCTCGAGCTGCATGTCCTTGAGCCTTGCCCACATCACGTCTTCGTTCATGAACGACTTCACGCTGGCACCTCCTATAACCATCGATATCCCATCGCTAGTTATTATAACCAATGTACCCGGTTCTGTGGTTATGGGTAGACTGAAGACCTAATGTCGGAGCGAGAAACGGCCACTGGCGACGTGGGCCTGATCCAGGCCTTCGTCAACACGCTGGACATGGAACCGGGGACCGAGGCGCTCCAGGACCCCGGCGCCCTCCGGGACTGGCTGGTGGCGAAAGACCTCATGGACGCCGCGCAGCCCGCCGGCGAGGACGACCTGAAGAACGCGATCGCGCTGCGCGAGGCGATGCGCTCGGTGATCGGGGGCAACTCCGGCGCGCGCGTCTACCCCGTCGACCTGGCCACCCTCAACGAGGCCGCCGCCGCCAGCCGGCTGCGCATGAGGTTCGGCGGCGACGGCAGGCCGCGACTCGAGCCGGAGTCGTCGGGCCCGGTGGGGGCCATGGGCCGGCTGGTCGCCGCCCTCTACGCGGCGATGCAGAGCGAGGAATGGGACCGCTTGAAGCTGTGCGGCTCAGGCACCTGCAGGTGGGCTTTTTACGACCGGTCGAAGAACCACTCGAGCCGGTGGTGCACGATGGCCAGCTGCGGCAACCGGGCGAAGGCCCGCCGCTTTAGACAGAAAGAAAAGGCTTCGTCTTCAAAAGCTCGAGGCTGAACGCCTGGGTCAACTGGACCAGCCGGTCATAGGCGATCCGGCTGCGGAGCACGATTCTTCGCGAGCCTCCCTGCTGCGGCACGATCTTGACATGGCCGAAGCCGATGCCGAAGGATCCGGGACTCTTCAGCTCGATCTGCTTGATCTGCTCCTTCGCCAGGTCGAAGTCCTTGACCCGGTCGAGCTCGGCGATGACTCTCGCGTTTTGGTCCTCGGAGAGCTTCGGCATCAGCTCTCCATCGATGTAGCCCGCCATCGCGCCGGTGAGCTGTGAGCCGCCGTGGCTGCCGGGGTCGACACCGATCAGGCGCGCCGTCGTGAAGTAGAGTCCGTAGCCGACCTGGAAGCCGAGAAAGCCTCTCGCCAGGAAGCCACTCATGAAACCCCCGATGAAGGTCTCGCCGCTCACGCTCGGACCGCGCGCATCGACGCACCGGAACCCCCGAAGCGAACAGCGGTGATCTCCGCCAGGATGCCGAGCGCGGTCTCCTCCGCTCCACGTCCGCCAAGGTCCAGGCCAATGGGCCCGTGGACGCGGGCGAGCTGCTCTTCCGTGAATCCTTCCCTGCGCAGGGCGTCGAACCGGTTCTGGTTCGTCTTGCGGCTGCCGATCGCGCCGATGTAGCCCGCGTCCTTCTTCAGGACGGACCGCAGCGCCGGTAGGTCGAACTTTGGGTCGTGCGTGAGGATCACGACGTACGTGGAGCTGTCGACGACCAGCTTGCTCATCGCTTCATCCGGCCAGGCGACGATCAGCTCGTCAGCGTCGGGGAAGCGCTCCGGCGTCGCGAACTTCGCACGTGCATCGACGACGGTCACGCGATAGCCCATCAGCTTGGCCAGGCGATGCAGCGGGATCGCGATGTGGATGGCGCCGATGATCACCAGGTGCGCCGGGCGCCGGAACGGCTCGATGAAAACGTCGCCGTCGCGACGCGCGAGCTCCGACCCAGGGGGCGTGCCTGCGATCAGCTCCGCCTCCCCGCTCTCGAGGTTGGTCCGCAGCGTCGCCGGGTGGTCGCGATTCAGCATGTCGACCAGCTGCCGGTGCGCGCGGCCGAGCGGCTGGATGAAGACCTCGATGTGCCCGCCGCACGCCAGCCCGACCTCGAAGGCCACGTCGTCGGCCACGCCGAAGGCGGCGACCTTCGGCGTCCCACTCTTCAGCACCTTCTGCGCCTCGTCGAACACGGCGCCTTCGATGCATCCGTTGGAGACCGAGCCGGCCATCTTGCCGGAGCGCGTGACGAGCATCTTCGAGCCCAGCGGTCGCGGGCTCGAGCCCCACGTCTCGACCACCGTGGCGATCGCGATGTCTTCGCCCTCGCGCGTCCACGCGTTGAGCTCGTTGAGGACTTCCCTCATCGCGCGCTCCTGGAGTCGAGACCCGCGAGGAGGCGGCCGAGGTCGTCCAGCGCCTGCAGGTTGTGCGCGGCAAGGAAGTCGTCGCAGAACGGCAGCGCGGCGGCCATGCCGCGCGTCAGCGGCTCGTAACCCTCAGAGCCGAGCAGCGGGTTGAGCCAGATGAGGCGGTGCGCCGAGCGGCGCAGGTGCACGAGCTCCGCGCTCAGCTGCGCCGGGTCACCACGGTCCCAGCCGTCGCTGACGATGACCACGACCGCGCCGTGACCTAGCACGCGGCGCGCCCAGCGGCGGTTGAAGTCGCCGATCGCGTCGCCGATACGGGTGCCGCCGCTGAAATCGTGGACGCTCTTGCTCACCGAGTCCAGCGCGCGATCGACGTCGCGGTGGCGCAGCAAGCGCGTGATCCGCGTCAGGCGTGTCGAAAAGACGAACGCCTCGAGGTCCTCGCGGCGCGCGATCGCGTGGGCGAAGATCATCAGCAGCCGCGAATAGCGCTCCATCGAACCGCTGACGTCGCAGATCAGCACCAGGGGCCGCCGGCGCACGCGCGCGCGCCTGTGGAACAGCGTCATCAGCTCGCCGCTCGAGCGGATGGCGTGCCGCGCCGAGCGGCGTAGGTCGATGCGGCCGGTTCGCGCCGGGCGCAGTCGTCGCGTCTTGCGTTCGGCGACCCGCCAGGGCGCCTGCTCGAGCAGACGGCGCACCTGCTCGGTCTCGGCCCACGTCATCTCCTCGAAGTCCTTGCGGCGCAGCAGCTCCTCGGCGCTGTAACCGCTCGAGCGCGCGACGAACTCGGAGTCCTGACGCTCGCGATTCAGCTGCGAGGTGTTCAGACCCAGCGCGTTGGCCCACGCCTGCGCGCGCTCGGGAGGCAGGGGCAGGCTGCGTCCTCGACCGGGCATGACGCCCGCGGCCGCGCGCGGATCGGGCGGCGCCCAGAAGATGTCGAAAGCTGCCTCGAAGGTCGGGATGTCCTCCTTGCGGCTGACGAACACCGTGCGGAGCGCGCTGCGAAAGTCGTCGTGCTTCTTCAGGTCGATGAAAGCGAGCGCGCGCGTGGCGTCCGTGAGACGACGCGGCCCAGCTTCGAGCCCGGCGTCATGCAGCAGGCGCGCGAATGCGCCCAGCCTCGGCAGGAGGTCGACGTGGGCTTCACGCACGCTGCGCCTTCTCGACCAGCGCGGGCACCTGCTCGCGCACGCGCTCCAGGTCTTCCTGGTACTTGAGCGCGGCGCCCATGGTCGCGCTGACCAGCGTGGGGTCGATGCGGGTGGCCCCGAGCGCGGCCAGGGAGCGGGCCCAGTCGAGCGTCTCGGCGACGCCAGGCACCTTGTACAGGTCCATGCCGCGCAGCCCCTGGACCAGGGCAGCGACCTCGCGGGCGAGGCCGTCCGCCGCTTCGGGCGCACGTGCGCGAACGATCTCCACCTCTTTGTCCAGGTCCGGGTAATCGATCCAGTGATAGAGACAGCGGCGCTTGAGCGCGTCGTGCACCTCGCGCGTGCGGTTGGACGTGATGACCACGAACGGCACCTGACGCGCCCTGATGGTGCCGATCTCGGGAATCGAGACCTGGAAGTCGGACAGCAGCTCCAGGAGGAACGCTTCGAACTCTTCGTCGGAGCGGTCGATCTCGTCGATCAGCAGCACGGGCGGGATGGCGTCGTCGTTGTCGATCGCGTCGAGCAAAGGCCGGCGCAGGAGAAACTCCGAGCTGAAGATCTCGCGCTCGGCGGTGCGCCGGTCGTCACTCTCCCCGAGCAGCCGGATGTGCAGCAGCTGCCGCGGATAGTTCCACTCGTAGACGGCGTGCGCGAGGTCGATGCCCTCGTAGCACTGGAGGCGGATGAGGCGCGCGCCCAGGACCTCCGCCATCACCTTGGCCGCCTCCGTCTTGCCGACGCCCGCTTCGCCCTCGATGAAGAGGGGCTTCTCGAGCTTGAGCGAGAGAAAGATGGACGTGGCAAGCGAGCGGTCGCCGATGTAGCGCCGCTCGCGCAGGCGCCGCTCGACGTCCTCGATGCTCGCGGGCGCGGTCACGGTGTCAAAGGTTACGGAAGTCCCCACATCAGGGAAGGTGAGCAGCGCCGCTTGCCCGGCCCGAATGGCCGGGTCGGCTTTGCCGACGGCGCGATGAGCGGAAACCGCGAGGTTTCCGCTCATTCAGTACGAGGGTGGCCCGTTTTTCCGGGCCACCCTCGAGTTGTTACTGCGCCTGCTGGATCGCCCGCTTGGTGAGCACGCGGGCGAGGTGCTTCTTGTACTCCGGGCTGGCGCGCAGGTCGCCTGACGGGTCGAGACCGTCCGAGGCGTGCTGGGCGGCCTCTTCCGGCTTCGCTCCCGTTTTCAGCGCGTCCTCCACGGCGTGCGCGCGGACGGGCGTGGTGGCGACGTTGGTCAGGCCGATGCGCCAGTCGCCGTTCATCTTCTGGGCCGCCACACCGACGATCGCCCAGTCGAACAGCCGACGGCGGAACTTGACGTACTTGTGCGGCCCGTTGGCCACTGGGAACACGACCTCGGTGACGATCTCGTCCGGACCAAGCGCGGTCGTGAACAGGTCCTTGAAGAAGTCGCGCGCGGGGATCGTGCGCCGGTTGGTGACGATGTCGGCGTCGAGAATCAGCGCGAGCGTGGGGTAGTCGCCCGCCGAGTCGGCGTGCGCGACCACGCCGCCCATCGTCCCCATGTTGCGCACCTGGTTGTCGCCGACCTCGCCGGCGATCTCCGCCAGGAGCGGCAGCTTTTCCCTGACTACAGGCGAGCTCTGGATGGTGACGTGGCGCGTCAGCGCGCCCACGTGCAGCTTGCCTCCGCTTTCCTTGATGTGGTCGAGCTCCTTGATGCCGTTGATGTCGACCAGCGCGGCCGGCTGCGCGAGACGCAGCCTCATCAGAGGAATGAGGCTGTGCCCGCCCGCCAGGACTTTCGCATCCTCACCGAATTTGTTCAGCAGCTTGGCCGCCTCGTCGACCGAGGAGGCTCGTGCGTATTCGAATGCGGCGGGTATCACTTGCGTGCCTCCCTCATCATGTGCCACAGCTTGTCGGGACTCGCAGGCATGTCGACGTGCTTGATGCCGAGAGGGCTCAGCGCGTCAACGACTGCGTTGATGACCGACGCCGTCGCAGCGATCGTTCCCGCCTCGCCAATACCCTTCACGCCGAGGTCGTTCGTCGGGCTTGGCGTGATGGTTTTGTCGACGATGAAAGGCGGCACCTCGCCAGCCGACGGGACCATGTAATCAATCATCGTTCCGGTCTTCAGCTGGCCCGTCTCGTCGTCATAAACCACTTCCTCGTAAAGCGCTTGGGCGATGGACTGCACGACGCCTCCGTGAATCTGGCCGTCGACGATCATCGGGTTGATGATGTTTCCGCAGTCGTCGACCGCGACGTATTTTTCGAGCTTCACGCTGCCGGTCTCGGGGTCGATGTCGACCACCGCGATGTGGGTGCCGAACGGCCACACGAGGTTGGGCGGATCGAAGTAGGCCACCGCCTCGAGGCCCTGCTCCATACCTTGAGGCAAGCTCATTCCGTAGCTGGCGAACGCTACTTCGCCGAAGGCCTTCGCCTTGTCCGGCGAACCCTTGACGTGAAAGCTGCCGTGGTCGAAGACGACGTCCTCTTCAGCCGCCTCGAGCATGTGGGCGGCAAGCTTCTTGCCTTTGTCGATGACCTTGCCCACTGCCTTGCTCACGGCCACGCCGCCCACCGCAAGGCTCCTGCTGCCATAGGTGCCGTAACCGAACGCGGGGCCCTCAGCCGTGTCGCCGTGGCGGATCTCCACGTTTTCGAGCGGCATGCCGAGCTGGTCGGCGACGATCTGGCTGAAGGTCGTCTCGTGTCCCTGACCGTGCGCGTGCGTGCCGGTGTAGACGATGACCGATCCTGTGGGCACCACCCGCACCTGGGCCGATTCGACAAGCCCAATGCCTCCCGTACCGGGCGCCGTCGCGGCGCTGGGCCCAAAGCCGCACAGCTCGATCCAGGTCGAAAGTCCGATGCCCATGTAGCGGCCCTGCTTGCGCATGTCGGCCTGCTTCTTGCGCAGCTCCTGGTAGCCAACGAGCTGGAGCGCCTTGTCGAGAGCCTTCTCATAGTCGCCCGAGTCAACGACCAGGCCGAAGTTCTGGGTGAAGGGGAAGTCCGCGGGTTGGATGAAATTCTTGCGCCGGACGTCGACCGGGTCCATCTTCAGCTCGCCCGCGACGAGGTCGACCATCCGCTCCACCAGGTGTGTCGCCTCTGGACGGCCGGCTCCTCGATACGGGTCGGTAGGAACTCGGTTGGTCAAGACGCCGACGGTGCGAGCCGAGATTCCCTTCCATTTGTAAGCGCCGCCTGACATGAGGCAGGCGACCGGCTGAAATGATCCGAATGTGCCGTGATAGGCGCCCACATCTAGGTACTGGACCACTCGCATCCCGAGCAGCGTGCCGTCTTTCTTCGCCGCTACCTCGCAGTCAAAGATCTGGCCGCGTCCATGGGTGGCGTTCTGGATCGACTCTGTACGCGTCTCGATCCATTTCACAGGACGCTCCGCGATCCGCGACAGCGCTGGCACCAGGTAATCCTCGGGATAGGGGCTGATCTTGCTGCCGAAGCCACCGCCTACGTCGGGCGAGATGACCCGCACCTGGCTCTCCTTCAGACCCATCGCACCAGAGACGAACAGGCGAATGAAGTGCGGGTTCTGACTCGACATCCAGATCGTCAGCTTCTTGTCGTACTCCTCGTACTCGGCCATCACGCCACGGGGCTCTATGGGAACCGGCGCCAGCCGGTTCTGGAGGATCCGCTGCTTCACCACGATGTCGGCTTCGTTGAAGGCCGCCTCGGAGGCGTCGGGGCCGGTGTACGTGAAGTCCCAGCAAACGTTGTCCGGCGCGTCCTCGTGCACCTTGGGGCTGCCTTTCTCCAGCGCCTTCTCGAGGTCCATCACCGCGGGCAGCTCCTGGTACTCGACCTGGATCAGGTTCGCGGCGTCGACAGCCTGGCCTTTGGTCTCGGCAAGCACGACGGCGACTATCTCCCCCTGGTAGCGAACCTCCTTCTCGGCGATCGGAAAGCGCTCGGGAACATATTTCTTTTCGGCGACGAACACCGGCAGCGCAGGGTGCGTACCCGAGAGCCGGCCCTTGAAATCGCGCGCCGTGTACACGCCGACCACACCTGGCGCCTTGCTCGCATCGGTGATGTCGATGCTCTTGATTCTTCCGTGAGCAAGGGGGCTGCGGACAAACGCCGCGTACGCGGTTCCTACGCGAGTGAAGTCGTCGACGTAATGCCCATGGCCTGTGATCAGGCGCGGGTCCTCGCGGCGATGGATTTTCGATCCGACAAGCTGGGTGACAGCCATGTCACTCGCCTCCCGCGGTTACGGCCGTCTTCCTGGCGGGCTTGCCGCTCATCGTCGCGGCGGCCGTCTGCACCGCCTTCACGATGTTCACGTAGCCCGTGCACCGGCAGAGGTTGCCCTCGATGCCCTTGCGGATCTCATCCTCGGTCGGGTTCGGATTCGTGGCGAGCAGGTAGGCCGCCGCCATGATGAAGCCCGGGGTGCAGTAGCCGCACTGGAGCCCGTGCTCGTCCCAGAAGGCCTGCTGGATCGGGTGCAGCTGCCCGTCCTTGGCCATGCCTTCGATCGTGGTCAGGCTCTTGCCTTCCGCCTGGACGGCGAACATCGTGCAGCTCTTCACCGCGTTGCCGTCGACCAGGATCGTGCAGGCGCCGCACTGGCTGGTGTCGCAGCCGATGTGCGTGCCTGTGAGCCCCAGGTTGTCGCGCAGGTGATGCACGAGCAGGAGTCGGGGCTCGACCTCATGCTCGTGCCGGCGGCCGTTGACGGTTGTAGAGACCTTTTGCTTCATGCGCTTCTCCTGCTCCCCACGTGGAGCGAGCGCCGCGGCAGCGCCCGCCTGAAACCGACTAGCCAGAGACGTACCCCACTATTGCGCTACTTTTAGGCGGGAAATGCAACTGGAGAATTCCTTCCAGGTCGGCGCCCCGCCGGATCAGGTCTTCGCGTACCTGCTCGACATCAACAAGGTTGTCGGCTGCGTGCCGGGGGCCGAACTTTCCGAGGTCGTCGACCCGACCACGTTCAAGGGCAAGGTCAAAGTCAAGGTGGGCCCGATCACCGTGGCCTACAGCGGCACGGCCCGGATCTCCGAGCGCGACGAGGCCAGCCGCTCGGCCACGCTGAGCGCCGAGGGCCGCGAGACGACGGGCCCCGGCTCGGCAAGGGCCACAGCCCAGATGCGCGTCGAGTCGGCGGGCGAGGGATCGCTGGTCACGATCACCACCGACTATCACGTCGCCGGGCGCGTGGCACAGTTCGGCCGCGGCGTGATGGAGGACGTGTCGAAGAGGCTGATCCAGGACATGGCCACGTGCATCCAGAACAACCTGCGCGACTCTGCGGTGGAACCCAAGGACGAGCGGTCGGCGGCGGAAGCGCGCGTCGCCGCACAGCCCGCGCCCGCTCCCGCGGCGGCGCCTCAGATCAACGCGTTCGCGCTGCTGGTGCACCTGGTGCGGGTGCGCCTGCAGAGGCTGTTCGGCCGGAGCTCAGCCTAAGAACACGGCGAGCATCAAGTCGCGGTTGACCCAGATGTTCGGCTGCGTCCAGCTCTTGCCCGACACACCGAAGATCGTGATTGTCGCGTCCAGGATCTGAAAGAAGCGGGCCTTCATCAGGATCTCGGTGTGCATGTTCGGCTCGGTCGCCTTCGGGAACTCGGCCGCGCCGGTGACCATGAACTGGGTCGTCTGGAACATCACGTAGCGGCGAGCCATCTCGGCGACGAGGTCGGGCGGCGGAGGCTCGGGCTCGATCGTCCGCATGCCGCCGACGAAGTTCTTGTTGAACAATCCCTCCGGCACGCCGGCCAGCGGCACGGCTCCCGGCACCAGCGGCTCCGCGCTGACGTTGCGCATGTGGAACAGCGGCTCGGGGTCGTTGATGGTCTCGCGCAGCCGGCCGCCGCGCACCTGGATCTCGGCGGTCAGGCGCTGGAAGGACGTGAGCACGTCCACCTTGCTCCACGAGAGGTTGGCGGCGGTGAAACCTCCGGAGGGGCTCGACATCAGCGGGCAAGGATAACTCGCGGGCCCCCGCTTACATCCCACGAATGCCGAGCGTGCGTCTCGAATTCGCCGGGAGCCCTGCGAGCCCGAGAATTGACCCCATGGAGCTGAACGCCTTCATCTCGCGCTCGCACGAGAACGGCAAGGGCGAAGCGGTCGCGGTGAAGGACCTGGTCGACGTGCGCGGCATGATCACAACGGCCGGCGCGATCATCCTGCCGGCGGTGCCCGCGGCTCAAGACGCGCCTGTCATCGCGCGTCTCCGCAAGGCGGGGTGCGTGATGGTGGGCAAGACGAACCTGCACGAGTTCGCCTATGGGGTCACCAACGTCAACCCGCACTACGGCCCCGCACGCAACCCTCACGATCCAGAACGCGTCTCAGGCGGATCGTCGGGCGGTTCCGCGGTCGCCGTCGCGGCAGGCATGTGCGACTGGGCGATCGGCAGCGACACCGGCGGGTCGATCCGCATCCCGGGGTCATTGTGCGGCGTCGCCGGCTTCAAGCCCCTGTTCGGGAGCATCGACATGGCGGGCGTGGTGCCGCTGAGCTGGTCGCTCGACACGCTCGGCCCGATGGCTCGCGACGTCTCCACCCTGGCGCGCGCCTACTCGCTGATGTCGGGAGAGGCGATCGACCTCGCTGAGATCGAAAAGCCGCGGCTCGGCGTGCCGTCCGGGTGGGCGACGGGGCTCGACGAGCCCACGGCGCGGGCGTGGCAGGCGGTGGCGCACGGTGTGCCCGAGGTCCAGTTCGTCGACCGGGAGCCGCTATTCCGCATCGGGCTGACCATCCTCCAGGCGGAGGCGGCGACCTATCACCGCCGGTGGGCGGCGGAAAGTCCCGACAAGTACGGAGCCGACGTGCTGCAGCACATCAAGCGGGGGCTGGAGATCCCGGCCGTCGACTACATCGCGGCGCTGCGGGAGCGGCCGCTGCTGCAGGCCGAGGCCGAGCGGGCGATGGACGGCCTCGACGCGCTGATCCTTCCCGCCACGGCGATGGTGGCACCGCCGATCGACTCCGGCAACGAGGTCCGCGAGCCGCTGGCGCGCTTCACGCGGCCCTTCAACACGACGCGCCAGCCCGTGGCCGTGGTGCCCGCGCACGTCGATGGGCTGCCGGTCGGCATCCAGGTTGTCGGCCGCACCAACGAGGGCACGCTGCGGGCCGCCTGGTGGCTGGAGCAGCAGTGGAAGTGAAGTCGAAGGACCTCTTCCCCGCCGTGTTCAGCCGTCACGCGGCCGCGTATCAGCGGCGGCTGGACGAGATCATGGCGCGCGGCGAAGCGCGCGGCCGCCAGCGCGTGCTCGAACTGCTGGACGCGAAGCCGGGCATGCGCGTCCTCGACCTGGCGTGCGGGCCGGGCACCCTGTCGAAGCCGCTCGCGATGCGCGTTGCGCCGGGAGGCGAGGTGGTCGGCGTCGACCTGGCGCCCGGCATGATCGAGCTGGCCCGCGCCCGCGGCATCCTCCACGCGCGATTCGAGGTCATGGACATCGAGCGGCTGTCGTTTCCAGACGCCAGCTTCGACGCCGCCGCCTGCGGACACGGCCTGCAGTTCGTGCCCGACCTGACACTTGCGCTGCGCGAGGCGCATCGCGTGCTTGTGCCGGGGTCGAAGTTTGCCGCCAGCGTCCCCGTGCAGGGCGGGACGCACCGGCCATGGGACGCGCTCGACGAGGTGGTCAACCGCTGGCTGCCGCCGGCCCCGGTCGCCGTCGACCAGTCGGCGACGCGCGCCATCGTCAACGACGAGGCGACGTTTCGCGACGCGGTCCTCGGCGCAGGCTTCTCGAGCGCCGAAGTGCAACTGGTCGAGGAAAAAGTCGTCTGGCAGTCGGCGGAGCACCTGGTCGATCGCTGCATGAGCTGGTGGGACCTGGCATCTCGCGTCGACGCGCTTCCCGCCGGCCGGCGCCAGGCGTTTGTGGACGACGCGGTTGCGTCAGTCCGCCGCGATCATCCCGGGCGCATCGAGACGTTCGGCCGCAACCACGTCGTGCTGGCGATCGCGTGAGGGTGCCCCACCCGAGCGTCATCCTCCGGCTCGTGGCCTTTGCCGTGGCGGCCGGGCTCGCGATGGCGGGCGTGCAGCCGCTGATCGCCGCGGCGGCGGGGAGCGTGTCCGCGGCCTGGGCGTGCGGTCTGACGGTGCCGGCGCTGCTCACCGCGGTGCTGGTGTTCGGCGTGGGCCGCCTGTCCGACCGCGGCGACGCTCGGCAGCCGCCGTGGTACTCGGCGTGGCTCCTGCTGCCGGGTTCGTTCCTGCTCGCGGGGGCGGCGGCCATGTGCATCTTCGGCGCGCTGGTCGAGTTCCCGCTGATCCCGTGGACCATGTGGGTGCTGCTGACCAGCGGCGGCCTGCTGTGGATGGCCGCGCTCGTGCTGGTGCGCAGCCACTCGCACTAGCGGGCTGTCCTGGCCCACTAGAGACCGCGGTCGATCTGCCTTTCGATCCTGTCTTCCAGCGCCCAACGCCGCTCACAGTCCACGACCACATCAAAGATCTCGCGGAGCTGGTATCGCAGCGGTCGGTTGACGTATCGGCGCAGGCGCTGCGCCGCCATCTTCTGCTGGTAGAACCTGACGTTTTCGCTCATGACGCCACGGTAGAAATTCGGTGGCACTTGCCAAAACGTGGCAAACACCTGAATGTCCGCAAGCCGGGTACCCCAATTCGGGTACCTGCCTTTCAGGCCACGGGTGGGGCGAAGATCCGGCGTCGCGCGGTTCCGGTGGGCCATTGGTACACGCTGGGTGGCAGGGCGAGGTGGGATTCGACTGGGAAGGGGGTGTGCGAGATGGGCTTTGGTTGCCGTGAACGGGGTCTCGGTGAAGTAAATATCGTATCTGACCACTTGACATTCGTACAACTGTTCGCTATCTTTGATCTATGCTCGCGGTCGCGCCGTCCACTTCGGAGCTGGCCCAGCAGCTCGTCTTCCTCGAGCACCAGATCTCGCTCCTTCAGCTGGAGGCCTCCATGCTCGCGGCGCAGCTGTCGTGGCGTGGCTTCCTCGAGGAAGAGGGCTACAACAGCCCGACCGACTGGCTGCGCTTCAACTGCCACCTCACCGACAAGGTGGCTTTTGACCGCATCCGGGTTGGTGAGCACGTGGGAGAGCTGCCGATGAGCGTCGACTACCTCCGCGATGGAGAGATCGGATACGCGCACCTGGCGACCATGGCGCGGACGGCAGAGTCGGTGGGCAAGGCCTTTGACGAGCGCAAGCTCCTGCCCCTTGCTCTCGAGCACACGCCGGGCAAGTTCTACTTCAAGTCCATTCATTACCGGCATTCGGTGGATCCGAAGAAGTACGGCCAGGAGCAAAGCGAAGAAGGCATCAATCACCACCTGTCGCTGGCCACCGGAGAGGACGGGCATCTGCTGATCAACGGCGTGCTCGACCCTGTGGGTGGCGCCGCGGTGCGCAGCGCCATCGACCGGCTGGCGCAGAAATCAGGCGCTCACGACGACCGGCTGCTGCCGCAGCGGAACGCCGACGCGCTGGTCGAGCTTGCCAGCGGTGGCAGGCGGGCGAATGTCCAGGTCACCGCCACGATCGAGACGCTGAAAGGCCTGGTCGGCGCCGCCGCCGGCGAGATGGAGCTCTCGCTGCCCATCTCTTCCGCTGCCCTGCGGGGCATTGCCTGCGACTGCAGCGTTACACGCGTCCTCCTCAACCAGGACTCGGTCGCGATCGACGTCGGCCGGACCAAGCGCGTCATGTCGGGCGGGCTGCGCCGGGCGTTG
>Ga0070698_100005528_pt1 | contig 13808 bp, 9 predicted proteins | sample KBSK1502metaG_FD_65477 | JGI IMG/M metagenome (GOLD analysis project Ga0070698, IMG submission 65477) | Corn, switchgrass and miscanthus rhizosphere microbial communities from Kellogg Biological Station, Michigan, USA - KBS K1-50-2 metaG | ecosystem: Host-associated > Plants > Roots >...
ATAGCTGAATCATATTCTTCCTGCCACCAGTCAATTGTTCCCCAGAAGTCTCCATTCACCAGCATTTCCCCGCTTGTCACTAAACCAATTCTTTCATGAGGAAAATCTCTCAATGCATTTTCAAATTTTTCAATCAACGCAGCTTTTACACTGACGACTACCCTGCTTTGGCCTTCGCCAAATAAATAAGCATCTTCACGCAGATCATCTTTTGTTTCTACAGTAAAGCCAAGCTCACGATTGAAACCGCTTTCACAAAGCGTAACAAACAATCCACCGTCACTTACATCATGTGCTGATTGAATTAGTTTTTTATTTATCAACTCAGTTACTTTTTTCTGTAATTGAAATTCGTCGTCCAATTCAAAATAAGGCGCTGGTGAAAATTCTATTCCACAAATCTTAGCGAGGTACTGCGAGGAATTAATATCATTTGTTGATCTGCCTAATAAATAAATAACATCGCCTTCTTCCTTAAAATCCAATGTCATCTTTTCATTTATATTTTCCAATAAACCAACCATACCGATTGTTGGAGTTGGATAAACAGGTCCATCAGGGTTTTGATTATAAAAACTTACGTTGCCGCCGGTAACAGGAGTATCAAATTTTCTGCAGGCGTCTCCCATTCCTTTTATTGCGTGCACAAACTGGTAATATACTTCAGGGTCGTACGGGTTTCCGAAATTCAAGCAGTTGGTTACCCCCAATGGCTGACCGCCGCTGCAAACAATATTTCGTGCGGCTTCACTCACTGCGATCATTGTTCCTATATAAGGATCGGCAAAAACATAACGACTATTACAATCTGTTGTAATTGCCAAACCTTTCCTGGTTCCTTTTACCAAAATAACCGGTGCATCTGTTGGTGCATTGGTTGATGCATTATTGGTGCAAACCATACTATCATACTGATTGTATATCCAACGCTTCGATGCAATACTTGGAAGTACAATCAATTTTTCGGCAATCGCTTTTAGATCTTTGGGAACAGGAATTGAATCAGGATCAAACTTTTTTATCTCATTCAAATATGTTGGTTCCCGATATTCTCTTTCATATTGCGGGGCGCCACCACCTAATACAAGATCGTATGCAGGAAGTGAAGCTTCCAGTTCATTATTCATGTAAAAATTAAGGACGCCATCATCTGTTACTTCACCAATAACAGAACAAGGCAGGTCCCATTTCTCAAAAATTTTTGTCACTTCATCCTCTCTTCCTTTTTCCGCAACTAAGAGCATTCTTTCCTGGCTCTCGCTCAGCAGTAATTCCCACGCTTTCATATTTTTTTGGCGGGTAGGAACTTTATCAAGATCTATTCTCATCCCAACTTCCCCTTTTGCACTCATTTCAGACGTAGAACAAATGATACCGGCTGCACCCATATCCTGCATACCAACTACTGCACCGGTTTGAATAACTTCTAAACAAGCTTCCAATAATTTTTTTTCCTGGAAAGGATCACCGACTTGTACAGCAGGCAGATCTTGCGCACTTTCTGCAGTAATATCCGCCGATGCAAATGAAGCGCCACCAATCCCATCTTTTCCTGTTGCACTTCCTACAAACATTACAGGATTTCCTTTTCCCCTTGCAGTTGCTGAAACAGTTTCTCCGGCTTTTACAATCCCAACACTCATTGCATTCACAAGCGGGTTGGTATGATAACATTCATCAAAATAGATTTCACCACCAACGGTAGGCACGCCAAAACAATTTCCATAATGGCCAATGCCATGTACAACACCAGAAAGTAAATGTTGTGTTTTATCTTCTTCTAAATTTCCAAAACGCAAAGAGTTTAATGCCGCAATGGGTCTTGCACCCATAGTGAAAATATCTCTGTGTATTCCTCCAACACCTGTTGCGGCTCCCTGGAACGGTTCGATAGCAGAAGGATGGTTATGCGATTCGATTTTAAAAACGACACCAAGCCCATCGCCGATATCCATAAGTCCGGCATTTTCCTCACCCGCTTTTACCAGCATGCGTCCGCCTTCACGAGGCAATGTCTTTAACCATTTAATTGAATTCTTATAGCTGCAATGTTCACTCCACATGCCACTAAATGCACAGAGTTCATTGAAGTTTGGAGTACGACCAAGTCTTTGTTTTATGAGTTCAAATTCTTCAGCAGTCAGGCGAAGTTGTTCGGCAGTTTTTACAGTTATTTCCATAGTTTTTTAAGAAAGCGCAAAGCTAATGATATTGTATGAAGTCAGGAGATTGCTAATTGCTATTTTATAAACTTAAAATTCACTTTCTGAAGATCATATCTTCTTTTACATATACCGTACATCGGATATTTATAACTATTTTGTGCAGATAAACCTGACCGATTGTATTACTTATTATTTGCCGGATGGCTCTGCTTATTTGCATGGTTAATCACCAGATTTGGCTTCTTCAAAAAATCCGGGCTTAGCAATGCCCAGTTAGTTATCTTGTTTTTGCTGAAAGTAATGGCAGGCATCTTTTATGGATGGATCGGTATTTATTATGGTCAGTATGCATATATGTATGATACATGGAGTTATCATTATGCAAGTGTGGAGGAATACAAACTGCTTTTCCATAGCCCGGCGGAATACCTTTCCAACATTTTTCAAAGCGGGTATGAAAATAAATATGGGGGATTTTTTTCCTCGGATTATTCCTGGTGGAATGATCTTAAGAGCAATATGTTCATTAAGTTTCTTTCATTAATAAATGTGTTCAGCTTTGGTAATTATTATGTCAATGTTATATTCTATTCTTTTATCACTATCACGGGGCCGGTTGCCATCTATCGTGTATTTAGTGATGTTTTCCCGGGTAAAAAAGTTCATGTATTACTTGCCACATTTTTAATACCTTCTTTTGCATACTGGACGAGCGGCATTCATAAAGATGGTCTTGTTTTTATGGCGATAAGTCTTATCATTTACCATGTATATTTTGGTTTAAAAGAAAAAAAGTTTAAACGCTCCAGAATTTTTCCTTTAATTATTTCATTTATCATCATTCTTTCGTTCCGGAATTTTCTGCTTGTCATATTAGTTCCCGCATTATTTGCCTGGATACTTTCAACCAGGATTCAAAAAAGAAATGCGATCATTTATTTTTCTACGTATTTACTATGCGGATTGCTTTTCTTTTCATTGCGATATATTTTTCCCGGACTTGATTTTCCCCAGGCTGTAGTTAACAAGCAGAAAGCCTTTAAAACACTGCAGGGAAATTCGGGTATTGATCTGCCTGAACTAAAACCAACTCTTGGAAGCTTTTTAGTGAATGCACCCCAGGCATTAAGCTCCACAACGCTTCGCCCGCATCCTGGTGATGTAAAACATATTCTCTCGATGGCGGCAGCATCAGAAACAGCGTTTCTTTTACTACTTTTCTTTTTGTTTCTGTTTTGGCGAACGAATGGAGTAAAATCAACTTCGTTTATATGGTTTTGTATTTTCTTTTCATTTTCCTTTTTACTATCAATAGGGTTTACCGTAAATTTTCTTGGAGCAATAGTCCGGTATAGAAGTATCGTTCTTCCATTTTTGCTGGTCCCTGTAATCAGTCTTATCGATTGGGAAAGGATTTACTCCATTCTCTTCAATAACATTAGAAATAATTCTAATATTTCAAATACATAGATAATTCTTAGTTTTTTGCCTTACTCCCTTGGTTTTAGGATAAAATTTTCCACATTTTATTAGAAAAACCGTCTGCAACCCGAAAATTTATTGGTTTTATTCTGCAATATCCTTTTTTTTGCATTTGAAACCCTTTATTAAAATTTAAATGCAATTGTTATGGTGTCATCAAAACTCGAGTACATCTGGTTGGATGGGTATAAGCCAATTCAGAGCCTGAGAAGTAAAACTAAAATTGAAAAAAACTTCAGCGGCAAATTAGAAGATTGCCCGATGTGGTGCTTCGACGGTTCATCAACTGAACAAGCCCCGGGAGGATCATCTGACTGTTTATTAAAACCAGTATTTATTGCGAAAGACCCACAAAGGAAAAATGCTTACCTCGTAATGTGTGAAGTATTAAGTCCAGACAGCACTGCTCATGAATCAAATGGCAGGGCAACAATTGAAGATGACGATAATGATTTTTGGTTTGGATTTGAACAGGAATATTTCTTATGGAATCCGGCAACCAATAAGCCGATCGGGTTTCCTGAAGGTGGCTACCCCGGTCCGCAGGGTCCTTATTATTGTTCAGTCGGCGCTTCGAATGCATATGGTCGTGCAATGGTTGAAGAACATCTTGATGCCTGTCTTGAAGCGGGATTAAATGTGGAAGGTATAAACGCTGAAGTAGCAACAGGGCAATGGGAATTCCAAATATTTGCCAAGGGGGCAAAAGCAGCCGGCGACCAGGTTTGGATTGCCCGTTACTTACTCGAAAGGATCGGCGAAAAATATGGTATTGCAATAAACTGGCATTGTAAACCGCTTGGTAATTTGGATTGGAACGGCAGTGGCATGCATGCAAATTTCTCCAATGAATTACTAAGAACATGCGGAAGCAAAGATATATACGAACAGATCTGCGAAGGTTTCAGACCTTTTATAAAAGAGCACATTGAAGTTTATGGGCCAGACAACCATTTGCGTCTTACGGGTAAACATGAAACGGCTGCAATCACAGATTTTACGTTTGGTGTTTCTGATCGCGGAGCTTCCATCCGTATTCCGATCGGTACGGTAGAAAAAGGTTGGAAAGGCTGGTTGGAAGACCGTCGTCCCAATAGTGCTGCAGATCCCTATAAAGTAGCTGCACGTATTATTAAGACTGTGAAAATTGCGGAGGCGAATTTGATGCAACAAGAAAAGAAAAAAGTAGCTTAATCATTCTTTTCGAAACGGTATAATAAAAATTTATTCACCAAATTTTAAGGTAAGCGTTTAAACACAGCTTACCTTTTATATTTGAGTCCCAATTAAAAAAGCATAAAAAAATAATCATGTCATTACGATTCAACGCCATCAACAATTTGTCTTCCTCGCAAGAAGTAACAGTAGAAAATCCAACAAGGATAACAGCCATTTTCGGAGAAAGTGTTTTTACAGTAAAAACTGCCCGTGAGTTTTTAAGTGACGAGGCGTATAAAAGCCTTGTTGGTTCCATCAGGGCAGGACAAAAAATTGACCGTGCCATGGCTAACCAGATCGCAAGCGGTATCCGCTCATGGGCCGAAGCAAGAGGTGTAACACACTTTACTCACTGGTTTCAACCATTAACAGGAACTACTGCCGAAAAACATGATTCATTTTTTACAATAAAAAGTGACGGCACCCCGATTGAGCAATTCGAAGGCGATGCGTTAATTCAACAAGAACCAGATGCCTCCTCATTTCCAAGCGGCGGACTGCGGGCAACGTTCGAAGCAAGAGGTTACACGGCATGGGATCCGTCTTCTCCAGCTTTTATTATGGACATCGGCAATGGAAAAACTCTTTGTATACCTACCATCTTTGTTTCTTATACCGGTGAATCACTTGACTATAAAGCGCCGCTGTTAAAAGCGCTGGAAGCATTGAACAAATCTGCTGTTGATGTTTGTAATTATTTTGACAGAAATGTAACCCGTGTTACTGCAACACTTGGTTGGGAACAGGAATATTTTGTAATTGATGAAGGACTCTATAATGCCCGTCCTGACCTGGTGATGTGCGGAAGAACTGTATATGGACACAGCTCAGCAAAAGGACAGCAATTGGAAGATCATTATTTCGGATCTATTCCCGAAAGGATATATGCGTTTATGCGTGACTATGAAAATGAGGGATACAAATTGGGTATTCCTCTTCGCACAAGACATAATGAAGTGGCGCCTGCACAATATGAATGTGCGCCAATATTTGAGGAAGTCAGTGTTGGTGTTGATCATAATTCATTGCTGATGGATGTGATGGATCGTGTTGCACGTCGTCATAAGTTGCGGGTATTGCTTCATGAAAAGCCATTTGCCGGAATAAATGGAAGCGGCAAGCATAATAACTGGAGCATGGCCACTGATACAGGTGTAAATCTTTTGGCTCCCGGCAAAACGCCAAAGACAAACCTGATGTTCCTTACATTCTTTGTCAATACCATCAAAGCAGTTCATGATTATGCTGATGTATTGAGAGCATCTATTGCTTCTGCACCAAACGATCATCGGCTTGGCGCTAACGAAGCTCCGCCAGCCATTATCTCAGTTTTTATTGGCGAATACCTGACAAAAGTTTTAAATGAGTTCAAAGAAAGAGTAACCGCTAAAATGGATGAAACCGATGAAAGCATGCTAAAGATTGACATTCATAAGAGCATTCCGGAGCTTTTGCTAGATAATACCGACAGGAACAGAACTTCACCGTTTGCCTTTACGGGAAATAAATTTGAGTTCCGTGCAGTTGGTTCTTCTGCTAACTGTGCCAATGCGATGACTGTGCTGAATACGATCATGGCTGATACGTTGAAAAAATTTAAAACAGAAGTTGATGCACATGTTGAAAAGGGTGATAAGAAAGAGATCGCTATTATGCATGTGCTGCGCCAATACATTGTTGCAAGTGAAAAAGTTTTATTTGAAGGCGATGGTTATAGCGAGGCATGGCAAAAAGAAGCTGAGAAGAGAGGCTTGCCAAATGTAAAAACTACGCCGCTTGCATTGGATGCAATGGTAACCGACAAAGCCAAAAAGCTTTTTGAGAACAATCACGTATATACTCACCAGGAATTAGAAGCAAGACATGAAATAGAATTGGAAAAATATATTAAGAAAGTTCAGATAGAAAGCCGCATCATGGGTGAACTGGCCACGAGCCATGTTTTACCGGCAGCTATTCGTTATCAAAATCTATTAGCAAATAATATCAAAGGCCTGAAAGAATCCGGGCTAAAAGAATCAGCATTTGCTAATCAAAAACAAATTCTGGAAAAGATTTCAGAACATATTATGATGACAAGTGAACTGGTAGAAAAAATGATCGAAGCAAGAAAGATCTGTAATAATATGGAAGGGACAAGAACAAAGGCCATCGCCTATCAAAGCCAGGTAAAAGATAAGTTCTTTGATGATATACGTTATCATGTTGATAAGCTTGAATTATTGGTTGATGACCGTGAATGGTATTTGCCAAAATACAGAGAGATCTTATTTTTAAGATAAATTAAACGCATAGATAAAAGCTAAGTCCCCGGTTAAAGTCGGGGATTTTTTTTAATATTGATTTCCGGTCGCCAGGTTAACACACGTTTTTAAACCAATGACACGAAACATGAAAACCAAAAACCTTATCAGCTTATTTGCAGTCAGTATTGTGTTGGTTTCCTGCCGAACTCCACGTTTTATTTATTCCCCGGCGCCTCCCAACAATCCTTATTTCCATGAAAAAGGCGAATCAAAGCTGGCGGCTTATTATTCTACTACGGCAAGTGAAAATGATTTGCAGGATGAATACAGTGATGGTCTTGACCTGCAAGCTGCTTATGCGGTAAGTGATCACTGGGCTTTGACAGCAGATTATTTTAAAAGAAATGAAAAAGATGTTTACTTTGATTATAACCAAAGTTTTTTTGACAGTTCCATCATCAGATATGAGCGCCATTTGACAAATTTTGGCGCCGGGTATTTTATGCCGGTAACAAAAGACAAAAAAATTATGTTCAATGTATTTGCCGGGTTGGGATTTGGAAAATTCTCTTTTACTGATAACGGATTTGATAACAATGTTGGCTATAGCCGCTATTACAACAGTGATATGAGCAAATGGTATATTCAACCATCCATTAATTTTTTCGCCGGCGAATATTTCCGTACCGGATTGATCGGTAAAGTTTCATGGGTTCATTACAGCGATATCACCACTTCTTATACTCCGGCTGAATTAGAATATTACGATCTTGATTTACTACCGGGGAAAACGCTTAGCTTTTTTGAAGCAACCTGGAATATGCAGTTAACCTTTAATAAAATGAACTGGCTTTATCTTGATGGCGGCTTAACACTTTCCTCTGAGCCTTTTGATAACGCCATTAACCTGGAAGCAAGGAATTTCAATGCCTCAATTGGATTGAGTATTGATTTTTCGAAGATGAAGAAAAAGTAATTTATATGCGAACAAGAAAAATCATAAAGCGAACATTTTTTATGCTCCTTCTTATTCTTGTTATTGCATTTACCTGGCTTTCGCTTACAGTTTTCCCAGCTGTTAGCGGCTATGGTTCAAAGAATCTGTGTTCAGCTGTTTATCTTCAGCATCGCAATCCTGGCAATGTAATAAGAGAAGATCTCGGGGGTTTTCCTTTATCACTCGGAACATTTACTGTAAATGAAAAAGACTCTTCCGTTAACGGGTCTGTGTGGGGACTTGCAAAAAGAAAAACAATTTATCGTAAAGGAATTGGCTGTACACTTATAAATGATTTTTCAGAAGAAGAAATAAGAAAGCAACAATTCATACTGCCTGCAAAGCCCGCTATCAATAGCGACAGCCTTGCATGGCCTTATGGCGATAAATTGCCAGGTACAATTCCCGGAAACATCAACAAAGAAAAATTGGAAGCCGCCGTGAACAAGGTAATGAATGAAACGACGGCGGATGGCGCAACTGCTTATACAAGAGCTGTGCTTGTTATATATGATGGAAATATAGTGGCTGAAAAGTATGCTCCCGGCTTTGATAAGAATACAGTGATGCTTGGCTGGTCAATGTCGAAAAGTTTTACAGCTGCAATGATCGGAATTCTGGTAAAAGAAAATAAACTATCTATTGATTCGCCGGCACCTGTTGCTGCCTGGACAAATACAAAAAAACAAAAGATCACATTGAAACATTTATTACAGCAAACAACCGGGCTTGATTTTACTGAAATATATACAAGACCAAGCAGCGTAACTAAAATGTTATTCAGCAAAGGAGATATGGCTGCTTATACCGAAGGATTGTCTTTAAAATATGAGCCCGGCACTGTGTTCAATTATTCAAGTGGCAACTCAAATATTCTTAGTCGCATTATAAGACAAACTGTTGGTGAAAAAAATTACGCTGCATTTCCTTACAGTGAATTGTTTTATAAAATAAATGCCTATAGTTTTTTACTGGAGCCAGATGCATCAGGCACCTATATTGGCTCATCATATAGCTACGCCACCGCAAGAGATTTCGCCAGGTTTGGATTATTATATTATAACAATGGCGTTTGGAACGGGCAACAAATCCTGCCACCGAACTGGGTAAAAGAAAGTATACAACCTTCTGTCGCTGATAAACAAAAACATTATGGCTACCAGTTTTGGTTAAATGGTTATGATGAAAAAAACTTGAGTAAACGCTGGTATCCTGATGTGCCTGCTGATATGTTTTTTGCTGATGGCTATGGCGGGCAGGATGTATATATTATTCCTTCGGAAAAATTGGTGGTGGTAAGATTAGGTTTACATGTAATAAATGAAAATAAGTTTTTGAAAGAAGTGATCCTATCGGTTCGTAATAAGCTGTGAATATGAAACTATCAATAAAACAATTTTTGCTACTTATACTAACAATTACTCTTGTATCAACAATTTGTAAAGCCACTGAAAAACCGGCAAAAGAAATTAATATGCTTAACTTATTTAAAAAAACCGATCCAATTGAAAAATTCTGGACTTGGTTTAAAGAAAACGAAAAGAAGCTTAGAATGTTCGAAGAAGGCCCTGATAAATATTTAAACGAGGTATTGACCCAGGCTAAGAAAATCAAATCCGGGCTCGCTATTGAATTTGAGCCGCCAAAAAATGGGATCATCAACATGACCGTTTCTGCGGATGGCAATCGGGAACTTTTTGGTGCTGTTCAAGCTATGGTGGATAAAGCCCCAAAAATAGAGGGTTGGAAATTTATCGCTTTTAGACAAAGAATGAATTTGGAGCAGGTGAAAGGAATGAAATTAAAAGCAGAAAATCATGAATTGGATCCCAATAAAATGAAATTCTTCCCAATAATTAACGGTGACACACTTGATATAATAATTTATATAAATGGCGTGACGGAAGAAAATTATAATCAGGTTGCCTACGGAGGATTGCTTTTACTCGACAACATTCTCGGCGAATATGATTGTGTAATGAAAGTTCGAAGCTATGATTTTCATGAAATGCCAACAAAGAAAAAAGAACTTGATGATCTGTTACCTTTGCTGGACATGGCCTCGTACGTCGATAACTTTCATAAATCCAAGAAACAGTGACTTAAATAATTCCTTTGGTATGCTCAATCAGTTCCAAAAAAAAATTGCAGAGTTAACAACAGCCATTGAAAGAAGGGAATACGATAAATTGAGTGATCGTTCAATTGATGTTCCCGACAAATTCAACTGGGTTCGGGATGTATTTGAGCCTTTAATTGTGCAGGCGCATGGTAACCGTAACATGCTGGAGTTGGCTGCCGACGATCCGTCAGAGGCGGTGACGGTTACTTATCAGCAGGCATCAGAAAAATGTAACCAGCTATTGAATTTTTTGCGGAAGCAAGACGTACAACAAGGAGATAATGTATTTATCATGTGCGCATTGAACGAAGGGTTATGGATAAGTTATTTATCAGCTATCAAGGGAGGCCTTACTTTAATCCCCGCTGCAGGCATACTTACTGTTGAAGATATTGTTTACCGGTTTCAAAGAGCATCTCCGAAAGTAATTATTGCAGATAATGATAATGCAGAAAAGATGGAGCAAGCCTTGTTACAATATGACCATCCTGTTAAAGTGAAATTGTTGTTGAATGGAGAAAGAAGCGGATGGACATCTCTTAGCATAATTAAAGATGAAGCAAAGCAAGCAATCGCTGCCGATACGCATAAAGATGACGACTTGTTTTGGTTTTTTACTTCCGGCACTACAGGAATGCCAAAGGTGGCTGTACATACACAATCAAGTTATCCTTTGGGACATTTAACTACCGCTGCATGGATCGGGTTGAAACCCGGAGATAAACATTTCAATATTTCACAACCGGGATGGGCAAAGTTTGCATGGAGTTGTGTATTTGCTCCGTTGAATTCCGGTGCTACTGTTTTTGTTTACGTGCCGAAAGGAAGATTTGTAGCCGGCAGCTATCTGAAAATTATCCAGGATCATAAAGTAACCACTCTTTGTGCGCCGCCTACAGCATTGCGGATGCTGATAAATGAAAATTTAAACGAATACAAATTCTCGTTGCGTGAATGTGTGAGTGCAGGTGAGCCGCTGAATGCAGAAGTAATAAAAATCTGGAAAGACGGAACAGGTCTTGAGATACGTGATGGTTATGGACAAACAGAAAGTACCTGCATGATCTGTAACCTGCCGGTCAGCAAAGTCAGGTTCGGTTCAATGGGCAAGCCCACTTTTATTTATGATATGATCATTGCCGACGCGGAAGGAAACGAATTACCTGTCCATGAAACCGGGCAGATCGCTGTTCGTTTGCACCCTGAAAAATTCCGTGGAATTTTTAAATCATATATTGGTGATGAGGAAAAACAGAAACAGGTTTTTAAGCATGGGCTTTATTACACCGGCGATAAAGCATACAAAGATGAAGATGGCTACTACTGGTTTGTAGGCAGAGATGATGATGTGATCAAATCATCTGATTATCGCATTGGTCCTTTTGAGATAGAAAGTGTTTTGATCGAGCTTGATGAAATATTGGAATCTGCTGTTGTGGGCAGCCCGCATCCGATCAAAGGGCAGGAAGTAAAAGCATTTGTTGTATTGGTTCCGGATGTCGTTGCAACCAAAGAACTCTCTCATAAAATTTTCCATTATTGTAAAAGCCATTTAGCGCCCTATAAAGTTCCGCGGATCATCGAATTTGTTACAGAACTTCCTAAAACCATTAGCGGTAAAATAAGACGGATAGAACTAAGAGCAGCAGAGGAACTGCGAAAGGCTATGAAAGAAAAAAGGGATAATGAATATTTTGGGGCAGAGAGATGAGAAGAAATAAATGGCTAAACCCGTTTTTATGAATTCTGGAATGACAACTTCCATAGCCCACGGTTTAAACAATAGCCCATATCAAGAAAATGTAATCGTAGAACCATGCATGAGAATCTTGATTAGCATATTAATCAGTTTGACATTTTGCTCTTGTAATGATATTCAACCGGACAAGAGAGCAAAGATCCCCGCAAAGCTTGTTAGTGTTGATACTTTTTATATAGATAGCAGCGAAATAACAAGTACCTATATACAATACCCGGACACTGCCAATCAAATGATATACGATTTCATGGCTGTTGTTATTAATAACAAAAAACTCAATTTAAAATATGGTCTCCTGATAGATCCATCTCAAGATTTTTCACTTGAGTACAAAGACAAAGAATTCCTGGAAACTTTGCTGGAAAAAAAAGAACCGCCCGTTAAAACGAATACCAGAAGCATTCCTATCGAATTTACATTCGACCCTTATGATAAATGTTTAACCCGTATGGATATAGATCAAATGTTAAGGCAGAAGGAAATCAACAAAAACATTCGTTGGAGTAACAGCAGGCTTGGGTTCGATTTAACTAATCATAAAAATTTTTACTGCTTCTCCGTGCCCGTATTTTCGTTGGACAAGAAAAAAGCCATAGTAAAAATTAGCGATTTATGTCCCGGGCTTTGTGGCACATCTGAGACGGTTCTGTTCAAAAAAGAAAATGGCAAGTGGATCTCACAATCAGGATTTGCAGCTTTGCACTAATACAATAGCTCATAACAAAAGCATTTGTAATACATTTTTACTAGTTGCTGGTGTTCGAGTTTAATAATAATTCAAGAATAGTAAATCTCACCAACAATCGGCTTACCATTAATCAACGCTGTTATATTCTTCATCTTTTACCCTTTCCAACCATTCTACTATTCCTTTTTGAGTATTTGGATTAATGGCAATGTGAGTAAACCCGCTATCCGGTGATGCGCCATGCCAATGCACAACATTTGGAAGAATTTTTACAACATCTCCTTTACGAATTACCTGTATTGGTTTACCATTTTCCTGGTAATAACCGATACCGTCTGTAACGATCAGGATCTGTCCGCCGGGATGTGTGTGCCAGTTGTTTCTTGCTCCTGGTTCAAACACAACATTCGCTACCTGGCAATTAAGATTGTTATCATTCGGAACTAACAGATGAACCCATACCGTACCGGTGAAATATTCAGCCGGAGCTTTTTCTCCTTTTGGAAAAATGTTGTTATCAGTTTGAGCTTCCCTTGTATTCATATTCATTTAGTTTAAATCAAGATAAGTGATCATTTTTCATAGGCTCCGTTCAGGCAGATTCCTGCATTATCTTTTCCCGGATCTTAAATTCTTCAAGATCGATCAATGAAAGATATTTCCTGATCAGCTCCTCATCGAATTCAGAACGGCGATTCATTTTGTTGAGCAAGTCCCGCTGCTGTTCCAACAGGTCAAGGTAGATCGTTTGAAAATTTTTTAACGATCTATCATCATCCTGGTTTACTTCATCGAGTGCCTTTTCAAAAAAATTCGAATCAAGTTTTAATCTTTCATGAAAATTATGCACATGTTTATTTGACAAGCGATGCTCTTCATATTTCTCTTCCAATCTTTGCAGCGAGGTTAATGCTAATTTCTTTTGAATAATGATCTCCTGTTTATCGATGGGTATAGGCGTTCTGTCAATAGGTTTTATTTTCCTGATCAGCCAGGGCAATGTCAATCCCTGCAACACCAGCGTGACGATAATGACAATGAAAGTAATGAACAGGATAAGGTTGCGGAATGGAAAAGGTTTATCCGTCTCTATTAATATTGGTATTGAAAGCGCTGCTGCCAGCGACACTA
>Ga0070698_100005529_pt1 | contig 13805 bp, 11 predicted proteins | sample KBSK1502metaG_FD_65477 | JGI IMG/M metagenome (GOLD analysis project Ga0070698, IMG submission 65477) | Corn, switchgrass and miscanthus rhizosphere microbial communities from Kellogg Biological Station, Michigan, USA - KBS K1-50-2 metaG | ecosystem: Host-associated > Plants > Roots >...
TGGCCGACCGGCGGCGAGCTGTACCGCTACACGCTGGTGGTGATCTTCACCGTGATCATCCTCGGCCTCTTCATCGGCGGCGCCGACTATTTCCTCGGCGAGGCCGCGAAGCGGACGATCTACAACAACGGAGCGCACTAGAAGAAATTGGCAGTCGAGAAAACCCAACCCGCCCCAGAAGACGAACCGCAGTGGTACGTCGTCCACGCGTATTCGGGGCATGAGGAGAAGGTCAAGAAGAACCTCGAGAAGAGGATCGAGTCGATGGACATGCAGGACAAGATCCTGCAGGTGCTCGTCCCGATGGAGGACGAGATCGAGATCAAGGACGGCAAGCGCCGCCACGTCCAGAAGCGCATCTTCCCCGGCTACATCCTGGTCAAGATGAAGATGTCGAACGAGTCCTGGTTCGTGGTCCGCAACACGCCCGGCGTGACGAGCTTCGTCGGCTCAGCGAACAGCCCGGTGCCCCTGCAGGAGAAAGAGGTGCGGGCCATCCAGAAGCAGATGAAGCAGGAGGCGCCGAAGATCCGCGTCGAGTTCCAGGTCGGCGAGTCCGTGCGGGTGGTGGACGGGCCGTTCACCGACTTCCACGGCAAGGTCGACGAGATCAACGCGGAGAAGGGCAAGCTGAAGGTGCTGGTCAACATGTTCGGCCGAGAAACTCCGGTCGAGCTCGACCTGCTGCAGGTCGAGAAGGTCCACTAGATGATGAGAACCCAGAGTGGGGCGGAAGGCCGGATTCATTCCGGCCGTCACCTATGCTCCATCCAGACGCCTCCAGGCGTCGTTGGCAACGGAGGGGGTTTCGCGGGGGAGGCCTGCCTCACCCGCGCTCTCGGCCGGGAGACTCCGGTCGAGCTCGACCTGCTGCAGGTCGAGAAGGTCCACTAGACGCACGCAGATAGATAGATAGGTAATGGGCAAGAAGAAAGTCCGCGCGGTATTGAAGCTCGAGCTGCAAGCCGGGCGCGCCACGCCGGCGCCCCCGGTGGGCACCGCCCTGGGCCCGCACGGCATCAACATCATGGAGTTCACCAAGGCCTACAACGAGCGCACGCAGGCGCAGGCGGGCGACGTTGTGCCCGCGCTGATCACGATCTTCGAAGACCGCACGTTCACGTTCGTGCTCAAGACGCCGCCCGCGGTCCAGCTGCTGAAGCGCGCGGCCGGGGTCGACAAGGGCTCGGCCAAGCCAAACAAGGAGAAGATCGGACGCGTCACGCGGCAGCAGCTGCGCCAGATCGTCGAAACGAAGCGCAAGGACCTGAACGCCTTCGAGCCGGACGCGGCGATGAAGATGATCGAAGGGACGGCCCGCTCGATGGGCCTTGAGGTTGTGGAGTAGCCGCGATGCCGAAGAAGAGGGGCAAGAAGTACATCGAGGCGGCCAAGAAGGTCGAGGCCGCCCTGCAGTCGAACGGCAATGGAGGGCTCGACCCCGAGGTGGCGGTCCAGCTCGTCCGCGAGACGTCGATCTCGAAGTTCGACGCGACCATCGAGGCGCACATCCGCCTCGGCGTCGACCCCCGGCACGCCGAGCAGATGGTTCGCGGCTCGGTCGTGCTGCCCAGCGGCACCGGCAAGAAGGTGCGCGTGGCGGTGTTCGCGGTGGGCGACAGGGCGCGCGAGGCACAGGACGCCGGCGCGGACGTAGTCGGTGGCGACGACCTGGTGAAGCGCGTGTCGGAGGGCTGGACCGATTTCGACGCCGCGATCGCGACGCCGGACATCATGGCCAAGGTCGGCCCTCTGGGCAAGGTGCTCGGTCCCCGCGGCCTGATGCCGAACCCGAAGTCGGGCACGGTGACCAACGACGTCGGCCGCGCGGTGCGCGAGGCCAAGGGTGGCAAGGTGGAGTTCCGGACGGACAAGTTCGGCATCGTCCACGTGCCGATCGGCAAGGTGTCATTCGACCAGCAGGCGCTGTACCGGAACCTGACCACGCTGGTCGACGCGCTGCTGCGCAACAAGCCGTCGACCTCGAAGGGCCAGTACCTGCGGACATTCTTCCTGACGTCGACGCAGGGGCCATCGGTGCCGGTCGACGTAAGGGAAGCGGCGAAGCTGCACGTAGCCGGCTAGAGCCAGACCCTCCTCAGCACGCTGTGCTGAAAGCTGCGTAATTCGGGCCCGGAAAAGCCCGCTTTCGGCACACTGTGTCAGTCATGTATGGGCCCGTCATTCAGGGCAAGCTGGTCCGGCTGCGGCCGCCCAGGTCCGATGAGGCGGCAGCAATCGTCACCTGGTTCGAGGACCTGGAGGTCAACCGCTTCATCCTGCGTCGCCATCCGCCGTCGGTGGAGCAGGAGAAGGAATTCCTCGAAAAGCTTGCGCGCGACGCGGACGAGATCTGGTGGGCGGTCGAGCACGAGGGACGCCTGGTGGGCGGCACGGGCATCCACGAGATCGACTGGAAGAACGGCTTCGGCACCACTGGCACTGTGATCGGCGACAAGACCGCGTGGGGCAAGGGGCTGGGGCGGGAGCTGATGCAGCTGCGAGCCGAGTACGCATTCACGCAGCTGCCGCTGCGCAAGCTCAAATCGGCCTACCTCGAGGGCAACGACGCGAGCGCCCGCGCCCAGAGGGCGGCGGGCTACAAGGAAGTCGGGCGGTGGACCGCAGACTTCTTCATCGACGGCAAGTGGGTCGACCACGTGCTCACCGAGCTGCTGCGCGAGGACTGGGAAACCGCCCGCCGCCCCAGATGATCAGGCGAAATCTGTCCACGCTTGTCCTGCTTCTCGTTTTCGCTGTTCTTCCGGCCGTGATCATCGGCCCTTTTCCGCGAGGCGGCGGTGTGGCCGAACCTCTCGATACCATCCTTTTGGCCGCCGGTTTTCCGGCAGCCCTGGGCGGGCTCTTCTTTATCGGGATGGCGATCTTTCTTGGGCATCGGCGCGGCGGTCAGGCGGTGCCGCTGGGCGACACTGACCTGATGCTCACCTACGTCGCCGTTGGATTCGGCTTCCTCGCTCTCTATTTCAGCCTCGCTTTGGTCCGGATGTTCGGCGTGGTGGGACTGATTTACCCGGGCGCGGTTGCCGGCTACACACTGTTCGCTCTTCCGACATCAGGCCGGCGGAAGGTATTCCGCGTCTCGGTGGTCGTCAAGAACACCCCGGCCGCGGCGTTTGGACTCGTCGCCGAGCCGCGCAACTGGCCGCGCTACGCGCCGGACATCGAGCTTGTCGAATCCGTTGATGCCCCGCTTCGCGTGGGGTCCCGCGTTCATTACAGGTTGCGCAACAAAGTCGGGCTCCTCGCTGTCGACGAAACTGTGATCGCCTATGAGCCCGGCCGGAGGTTCGGCACCCTGGTCTCGCCGAGCACCACGGCCGTGTATGAACTCAATGCGGTGCCAGGAGGGACCGATGTCGCCTTCACGCAAAGCGAAGAGCTGACGATCGGTTATGCACTGTTCACGGCAGCTGCATTCAGACGGGCCCACCTGGACCGGATGCACGAAGTCATCCAGGCCCGCATGGAGGCGATCAAGCGGCTGCTGGAAGAGCAGGCCTCGGTAAACGTATAATTCGCGACCTGCCCTAGACCGTAGGCGCCGGCGCGTGCCGGCTTAATCTCCTACCGAGGCAACTCGAAAGTGAAGGACGTGTGGATCCTTCCTGCCTTTTGTCTGTGGGGCGGGGAGGATTTTTTATTTGCCCAGAGCGCGCAAGGAGCAGAAGGCCGAGCAGGTCGAGCTCCTGACCGAAAAGCTGAAGGCGGCGAGAGTCGCGGTCCTGACCGACTACCGCGGCCTGACCGTTTCCCAGATCCAGGACCTTCGCGGCAAGCTTCGTGGCGGCGACGTCGAGTACCGCGTCGTCAAGAACACCCTCGCCCGGCGCGCGGCGGAGGCGGCCGGCGTGCCGGCTCTCGAGTCGGAGCTGGAGGGTCCGGTCGCGATCGCGTTCGGCTACGACGACCTGAGCGCGCCAGCGAAGCTCATCAACGAGTGGGTTCGCGCCACCCGGTTGAAGCTCGAGGTCAAGGGCGGCCTGGTCGAGGGTCGGGTCTTCTCGCCCGACCAGGTCAAGTCGCTCGCCGACCTACCGTCGCGCGAGACGCTCATCTCGCAGCTGGCGGGAGCGATTCAAGCCCCTATCGCACAACTCGCCGGAGCGCTGCAGACGCCGCTGTCGACGCTGGCGCGCGCGCTCGAGTCATATCAAAAGAAATTGGAGGCAGCGTAGATGGCAACAAGCACCAAGATCACACCTAAGGAATTCGTCGAGGCCCTCAAGGGCTGGAGCATCCTCGATGTCAAGGAGGCGCTCGACCTGCTGGAGAGCGAGCTCGGCATCAAGGCCGCCGCTCCGGTCGCGGTCGCGGCGGCCGGCCCCGCGGCGGGCACCCTGGACGGCGAGAAGGAAGAGGAGCAGACGGAGTTCACCGTCACCCTGACCGCGGTTGGCGACAGCAAGATCAACGTGATCAAAGCGGTCCGCGAGCTGACGCAGCTCGGCCTGAAGGAGGCTAAGGACCTCGTCGACGCGGCGCCAAAGCCGGTGCTGGAGAACGTTTCGAAGGCTGACGCCGAGAAGGCTGTCGCCCGGCTGAAAGAGGCCGGAGCGACCGCGGAGATGAAGTAGGGGACCGGCGAATCGGTTCCCGGCCCGCCGGCTGCCTCGGCGCCGGCGGCGCCTTGACAGGCGGGAGGTTCCGCGAGATCGGCTTCCCGCGCGCGAGCCGTACCGGCTCGCCGTAGTGGTGGAAGGAGAGCGGACGCCCTTCCACCAGCGTGTAGGTGACGCGGCGGTGGTTGAAGCTCACGCGCATCCGCCGGTCGAGGAACGTGATCCGAAACGTCACGTTGCGAATGCGCGGCGGCAGCCGGGGGCTGAAGCCGAGCCAGTCGGCATAGTGCCGCATGCCGCCGAAACCCTGCGCGAGCGCCAGCCACGTCCCCGCGGCCGCCGCCAGGTGGATGCCGTCGCGCACGTTGTGCTCCAGGTCGCGCAGGTCCATGAGCGCGGCCTCGCCCAGGTAGTCGTGGGCGAGCTGCATGTGTCCGACCTCCGCGGCCATCACCGCCTGAGTGCATGAGGAAAGGGACGAGTCGCGCACGGTGAGCGCCTCGTAGTACGCGAAGTTCCGCGCCTTTTCCTCGGCGCTAAACGCCTCGCCGCGCAGGTGCATCGCCAGCACCAGGTCGGCCTGCTTGACGACCTGCGTGCGGTACAGGTCGAAGTAATGGAAGTGCAGGAACAGCGGGTACTGGTCGGGCCGCGTCTTCTCGAAGTTCCACACCTTGTGGTCGGTGAACTGGCTCGCCTGCTTGTGGACGCGCAGCTCTGGCGAGTAGGCGACGTACATGGCCGCCGCCGCGCGGCGCCACGTCTTGACCTCCTGAGCCGAAACCCGCAACCGCTTCCCCACACCAGGCTGCCGCGCCACCGCGTCCGCCGCGGCGTCCAGGTTCTGCTGCGCCATCAGGTTGGTGTAGAGGTTGTTGTCCATCAGCGCGCCGTATTCGTCGGGCCCAGTCACGCCATCGATCCGGAACTTGCCACGCAGGTCGTGATGGCCGATTGACGCCCACAGCCGCGCGGTCTCGACGAGGAGCTCGGCCCCCACGTCCCTGTCGAAGGCGGCATCGCCGGTCGCGCTGACGTAACGGATGACCGCGTCGGCGATGTCGGCGTTGATGTGGAAGGCCGCGGTGGAGGCGGGCCAGTAGCTCGACGCCTCCTCGCCGTGGATCGTCCGCCACGGGAAAGCGGCTCCCGCGAGTCCGAGGTCTCGCGCGCGGTTGCGCGCTCCTTCGAGGATCGAGTGCCGCCAGGCCAGCACGTCGGCCACGGTTTGGGGCGCCGTGTACGTCAGGACCGGGAGCACGAATGTCTCGCAGTCCCAGAACGTGTGTCCGTCGTAGCCCGGTCCGGTCAGGCCCTTGGCCGGGATCGCGCGCTGCTCGGCGCGGGCGGCGGCCTGCAGCACGTGGAACAGCGCAAAGCGGATCGCCTGCTGCACCTCGTCGTCGCCCTCCACCTCGACGTCGGAGCGCGACCAGAAGTCGGCCAGATAGCGCTTCTGCGCGGCGAACAGTCCCTCCCACCTGTGCGCATGCGCGGTGGCGAGGTCGCCTTCGACCTGCGCGCGCAGAGCGGGCACAGAGCGCACGCTCGACCACCCGTACGCGACGTACTTGAAGATGGTGAGGCGCTGGCCGGGCTCGACCTTGGTGGTCACCGTGAACCGCGCGTGGTCGGCGAAGCTCTCCGACTTCGTCTCCATGCCCCGCGGTCCCCTCACCTCGTGGTCCATCGCAGCCGCCACGCGCAGCTTGCTGCGCCTGGTGGAGTGAATGAGCACGGCGCCGCGCTCGGTGCTGTCGGTCATCTCACCCACGAGCGCGTTCTCGACGATGTCGCCCGATCGGGGGTCGTCTCGGCTGTGGCCCCCCACCACGGGCTCGTTGGCCACTAGCTCGGACTGGACGACGAGCTCGGCGGCGCCGTCGAGCGACTCGACCTCGTAGCGGATCGCCGCTAGCGCGCGGTGGACGAGGCTGACCATGCGAGTCGACGTGACGCGCACGGTGCGGTGCGCCGGCGACTCCCACTCCACGGTGCGCTTCAGGACCCCGGCCCTCAGGTCAAGGACCCTCTCGTGCTTGATGAGTCGGCCGTACCGGATGTCGAAGGGCTCGTCGCCGACCAGGAGCCGGATGATCTTGCCGTCGGTCAGGTTGATCATCGCCTGGCCGGCCTCGGGGTAGCCGTATACGGTCTCGGCGTGGGGAAGAGGGACCTCTTCGTAGACCGCGTTGAGGTAGGAGCCGGAAATGTCGTGCGGCTCCCCCTCGTCGAGGTTGGCGCGCCACCCGATGTGCCCGTTGGCAAGGGCGAAGATCGATTCGGCATGGCCGAGCAGGTCGAGGTCGAGCTTGGGCTCGATGACCGACCAGGGTTGGACTGTGAAGTGGCCGGCCGGGATCAACGGTCGAGGAGCTCGGCGAGGTCGTCGACGACGAGATCCGCGCCGTGCCGGCGGAGCGCCTCCTTCTGGTGCGCCCGGTCGATGCCGATGACCCTGCCGAAGCCCCCGGCCCTGCCCGCCTGAACACCCGCGAGGGCGTCCTCGTACACGGCGGCGTCGATCGGTGGCGTGTGCAGCATGCCAGCGGCCCTCAGGTAAGTGTCGGGCGCGGGCTTGCCCTGGAGGTGCTCGCGCTCGGCGACGATGCCGTCGACCTGGGCGTCGAACGCGCTGTCGAGGTTCGCGGCCTGAAGCACCTCGGTGGTGTGGCGGCTGGAAGAGACGACGGCGAGCTCGTGACCCGTGGCGCGCGCTTCCTGCATGTACCGGATGGTGCCGGGGTAGGTCTGCACGCCTTCCTTTTCTATGAGCTGCAGAAAAAGTTGGTCCTTCTGCTCGGCGATCCTTTGCACGAGCGCGGGGTCGGGCGCGATGGCTCTCGCCTCGAGGAACGACCGGACACCTTCCTCACGCGGCTTGCCATCGACGTACTCGTCGTAGTCCCTCACCGCGTCGAAGGGGACGTGGAGCGCAGACTCAAAGGTCTCCTTCCACGCCCGGGCGTGCTGCTCGGCGGTGTGGGTGATCACGCCGTCGAGGTCGAAGAGGCAGGCGGTGATGTTGGGCGGGAGGCCGAGGCGATTCGGTGCTTCTGCCGCCAAGCGCTCCGAACCGTGGTTCAATTCCGTGCTTTTTGCGCCGACCGCACGTGCTCCAGCACCAGGTCCATGCCGCGCTCGAGCTCCTCTTCGGTGACGCACCAGTGGGGCGAGAGCCGGACGCGGCCGGGGCGCGAGTCGACGATCACTCCCTCCGCGTGCAGCTGGGCCTCGACCTCGTCCGGCCGGTCGCACTCCAGTGTCACGATGCCGCAGCGACGGGTGCGTTCTCGCGGCGTGAACGTGCGCACGCCCGCCTCGTCGCAGCGTTCGAGGATGCGGTCGGTCAGGTCCCGCAGGCGCTCCTGGATGTCGGCGACCCCGACCTCCAGCACCAGCTCCAGCCCGGCCAGTCCGGCGTAGTGGCACGCCATCGCCCAGGTGCCTGTCTCCAGGCGGCGGGCGTCGTCGGCGAAGGTCAGCTCCTGGAGCGTGAAGGAAAACGGGTCGCGGGTCGCGAACCAGCCCGTGCCTTGCGGGCGGACGCGGGGGATGAGCCCCGGGCGGACGTAAAGGAAGGCGTTGCCCGGGCCGCCGCTGACCCACTTCAGGCAGCCCCCCACGAAGGCGTCGCAGTCCATCGCCGCCACGTCCAGCGGGACGCAGCCGCAGGTCTGGTACCCGTCGATCAGGCACAGCGCCCCAGCGGCGTGGGCCGCGTCGGCGATCGCCCGGACGTCCTGCAGGTAGCCGGTCGTGTAGAAGAGGTGGGTCGTCGCCACCAGGGCGGTCCGGGAGTCGATGCGCTCGGCGAACGCCTCCGGCGGGATGGTCATGCCGTTCGGAGAGGGCACGAACTCGACCTCGAACTGGGGCCGGGAGAGCCACTGGTGGCCGATCGTCGGGAAGTCGAGCTCGCCGATCAGGACCTTGTCCCGCCCAGCGGGCAGGGGGAGGCCGGTGGCCAGGGTGGTCAGGGCCACCGAGACCGAGGGGGCGATTGCGGTCGAGCCGGCCGGGGCGCCGAGCAGCTCACCGACCCGGCCGCGGAACCGCTCGAGCAAGGGCAGCCAGGTCGAGTACCAGACCGGGGTGCCCTGCTCGTCCCAGTCGCGGCCGTAGCTGGCCAGGGCTTCCCGGCCTCGCCGGGGAAGCGGGCCGAGCGAGCAGGCGTTGAAGTAGATGCAGCGCTCGAGCAGCGGGAACTCGGCGCGAAGGGTTTTCCAGTCAGCCATCTGGTGGTATAGTGCCCGGAAACACGGGCCGGCCGCCTTCCTGGCTGGTTTGTTTAAGCGCCCCTACGAAGGGGTAAATTGTCGTACACTTGCCGTTCGTGCACGTCTCGGCCGCTCACCCTGCCCTTTAACTGAGCGCGCCCTTTTTCCAGGAAGGAGTACCGAATTGATCTCAGAGATGAGAGCGCCCTCGCGTCTTAGCTACGGCCGCATCCCGAACCTTGTCGAGCTGAAGGACCTCATCGCCACCCAGCTCGAATCGTTCCACTGGTTCAAGACCGACGGCCTGCGCGAGCTGTTCGACGAAATCAACCCGATCACCGACTACACCGGCAAGAACTTCGAGCTGAAGTTCCTCGACTACGAGTTCGGCCAGCCCAAGTTCTCGGTCGAAGAGTGCCGCAACCGCGACATGACCTACGCGGCGCCGCTGCGCATCCGGACTCGCCTGACCATCAAGGAGACGGGGGAGATCAAGGAGTCCGAGGTCTACATGGGCGACTTCGCCATGATGACCGACGAGGGCACCTTCATCGTCAACGGCACCGAGCGCGTCGTCGTCTCGCAGCTGGTGCGCTCGCCCGGCGTGTACTTCACCGCCGCCGAAGACCCCAACACCGGCCGCAAGCTTTTCGGCGCCAAGCTCATCCCCAACCGCGGCGCGTGGCTGGAGATCGAGACCTCGGCCAAGGACCTGCTGACGGTCAAGATCGACCGCAAGCGCAAGGTCCCCGTGACCGTGCTGCTCAAGGCCCTCGAGCTGCCCCAGCTGAAGGGCACCGAGAACGACCGCGAGGCGCAGAAGCGCGCCCTCCACGAGCTGTTCGGGGACGTCGACAACAACCCCGAGCACCGCTACCTGGAGTCGACGCTCGAGAAGGACACGACGACCAAGACCGAGGACGCCCTCCTCGAGCTGTACCGCCGCGTCCGCCCTGGCGACCCGCCGTCAGTGGACAACGCACGCAACCTGCTGCAGTCCCTGTTCTTCAACCCGCGCCGCTTCGACCTCGGCCGCGTCGGCCGGTACAAGGTCGACAAGCGCCTGGGCCGCGATGAGGAGGACATCCTCGAGCGCGTCCGCCGGCGCGAGCTGCGGATCCTGGAGAAGGGCGACTTCATCGCGTTCATCCGCAAGCTCATCGAGCTGAACAACGCGCCGCGCGAGAAGCAGATCCCCGACGACATCGACCACCTCGGCAACCGCCGGGTGCGCGCGGTCGGCGAGCTCCTGCAGAACCAGTTCCGCATGGGCCTGATCCGCATGGAGCGAATCATCAAGGAGCGCATGACGATCAGCGACCCGCACACGGTCACGTCGGCGTCCCTGATCAACGCTCGGCCGGTGGTCGCGGCGATCAAGGAGTTCTTCGGCTCGAGCCAGCTGTCCCAGTTCATGGACCAGCACAACCCGCTGTCCGAGCTGACGCACAAGCGGCGCCTGTCGGCGCTGGGCCCGGGCGGCCTCTCCCGCGAGCGCGCGGGATTCGACGTCCGTGACGTGCACCACAGCCACTACGGCCGCATCTGCCCGATCGAGACGCCGGAGGGTCCGAACATCGGCCTCATCGGCAACCTGGCCACGTACGCCAAGGTCAACGAGTTCGGCTTCATCGAGACCCCGTTCCGCCGGGTCTACAACCGCGTGCCGATCAACCAGGACACGGCGAGCAAGTTCGTCGGACGCGCCCTGCGCCGCCCGGCCGTCGACGCGAAGGGAACCGAGGTTCTCGCCGCGCATGAGGTTCTCGACGACAAGGCGATCCAGAAGCTTCTGAAGGCCCACGTGGCGACCGTCGACATCGTGCCGTGGGTCTCCACCGAGGTCGAGTTCCTGTCGGCCGACGAGGAGGACATGTTCGGCATCGCGCAGGCCAACGCCGCGCTGACGCCGGAGAGCACATTTGTAGACGCACGCGTGCCGGCTCGGGCGCGCGGCGACTTCAAGATCGAAGAGATCCAGAACATCCAGTACATGGACGTGTCGCCGAAGCAGATCGTCTCGGTGGCCACGGCCTTGATCCCGTTCCTGGAGCACGACGACGCCGGCCGCGCCCTGATGGGCGCCAACATGCAGCGTCAGGCCGTGCCCCTGCTCGTCACCGACGCGCCGCTGGTCGGCACCGGTGTGGAGTACTACGCGGCCAAGGACTCGGGCGAGATGATCGTAGCCGACGTCGCGGGGACGGTCATCGATGTCGCGCACCCCAAGGACCTGAAGTCGGTGCACGCGACCCCGGTCTTCGAGATCGTGGTCAAGCCGGACAGCGGCGGGCCAGAGAAGCACTTCCCGCTGCAGAAGTTCGCGCGGTCGAACCAGGGCACCTGCCTCAACCACCGCGCGGTCGTGAAGCCCGGGCAGCACGTCGAGGCTGGGGACATCCTGGCCGACGGCCCGGCGATCGACAACGGCGAGATGGCGCTCGGGCGCAACGTGCTCGTCGCCTTCATGCCGTGGGAGGGCTACAACTTCGAGGACGCGATCCTGCTCTCGGAGCGCGTGGTCAAGGAAGACCTGTACACGTCGATCCACATCGAGGAGTACGAGTCGGAGGCCCGCGAGACCAAGCTCGGCCCGGAGGAGATCACGCGCGACATCCCGAACGTCGCGGACGACGCGCTGCGCAACCTGGACGAGCGCGGCATCGTGTACATCGGCGCCGAGGTCCAGCAGGGCGACATCCTGGTCGGCAAGATCACGCCCAAGGGCGAGACCGAGCTGTCGGCCGAGGAGAGGCTGCTGCGCGCGATCTTCGGCGAGAAGGCGCGCGAGGTGCGCGACTCGAGCCTGCGCGTGCCCCACGGCGAGCGCGGCATCGTGGTCGACGTCAAGGTTTTCTCCCGCGAGAACAAGGACGAGCTCGGCCCCGGCATCAACGAGATGGTGCGGGTCTACATCGCCCAGAAGCGGAAGATCTCGGCCGGAGACAAGATGGCCGGCCGCCACGGCAACAAAGGCGTCGTCGCCCGGATCATGCCCGCAGAGGACATGCCGTACCTGCCGGACGGGACCCCGGTCGACATCGTGCTCAACCCGCTCGGCGTGCCGAGCCGCATGAACCTCGGCCAGGTGCTGGAGACGCACCTCGGCTGGGTGGCGGCGGCGCTCGGCGAGAAGATCGCGACGCCGGTGTTCGACGGAGCGCCGATGGCGACGATCGTCAAGGAGCTGGAGAAGGCCGGCCTGCCGACCGACGGCAAGGTCCGCCTGCGCGACGGCCGGACCGGCGACGAGTTCGACGAGCCGGTGACCGTCGGCATGATCTACATGCTCAAGCTCGCCCACCTGGTCGAGGACAAGATCCACGCCCGCTCGACCGGCCCGTACAGCCTGGTCACTCAGCAGCCGCTGGGCGGCAAGGCGCAGTTCGGCGGCCAGCGCTTCGGCGAGATGGAGGTGTGGGCGCTCGAGGCGTACGGCGCCGCGCACGTCCTGCAGGAGATCCTGACCGTCAAGTCGGACGACATCGTTGGCCGCGTCAAGGCCTACGAGGCGATCGTCAAGGGCGACAACACGCTCGAGGCCGGCATCCCGGAGTCGTTCCGCGTGCTGGTCAAGGAGCTGGAAGGGCTTGCGCTCGGGGTCGAGATCCTGAGCGAGGACGAGCGCCAGATAGTTTTGAGCGAAGAGGACATTCCAGAGATTCCGCTCGACCTTGGAATCTCACTTGAACGAGAGGAGCTCGGGGAGGATTCCGCGGAGTAGATGTTGAAGCTAGAGAACTTTGACGCGCTGAAGCTGTCCCTCGCATCGCCGGACACGATCATGTCGTGGTCCCACGGCGAGGTGACGAAGCCGGAGACGATCAACTACCGCACGCTCCGTCCGGAGCGCGACGGTCTCTTCTGCGAGCGCATCTTCGGTCCCACGCGGGACTGGGAATGCCACTGCGGCAAGTACAAGCGCTACCGCTACAAGGGCATCATCTGCGACAAGTGCGGCGTCGAGGTGACGCGGTCCAAGGTGCGCCGCGAGCGCATGGGCCACATCAAGCTCGCCTCGCCCGTGAGCCACGTCTGGTACTTCAAGGGCATCCCGAGCCGCATGGGCTTGCTGCTCGACATGTCGCCGCGCAACCTGGAGAAGATCCTGTACTTCGCCAACTACATCGTCACCGACGTGCACGAGGAAGTGCGCCAGGACATGCTCTCCGTCCTCAACATGGAGAAGGACGACAGGGCGGTCCGCCTTCGCGCGGACATCGACGCCAAGGCTCGTGAGCTGCGGCAGGAGCACGAGGCGAAGACCAAGAAGCTGAAGGGCGAGGTCGACACGGAGGTCGCGAAGCTCGAGGAAGAGCTGCAGGAAGCGGTCGACGAGCTGACCACGCAGGGCAAGAAGGCGACCGAGCACATCAAGGCGGGCATCGGCACCAAGTCGCGCCGCCAGATGACCGTGGGACTCAACGGCGACGAGGAGATCGTGATCGACAAGGGCGACCTCATGTCGCGCGAGATGTCGCGCGGCGTGCTGGCCAAGGTCCAGGAGAAGATCGAGAAGCTCGAGGCCAACACGAAGGCCGCGCAGAAGCGGGCCAAGGAGCGCCTTGACGCCGACAAGAAGTCGCTCGAGGCACAGATCGACGCGGCGACGAAGACCGAGCGCGAGGGCATCCAGGGCCAGCTCGAGGCGCTGCAGGCCGAGATCGAGGCGACTCGCACCGACCTCGAGGCGCTGCACCCGAAGCAGATCCTGACCGACACCCAGTACCGCGACTTTCAGGAGCGGTTCGGTCGCGCCTTCCGCGCCGGCATCGGCGCCGAGGCCGTCCGCGACCTGCTGTCGCGCATCGAGCTCAATTCCGAGATGTACCGGCTGCGCGACGAGTCCAAGTCGTCGAGCGGCCAGCGCAAGCAGAAGGCCATCAAGCGCCTGAAGGTCGTCGAGGACTTCCGCAAGTCGAACGCCAGCCCGACGTGGATGGTGCTCGAGGTCCTGCCGGTCATCCCGCCCGAGCTGCGCCCGATGGTCCAGCTGGACGGC
>Ga0070698_100005530_pt1 | contig 13805 bp, 13 predicted proteins | sample KBSK1502metaG_FD_65477 | JGI IMG/M metagenome (GOLD analysis project Ga0070698, IMG submission 65477) | Corn, switchgrass and miscanthus rhizosphere microbial communities from Kellogg Biological Station, Michigan, USA - KBS K1-50-2 metaG | ecosystem: Host-associated > Plants > Roots >...
ATCACGACGAAGCCGCTGATCGCGGAAGCGACCGTCCCCGCGACGAACTCGGCGGCGTGACCCTGCAAGCCGGTCTGCGCCAGGTCCACGGCCTTGTACGCGCCGGCGCCGGCGATGATCGGGAGCGAGAGGAGGAACGAGAAGCGCGCGGCTGATTCACGGTCGAGACCCATCGCGCGGGCGGCGGTGATCGTCACGCCCGAGCGGGAGACGCCCGGCTGCAGCGCCAGCGCCTGCGCGGTGCCGAGCAGCAGTCCCGTCTTCGGGCCTATCGAGTCGAACGGTCGGTCGCTGCGGGCTCGCCGGTCCACGGCCACGAGGAGCAGCCCGAACGCGACCAGCATCACGGCGATCAGCCACGGCTGGCCCAGCTTCTCCTCGATCAGGCTCTCGAAGAGGGCGCCGGCGATGGCACCGGGGATCGTGCCGATGAACAGCGCCCATGCGATCCGCTCGTCGGGCGTCGACATGTGCCGAGCCCGCACTGAGCGGAACCATGCGGCCGCGTACCGTGCGACGTCCGCACGGAAGTAGATGAGCGCGCCGATCAACGTCCCGACGTGGAGCGCGACGTCGAAGGCCTTCTGGAGGTCGGCGTTCCCGATCGTTCCCCACCCGAAGACCCAGGGGACCAGGATGAGATGACCCGAGCTCGAGACAGGCGCGAACTCCGTCGCCCCCTGGACGAGGCCGAGGATGATCGCCTGGATGATGCTCACGTGGTCCTTCCGTCGGTGAACGGTCGGGCCAGATGCTAGCCGTCGACCGTCACCGGGACGGGGAACGGGTCCCCCGCGAGGATGTCCTCCGGTCCTCGCACCGCGATCGAGAGCGTGGCGAACGCCGACGCGAAGGCAAGGGTCTCCGCGTCCGTCGGGGTCACGAGGAGCACGAGTCCGACGCCGCCGGAGGTTGGGGCGGTGGCGGCTCCGAAGGAGCCGCCACCGCCTCCCCGGTCGACGGCGAGCACCTCGAGTGCCTCGCCCGCCACCTCCGTGTGGGCGCCGCCTCCCCCGAAGGTGGCGATCACGTCGACCAGGTCACCCGGTTTCACGCCCACCGCGCCGGCCACGGGAACCTGGACGGCCCTCATCCCCGGCGGGACGAGCGACGCCGTGGGTCCCGAGCGAGCTCCGGCCAGCCGCAGCTGCGTGATGATCTCGCCCGCCGCGATGTCCGCGACGACGATCCTGCCCGTCGCGCGGGTGAGGTCGCGCATCGCACCGGGCGGCGCGAAGCGCGACGGCACCGTGACGACCTCGAGGGTGTCCTCCGTGAGGAAGGCTCCCCGGGCGATGTCCTCGGCCGCGGCCACCACGGTCATCGGCGGTCCGCCGTCCGGGCGGGCGACGTCGATGCGTCGCGCGTACGCCCGCATCACCAGGGCAGCGGCGAGCGCGAAGGCGACAGAGATCGAGATGAGGACGAACGACGAACGCGGCAGCTTCCGGCGGAGCAGCATGCGCGCGACCGTAGCTTCACCGGCCGGCGCTCGCCGTGACGGCCGTCACTCCACCGGGCGGAGGCCACCCTTCTCGTCTTTCGGGCCGCCCAGGGGGATCGCTTTCATGCGGAACTCCTCCAGGGCGTTCTTGCCCACGATGATCGCGATCGACTCCCGCATCCGATCGGCGAGCGGTCCGGGATCCTCGCCGGTGACGAAGCGGATCTCGACGGTGACGAGCTTCTCGCCGGCCATCATCCGTGTCCCGTGCCCGCGAGCGCCGTTGCGCAGGGGCACGTCCGCTCCTCCGGCACCGCCGGGATCGCGGCGAAGAGCAGATCCCGCACCTTGTCGATGTTCTCGCCGAAGACCTTCAGGACCTCCTCGTGCGTGACCGGCGGGATGTCGTCCACGCCGACGTCGTAGTCGGTCACGAGCGCCACGCTCCCGTAGCAGAGCTCGAGCTCCCGCGCGAGGGTCGCCTCGGGGAACTGGGTCATCCCGATCACGTCGGCGCCCAGCTGTGCGTACATCCGCGACTCCGCCTTCGTGGAGAACCGCGGCCCCTCGATCACGACCATCGTCCCGCCGTCCCGGTGCTCGATCCCCTGCGACGCGGCGGTCTCGATCAGCGTCGCGCGGAGCGTGGGGCAGTACGGGTCGGCGAAGGACACGTGGGTGGTCTGCGGGCCGTCGTAGAAGGTGTTCGACCGGGACTTGGTGAAGTCGATCGCCTGGTCGCTGATCACGAGCGTGCGCGGCGGGATCTCCTTCCGGAGAGATCCCGCCGCGCACGGCCCGAACACCCGGGTCACGCCGAGGTCCTTCAGCGCCCACATGTTGGCGCGGTACGGGACCTTGTGCGGTGGGAACCGGTGGTCCGTCCCGTGTCGCGCCAGGAAGGCGACCGTCCGGGCGCCCACCGCGCCGATCGTGATCGGCGCGGAGGGCGCCCCGAACGGCGTCTCCATCTCGACGGTCTCCGTGTTCTCGAGGAACTCGTAGAAGCCGGAACCGCCGATCACGCCGATCTCCGCCCTGGCCTCGGTCACGACGCCGCGGGCTCCTTCTTCGAGGACTTCGACGACTTCTCTGAGGAACCGGTCGTCGAGGAGCCATCCGATGACTCTTTGCTGCCCCCTGACTTCTCGGCGGTCGTCTGGCCCGACTTCTCTCCGGTCTTCTGGCCCGACTTCTCGCCGGATCGCTCACCGTCGCCCTTCGCCTCGCCGGACCTCTTCGACTTCTGGCCGTGGTCCGTGGAGTAGAAACCCGATCCCTTGAAGGAGATGGCCGGGGGCGCGAACACCTTCCGCAGGTTCCCGCCGCATTCGGGGCACATCGTCAGTGGCTCGTCCAGCATCGATTGCACGATCTCGAAGGTATGGCCGCAGTCGCGGCACGTGTACTCGTAGGTGGGCATCTGAGCAGGGATTCTACCCGTGGCCTTGTTCTCGGCTGTCATCTTTTCCGCCACGCGAGTACGGTTGCCCGCGTGAAGGTGCACAACGCCGTCATCCCGGTCGCGGGCCTCGGCACGCGGTTCCTGCCCGCGACGAAGTCGACGCCGAAGGAGATGCTGCCGGTCGTCGACACACCGGCGATCCAGCTGGTGGTCGAGGAGGCCGTTCGCGCGGGGATCACCGACATCCTCATGGTGACCGGCCGCGGGAAGCGTTCGATCGAGGATCACTTCGACCGCTCCAGCGAGCTCGAGCACTTCCTCGAAGCGAAGGGCAAGTTCGACGAGCTGAAGCAGGTCCGCGCGATCGCCGAGCTCGCGACGATCTTCTACACGCGCCAACGCGACCCGCTCGGCCTCGGACACGCCGTCGCGTGCGCCGAGTCCCACATCGGCGACAAGCCGTTCGTCGTGATGCTCCCCGACGACCTCGTTCGCCCGAAGACCCCGTTGCTCGATCGGATGCTGAAGATCCACGAGCGATATGGGCGGAGCGTCCTGGCGGCGATCGAGGTCGCCCGTGAGGAGTCCTCCATGTACGGGATGATCGAGCCCGAGCCGGTCGAAGAGGACCTCGTACGGATCGTCTCGATCGTCGAGAAGCCGCCGCCCGACCGTTCCCCGTCCAACCTCGCCGCGGTCGGACGCTACGTCTTCACGCCGGAGATCTTCGACGCCCTCCGTGAGACGCCACCGGGGCACGGCGGTGAGATCCAGCTCACGGATGCGATCAACCTCCTGGCCCAAGACCAGGCCGTGTACGCCCTGAGCTTCGAGGGTCGCTTCGACGTCGGGAACAAGCTCGACTACCTGCGGGCGACCGTCGAGCTCGCCATGGACCGCGAGGACGTCGGCGCGGAGTTCAAGGCGTACCTGGCCGAGCTCGCCCGCCGCGAGAAGCTCAGCTGAGGGTCGTCCGGCGGGCCCCCGCCTAGACTGGCCGCGATGGCGGCGCAGCCTCACGTCCACGATCACGATGCTCCCGAGGGGCTGCTCTCCGTCGAGGAGGCGCGGGAGCGCGTCCTCTCCAAGGTCCAGCCGCTGGCCCCGCTCCAACTTCCCCTGACCGATGCGCACGGGTGCGTGGTGGCCGAAGACGTCGTCGCCACGCACGATCTGCCGGAGTTCGCCTCCTCGGCGATGGACGGGTTCGCCGTTCGCGCGTCCGACGTCGTGGGGGCAACGCCCGCGCAGCCGCGCGAGTTGAAGATCGTCGGACGCGCGCTGATCGGCCATGAGCCGGAGGGCACCGTCGGCGCCGGCGAGACGATGCACATCGCGACGGGCGCGCCCGTGCCCGCCGGCGCCGACGTGATCGTGCCGATCGAGAACGCGGACGTCGAAAGCGACGAGCTCGTCCGGTTGCTGGACGGCCCGGCGCCCGGAACGCACGTCCGTCCGCGCGGTGAGGACGTGCACGAGGGCGATGTGCTGATCCCGAGCGGGAAGCGCCTCGGCGCCCCCGAGCTCGGGCTGCTCGCCAATGCGGGACATCCCACCCCGCTCGTCCATCCACGTCCTCGGGTGGTGGTGCTCTCCACGGGGGATGAGCTCGTGCCGCCGACGGAGACACCGGCGTTCGGACAGATCCGCGATGCCAACTCCTTCACGATCTTCGGGGCGCTCCGGGAGATGGGGGCGATGCCCGTGATGGCGGGCATCGTTCGCGACGACGTGGAGTCGCTCAGGGACACGATCTTCAACTTCGAGATCCAGGCCGACGCGTTCATCTCCTCGGGTGGCGTGTCGGTGGGGGAGCGTGATGTCGTCAAGGCGGCGTTCTTCCGGCGGGGTGATGTGGACTTCTACAAGGTGGCGATGCAGCCGGGCATGCCGCAGGGGTTCGGGCACGTCGAGGGGAAGCCGTACTTCGGGCTGCCCGGCAACCCCGTGAGCGTCTTCGTGAGCCTGGAGGTGTTCGTGCGGCCGGCGATCCTCAAGATGATGGGCCGTCGTCACCTGTTCCGCCCCGAGATCGCGGCGAGATTGACCGATGAGGTCCGAGGGCCGCGCGGCAAGCTCCAGTTCGCCCGCGTCGAGGTGAGGCACGAGAAGGACGGCTGGTCTGCGACCCCGACTGGGGCACGGGGCTCGAACCTGATCTCGACCGTGGCCCGGGCGAACGGACTGGCGATGATCCCGGCGGGAACCGAGACGGCGCCCGCAGGTTCGATCGTCCAGGTCCTGTTGTTCCGCTCGTCGGAGGACTGACGTGATCGGCGGGGAGGGAAACGAGCGCGCTCGGCTCCACGCGGAGCTCTCCGCTCGCATGGTGGAGGTCGGTACGAAGGAGATCACCGAGCGTGAGGCGGAGGCCGAGTGCGTGGTGACGATGACGCCGGAGGCGTGCGCGCAGCTCGTCGCCGGAACCCCCAAGGGCGATCCGATCGAAGCCGCTCGCATCGCGGGGCTGATGGGCGTGAAGCGGACGCCCGACCTGCTGCCCTTCTGTCACCCGATCGCCGTCACGGGCGCGGAGGTTCGTGTGGAACCGGACGAGTCGAGCGGTCTGATCCGCGTGTGGACCCGTGTACGGGCGAGAGACCGGACCGGCGTCGAGATGGAAGCGTTGACGGCGGCGGCCGTCGCGGCGTTGAGCCTCTACGACACGGCGAAGGCGTACGACCGGGCCGCTCGCATCGACGGCTTGCGCCTGCTGTCGAAGTCCGGGGGCAAGTCGGGCGACTACGCTGCTCCTTGATCCCGATGTGCCTCCCGCTTGTGTGATCGCTCGGTCGTCAACTTCTTGACGTGGCGTTTCTGATGCGCGATGAGTCAACGGACCGACGACGCGAGTTCGCTCAGAGGACGAGACGTTCTCCAACGGAAAGTTCCGTGGATCACATCGATGTGATTGAAGACCCCTACATGTGGTACTACGTTGCTATCCCAGCCTAGATGTTGTGTCGCACCGGGATCGACAGAGCGGAGGCTGGGCGCATTGGAATGGCTGCTCCTCGCGGCCCTCGGCATCATGTGGGCCGCACTTCTGATACCTCTCTCCGCCAGGCGACGCTCCTTGTCTGGTTCGGTGGAGGATTTCGAACGTAAGATGCAGTTCTTGGCACACGCGGAAGCGAACGGCACTCCGGGACGCTGGATCGTGACCCCTCGGAAGGGGGCTCGCTTCATCGGCGACGCCGAGAGGCGCAAGGCTCGTGTTCGAGACCGTCGCCGTCGCGTCCTCGTCTTCCTGATCGAGGCGATCGGCGTGACGCTCCTGATGGGACTCGTGCCGCCGCTTCGCATCATCTGGAACGTGACCGTGGCACTCATCGTCTTGCTCGGCGCGTACGTGTGGATGCTGATCTCGATCAAGCACCGCACCACGACGGACCCGCGCGACGTCGCCCGGAACGCTCGTGTTCCACGCGATCATGCAGCCGCCTTCGCCGCTCGCTACGTGATCGAAGGCCGCAACGGGCACGCGCGCGAGATGTTCAACGGCCTCGAGGGACTCGGCGAGAGCGACCGCGTGCACGTGGTCGTGCGCCCCGCCTCCGATCTCGCCGGCTGAGCTCCGCGTGGACCTGTCCGAACTGGCTCACTCCATCCAGACCCGCCTCGACGCCAAGAATGCAGCCCGTGAAAAAGCCCTGCCGGCCGCGCGTCGTTCGATCCGATCGAGCGCGAACGCGATCCGCGCGATCCACCGGCTCGAGTTCGATGCCGCCAAGACGCTGATCGCCGACTCCCGCGCGGCTCTCGACGAGGGGCTCGCCGCGGTCGAGCAGCATGCGGACATCCGGCACGCCGGCTACCTGCAGGACGCACAGAAGGAGTACGCGGAGGCGAACCTCACCCTGGCGCTGGTCACCGACAAGGATCTCCCGGGCCCGACGGATCTCGGCGTCGAGGATGCGGCCTATCTGGGCGGGGTGTCCGACACGATCGGCGAGGGGCGCCGCCGGCTGCTGGACCTGCTGCGGGGCGGCGAGGTCGAACAGGCCGAACGTCTGCTCGCCGCGATGGAGGAGATGTACGGGGTCCTCGTCACGATGGACTACCCGGACGCGATCACGATGAACCTGCGGCGTGCGACCGACGTGTCGCGATCGCTGATCGAGAAGACCCGAGGCGATCTGTCGATCTCGGCGGTCCAGAAGGATCTCCGCGATGCGCTCGATCGGCACGCCGCCGAGCTGCGGGGCGACTCCTCCTCCGGCAGCTGAAATCGCTCTGTTACGCTGCCCGATCCCGGGGGTGTAGCTCAGACCGGTAGAGCGCTGCCTTCGCACGGCAGAGGCCAGGGGTTCAAATCCCCTCACCTCCACCAGGAACCGCGGTTCGCACGTTCACTTAGCTCGTCAGCGTCACGACGAGCTGAGGCGCGAAACCGGCGAGCCCCTCCTTCGACGCGTAGTCGGCTCCGTTCGTCGAGGGAGAGGAGATCCGGACGGCATAAGTGCCATTCCCGGTGACGATCGAGGTCAGGTCCACCTCGTACCACGTGCCCGCGACGACGCGGCCGAGCGACGCGGCCGGCGACGGATCCGCGACGGGGGCGTTGCTCCAAGTGACGGTGTTCTCGGCCCACGACGAGTCGCCCGCTCGGGAGAAGATCCCGCCGATGTCGGAACTATCCACGGTGTACAGGCGGAGCGTCGCCCGCGCCACTCCCGCCGGGACGCCCGAAACGGTGAACTTGAGGAGACCGTCCTTGACGGGACTGCCGTCGACCTGGATCGAGCCCAGGCTCCCGGAGTTGGACGTGGGCGAGTCGGCCTTCAGGGTCGTGTCGGCGACGGGTGCGAACGTGAGCATCGTCGCGGCGCCCGGCGTCAAGACCGTGACGCTGTCTGACAGCCCGGAGAAGTTCCGCGCGGCGTCGTACGCGCGGACCGCATAGACATAGGTCGTTCCGGGATTCGCCGTGGTGTCCGAATAGCTCGCAGTGGCCGAGTTCCCGATCCAGAGCCCGTCCCGAAGGACCGAGTAGTGGTCCACGCCCGTGTCGTCCGTGCTCGGGGTCCAGGCGAGGTCCACTCGGGTGCCGCTCGGGGTGGTGGCCTGAAGGTTCGTGGGAGTGCTCGGAGCGTTCCGGTCCGCGGTCGGCGTCGCGCCCTCCGCGATCGCGAACGCGTCGGTGAAACCACCCGTCGAGTTCACGAACCGGGCGTCGATCCGATCCGTGGTCACGGAGTACTTGGTGAACCCGGAGGTGAGCGAGCTGTCGATCCGCGCGAAATAGGGCGCCTGTGGGTCGTTCTCGCTCACGGAGTATCCGGTCTGGCCGAAGACCCCGTCGATCACGAAGACGCTTCCCGTTCCCTTCGGGTACACGTTGTCGGACCCGTCGTCGACGACGCAGTCGGCGTCATAGGTGAGGGTCACCGCGGGACACGTGGTGGCGTCCAGCCGCAACTGTTTGCTGCGCTGGTAGTTGTGGTCGTGACCCTGGAGGACCAGGTCGACCCTCTTCTCGACGAGGAGGTTCATGAGATCGGTCCCGATGTCGCATCCGTACCGTCCCGCGGAGAGGCAGACCTCGTGCATGCCGACGACCACCCACGGGATCCCGGCGCTCCGCGCGCCGTCGATCACCCCGGCCAGCCACTGATACCGGGCGGTTCCCTTGGTGTACGCGTACGCGACGTTCTCGATCGTGAGGTTCGGCGAGATCATGATCACCCGGACGAGCGGGGACTGAGCCGGAAAGTCGAACGAGTACTCGGCGGCGTAGAGGCTGCCGGGTCCCGGCGTCGAACCCATCCGATCCGGGAGGCACGCGGCGTGGTTGACGATGTATCCATTCGGTCCGCCTTGCTCCTCGTGGTTCCCGGAGACGAGCTCGAACGGGAAGTTCGGCCCAAGGGTCGGAAGCCGGGTCTTGACGTAGTCGCACCACGCCGCCTCGCTCGGTGTCTGGCCGTAGTCCAGGTCCCCCAACGCGAGGTAGAACGAAACGCCCGAAGCGTTGAGCGCGGCGAGACTGGCCGCGGTCTTGCTGTTGGCCCCGTGGTCCCCGGCCGCCGCGAACGAGAAGCCCGCCGGCAGCCCGGGGGTCGTGACGGTCTTCGACGTCGAGGGTGGTGAGGGGTTGCCGGCCGCGTCGTACGCGATGACGACGTAGGTATAGGTGGTCGATGGATCGACGGTCGTGTCCGAGTAGCTCGTGGAGAGGGACGTGCCGATCGGGGTCTGGTCACGGACGACTTCGTAATGGTGGACGCCCACGTCGTCGGAGCTCGCGGTCCAAGCGAGGTCGACCCTGGTTGCGCTCTGCGCGGTCGCGGTCAGCCCGCTCGGTGCCGTCGGTGGCGTCGTGTCGCCGGCGTTGTCGACCACGACGGTGACCGACGTGGACGACGCCGTGTTGCCCGCCGCATCACGAGCGACGGCGGTCAGGGTCCGTGACCCGTTCGAGACCGCCGTCGTATCCCAGGTGAAGCCGTAGGGCGCCGTTGCGTCCGATCCCTGCGGCGCTCCGTCGACCGAGAAGTCGACGCTCGCGACGCCGATGTCGTCGGAGGCGTCTGCCTTCACGGCGACCGCACCGGAGACCGTCGCTCCGGACGACGGCTCCGTGATCGACACGGTCGGCGGTGTCGTGTCCGAGGGTGAGGACGTGACGACCAACAGTTGGGGGCGGGATGCTGCGGCTCCTTCCTTCGACGTGTAGGCCACGCCGTTCGAGGAGGTGGACGTGACCCGGAGCCCGTACGTGCCGTCGCTGGTCACGAGGGAGCTGAGGTTCACCTCGTACCACGTGCCGGAGACGACCGGGCCCAAAGTCGCCAACGGCGCCGGATCCGTGGCCGGCGCGCTCGACCAGTTGACGGTCGACTCGGTCCAGGAGGTGCTCGCCGTTCGGAAGAAGTACCCCCCCACACTGGAACTGCTCGCTGCGCGGAGGCGAAGCTTCGCGCTCGAGACCGCGTTGGTGCCGATCCCGGTGACCGTGAACTTGAACAGGGTGTGAAACACGGGGCTGTTGTCCACCTGGAGCTTGGTCGAGGCACCGAAATTGGCATTCGGGCGGTCGGCCCGAACGTGCGCGTCCGCCGACGGCGCGAACGTCAACGTGGTGGTCGCGGCGGCCGAGGTGTCCGCGAGCCCGACACCCACGAGGAGCGTCGCCAACAGCGCCACCGATGTGGAGCGGAGGCGCTTGCCACGCTCCAGACTCGTCACGTCCCCGCTCTACCTCCCCTGGCCAGGTGTCATCGTCCCCGTAGGACCTTAGTCCTACAGCGGTCGATACACCACCCGGCGTCGTCCTCGCCCCTAGCAACGCGTCCAGGGCGCTGGTCACCGGCCAGGACCTCCCGGGGCCGACGGCCCCTCAGCTCCACCACGTGGGATCGGCACTTTCGTTCAGGCTCCGGACAAAGAGAAGGGGACCGAACGGCCCCCTTCTCCGTTGAGGCGATCGAGCTTCCTAGATGCAGCTAGCCGTGTTGCAGTTCTTGGCTCCCCGGAAGCCACCACGGACCCACATCCAGTCCTGCACCGAGAGACGGTCCACATAGAGGAGGGCCGAACCGCCCTGTACCGGCGTCGGCTCGTCCTGGATGAAGAACCAGTCGTTGGGGCTTGCAACCACGTGCTCGTGGTTCAAACCCGCGGCGACTTCCGCCGCCGCCCACGTGAGCTCCGTTGTCCCGTCCCTCCAGATCGTGCAGTTCGTCGTGTCGCCGACGAAGTCCGACGTACGCCAGTCTCCGCCTAACGAGTCGTTGCAGTAGAACGCCGATAGGAAGTACGTGTGAGGGCCGTCGTCGCCGATCGTGCCAAGCGATATCCGAGGCGCACCGGCCCCGAGATATCCCTTCGAGTCGAATCCGAGGTGGTCGATCTGGGCGAGGGTCAGGCCTCTGATACCGATGAGCGCCTCGCTTCGCCCGTAGGTGTAGGCACTGGCGCCGCCACCGGCGGGAACGAACACCCGAAGCGACCGACTGTTGTTCGGGTCAGCCGGCGACGAACCGCCCTCGGCCGACCACCCGATCGACGCGCCACCGTCCCTCACGAAGGACAACCTCGGACGCGTTTGGGCGGCGCTCGCCTGCCCGGTCAAGAGGACGAACGCTGCCAGTGAGGCGACGCTGATGCTGAGGATTCGCCGCATAGGTTCTCTCTCCTTTCCTGTCTCGAAGGGGATCACTCGGATGCGTCGTACCGACGCTCACCGCTCATTCCACCCTAGGGGTTCCACTCGCAGACAACCAGCACCAGCCTTGATCACGATCGCTGCTTGCTCGGTCATCGGAACCGCTGCAAGGGGTGTGGGTTTTGAGGATTTTCGAGGGTTCACCCACCCCGCTCGAGGCGGGTGAAACGTAGATCTCCCGGATGGCCCGAAAGCCTCTCCATCGGACGCTGAGAGGACATACGGGCATCCGTCCCGGGGCCCTCGTCGTGCTCATGCGAACGCCCAGGTCGTTGAACTGGGGGTCCCGGCAGTCAAGAATCGGCACGTCCGGAGCCGATAGCGGATGAAACACCCCGGAGGAGGGTCCTTATATGCGCTCTGAACGCATCAACTTCCTGGCCGTCGTGACGGCTGTGGCAGGCCTGACAGGTTTCGTGGGCGTCTACGCGAAGTGGTTCAGCTACTCCTACCCGCTCCCCGGCGGGGTGGTCACGATCTTCCTGGACGGGACCTGGGACGCGACGGGCGCGATCGCGGTCGCCGGAGGACTGGGCGCGCTGATGTTCGGCTGCGCCTACATCCTGCTATCGGACCCGGCGATCCGCCGGATCGTCGCCCTGCTCATGGTCCTCTCCAGCTTCGTGCTCCTGGTCGCCTCGGCGATCGGGTTCACGCGAGTGGTCGAGACGATCGGTCCTTCGCCGCTGCTCTTGGGCGCAACCGGGAACGTGGAATTCCACGCGACCGTGGCGATCGGCCTCGGGATCTCGTTCGTGAGCGGGGTTCTGGCGTCGGTGGCGTCCGTCCTCCTGGTGGCCCGTCGTGAGGCGGGCCTGGAGGACGTCGACGACACCGACTCCACTCCGGTGGCCGCCACCGTCTGACGATGTGAGGGTCGCTCGGGGGCGGGTAGCCTTCCCGCCCTCATGGAGCGCACGGCATCGCAGCTGACGTGGTGGGGGCGGCCCGGACTGGAGGTCCGGGCCGGCCGCCTCGCGATCGCGGGCCGCGACGCGGAGTCGATCGCCCGCGAACACGGCACACCTCTGTACGTCTACGACCTCGTCCGAGTCGAGGAGCAGGCCCGGGCCCTCCAGGGCGCCCTCGGACGGGTCGGTCTCCGGCACCGGGTCCGGCTCGCGCTGAAGGCTCAGCGCGAGCCGGCCTTCCTCGAGTTCCTGCGAGCTCTCGGGGCTCCCGGAAGCCCCGAGAGCGTGGGGATGGACATCTGCTCCCCGGGGGAGATCCGGTGGGCGCTCGAGCACGGGTGGGAGCCTTCGGAGATCAGCTACACGGGGACGAACCTGTCCGATCGGGACCTCGACGCCGTCCTCGATGCCGGTGTGCACCTGAACGTGGACCTGCTGACCCAGCTCGACAAGGTGGGCAGGCGGGTGCCGGGTTCGACCGTCGGCGTCCGGATCAACCCGCGGATCGGGGCGGCCTTCCCCGGTGGCGGTCAGAGCTACGCGGGGGACCGGCCGACGAAGTTCGGGATCTATCCGGAGCGGCTCGAGGCGGCTCTCGACATCGCGAGTCGGTACGACCTCACGATCGACACGGTCCACGTGCACGCGGGGTACCTGTATCTCACCGATGCGCTGCCCGTCGTCGACGAGACCATGCGGCGCGTGGCGGCCGCGACCAGGATGCTCATGGACGCCGGGTGTCCGATCGCGGAGGTCAACACGGGAGGCGGTCTCGGCGTTCCCTTCCGGCCCGGTGACCGGCCGCTGGACCTCGACGCGTGGGCCGGCGTCCTCGCGCAGCATCTGGGTCCTCTCGATGTCGTCGTTGGGACCGAGCCCGGCGAGTTCCTCGCGAAGGAGTGCGCGACTCACCTCGCGGAAGTGGTCAGCGTCGAGGATCGAGACGGGACGACGTTTGTCGGACTGGACACGGGCTGGAACGTGCTCAACGAGCACTTCGTCTACCGGATCCCGTTCCACCCGATCGTGTGCCGCGCGGCCGACGCCGAGCCCGTTGCCAACGTCACGGTGTCCGGCCACATCAACGAGGGCAACGACCTCTTCGCCGAGGACCATCCGATGCCCGAGGTCCGGGAAGGCGACATCGTCGCGATGCCCAACGTGGGCTCGTACAACGCGTCGATGGTGTCGGTCCATTGCCTGCGCCCCGAGCCCTCGTCGGTCTTCTTCACCGACCGGACATGAGCGGGTTGCCCGTCGCCGAACGGTGGTTCCGTTCGCAGCGGGTCACCGAGGACATCGTGCTGCTCGTCGAGGATCACCTCGACCTGTTCTTCGAGTCGAACGTCTGGCACGTGCGGGGAGCGGAGCGCGACCTCGTCGTGGACACGGGCAACGGGATCGGCGACCTTCGCGCCGAGCTCGATCCGCTCGTTGAAGATCGACCGATCGTGGCGGTCGCCACGCACGACCACTTCGACCACATCGGAGGACTGCACGCTTTCGACGAGCGATGGTGCCACGTGGCCGATGCCGACGGGATCCGCGAACCGGACGAGCTCCGCTTGTTGCGGACGGACTTCCCGCCGGGTCTCGAGGACGAGATCCGTTGGTACGGCTACGAGCCGCCCGAGCGAGTGATCGCCGCGATTCCCCAGGAGGACTTCGATGTCTCCGGCTGGCGGACGCCCACCGCCGAGCCGACCCGCCTCCTCGAGGACGGAGATGTCGTCGACCTGGGGGATCGCGCCTTCGAGGTCCTGCACGTCCCGGGCCATACCTCGGGGTCGATCGCCCTCTGGGACCCTGCCGGCGGACTGCTCTTCACCGGGGATACCGCGGCGCTCGACGATCCCCTGCATGCCGAGGACGAAG
>Ga0070698_100005531_pt1 | contig 13805 bp, 14 predicted proteins | sample KBSK1502metaG_FD_65477 | JGI IMG/M metagenome (GOLD analysis project Ga0070698, IMG submission 65477) | Corn, switchgrass and miscanthus rhizosphere microbial communities from Kellogg Biological Station, Michigan, USA - KBS K1-50-2 metaG | ecosystem: Host-associated > Plants > Roots >...
GCGCCCGACGCTGGAACGACGCGAACGTGCTGGCCATGAGCCTTCGGTCGACACCCGAGGCAGTGGCGAAGGAGATCGTCGATGCCTGGCTCGAAACCGCACCCGACGAGGCGGAGCAGGGGACGATTGCCAAGGTCGAGGCCCCCCACCCCGACCCTCCCCCACCAGGGGGGAGGGAGAATCCCGACTGATGGCGACGAATCTCGCCGATCAGCAATGCGTCCCGTGCCGCGGCGGGACCCCGCCGCTGACGCACGAACAGATTGCCCCGCTGCTGGCGCAGCTCGAGGGCTGGCAGGTGGAAGACGACAAGAAGTTGATCAAGGCCTTCAAGGTGAAGGATTTCGTCGCGGCGGTTGACTTCGTGAACCGGATCACCCCGGTTGCCGAAGCCGAGGGACATCATCCGGACCTGTACGTTCGCTGGGGCGAGGTCCGCGTGTACCTCTGGACCCATAAGATCGACGGCCTGACCGAGAGCGACTTCTACATGGCTGCCAAGATCGACCGCGCCTTTGCCGCGTGATCACGCTCATCCACGGTGGTGAGAGCTACCTGGTCGACCGGGCCGCCCGCGACCTGCTGGAGCCACTGCGCGCAAGCATCACCCTCGAGTTCAACTACGAGGACATCCAGGCCGACGCGCTGAACGCGGATGCCTTTGCGGAGAAAGCCGGCACTCTGCCGTTCATCGACATGCAGCGGGTGCTGGTGCTACGCGATTGGGGACTGCTGGCGGGCAAACGCGACAAGGGCGCTGGGCCAGAACGTGCCGCCACATATCTGGAGGGCATACCAGATTCGACACACCTGGTGCTGATTGCGCACGTCCTGGTTGCCCCAGGCAACCCGATCTACCGAGTCGTCGCGGCGGTGGAGCGGGACAAGCGGGCCCGCATCCAGCGCTACGAGCCGCCGCGGCGGTCGGATCGGGCCGGCTGGGTGCGCAAGTTGGCGGAGGAGCGCGGGTTGACCATCACTCCCGGGGCCGTGCGGCTGCTGCTCGAGCGTTCGCAGCCCGACCTGCGGCTGCTGGATCAGGAAATCGCGAAGTTGGCGCTGTACGTTATGCCGGCGACCCGGCTCGACGAGGAGGCCGTTCGAGCGCTGGTCAGCGACACGCGCGAGGAGGAGATCTTCGCGCTGACCGACGCGCTGGCCAGCGGGCGACCCGGGGAGGTGGCGGGTGTTCTGCAGTCGCTGCTCGAGTCGGGACGCGAGCCCACCTGGATGCTCTACACGCTGGTGAGTCACTGGCGCCGTTTGCTGCAGGCGCGCGCCGTCCGCGATCGCGGTGGCACCGTCGCCGACCTACAGGCCCGACTCTCGGATCATCCCTTTGTGATCGAGAAGGCCTTTCGCCAGGCGGCGGACTACACGGCCGCCGAGCTCGACCGCGGCTTCCACCAACTGCTGCGCATGGAAGAGCAGATCAAGCTGGGGGAGCTCGACGCCAGGCTCGCGGTTGAAGGCTTCATCCTGGAGCGGGTGCTGAGCACGTAGCCCTGCACGACGACGAGTCCGCCGATGGCCGAGGCTAGGCTCGGCTCGGTGTGCCCTTCGTAGCTGGCTTCGCGGAAGCGGTTGTCGCCTTACTCCCGCCCTTGCCAGAGCTCTTCTGGGGCTTCTCGGCCGCCGGCGTGAGTTTCGCCAGCGCACTCATCAGCCGGGCCTTGCGACGGGAAGCATTGTTGGCGTGCAGGACGCCTTTCTCGGCGGCCTTGTCGAGCGCGCTGATCGCGCGCCGAACTTCCTCGCTCGTCAGGTCGGCGGCGTCGGGCACGGCGGGACGCCGCGCGCGCGAGACCAGCGTCTTGACGGCCGAGCGGGTCGACCGATTACGATCGCGCTTCCGCAGTGATGCGCGAACGCGCTTCTTCGCCGATTGGGTGTTCGCCATGCGAGCGGTGATTATAGCCGCATAATGGCTCCCGATGTCTAGCGAGCGGCGGCGCATCGCGTCGGCCGCGACGCTGATCCTGGTCGCCTACGGACTGAGTCGCGTGCTCGGCGCCGTGCGCGAGTTGGTGATTGCCAACACCTTTGGCACCGGCCACAACCTCGATGACTACCGGGTGGCCTTCGCCGTCCCGGACCTGCTCTTCAACCTCTTACTCGCTGGCGCCATCAGCTCGGCGTTCATCCCGGTGCTGTCCGAGCACCTGGCGAAACACGAGCCGCAGCGCGCCCGCGAAATCGCGGAGCGCGTCCTCAATGCCTCGATGCTGATCCTGACCGTGGGTGCGGCGGTGCTGTTGGTGGTGGCGCCGATCTACGTCTCGCTGATCGCCTTCGGCTACAGCGCGAAAGACCACGAATTGATCACCGGGCTCACCCGGATCCTGCTCCTGCAGCCAATCTTCCTCGGGGCGGGCGGCATGGTGATCGGCATCCTGACCGCGTATCAGCGCTTCTTCGCCCAGGCGCTGGCGCCGCTCTTCTACAACGGCTCCATCATCGTGGCCGCGGCCCTGTTCGCGCCGCGCTTCGGGGTGACCGCGCTCGCGGTGGGTGTCGTGATCGGCGCGATGCTGCACCTCGGCGTCCAGCTGCCATCGCTCTGGCGGACCGGCTGGCGGCCGACGGCAGCCCTGGGCTTGCACGATCCTGGTGTCCGGAAAGTCGGCCGGCTGATGTTCCCCATCGCATTGGGGCTGGCCGCCGCGCAGGTCAACGTCTTCGTCGACACCGTCCTCGGCACCTCGCTGCCGCACGGTCGCGTCGCCGCGCTACGTTACGGGGACACGATCGCGCAGCTGCCGCTGGGCACATTTTCTCAGGCCCTCGCCTTTGTGCTGTTTCCGTTCCTGGCTCGGGATGCCGCCGTTCACGCCATCGACTCGATCCGGCATCGCACCGCGCTGGCGCTGCGGCTCAATATTTTCGTGCTGGTGCCGGCGTCGGTCGGCCTGGCGATCCTCGGGGTACCGATCGTGGCCGTCCTCTTCGAGCGAGGACAGTTCGGTCCCGACTCGGTGAAACAGACGGCGTTTGCGCTCACCTTCTTCAGCCTGGGACTGGCGGGGCAGGCCGCGACGGCGCTGCTGGTGCGCGTGTTCTATGCGCTGCAGGACGTGATCACGCCACTGCGGATCTCGATGGTCGTGATCGGCGTCAACCTGGCCACGAATGTCGTCCTCGTCCACCTCTTGGCGCAGGGTGGGCTGGCCCTCGGCACCTCGATCGCGGCGACACTGAACGCGGCCTTGCTCGGCCGTGCGCTCCGCGGACGGCTCGGCGGGCTGGAGGGGCGGGCCATCCTGCAGACGGTCCGCCGAGCACTGATCGGCGTCGTGCCCATGGCGCTGGTCGTTGCGGCCATCGTTTACGGCATCACCGGCGGATCCCTCGAGGGTGGGCTACGACCATTGGTAGCGACGCTGGTGGCGGTCGCGCTGGGCGCCGGCACCTACCTGGCGATCGAGCTGGCGCTCAAAAGCGAAGAGATCGGCGTCGCGCTCTCCGTCATCAGGCGTGACCGCTCCCGCGTGTAGGCTCGTTTCGACGTGGCGCTGATCTTGCCGGCTTACGCCAAGCTGAATCTCACGCTCGATGTCACGGGGCGCCGGCCCAACGGCTACCACGACATCGACTCGGTGATGCAGACCATCTCGCTTCACGACCTGCTCTGGATCGAACGGACCGACTGTCGGGTCTTCGATCTGGTTGGCCCGCCGATCGAGGGTGAGAACCTGGTCCTCAAAGCGGCCCGCGAACTCGAAGGTCGCCTGAGCCGTGCCCTGCCCTTTACCATCCGGCTCTTCAAGCGGATCCCGATGGGCGCTGGGCTTGGTGGTGGAAGTGCCGACGCCGCGGCGTTCCTCAAAGCCGCGAACCAGCTCTACGAGCTCAAGCTCAAACCTGCGGAGTTGGTCGAAATTGCGACCGAGGTCGGACAGGACGTGCCGTTTTTTCTGGGTGGCGGCACGGCGCGTGCGAGCGGTCTCGGTTCCACCGTGTCGCCGCTTCCCCCGGTTCCAGCAAGCTGGCACGTTCTTGTCGTTTGCCCACCGGTGCAGGTGGCAACGCGTACGGTCTATGAGGCGGTCGATGGGAGTGCCGCAAGTGCTCGTCGAACGCCGGCTCTGATTGAGGCGCTCGCGACCCCCCACCCGATGGCATTTCAAGGCTTTGGAAACGATCTCGAGCCCGTGGCGCGAAGACTGTTTGCGGCGATGGACGAAGCGGTCGAGCGGTTACGAACGACAGTGCCTTCGCTGACCATGACCGGTACCGGCGCCGCGCTGTTCGCGGTCTTCGAGACTCGGCACGATGCCGAGGCCGCCTTGGCTGCAGTTCGTCACCTCGGCTACCCCGCGTGGGTGTGCCGGCCGATCGCGGCCGCCGCCTGATGCGCGCCCACCTGGGAGTGCGCGGAACAGGCGCTCTGTGGGCGGGCAAGCTGACGTCGACGCTAAGCCGCGGATTGCGCCGGGGTGGTGGGACGACGCTGCCCGGCGACGTTGCACGCTGGATCGACCCGTTGATCCTCACCAAGCTCTCGCGGTCGCTCGCCGACGGAACCGTCGTGATCACCGGAACCAATGGCAAGACGACCACGGCTGCCCTGTTGCGGCACATCCTCGAGGCGCAGGGGAGGCACGTGGTAGCCAACCAGGCCGGCGCGAACCTCATCTACGGGGTGACGGCTGCCATGGTGAATCGAACCAGCTGGTCAAGAGAACTGCCCAGCAACGTCGGCCTTTTCGAAATCGATGAAGCCAGCCTGCCTCGGCTGGTTCAGGAAGTCGCGCCGGGAACAATCGTGGTGACCAATCTCTTTCGGGACCAGCTCGACCGCTACGGCGAGCTGGAGACCACCGCTGCCCACATCCGTCGGGCGCTCACCCAGGGACCGGAGGGCGTGACCGCGGTATTGAACGCCGATGACCCCATGGTGGCGGCGCTTGGCGATGACCTGCCGCGGGTCATCTACGCCGGCCTCGACGATCCGGCCCTACTGCAGCCGGAACTGAGCCACGGGGCCGACGCGAAGTTCTGCCCGCGGTGTGGCAGTGCGTTCGTCTTCGAGGGCGTCTACTTTGGTCACGTCGGCCGCTATCGCTGCCCGCGGGGGGATTTCGCCCGACCGTCGCCCGACATCAAAGCGACGTCGATTTCCATCGAAGGCATGGAGCGCATGCGCCTGCAGGTAACCGACGGGGCGCAAAGGGCCAATGTCGAGGTCCCGCTGTCGGGTCTGTACAACGTGTACAACGTCATCCTGGCGCTGGCGGCGGCGAAGGCGATCGGCGTGCCGCTGGCGAAGAGTGCCGCGGCGCTGCGCGATTTCAGCCCGGCCTTCGGGCGCATGGAGCAGACCACCATCGACGGCCGCGCGGCTATCTTGCTGCTGGCCAAGAACCCGACCGGATTCAACGAGGTCTTGCGGACGGCGATCGAGTTTGGCAAAGCGACCTCGTTCTTGGTCGCCTTAAACGACCGGATCGCCGACGGACAGGACGTGTCCTGGATCTGGGATGTCGACTTCGAGCAACTCAAGGACGTTGCGCAACACATCGTCGTCAGCGGCGACCGCGCCCTCGACTTACGGGTGCGGCTGAAGTACGCGGAGGTTCCACCCGAGCGAATCGACGTCGTGACCGATTGGCGAACCGCGCTCAAACGCGCGGCGGCGGCCACGCCGGTCGGTCAGACCTTATTCGTCCTCCCGACATACACCGCCATGTTGGAGTTACGCGCGGTGCTGACCCGCGACGGGGCGTTGCGTCCCTACTGGCAGGGGCGACCGGCTGACGCGAAGCCATAGGGCGCCGACCGCCCCACTGAACAGCAGCGCTGCGATATTACCGACGTGGCTGAGGACGGCCACCGCGGCGACGACTGCCGGCGGCCGCGCGCCGAACGTGCTCAGGACGAGCAAGAAGAAACCCTCGTAGGTTCCGACCGACCCGGGCGTGATGCTGATTGCCTGGCTGATGACAAAGATGGTGCAGGCGAGCACCAGTGTCGGCAGCGTCAGCTGCGGACTGAGGGCGCGGAAGTACGCAATCAGGCCACCCACGATGCAGAGCCAGACCACGATGCTGAGCAGGCCGGCGATCGCCAACCGCCCAGGGGAGCGAAGCGAGGCGAACCCTTTCAAGACTGACGCCGCGAAGCGGTCTACCAGGACTCCCACCCCACGTGGCAGATGGTTCGCCATCCGGTCGATGATGGTGAGCGTCGGCTCCGGGTAGCTGACCATCAGGTAGGCGACCACGCCAATGACGAGGGAGATCCCGGCAATCGCCAGCACGCCGCTCCAGAGTCCGAAACTGTTCGAGCCCGCCCCGGAGAGCGCCGCGGCGCCAACGGCGATCACCAGCAGCGCGAGCACATCGAGCACCCGCTCGACGACGACGGTCGCGCCCGCCTCCCCGACCCCGATGCCCGCGCGCGGGGCGATCGCCCCGATCCGCAGCAGCTCACCGAGCTTGAATGGGGAGACCGAATTCACGGCGAAGCCGATCCCGGTGACGGCCGTCGCATCCGCAAAGCTCACCCGCGGAGCGGATGCGTGCAGGATCACCAGCCAGCGCCAGCCACGGGTCAGGATGAACGCCAGGTAGAAGACCTCGGCGATCGCGATCCATCCGAGAGAGGCGCCCCGGATGGCCGTCGCCACCTCGGCCGGATGCACGGTTCGGATCAGTCCATAGAGGATGAGTAGGCCGACCGCCAGCAAGATCCCCCCCTGGACGGCCCGGCGGCGGTTCAGCTGCGCCTCCCGGTGAGCCGAAGCACCGTGAGCATCGCCCGGAAGATCTCTTGCTGCGAGATCTTGGAGTGGCCGTGCACGCGCTCGGTGAAGGTGATCGGGACTTCGGCGATGGTGAGGCCGGCGCGTTCGCAGCGGGTCAAGAGCTCGACCAGCGCCGAATAACCTGACGACCGCAGCGGCCGAGTCACCAGGAACTGCATCGCCCGCAGGCTGTAACAGCGGAAGCCCCCCGTGCAATCGTGGGTGCGGAGCCGGAGCAGCTGTCGGGCCACGAAGTTGGCGGTGGCACTCAAGACGCGACGGTTGACCGCCCAACCCTCGATGGCGCCGCCGGGAACGTAGCGCGAGCCGACCGAAAGATGGGCGCCGTCCTCGACCGCCTTGATCAGCGCCGGAATGCGCTCCGGCGGATGGGAGAAATCGGAATCCATGGTGAGGATACTGTCGTAGCCGTGCTGCAGGCCGTACGCGAATCCCGCCATGTACGCGGTCCCCAGGCCGAGCTTGGCTGGCCGGGCCATCAACTCGAGCCGCGCATCTTTCAGCACGCGGTCGCGCACGAGGTCACCGGTGCCATCCGGCGAAGCATCGTCGATCACCAGGACCTCCACCTCGGGCGCGGCCTCGTGCACCCGTTCGACCAGCGGGAGGATGTTGCTCGCCTCGTTGTAGGTCGGGATGCAGACCAGCTGGCGAGCCACGCGCCGTACGATACCCAATGTGAACGGCCCGACGCTGCATATCGCTCACCTGTATGCCGACGAGATGAACATTTATGGCGACCGCGGCAACGTCCTGACCCTGCAAAAACGGGCACAGTGGCGGGGGATCAAGGTCGAAATCCGTCCGATCGGACGCGGACCGGCGCCCGACCTGTCCGACATCGACCTGATCTTCTGGGGCGGCGGCCAGGACCGCGACCAGGAGCTGGTGTTCCGAGACGCGGCGGCGCACAAGGTCGAGGCCATCCGGGGGGCGATTGCGGGTGGGGCCGTGGTGCTGGCGGTCTGCGGCGGATACCAGCTGCTCGGCGAGTACTACGTCACCGCCGACGGCAAGAAACTGCCCGGGTTGGGGCTCGTCGATCTTCGCACCGTGCCAGGGGCCCAGCGGAATATCGGCAATATCGTGATCCAGACCAGCGACCTCGGGCTCCAGCCAGCGACGCTGGTCGGGTTCGAAAACCACAGTGGCAAGACGTTCCTCGGCCCAGGGCTCACGCCACTCGGCCGGGTCCTGCGTGGCGCCGGCAACAACGGCGAGGATGGCACCGAAGGGGTTGCCGCGGGAAACGTCTTCGGGACCTACCTCCACGGCTCGCTCCTGCCGAAGAATCCGCATTTTGCGGACCTGCTGCTCGAGCGGGCGTTACGAAGGCGAGCCTCCGTTCGTTTGGAACCTCTGGATGACGCCGCCGAGATGTCGGCCCACGAGACCATTCGCGCCCGGGTTGGCGCGGCCGGATGACCGGACCGCCACCGCCGGCGACGGGCGAAGGTACGCTTGAGGAAATGAGCCAGGTGGCCAGGCCAACCGAGCTGGGCATCGCCCAACCGCCACGCACGGCGACGGCTGCGATCTTCGGGCGTCCGAACTGGCTGCCACTGGTGCTGGTCCTGGGCGACGCCGTGATTGCCGGGGTCGCCGTCCTCCTGGCCTATGAGTACCGCTATCACCTGGATCGCATTCCGCAGGTGGTGAAGGAGCCGCTGGCGTTCGGCCCCTATGTCGCGGCGATTCCGGTCGTCATCGCCATCTATCTGTTTGCGCTGGCGGTGAATCAGCAATATCGGTCCTGGCGAGGGCGAACGCTGGTCGACCAGCTCTTCGCCATGGGGAGCGGTAGCGCGCTGGCGGCCATGTTGATGCTTGCCGGGATGTCGCTGTATCGCGGCTTCGAATACGGCCGGCTCACCTTCGTCTACACCGTCATCATTGTTGCCGTCCTGATGACGGTCGAACGCTACCTGCTTCGCCAGTATGAGACGCGATTACGGCGCCGGGGCATCGGGACGGAGCGGGTGCTGATGGTCGGTACCGGCACCGGCAGCCAGCTCCTGATCCAACGGATGGCGATGTTCCCGCAGTATGGCTACCACGTCGCCGGTGTTCTGGACGACCAGCTCGAGCTGGGAACCAGCTTCGCCGGCGCCCCGGTGGTGGGGCGGATCGAGGACCTCCGACAGGTCATTCCCCGTGTCGGCGTCGACCAGGTGTTCGTCGCCGTCCCGGGGGCGTCCAACGACGAGATCCTCCACTTGGTCAAGACCTGTGATGACCTGCAGGCCGAATTCAAGCTGGTCCCCGACCTGCTCGAGGTGATGAGCACCCGGGCCGCGGTCGACGCGATCGACGGTCTGCCGCTGATCGGTATCCGGCGCAGCCGGTTGCGCGGGCCGGCCGCCGTTCTCAAGCGCGGCATCGACATTGCCGTGAGCGCCGTCGCCCTGGTGATCACCTCGCCGGTCATGCTCGTGATCGCCATCCTGATCAAGCTGACATCGCCGTCCGGCCCGGTGTTGTTCCGTCAACCCCGGGTCGGGTTGCACGATCAGCGGTTCACGGTCTACAAGTTCCGGTCGATGATCCCCGAGGCGGAAGCCCAGACCGGACCAGTCGTGGCCGCCCCGGACGACGACCGCTGCACGCCGGTTGGTCGAGTTTTGCGCCGGCTCAGCCTGGACGAGTTACCGCAACTGTTCAACATCCTCAAAGGTGACATGAGTCTGGTGGGGCCACGGCCGATGCCGATCTTCCTCGTGGAGCGCTTCACCGAGGAGATCCCGCGCTACCTGGAGCGCCACCAGGTTCGGCCTGGGCTGACCGGCTGGGCGCAGGTCAACGACTTACGGGGCGGCGAAGCCTTTGCCGACCGGGCGATGTATGACATCTATTACGTCGAGAACTGGTCACTGGCGCTCGACCTGAAGATCCTGATCCTGACCGCGGCCCGCGTCTTCTTCCAGCGCCGGGCGTACTAAACGCATCCCGAGGGCCGCTTCGTAGGCGGCCACCGTCTGCTCGGCCGCTCGTTCCCAGGTGAAGCCGCGCGCCCGCTCGATGCCCAGCTGGCGCCGCCCCGCGTTTGGGGGCGCGCCGAGGATCCGGCCGATTGCCTGGGCAAACGCGTTCGGGTCCGTGGGATCGCAGAAGATCGCGACCCCGTCGGCAATCTCGTGGAGAACGGGAAGATCGCTGCAGACGACCGGCGCGCCGCAGGCCAACGCCTCGATCACCGGCAGGCCGAAGCCTTCCGCCCGAGACGGCAGAACCACGACGGCGGCCCCGCGATAGAGGTCCGGGACCGCGCTCTCAGGAAGCCGGCCCGGCAAGACGACCGATTCCTGCGGTAATCCGCCCGCCGCCTTGCGGACCTCGGGATGCCGGGGATCGTCGCCGGCGATGACCAGCTGCACACTCGGATGCGCAGGATGCACGAGCCTGAATGCCTCCAGCAGGAGCGGCAGGTTTTTGTAAGCCTTCCACTGGCCCAGATAAAAGATGTAGGGCGGGCGAATGCCGAGGCGCAACTGCCAGGCGGCTTCGCCCTCTGGATTCCGGGTGGCGTGGAATCGGTCATCGGCGGCTTCGGGGATCGTCAATACCCGCCCGGCGGCGTCCGGGAAACTCCGTTTGACCGCGGTGGCGGTCGCCGTTGACGGCGTGATGATACGTTGGGCGCGCCTGACGGCATTGCGCATCAACATCTGATTCACCACACGGGGTAGCGGACCCGAATGGATCTCGGGGAATTGAAAGGGAAAGAGGTCGTGCACGGTGACGACGAAGTGGCCGGGCTTGATCAGCGGCAGGTTGTAGTGCGGGAAGTGGATCAAGTCGAGGTCGGCGCGGAGCAGGCTGAGGGGCAGCACCGACTGCTCCGCCAGGCGGTAGGGCTGAGCGTTGACCGTCATCAAGCGGGCGGAGCCGCCGATCAAAGCGCGAACAATCGCCGCATCCTGACGGCTGGCCACCACGCTGAGCCGATCACCGAGGATCAAGGCAAGCTTTGGGAGAAGCCCGGTAATATAGCGACCAATGCCGAGCGCCCCGATCAGGCGGGCGTCGAAGCCGATCCCCCTTGCGGTCAAACCAGCCTCATGGTGAGCGATTCATAGGATTATCGCGCACGTCCGACGAGCGATGACTCAACCCCACCTCTACCCCTGTGGCTGAATCGGGCACCATGCCGGGACAAGCCCCCAAGGCGAAACGGCGTTATACCGCCGTGGCGGACGCTGAGACGAACCTCCCTCCTGCGTCGGCCGGGAAGGGACCGGCTTCGAGTCTTTCTCCCCCGCTTCCGGGGAAGGGACCGGCTTCGAATCTCCCTCCCGCGCTTCCGGGGAAGGGACCGCCTTCGAATCTCCCTCCCCCGCTTCCGGGGAAGGGACCGCCTTCGAATCTCCCTCCCCCGCTTCCGGGGGAGGGTCGGGGTGGGGGCTCGGATTACTCGGCGCTGGTGCGCGACAGCCAGCAAGCCGTCCTCGCCAGTGCGGAGCGCATCACGGTCGTCGGCCGCTGGGTGGTACTGGCCGCCGCCGTCATTCTCAACCACTTCGGCAACGAGAACTCACCGGCATCCATCTTCATCGTCGACACCATCCTGTTTGGCTGGGGACTGGTCAACCTGGTGGTCTCCGTGGTCCTGGTCCGCGGTTTCAAGCCGGGGCGGTGGTTCGGGTTCCTCACCACCGGAATCGACCTCATGGTCGCCACCAGCATCCTCTATTTCTCTGGTGGCTACGGGGCGCGCACCGACTTCTCGCTGCTCTTTTACCTGCTGATCATCGCCTCGGCGGTTCGGCTCGGTCTGCCCGGCTCCTTGGCCACTGCGATTGTGGTTTCGGCGCTGTACGTGGTGATCGGCGGCCTGACTGGATTTGCCAGGATCTCGCCACCGCCCGGGTTCGTGGTCGGCAGGGTCTTCCTGTTTCTCTTTGTCGCGCTGGTCGCCGGCCTGCTGGTCGGGGACGTCCGCAGCCGGCTCGACCGCGCCCTTCGTACCGCGATCGACCGGGCGACTCAGCTCGATGAGACGCGTCGGCGCGAGGCTATGGAAAAAGAACGGGTGGAGCGGTTGGAGGAAATCGACAAGGTGCGCGCCGACTTCATCTCGATGGTTGCCCACGAGCTGCAAACCCCACTGGCCAGCATCAAGACGCAGGCCGACACCTTACTGACCCAGCAGCACCGGCTGGACCCGGAGACCCGCGGCGCCCTGGTCGATGGCATTCATCGCAGTGCGGCCAGCCTCACCGACCTGGTGCAGGACTTCGCCGCCGTCAACCGGATCGAGAATCACCAGTTCAGCTATCACTTCGAGCGGTTGGACCTCACCGACTTCGTTAAAGACGTGGCCGATCATTTTCGGGCCGATCCACGACGCTACCCGATGCGCATCCGCGTCGAGCCTGGTCTGGTCATTCGAGGCGACCGGCGGCGCCTGCAGCAGGCATTGATCAACCTGCTCAACAACGCCGTCAAATACTCGCCCCGGGGCGGCAATATCGCGGTCATCGCCTTCCCCGACAAGGACGGCAACGCCAAAGTCTCGGTCCACGACGAGGGAATCGGCATTCGGACCGAGGACGTCCCAAAGCTATTCAACAAATTCACCCGGCTGTTTGACAAGCGAGCCATGGATATCGGGGGCTCGGGTCTGGGTCTGTTCATCACCCGCTCGATCGTCGAGGCGCACGGCGGCCACATAACCGTCGAGACCGAATGGGGCAAGGGGTCGACCTTCAGCTTCGTTCTACCCCTGTGGGAATCATCCGAGTCCTCGTTGTCGACGACCACGCCGTCTTCAGCGACGCCCTAGCGACGATTCTCGGCACCGAGTCCGACATCCAGGTGGTGGGGAAGGGCGGAACGGTGCGAGACGCGATCGACGCGGCCCGGGCGCTACAGCCCGACGTCGTCCTGCTCGACGTGCACATGCCTGACGGCTCCGGGGTCGAGGCGGCGGCGGCGATCAAGAAGCAGCGGCCGCAAACGCAGGTGGTCGTCCTCACCAGCGATGAGGAGGAATCCGTCCTCCGCTCGGCGGTCCAGGCCGGCGTCACCGGCTACCTGAGCAAACACGAGTCGGCCGCCCAGGTGATCCAGGCCGTCCGGAGCGCGGCGCAAGGGGAGGCGCTGATCGCGCCCTACATGCTGGCCCGGTTGCTGCAGGGGATACGAAAGCAGGATGCGCCAGGGCCGGTGACCCCGCTCACCCCGCGAGAGCTGGCAGTGCTGCGTGAACTCTCGCTCGGTCACGACAACGAGGCCGTGGCCAGGACCTTGAAAATGTCGCCCAATACCGTCCGCACCCACGTCCAGAACATCCTCTCGAAACTCAAGGTGCATTCCAAGCTCGAGGCGGTGTCGCGCGGCATCCGCGAAGGCTGGATACGCATTCCACTGGAGCCTGCGGCCTGATCATTTCGTAGCGAAAAGGGCCACTGGTTGGATGGCCTGCGATCGAGGTGGACCTAGCATGGAGCGCGATGAACCACGGTCAGGCGGGCCAGGCGAACACGGAATATGGGCTGATCCTGATGCTGATTGGTATCACGGTGATCGGCGCCCTGACCATCCTGGGCCAGCAGGTCCACGAGATGTGGCACACGATCGCTGCCGCGATCCGCGGTGATCTCCCTCCCCGCTCGCGGGGGAGGGTCGCGGTGGGGGCTCTGGAGCGACCCTATACTTGGGGCGACCCGGGACAATTGGGGCGTGGCCAAGTGGTAAGGCAGCGGACTTTGGATCCGCCATCCCAGGTTCGAATCCTGGCGCCCCAGCCATTGTCCTGTCTCAAGAGATCCCGGACGCCTGTCGCAAGACATTATGGACAGGCCACCGTCCGTTGAGGGGCTGGTAGTCGCGGGTTGGGTCGATGGTCAGAGCCCGGAGGAGTTCACCCTCCTCGGTGACGATCCGGACCTGAGCGCCAGCCACCAAAAGGTGGACGGGTTTGTTCCGGTGAGCCGCGCCGACGCGGATGTGTCGGAGCCGGCTGTGGTAGCGCAGGGTGACGGTGCCGGTCTTGTCGATGCGGTCGTGACGGACGCGGTACTGGACGGAAGCGAGCTCA
>Ga0070698_100005532_pt1 | contig 13804 bp, 13 predicted proteins | sample KBSK1502metaG_FD_65477 | JGI IMG/M metagenome (GOLD analysis project Ga0070698, IMG submission 65477) | Corn, switchgrass and miscanthus rhizosphere microbial communities from Kellogg Biological Station, Michigan, USA - KBS K1-50-2 metaG | ecosystem: Host-associated > Plants > Roots >...
CAGACAAAGTCCGACGCTGCGGTTGGCGACGATCGCCCGACCGCGCGTCGCGTCGCCCGGACGAGAGGCGAGCGGCTGGGGAATCGCATCGCGCACGACGGCGTAGGGCCGCGGCCCCTCCTGCGCCGAGGCCGCGGGAACCGACAGGGCCACGATCACAGCCAGCAGGCCCGCACGCGCCATGGCGTCAGCCGAACGTCTCGGCGGTGATCGTCTTGAACCAGCTGTCGGCGAACAGCGCCTCCTGGGCGCGGAAGCCGCCGACCACCTCGAGCGGGCTGATGCCGCCGGCGCCGGGGACGTCGGCCAGCACGCCTTTGTCGGGGCGGTAGACGCCGGCGATGGAAATGCCGTAGTCCGGCGCCACCAGGCTGTAGCAAGTGTTGATCAGCAACGGATCGACGGGCTTGCGGCCCGCCAGCAGCTCGACGATGGCTGCGGCGCAGACCTTGGCCTGGGCATTGGCGGCAAAGGCCGACTTGGGCATGCCGCCCATGATGGCGGCATCGCCCAGCACATGGATGCCGGGCTGCAGGGTCGATTCGAAGGCGACCGGCTCGACCGGGCACCAACCGGTGCGGTCGGCGATGCCGGCTTGTTGGGCAATGGCGCCCGCCTTCTGCGGCGGGATCACATTGGCGACGGCCGCCTTGTGGCGGGCAAAGTCGGTGACCAGCGTCAGCGTCGACGGATCGACCGACGTCACCTTGCCGCCCTGGCTCAGCGACACCCACTCGATGATGCCGGGATAGAGCTGCGCCCAGGCGTTCTGGAACAGCCGCTGCTTGGAGAAGGCGTCCTTGGCATCGAGGATCAAAAGCTTGGATTTGGGCTTCCAGATCTTCAGCCAATAGGCGATCAGGCTGGCGCGCTCGTAGGGACCGGGCGGGCAACGGAAGGGATTGGCCGGCGCCGACATCACCACCAGGCCGCCATCCTCCATCGCCTGCAATTGCTGGCGCAGCAGCACGGTCTGGGCCCCCGCCTTCCAGGCATGCGGCATCTTCTCGGCCGCCGCCTCGTCATAGCCGGGCAAGGCGTCCCAGCGGATGTCGATGCCCGGCGCCAGCACCAGCCGGTCGTAGGAAAGCTTGTTGCCGTCGGCCAGGGTTACGCTCTTGGCCGCGGCGTCGACGGCGGTCGCCGACGTCTGGGCGAGCGTCACGCCGGCGCGCGCCACGCCGTCATAGCCGAACTGCTGTTGGCCAATTTCACGCAACGCGGCCAGCACGCCGTTGCTGAACGGGCAAGCGGTGAAAATGCGGTTGGGCTCGACCAAGGTGACGGTGAGCTTGGGCTCGAGCGCCCTGAGCGTGCGCGCGGCGGTGGCGCCGGCGAAGCCGCCGCCCACGACCACGACGCGGCCCGCGCCCTGGCCCGTCCCTTGGCCCGTTCCTTGGGCCGAAGCGACGGCCGGCGCCAGGCTGGCGGCGGCGGTGAGCTTCAGGAACCTGCGCCGGGTCGTCATGAGGCGCCCTACTCCTTTTGCGCGGCGAACCACGTCGCGATGGCATCGATCTGGGATTCGTCAAAACCCTTGGCGATGCGGCCCATCACGCTGGAAGGCCAGGCGCCGCTGCGATACTGGCGCATGGTGTTGGCGATATCGGCGGCCGTGCGGCCGGTGATCTGCGGGATGACCGAATCGGCCACCTGCCTGATCGCATGGCAGCCGGTGCATGAACTCGCGCCGGGCGGCGCATCGGCCGCCCATGCCGGCGCCCCTGCCAGGCCGGCCAGCAACGAAGCACTGGCCAGCACCGGCAGCAGCAGACGACGCATCAGGCGCCTTTCTTCAACTCGTGATGCATCAGCGGCAGGTCGCGCACCCGCTTGCCGGTCGCCTTGGCGATGGCGTTCAGCACCGCGGGCGCGGCCACGGCGATGGTCGGCTCGCCGACGCCGCCCCAGAAATCGTGGGTCGGCACCAGAACGGTCTCGACCTTCGGCATCTCGTCGAGGCGCATCACGTTGTAGCTGTCGAAGTTGGTCTGCTCGACGGCGCCGTCCTTGACGGTGATCTCGCCGTAGAGCGCCGCCGACAGGCCGTAGACGAACGAGCCCGCGACCTGGCGCTCGATCTGCGCCGGGTTGACCACGTGGCCGGGATTGGTGGCCGCGGTGATCTTGTGGATCTTCATGACGCCGTCGGCGCTCACCGAGACCTCGGCGACGCCCGCGACATAGCTGCCGTAGCCCATGATCTGGGCGAGGCCATGGAAGTGGCCGTTCGGCAGGGGCTTGCCATAGCCCGCCTTGTCGGCGGCCGCCTTGAGCACGGCGGCCCATTTGGGCTTCAAGAGCTTCAGGCGGAAGGCCAGCGGATCCTGTCCGGCGGCCGCTGCCAGCTCATCCATGAAGCATTCCATGTAGACGGCGTTCTGGTTGACGTTCACGCCGCGCCAGAAGCCCGCCGGAATGTGCGGGTTGCGCATGGCGTGGTCGACCAGGAGGTTCGGCACGTCATAGCCGTAGGTGGACTCGACCCCACTTGGCATTAACCCCTGGAACACCACCGGGTCCATGCCGTTCTGCAGGTTCTGCGGCAGCAGCGAGGCCAGGATGGACTGGCCCGAGAGGCGGATATGCAGGCCGACCAGGTTGCCCTGGGCGTCGAGCCCGCCCGTCAGCTTCGCCATCGTGGTCGGATGGTACTGGCAGTGCGTCATGTCCTCTTCACGCGACCAGATCAGCTTGACCGGCGTGCCGGCCATCTCCTTGGCGACCAGGACGGCCTGGCGGACATAGTCGGCGCGGCCGCGCCGACCGAACCCGCCGCCCAGCATCATCTTGTAAACCTCACACTGGGCGACCGGCAGGCCGGACGCCTCGGCTGCCGCCGCGAGCGCCGCTTCGCCGTTCTGAGTGCCGCACCACACCTCGCACTTGTCGGCGCTGACGCGCGCCGTGGCGTTGATCGGTTCCATGGTGACATGGTGCTGGTAGGGGAAGCTGTAGGTCGCCTCGACCTTCTTGGCGGCGCCGTCGATCGCGGCCTTGGCGTCGCCCACCTTGTTGCCGACGAAGGCTTCGCTGGCGCCGAGGCCCTCCTTGAGCATGGCCTTGATGGTGTCGGTCTGGACTTCACCCAGCTTGCCGATATCCCAGTCGGTCGGCAGGGCGGCGAGCGCGGTGCGGGCGTTCCAATAGGTGTCGGCCACGACGACGACGGCGTTGCCGTCGATCGCCACGACCTTCTTCACGCCGGGCATCTTCTCGACCCTGGCCGCGTCGAAGCTCTTGAGCTTGCCGCCGATCACCGGGCAGGCGCGGACGGTGGCGACCAGCATGCCCGGCATCGTGAAATCGATGCCATAGAGCTGCTTGCCGGTGACCTTGTCGACCGTGTCTAGGCGCTTCAGCGGCTTGCCGGCGATCGTCCAGTCCTTGGGATCCTTCAGCTTCACTTCCTTGGGCGGCTCGAGTTGCGCCGCCGCAACGGCGAGCGCGCCGTAGGTGAGCTTCTTGCCCGAGGCGTGGGTGACGACGCTGTTGGCGGCCTTGCATTCGACAGCCGGCACTTTCCACTGGGCCGCCGCCGCGGCGATCAGCATCTCGCGCGCCATGGCGCCACCCTCGCGGACGTACTGGTTGCTTTCGCGGATGCCGCGGCTGCCGCCGGTCGAGAAGTTCTTCCACACGCGATTGCGCTTGAGGTTCTCACCCGGCGTCGGATATTCCCAGGTGACCTTGTTCCAGTCGCAGCCGAGCTCCTCGGCGACGAGCTGGGCCAAGCCGGTGAGCGTGCCCTGGCCCATTTCCGAGCGGGCGATGCGGATCACCACCTTGTCGTCCGGATGGATCACCACCCAGGCGTTGATCTCCTTGACTTCGGCGGCATGCGCGGCGCCGTCGCCGAGGGGAATGCGGAAGCCGAGCGAGAAACCGCCGGCGACGGCCGCACCGCTGACAAGGAAGCCGCGGCGACGGAGAGGCTTGCGGCCGAGCGAGGTCTGGATCGTCATGAGTCGTCCTCCCCTATCAGGCCTTGGCCGCGGCGTGGATCGCTTCGCGCACCTGCTGGTAGGTGCCGCAGCGACAGATGTTGGTCATGGCCGCATCGATGTCGGCATCGGTCGGCTTGGGCTTGGCGGCAAGCAGGGCGGTGGCCGCCATGACCATGCCGCTCTGGCAGTAGCCGCACTGGGGCACGTCGGCCGACACCCAGGCCGCCTGGATCTTGTTCAGCGTGCCGTTGGCGGCGAGGCCCTCGATGGTGACGACCTTCTTGCCGCCGACCGAGTTCAGCGGCACCTGGCAGGAGCGCGTCGCCACGCCGTCGATATGCACGGTGCAGGCGCCGCACTGGGCGATGCCACAGCCGTACTTGGTGCCGGTGAGGCCGAGCTGCTCGCGCAGGACCCACAAAAGCGGCGTGCGCGGATCAGCCGTGGTGTTCACGGACTTGCCGTTGACGTTGAGGACAGCCATCCCGGTCTCCCGTCGTTTGGAAAGTACGCGGGAGCCTAGCCGAGCGCGCCGCAGCGAACCAGTGACCGGACCGGCTTCACGGAGGTGTGATGCTCAACCCAGGCAGGCTTCGAAAACGCGCCGATAGTTGCCGCCAAGCAGCTTTGCCGTTTCCTCCGCTGTAAATTTCCCGCGCAGGGCGGCTGCAAGCTGAGGCAGGTCGGCGTAGCTCGGCAGCGCACTTGCGCCGACCAGGCCGAGCTGATCGGTGCCGAGGCCGACATGATCGATGCCGACCACCTCGGCCATCTTCGCGAAGCCCTCGGCATAGGCCACGATGTTGGGGAAATAGGCCGTGACGGGCCAGATGCCGATGACGCCACCGGTCGATGCGACGGCGCGCGCATGGTCGGGCAGGATGCGCCGCGTCCAGGCCGCCGGCCGGTCGATCAGCGAGGTGTGCGACAGCACCAGCGGCTTGGTCGTGACCGCGGCCGCCTGCTTGACCAGATCATGGGTGCCGTGCGCCACATCGACCACGACGCCCATCCGGTTGCAGCGGCGGATCACCTCGGCGCCGAATGGCGCGAGGCCGCCATGCACGCCGGGCTCGGTCTGGATGTCGCCAAGCTCGTTCGGCCGATAGTGCGTGAGCTGCAGATGGCGCAGCGCCCAGCGCTGGTACGCCTCGTCGAGACGCTCGATGCGGCCTTCGAGGAAATCGGCGCCCTCCGACGAGACGATGAGGGATGGCCGGTTGGCCCGCGCCGCGCGCAACTCCGCCGCCGTCCGGACGATCGGCAGTCCCTGCTCGCGTGCCAGGGCGTGGAGCTGCTCGAAGGCGCGCTGGCTGAACCCGTAAAGCTCGCCGGGCCATGGATCGCGGCTCGGCCGCAGGCGGCCGTCGGTGAGCTTGATGATCGGCGAATCGGCCACGATGGCCAGGCAGATCGTCGACACGCCGCCCTGGCGCATCGGCTCGGCGACCGCCGAGAACAGGCCGCTGCCAAAGCTCATCGGGATCAGATTGCCGGCGTGGCTGTGGATGTCGACCGCGGTGCCGTCGGCGGCCTCAGCCATTGCCGGCACCGGCAGGCAGAAGAGCGGGCTCGCCGCCATCAAGGCGCGGCGCGTCATGCCCGGCTTCAGCTCGGCGCCGTGCAGCTGGTAGCGCCAGCCGTCGGGATCGGACGCGACCTGCCAGGTGCCGGTGAGCCGCAACGGACCGTTGCCGAGCCTCAGCGGATGGTCGGCGAAGATCTCGACCACGGCCGAGCGATTGGCGGGCACGCAACCCGGGCAGCAGCCCGGCTCGGCCATCATCAGAAAATGGTCGGCGCTGCGGGTCGGCAGCGCCGTCAGTGGAAAGCCCGAGAGCTCGACCGGCTTGCCGCTCGCCTTGTCCGCCCGTGGCGTTCCGAGATCGTGCCAGGACAGGCGCATCGAATCCTAAAGCTTGGGTGGCGGATAATACGGCCGATCGCCCAGTGCCTGCACGCGCTTCCAGAAATCCGGCCCGGAGGCCTTGCCGACTTCGTCGAGGTCGGCGGCCTGGCGCCACATGCTCCAAGAGTCCGGATGCAGGCCGCTCGCGGCATTCATCTGGCGATCGCCCTCGGTGGTGCGGCCGTTGTCGCGCAGCCAGACGCCGAGACGAAACCGCGCGCGCGCCTCGGCGATCTCCCGCGTCACCTTGGGCAGGCCGGCGCGCGCCTGGTCGGCCGGCAGCGCGTGCTTGCCGGTGTTGACCCAGGCGCGCACGGCATCGAGATAGGCTTGGCGGGCGGCCAGGCGTTCGGCCTGGTCCTCCGGCGACATGGTGCGGGTCTTGAGGTCCATGCGGCGGAAATGATCGGTCGAGCCCGCCGTCTCGGGCGGCCGCGCGATCCGGCCCTGCTCGTCGATCCACACCGCCTGCGGCACGTTCACGAGGTTGTAGAGATCGCTCAGCCGGTGCTCTGTATCGATCAGTTGCCAGTAACTCGACTTGGCCTGCTCGATCCACGGCCGCGCGTGCTCGGCGCCGCGGCTTTCCTCGGCCACGGCCACCACCATGAAACCCTTGTCCTTCAGCTCATCGTAGAGGGACTGCCACACGGGCAAGTCTAGGCGGCAGCCTCACCAACTGGCCCAGGTGGCGAGAAAGACCTTCTTGCCCCTGAGCTGCGACAGGCTCCGCAGCGTGCCATCGATATCCGGCAAGGTGAAGTCGGGCGCCTGCAAGCCCTCGAGCGCGGCATTGCGCTCGTCGGCGGGTGCGCCCAGCGCCCACACGTCGCCGTCCTGGCTGGCGATCACCGGGCCGCCGAGCTTTTGCCAAAAAGCCTCGACATCGACGTCGTTGCCTTTCACGGCAGCAGCCGGCAAGGGCACGCAGCGTTCGTCGCGGCACATGCCCTCGGGCTTCAGCGTCCAGCCGGTGAGCTTCGCGGCGTCGGCGGCGCTCATCCACAGGCCGTCGTGGGCCGAGACTTTGTGCTCGGCGGTTGGCGTAAGAATGACCGTCATATCAACCTCCGTCGGGCTGGCTTATTTCGGCACCGAGATCGTGACTTCCTTGGACGTGATGAACTCGAGCAGCACCGGCACGCCTTTCTGGGTCTGCTCGATGCCGCGCTTGATGGCGGGCACGATGTCTTCGGTCTTGGTGATGCGCTCGCCGTAGCCGCCGAAGGCGCGCGCCATGGCGGCATAGTCGCCGGAGATGTCGGTCGAACGGTACTTCTCGGTCGAGACTTTCATGATGTGCAGCTCGATCGCCATCGAGAAGTTGTTGAGCAGCACCGACATGATGGGAATGCGCTCGCGCACCGCCGTCTCGAAATCCATGCCGGTGAAGCCGATCGCCGCGTCGCCCCACACGTTGATGCAGAGCTTGTCCGGCATGGCGAGCTTGGCGCCCATGGCGAGACCCAGACCGTAGCCGAGCTGCGTGGTCTTGCCCCAGCCGATGTAGGTATGCGGCTGCGTGGTGCGCCAGAACGGCGAGAGCTGGTCGCGCGGGCTGCCGGCATCGTGGGTGATGATGGTGTTGGCGACATCGACGGTGTGCTGCAGGTCCCACAACACGCGGTAGGGATTGAGCGGCGCCTCGTTGTTGGTGAGCTTGGGCATCCACTCCTTCAGCCACTCGTCGGTGATCGACTTGATCTCGGCCACGACCGCCGACGGATCACGCTTGGTGGCGCCGGCCGCCTTGGCCGCCGCGACAAGGGCGGCGAGCGTCAGCTTGGCATCGCCCAACAGGCCGTACTTGATCTTGACGTCCTTGTTGAGATGCGCCGGATCGAGCGTGGCATGGATGATGGTCTTGCCCTGCGGCATGGCGATACCGAAGTTGGTCTCGGTGAACGAGCAGCCGATGCCCAGGATGACGTCGGAGCGGTCGAGGAAGCTTCGCACCGCCTTGGGATAGGCGCGGCCGCCCGACCCCAGCGCCAGCGGATGCGTTTCGTTAAAACAGCTCTTGCCCTCGAGGCTGGTGCAGACCGGGATCGCCAAAAATTCGGCCAGCTCCCTCAGCTCGCCATAGGCCTCGGCCCAGTGCACGCCCTGGCCGGCATAGATGACAGGACGCTTGGCGGCCATCAGCACCTTGGCGGCCTCGGCGACCGCGGCGGGATCGGGCCCGTACTTGGTGACGACCACCGGCTCGTAGTTCAGCGGATCGGGCGCGTCCTCGGCATAGGCGTCGGCCGGCAATTCGACGATCACCGGCGAGCCGCGCCCGTTGCGCAGCAGGCTGAAGGCGCGGCGCATGATGTTGACGATCTCGCGACCGTTGGTGACCGGCTCGGAGTGCTTGGCGACATGCGCCATGGCCAGCGTCGAGTTGAAGTTGGGCGGCACGTGGGCGATGCGTCGCGGATAGCCTTGGGGAATGACGAGCAGTGGAATCGATTCGCCGAAGGCCTGGGCGATGCCGCCATAGGCGTTCTCCGAACCGGGGCCGCTTTGCATGCAGAACACGCCCATCCGGCGGCCCTTGGTCAGCCGCGACATGGCATCGGCCATGTGCAGGCCAATGCGTTCCTGGCGGACGATGATGGGACGGATGTCGACCGCGGCGCAGGCCTCGATCAGATGATTGACCGGATAGGCGAAGAGATACTCGACGCCTTCCTTCTTGAGAATGTCGGCGATCGCCGGGCCGGTCTTCATGTTTGATCTCCTCCCAATCAAGACCCCCTGCGTGGCTCTCCCCCTCCCTGCCTCCCCCGTCAGACGGGGGAGGTGGCCCCCCTTCTTTGATGAGGGAGGGCCGGAGGGGGCAGGCCGCAGAGAGGATTTTATTTATTCAATTCCTTCATCGCGCTGTCGAGGCCGCCCAAGGTCAGCGGAAACATGCGGTTGCTTGAAAGCTGCTGCAGCAGCTGGATCGACGGCGTGTAGCTCCAGTGCCGCTCCGGCACCGGGTTCAGCCACACCACGCTGCGATAGGTGTCGGCCACGCGCTGGATCCAGACCTGGCCCGCTTCCTCGTTCCAATGCTCCACCGAGCCGCCGGGATAGGCGATCTCGTAGGGGCTCATCGAGGCGTCGCCGACGAAGATCACCTTGTAGTCGGGCGGATAGGTGTGGAGGAGCTCAGCCGTCGAGAAGGTGTCGACGTGGCGGCGGCGATTGTCCTTCCACAGCTTCTCGTAGAGGCAATTGTGGAAGTAGAAGAATTCGAGGTGCTTGAACTCGGTGCGCGCCGCCGAAAACAGCTCCTCGCAAACCCGGATGTGGGCATCCATCGAGCCGCCGATGTCGAACAGCAGCAGCAGCTTCACCTTGTTGCGCCGCTCCGGGATCATTTTGATGTCGAGATAGCCCGCATTGCGCGCCGTCGAGCGGATGGTGTCGGGCATGTCGAGCTCGACCTCGGCGCCCTCGCGCGCGAACTTGCGCAGCCGGCGCAGGGCGAGCTTGATGTTGCGCGTGCCGATCTCGACCGTGTCGTCGAGGTTCTTGTACTCGCGCTTGTCCCACACCTTGACGGCGCGGCCCTCGCGGTTCTTGTCCTGGCCGATGCGCACGCCCTCGGGGTTGAAGCCATAGGCGCCGAACGGCGAGGTGCCCGCCGTGCCGATCCACTTGCTGCCGCCCTGGTGGCGCTTCTGCTGCTCCTCGAGACGTTTCTTCAGCGTCTCCATCAGCTTCTCCCAGCCACCCATCGCCTCGATCTGCGCCTTCTCCTCGTCGGTCAGCAGCTTCTCGGCGAGCTTGCGCAGCCATTCCTCGGGGATCTCGGCCGTCGCGCCCTCGGGCGGCAGCGCCTCGAGGCCCTTGAAGACGTGGCCGAACACGCGGTCGAACTTGTCGAGGTTGCGCTCGTCCTTCACCAGCACGGAGCGCGAGAGATAGTAGAAATTGTCGACGCTGTAGTCGGCAACGTGCTTGTCCATGGCTTCCATCAGCGCCAGGTACTCCTTGATGGAGACCGGCACCTTGGCCTGACGAAGTTCCAGGAAGAAGTTCACGAACATAGTCTCTCCTCAACCTCATGTTCCTCTCCCCCGCTAGGGGGAGAGGTTAGGTGAGGGGGCTTCGAAAGTTCGTGCAACCCCCTCACCCAGCCTCTCCCCCTAGCGGGGGAGAGGAGCGTGACTATTGGCGCTGCTCCCGACGCGCCATGAAGGCAAGGCGCTCGAAGAGATGGACGTCCTGCTCGTTCTTGAGCAGGGCGCCGTGCAGCGGCGGGATGAGTTGCTTGGAATCCTTGGCGCGCAATGCGTCGGGCGACATGTCCTCGACCATCAGGAGTTTCAGCCAGTCGAGCAGCTCCGACGTCGAGGGCTTCTTCTTGAGGCCGGGCACTTCACGGATGTCGTAGAAGATGTTGAGCGCCTCGCGCAGCAGGTTGCGCTGCAGCTCGGGGAAATGGACATCGACGATCTGGGTCATGATCTCGCGGTCGGGGAAGCGGATGTAGTGGAAGAAGCAGCGGCGCAGGAAGGCGTCGGGCAGCTCCTTTTCGTTGTTGGAGGTGATCATCACCACCGGCCGCTGGACGGCCTTGATGACCTCCTGGGTTTCGTAGACGTAGAACTCCATGCGGTCGAGCTCGAGCAGCAGGTCGTTGGGAAACTCGATGTCGGCCTTGTCGATCTCGTCGATCAAAAGCACCGGCCGCTCGGCCGCCGTGAAGGCGTCCCACAGCTTGCCGCGCTTGATGTACTGCTTGATGTCCTTGACCCTCTCGTCGCCCAGCTGGCTGTCGCGCAGGCGCGAGACGGCGTCGTACTCATAGAGGCCCTGCTGGGCCTTGGTGGTCGACTTGATGTGCCATTCGATCAGCGGCGCGCCGATGGCGCGGGCGACCTCGTGGGCCAGCACGGTCTTGCCGGTGCCGGGCTCGCCCTTGATCAGCAACGGCCGCTGGAGCGCGATGGCTGCATTCACCGCCACGCGCAGGTCGTCGCTGGCAACATAGGAGTCGGTACCGGTAAATTTCATGATGCAAAATCCAGGTTCACGGGAGTGAAATCACCCTAGTGGCGGGCCTTCCCGCCAGCAAGGCCGCGGCCGCAGGTCAGCCGCCCACGCGCACGATGACGTAGACAATGGCGGCGGCAACGACCAGCAGCGACAGGGCGAGCCGCCCCGAAGCGAAAGCAAGGCTGGGTCGGGGCTCGCCCGAAGCCACGACATCGTCGAGCCGTCGGCGACCCGTGAACATGGCGCCGATCAGGTTCTGGCGTTTCCAGACCAGGTAGAAGATCGCCGCCAGCACGTGCAGGCCGGCCAGGATCAGGAGCACGTTCACCCAGAATCCGTGGAAGTGCGTGAAGCGGTCGACCCATTTGTCGGCGATCAGGTTGGCCAGCGGGCCGCTGACCGTGCCCATGTCGGTGTCGGCCGAGAACAGGCCGGCCGCGGCTTGGGCGAGCACGGCGAACAGCAGGACCATGACCATGGCGCCGCCCACTGGATTGTGGCCGATGTCGAAGGTGCGCCGACCGAGCAGCAGGTCCTTCAGATAGCCAAGACAGGCCGCCGGGCCTTTGACGAAGTGCGAAAACCGCGCCGTCGTGCTGCCAACCAGGCCCCAGGCGATGCGGAACAGCAGCAGGGTGAGAATTGCGTAGCCTGACCAGAAATGAAACTTCATCCACTCGCCGCCCGCCCGCCCCGTGAAATACGACACGGTCAGCAGAACGACGAGCGTCCAATGGAATAGTCGGACAGGGAGGTCCCACACGCGGATCTTGTCGGTCTTCTCCGTCATCCAGTCTTTCTCCCCTGCGCCGGACGTCAGCACACGCAGTCGTGATGAAGTCTAGCCGTCTGTCTTGTTCGCTTTAGCGCGAACCTCTGCAACAAATACCCTGCCGACGGCAAAAAAATGCCCGTCGGCAGGATCAATTTCAACGGGGGAGCTGCATGAGAAAGACTCTGGTTGTAGCGGTGATCGGTGCGCTTGCCGCTGGCGCGATGGTGAGTGGAGTGACGATCGCCTGGGCACAGGCCGACGTGATCAAGGAGCGCCAGGAAAACCGCAAGCAGATCACCGCCGCCATGCGTGCGGTCAAGGGCATCATCGACGCCAAGGGTCCCACCGCGGGCGCGGTCGAGCAGGCGGCCAAGATGAAGCAGCTCCAAGTGGCGTTCGACAAGCTGTTCCCGGCCGGCTCCGACAAGGGCGAGACCAAGGCGTTGCCGACAGTGTGGTCGGATTGGGCGGGCTTCCAGGCCGCCAGCAAGAATGCCGATGCGGCCTTCGACAAGCTCTCTGTCGCGGCGGGATCGGGCGACATGGCGGCGCTGACCGCGGCGTTCGGCGATGCCGGCAAGGCGTGTGGCGCCTGCCACGACAAGTTCCGCGCCAAGGCCAACTGATTTCGTTCGACGTCGAAGATCAGGCGACGGCATTGCCGTCGCCTTTTCTTTGTCGATCTCACTTCCGCCAAAGGAAAGGCCGGTCGCTTGGGGAACGACCGGCCTTCTGGGGTGCCCGTGGCTGGGGTGGGTACTGAAGACGAAGCCTTATGGGGTGTGGGAAGGGAGGCTTCGTCGTGGTGGCTGGTTAGGCCACCGCCACGGGCTGGTTGGGAACGGTGAGCGCCTGCAGGACAATCGCCTCGGCGGTGAAGCGCCAGGTGCGCGACGCGTGGATCGGCGACAAGCGCAGCTGCTCGCGCATATTCATCCAGCTATCGAGTCCGAACGCGACATCGAGCGAGTCGAGAACGAGATTGCGCGAACCGGGATTGAGATTGCTGAGCTCGGTCGCGAACCAGACGGTCAGGCGCTCGCGCAGAAGCCTGCGGAGCTGGGCGACGCCCAGACCAACCGCCGGCGCAACGCTGCGGACGCGCTCGGCGAAGTGCCATACCGGCAGCCATTCCTCGAACAACTGAGCGCGGTCGGAGACCAGCAAATCGATGCGGTTGGAAAGCGGCGCGGCGCCGTCGATCGGACCGTTGCGCTCGAAGGCGCGGCTGACCGCGAGGTCGAACGCGGCGGCGTAGAGATCGGCAAGACTGGTGAAATGCTGAAACAGAGCTCGGCTCGAAACGCCGGCGATGGTGGCGATGGCCGCCGATGTCGGCTCGACGTCGCCCGCTTGGATGAGATCCAGCGTTGCCTGGATGAGCGCTTGACGGGTCCGCAGACCACGCACGATCCGGCCGTCTTGCGAACGCGAAATATCGACTGGGAATCCGATAATTTTCATATTGAAACCAATGGAATATGAATTGCTTTAATGTCACCACTTTAACACAGCGCAGGAACGACGTAACTTGCAAGAATGCATATCTCGGCCCACACGGTCCCCGATTTTGTTACATTTCTTTTTCCGAGATAGGCGTTTTTGGGGTATCTGACCTTGCGCTTGGCCTGCAATCATCATGGCTATCCGCCGCCATTTCCAGCGTTTTTTCCAAATTCTCGGCATCGATCAATGCCGCAAGGCGGCGGGCCGATCGAATAATCACCGCCAGAAATACGAAAGGCCGGCCGCTTGGGGAACGACCGGCCTTCCTTAGGAGCCCGCCTGGGTGTGGGGTTATCGAAGCCTTGGGGTGTGTGGGAAGGGGCTTCGATGAGCGGCTTGGGAGGCCGCCGGCGGGCTATTTGGATCTGTGAACAAAGGGCGCGCTGGTTGAAAGCGCGGCCAATTCCGGAGTTTTAAATGCCTTTCAGCTATGACTTACAATTACTGTTGAACGCCTCTTATGGCGCGAACTTAACAAATGGAGCCGGCTCGCGTCAGTTGCAAAATTGCATATCTGGTTCCGGAGCAACCCGCCATTTTGCTAGGATTTCCTGCATGTTGCCGATAGCAGATAGTCGAAAATGGGGGTGCAGACTCCCCGTCATTTTCGAGATTTGTTATTGAATTCCAAGGGGTTGAGTTGCCGCACGGCGAAAGAATCTATCAATTCAACTGCAAATTGACTGAAAA
>Ga0070698_100005533_pt1 | contig 13803 bp, 8 predicted proteins | sample KBSK1502metaG_FD_65477 | JGI IMG/M metagenome (GOLD analysis project Ga0070698, IMG submission 65477) | Corn, switchgrass and miscanthus rhizosphere microbial communities from Kellogg Biological Station, Michigan, USA - KBS K1-50-2 metaG | ecosystem: Host-associated > Plants > Roots >...
CGCTTGCCCCCTTCCCAACTTGTTAGATTCTGGTGAGGTTCGTGAATCTCGCGCTTGCCCCCTTCCCAACCTGTTACTTCTACTTACGTGCTTGAATTCAGAGCCAGCGCCCTTTCCAACCTCTGTTCTTTCAGAGATTCGAGATGTGCGACGCTGATGGTGACGGCGATGGCGAGGCAACCGGCATCGGAACAAAAACTATCGGCGCTGAGGTTGTCACGCCTTTGCCTTCTTCGATCACCAACGACTGGTTTGGCTTAACATTGCTTGCCGTGTCTCTTTGTCCGCTCGGCCAGGTGATTTCAACGGTGAGCGTCAGCCCCTCCTCTGGTTTTCCCAAGCCAAAAACTAGTGGCAGCTCACTTTGGGACGCGTAACTCGACCCGGTACGAACTGTCTGTTCCTGCTTCGCACCTTTTGACGTCTTCACTGTGACAGTGGCACCGATACCGTCACGATTCGATCTACTGCCGACCAGCTTGACTCGCAAGAGATCATTTTGATTCGCGTTGTCGTTTCGGAGCAATCTTGCGGGCCCGTTATTCGTCGTAATTAATAAATCAAGATCGCCATCGTTGTCGAAGTCGCCATAAGCCGCGCCACGACCAACAATGGCCCGCTGCATAGCTCGACCCAGTTTTCCTGTCAGCTCTTCAAACTTCTTCTTACCCTTATTGCGAAAGACATGCGGAGGCTGGGCATACTTTACCTGTGGTTGAACGACGGCTATGTCGTCGGAGACATGCCCATTGGCGGCGAAGATGTCGAGTAGACCGTCGAGATCGTAGTCAAAGAAGAACGTGGCAAAGGTTAGTGATTGTGCCGACTGCTTGCCAATTCCAGAGGTAGCGGCTTCATCGGAAAACAGTCCTGAACCATCGTTGTGATAGAGCGCCATGCTTTCATTCGTGAAGTTACCGATGATCACACTTGGTCTTCCGGAGCCGTCGTAGTCAGCAGCGTCGACGCCCATGCCGGCACGAGCAGTACCGGCTGAACTGAAAGCGACGCCGGCTGCGATCCCTTCATCTGTGAACGTACCATTCTTGTTGTTGTGATAGAGCTTGTTCGGCTCGGTGTCGTTGGCCACAAACAGATCGAGCCAACCATCGCTGTCGTAGTCGAGTAATGCGATGCCGAGAGTTTTACCTGACGGATCATCGACGCCGGCCTTTTGAGTTACGTTCTCGAAAGTTCCATTGCCGCGATTGTGATAAAGGGTTGCACTTTGACCTTTGTACGACTGTGGCGTGCAGTACGACTTATTCTTGTTGTCGAGCGTGCAGTAAATATCTTTTTCGACGCTCCATTCAACGTAGTTGCCGACAAATAGATCAAGCTTGCCGTCATGGTCATAGTCAAACCAGACAGCACTAGTCGAAAACCCGGGATCTCCGACACCTGCCTTGGCGGTAACATCAGCAAACTTGCCACCGCCGAGATTGCGAAAGAGATGATTCGGACCAAGGCACGTGATGTAGATATCGTCGTTGCCGTCGTTGTCGTAGTCGCCGACGGTCACTCCAATTCCATACATCTCGATCCCGAGTCCTGCCTGGCCGGTGACGTTTGTGAAGGTGCCGTCTTTGTTGTTGTGATAAAGAGCCTGGAAAGACTTCGCACCTTTTTGCTCGGGCCAGTTCATTGAATTTACGAGCAGGATGTCTTGCCAGCCATCGTTATCGTAATCGAGGAAGGCGCAACCTGAACCGATGGTCTCCGGGAGATACTTTTTCCCGAAGGCGCCGCTGTTATGTTTGAAACGGATACCGGCTTGTGCGGTGACGTCAGTGAACTCGATTGCGCCTGAGGGGCGTGGGGGAGTTGGACTGGGAGTTGGTGATGGCGAAGCATTTGCCACTTCGTTCTGGGGCGCAACAGAAGGTGGCGCTGCTTGTTTACAAGAATTTATAGCGATCAGAGATATAACCAACGCAATGATTAAGATAGGTCGCATTCTAATGGGTTAGTCATTCAGTATTCTTCTCTGTGAGTCTCTGTGTCTCTGTGCCTCTGTGGTAAATGAGAGTTTCACGCCTTTTCGTTCCACAGAGACACAGAGACACAGAGAATCACAGAGAAGAGTTAGATTGGTTGTTGTTTTCGCCTCGCCTCCCACCAAATCTCAATTAGGTTTGCTGTAGGCCCAACAAAGAACAGCGCATAGAACGGCGCATACACCACCTGCATCAGGCGAAAGATGAATTCGGCAAAAGCCACCAGGAAAGCCACGACACACTGGCCCAACTTTGATTTCACGGTGGTCTTCGGATCCGTAATCATGAAGAACACAAACAATTGATACATGGGACCAGTAATCGGTGCGATCTCAGAAGCCCATGGATCGCCAGTAATCCAGCTCCGCAGAAACGCGAAAACAAAAAACGAAACGACATAGGTGGCGCTGATATGAAAACGCCGTGCTCGATAAATAATTATTGAACCCAGCACCCAAATCACGATTAGCGGCGCTTTGTAATTACCCCACTGGATACTGAGTCCCGCCATCGTGTCAGCCGCCAGGAAGAACGATACTGAAAGTCCAAAGTTTGAAGGATTCCAAATATGTCGACCTTTAACACGCAGCACATATTTCGACATGATTGAAATAGCGCTGCACAAGGCGTAGGGCCAAGCTGCTGGTGAGCGAACGAGAATTCCTACGCTGATGCCCGTAATATAGGCGCTAGCGAGATTGAGCCACTTACCAAAGAAGATTCGTCCGAGGATTAGTTCTATGACGAGCGCGGTAACTATCGACAGACCTGTCTTCCAGTAACTCTCGAGAATGCCGTACGACAGGTGACCGACAAGAAGGATAAACGTGATGAAGAGTGGCGCGATGTAGCGATTGTCCAGACGAAATCTGGGTTTACGCAGTTCTACCGCGGCGACTGTGTTACTCGTCGTTTCGCTCACGCGGACTCCTTCACTTTATTAACCTGGCCTATCACAGGCCTCTCAATGATCTGAGTTCGTCCAGACGGCCAACGGATCTCGGCCTTTTCTACTTGTGGGTTCTTGCCCAGACCGAAATGCAAACGTCGCTGGTTCTGCGCACAAAAGCCGCTGCCACCTGTCACAGTCTGCACTTGCTTTTTGCCATTCCAAAACAGTTTGACTTCAGCTCCGATTGCACTGCGGTTGCTGCCGCTACCTTCGAGTTCAAAGTCGATCCATTTGTTCTCCGCTGCCGAGGTGTTCTTATAAACCAGCAGCGGGCCCTTTTGATTGGCGACGACGACATCAAGGACGCCACGGTTCCACAAGTCGACTAACGCTACAGATCGTCCATCGTAATTGTCGCCCGCGCCTACGGCAGTAGCGACGTTCACGAATTTTCCCGAGCCATCGTTCAACCACACACGCTTTTGCTGGTAGCCTGATAAGCTTCGACCTTCCATCGCAGGCCAATTGGCGGCGTCGGAAATGATCGTGCTGTTGCCGCCGGTGATTTTTGAAAAATCGTACCAGTAGTTCTTATTTCTATCGGCCGAGACGTAACCGTTGACGAGATAGAGATCCTGATTACCGTCGTTATTGAGATCGCCAAACTGGGCCCCAAAACTCCAGCCACCAATTTCCACGTCCATGTCGCGCGCTAGATTTTCATATTGAAGTTTGTCGCCGGCAGTACCCTCTTTGGGCAGCCAAAGGTTATTGCCCTGAATCAGCACACCCTCTTCGGAGATGTTTGATACATAGATGGAGTACCGTCCATCGTTGAGGACATCACCTACTGCCGCGTTCATCCCACTCTTTGGTGAGAAGCCCACGCCTGCTTGCTTTCCAACCTCACGAAATTGCTTTCCATCGTTGAAGTAGAGTTCGGAGATGCCGTAATCGTTGGCAATGAAAAGATCTGGATGGCCTGATCCGCGCAAGTCAGCGACAACAGCAGCGAGTGCCCAGCGTTTAGTATTAATTCCAATTGCCTGGCTAACTTCTTCAAACGAACCGTTCCCCAGGTTATGAAACAGAAACTTGCGACCTCCGTTTTGGGCATATTCAAAACTCTCGGGCATCATCCGAGTATTCTTCAGATGCCACAGATCGACATCCTCCGAGTAATAGCCGCCCAAAAACAGATCGAGTTTTCCGTCTGCATCGTAATCAAACCAGATCGCGGTGTTGGCGTTTACCCACGACGGAAACCCAGCTTTATCCGTCACTCGTGTGAAAGACTTGCCACCATCGTTGTGAAATAACTCCGGTCGTCCCCACTTGTACAGAAATAGATCCTCGTAACCGTCGTTGTCGTAGTCTCCCCACACAGCACCCATGGAAACACCAGTTGAGACTTGATTCACATCGGCCAAGCCAACTTCGCCGGCCACATCTTTGAACGAGCCGTTCTGTTGGTTCTTAAACAACGCGTTCTTGCTGCCTTCACCGCTGTTGGTCGCATAGATGTCAGGCCAACCGTCGCGATCAAAGTCAACGATTGAAACGGCGGCGCCCATCGAAGCGACTTGGGGCATGATGTGATCGAGTTTGTGATCTAGTGTAGGCGCTTGATGAGTAAAGTTGATGCCAATCGCCTTGGACACTTCATCGAAATGAACTCCATACCGGTTGAGGGCCGATTGGGCGTCAGCAGTCGACAAACTTTTTTCGCGGTGTGCATACAGACGACGCAATACAACAGGCGTTGCAATCAGCCCCACAAAGAGGATGATCAAAATGAGCTTCGCGATGCGTTTTCCGCCCGTCATTAGTTTCGTGTTCTCAGCGCTCCCAGAAAAACCTGTGGACTAATGAAGCGGGTATGGTACTTCTGCCAGTCGCCAGGGTACTTCTTGTAAACCCATTCATCTTCCAGAGTGGTTGGCGGCGTGATGTACTCCCGCTTGTCGTGATAAGGCAGCGGCAATACTGTTTTTGAGAACGTCGAATTGTAATCGCCGTCTTTGATCCAGCCGTCACCCATGATCACGAAATCGCGCACCCAACCGGGCGGTGGCGGTGGTAGCTCCCTGAAGCGAAAGGACATCTCATCACCAGCGTTCATGATGACGTAGCGATCGTCAGGACGCGCTAGCAACTCGCTCACGTCACCGAAGCGAGTGTAGTAGCCAATCAAGTCTCTCCAAATCTGTTTTGAACTGGCAAGTTTGTTGTAGTCTGGAATCTCTGGTGAAGAATCATCAGCCTGGTTCATGACAGAGAACCCGCGAAAATGTAGATCGGCAGTCTCGGGACTTAATCGCACAGACTTCAATTCAGTAGCCGGCAGAGCTTTCGCCCATTCCAGACAATCCCAGTAAACCTCCAATGTCGTTCTTAATCGAAAGCGATGTGGAATGCCGGGAGGAAAAAGATTGCTGAGATCGATCAGGCTAATTTTCTTTCTACCGGCCGGAAATCCAAGATTTGGTCTCGCAACGATCCAGCCACCCCTCCCATCCGGTATCTCAAGACTTAGAGGTTTCGGCGGCTCATTTTTACCTTGGCTGATTGCTACGTTGATGGAGGAGTCAGTCGGGTGCATCCAACCCTGAGCTATTAGGTAGAGGGGGCCAGCTTCGGAAACATCATCACCCAACTCAACTTCAACGTAATGGTCGCGTGTTACTCCTTGATAACGCCCACGTCCAAAAGTATCCAGATATTTCTCATCAAGAGTGCTAACTATGTCGGTCACATCTTTGCCGGTGTCGTCCCAGGCGTGTGCAATCTTGTGAGGTGTAGCGACTGTCGTTATCGCGAGTTTAGCCGGCGGGATTACGAAGCGTTCATCGACAAAGACGTCAGTGCCTGGAGGATGATCAACAACCATCAGATCAAGCTGGTCATAGTAATAGGTCTCCCAAAGCTCAGCGGTGATGCGCAAGTCGTAATAGCCGTTTCGAGGCGCCAGCTGATCGCCGCGTATCTTGTACCATTCCTCAGTAGCCTCGACTCTTGCAGTGCCAAGCGTGTTAATTCGCAATCCGATCGCCGAACTCCATGGTACAGCATCCTTAACGAATTTCATTTCCTTGCCATTGTAGGCAAACAAGAACGGGCACGAGCCCTTTAAGCGCTGCTCAGCGAGGATGGTTTGGTCGGCTTTCGTTTCAAACTCTGCTCGTACAGCTCCGTTTGGCCACACAATGCGTACAACATCAGCGCTGCTTTGCTCACCCAAACCAAAGTGAACAATTGGACCGGTTATGAGTTGCTTCTGCACCAATAAACCAGCGCGGATTTCCATTTCTCCGCCAACACCGAAACTATTGATGCGCTGATCACCAACGGCCTTGGCTGCACGAGGGCGAATTACTTGCCAGTGATAATTTTTGGCGCCGTGATTGATCGCCTGAACGGGGAGACCACCCTGGGTTAGGCCCAGCAGATCGAGTCGACCGTCTTCGTTGATGTCTGTTGCGGCAAAAACAATATCAGGTCCAAGCCAATGCGCATCACTGTTTCCCGGTGGCGGGTTCTGATTTTGCAAGCGGCTGAATTTGTTCTCACTATCACTCAGCCAAACAAATCCACCCGGAGCATTCTTACCCAATTCACTGTTGCTAAAGGTCAGAAGCAAATCATTGGAGCCGTTGTTATCCAGATCGAGCCCATGCAGATAAAAGTCTCTGTGGCCATAAAGCGCCACGTCATCAAACAACGCAACTTGAGCCATGGTCCAGCCTTGACCCTCATCCTTGTCGGAGATTCGAATGATCCTGCCGTCAACCTGAACGGCTATCAGATCGAAGATGCCATCCTGATCAAGGTCCGTCACAGTAATTGCTTTGACGGATGGTAAACCTGGGGGCAGGTCGCGTTCCTTGAATTGACCGCTTCGTTCGTTGGCGAAGACGTGGATCTTGTTGCTCACCTTGCTCGGGCCTTGATTATCGATAACTGCGGCGTCAGGATCGCCATCACCATCAATGTCGGCCCACACAAAGTCGCCAAGTCCTGACACTCCCGGAAAAGGATGAAGCTCCGCGAAACTGCTGTCGCCATTATTACGAAGAATTGTTGGCTGGCTCTGTTCAGCTCCGAGCACGATGTCGAGGTCGCCGTCGGCATCGATGTCTGCCGCCCACGCCGAGGTATAACTCGCATTCAGAACAGTTGGCGGTAGTTTTGATTGCGATGTGACATCGACGAACTTGCCTGCCCCTTGCTGCGTCAGCAAACGAATACCACCCGCTCCGGCGAGAACTAAGTCAGTCTTGAAATCATAGTTGAAGTCGAGTGGCGTAATGCTCTTAGGGCCCGGTGGCATGGATGATGTTCCACCCGGAAAGGGATAGCTTGATGTCCCAATTAGCAGTTCGTGCTCATTAGCGAAAGCCACTGTTGGTGAGCCCTCGCCATCCAGTGAGATTGCTCCGATCCAACTCCACTTAGCGGTAGACGGGTTAGGTACTGGCTCCGAAGCGAAAGTGAGCGCGCTGTCAGGGGCGGCGGGAACAAACGTCGGCGATTCCATTTGGAGGAAAGCCGTAAAGGGTTCTGCCTCCTCACCTGGTGGTGGCTTTATCGAGGCAAGATCCCGCCGATACTCCGGTACCCTGACCAGCACGTTGCGTAGAAATGCAATGCGAATCGCCGCGGCTGCCGGATCTGACCCTTTGGCCGCAGCCTGAACGGTGGTCAGTTGTTGCTGAACTTCGCTGGGCCACGCCGCAGATCGTTCTGAAAGTTTGCTTACTGTCGTCTGAAGAGTTTGAGAGTCACCACGTTTTGCAGCGATGCGCGCCATTTCGATCTGCACGGCCAGATTGTTCGGCTGCGCGTCCAAGAGCTTTTGAATGAGTCCCTGAACCTCGACGAGACTTTTGTCACTATTCAAACGTTCAGTCTCCTCAGCGAGTTTGTAGATCGCAAGCAGGTTCTTAGGGTTGAATTCGACCGCTTTCCGCAGAGCCGAAATCGCTTGATCGGAACGTCCGCGGCTACTCTCCATCAAGCCGATAAGATATTGGACTTGATCATTCTCGGGAACGAGAGAACGTGCACGCTCAAGTCGTTCAGCGGCCAGGTCGAAATTCCTTTGCCGCAGCGCGAGCACTCCCCAGTTTCCCCAACCTGTTGGTTCTGCCGGCACAAGCCGCGTAAGCTCGGCTAGTTTTGCGTCCGCGCGAATGTCATCGCCAACCTGTAAGGCTGCCAAACCAACATAGAAGGTCCTGACGGCTTCGTTGTATTCTTTGGAAGCCTTCTTCGGCAGATTGTCGCGCCGGCAAGCTGAGGTCGAGAGGAGCGCCAGCAGCGCGAACACAATAACGGCTTGATGTTTTAATCTAATACTTGACTGCATCCAGGATTCCGATTAATCAGGAGAACCAGCCAGAAGGCACGAAATGACAACGGCGTTGCGTAGTACAAGTTTGTGCCGCACAAGATAGCACACGAGATTAGCGCACCGGCTACAACTTGAGGTTGAGTAGCGTCTCAAACTAAAGGTTGATTGCATAGCTCAACGGAGAGGGCATGATGCTGACTGAAGCTGCTTAATTTCGGAAGTATTCTTCTCTGCGCCTCCTCTGCGTACTCTGCGTCTCTGCGGTATTCAGATCTTCGCCCACTTCACCGCGGAGACGCAGAGGACGCAGAGGAGGCGCACAGAGAAGAACAGCCCTACTTGGAGGATCTAACATGTCAAACGACGAAGTTCTCGCAAACCAGCAAACAATCATCGCCAACCAGGAAAAGATTCAGTCGAATCAGGCTAAGCTGGATCGTATGCTGGCGAATCAAGAGCAGATCATCAATAATCAAGCCTCCATTCTTGATAATCAGGCTAAGCTGGATAGCGTGATCGAGAATCAGAACCGAATACTTGCGAATCAAGAAGAGATTCTTGTTCGATTGTCCAAAGCAAGCTCCGCAGGCTCGGCTTAGGTGTCAGAGGCGTTCTCTGCGGCTCTGCCGCTCTCGTTGCGGAAAGCCTCTGGCTTTCCGGAGAACAGTTGACATTGTTGCGGCTTCGCCGCCGGAGGCAAAGCCTCAAACCAAAGCACAACAAACGGAAAGCCACAGGCTTTCCGCAAGGATAGCGGCAGAGCCCACGATGCTCATGGCCAAGGCTTGGTTGGGTTCTGCTGCTGCACACTCTCGGCAACTCCGACGGTGAAAGCTCGATCCTTGATCGCGCGCAGGTCGCGGACGCATAGGGACCCGCAAAGGAAATCCAAAAAGTGCAGTTTCCTAATCGCTGATCTAGACCATAAGGAGTGAACTCCTGTTTTTATGGGGAGCCGCTTGCGACAAGGATGACAAACTCCGTTTCTTCCAAAGAGCGCGTCCTTCCGTTAGCTGTTTTGCTTATCGCGCTCTTGATCTGGACGGCCATTTCACTGCTCAGTCTATTTCCTGAATCTGTCTTTCCCTCACCGGTTGCCGTCGCCCGGGGTTTTCTTGAGGAGTTGCGCAGTGGCCGGCTCGTCGATGATATTGTGGCCTCACTTTTTCGCGTTACGACTGGTTTTGGATTGGCGGTCTTTACGGGTATACCGGCGGGACTTTGGTTAGGAAGTCACGCTCGTGCTCGGCATGCATTCTTACCTCTGGTTAACTTCTTTCGTAGTCTTTCACCGCTAGCCTGGATTCCATTTGCGATCCTTTGGTTCGGAATTGGAGATCTGCCAACAATCTTTCTGATTTTCATGGCTTCGTTCTTTCCTCTAGTACTCGCCACGATCGCTGCTGTGGCAAATATTCCTTCAGTCTATTTTCGTGTTGGGCGTGATTACGGTTTCAGCAGCACTGAGATGCTCACCAACGTTACGTTACCTGCGATTGCGCCACAGGTGATTACTTCTCTGCGAGTGACTGCCGGACTTGCGTGGTTAGTAGTAGTAGCAGCAGAGATGATTGCGGGTCGTGCCGGGTTGGGGTTTGCCATCTGGGACGCGCGCAATGGCTTGCGAATGGACCTGCTTGTTTCTGGGATGATCGTAATAGGGGTAATCGGAATCGTAATTGATCGCATCCTGCTTCAGTTGACGAAGATACCCAGCGTGAGGTGGGGCTATGAAAGATAAGCCCCTGTATGTCGAAGATGTCTCGTTGAGTTTTGGCTCAGTTGTGGTTTTCGAACGGCTTTCGCTTTCAATTGAAAGGGGAGAATTTGTCGCCGTTGTCGGTCCGTCAGGCTGTGGAAAGACGACGCTGCTCAATCTTTTTTCACAATTTGTTCAACCATCGTCCGGAAGAGTCGTCTGTGCGGAACGTGTACGGATGGTCTACCAGCACGATAGTCTGCTTCCCTGGCAGACCGTCAACGAGAATATTGCCCTGGGCTTACGACGTCTGAAGGATGCGGGTGAACGAGCTCGACAATTGAATGACATGCTGCGTTTGATCAAGCTCGAAGGCTTTGCTGATCACTATCCTCATCAACTCTCGGGGGGAATGCGCCAGCGGGTTGAGTTAGCGCGAGCGTTAATTGGAGATTCGGATGTGCTTTTGTTGGATGAACCCTTCTCTTCGCTAGACTATCTGACACGCATACGAATGCGAAACGAGCTGGCGAGGATGCTCGATCAGTTACCGCGGACGGTAGTATTAGTGACTCATGACATCGAGGAAGCCGCTCAACTTGCAGATAGAATCGTTGTTCTTTCAGACAGGCCGGCTAAGATTTGCTCGGAGTTTCATGTCAAGCTTGCTCGGCCCCGCGAACTTACGCACCCGGCAGTTGTCACCACCGTGCACGAGATCCTCGCCGAGCTTGGTTTAGAGCATGAAGGTAAACAATCTGCTGTACCAGCATGAGAGTTTTGGAGGTGAATATGTTTCGTTCTCCGGTTGCTCGTTGGGTTTTTGGCTTAATGCTAGTCATCGCGATACTGGCGCTGGTCAGATTTAAGCCCTGGCGACTCGTCGGGCGTCAAAGCTCGCAGCAACACTCTCAAGCCCGAGCAGAATTGAAGGTCGGTTTCTTGCCGGTAACATGTCACCTCACCTGCCCGGTTACGGATTACGCAACCAGAACCAGCACGATGACGCGCTTCGAGTCGCAAAGGTTTACAGATTTTCCCACAGTAGTGGAGTCGATCAAGAGTGGGCGGCTTGAAGCTACTTTTATGATCGCACCGCTCGCAATGAAGCTACGTGAGCAAGGCGTACCAGTGAAGATCTGTTATCTGGGTCATCGCGACGGCTCGACGGTGATGGTGCGCAAAGATCTTGCAGCTCAGAGTCTGCGTGATCTACGAGGCAAGACATTCGCGATCCCCAGCAAATACAGCAATCAGTATCTAGTCATTACCAAACTGATGGATGATCAGGGCGTGAAACCGGAGGAGATCAAATTTGTCGAACTACCACCTCCAGACATGCCGGGCGCACTCGCAGCAAAAGCGATTGATGCTTACTTTGTCGGCGAACCGCATGCTGCGAAAGCTGAGTTGGATGGAAGCGGAAGAGTTTTGTATCACGCCAAGGACATTTGGCCCCACTTCATCTCGTGTGTTCTGGTCGTCACAGAGAAGCTGATCAAAGAGCGTCCAGAAGTAGTTCGAGATCTGGTTCGCGGGATTGCCGAGAGTGGTGAATGGGCGGAGACTCATCGTCTGGAAGCCGCTAAAGTTGTTTCACCTTATTTTCGACAAGACGAGAAGGTTGTGCGATACGTTCTGACACAACCACCGGATCGGGTGAGTTATCGAATGTTGACGCCTACAGATGAAGAGTTGCAAAAGATCCACGACATGGCGATCAAAGCAGGCGTGCTGCAAAAACCGATCAGCATGAAGGATCTAATTGATCGCGAGTTTATTCCGTTGGATATCAAACCGGCGAATATTGAAGTCGGACAAACCACCATGATTTTGATTTTCTCTGTGCTTCTCTGTGTCTCTGTGACTCTGTGGTAAGCCAAGAGCCGTTATCACCACAGAGACACAGAGACACAGAGAAGCACAGAGAAGAAAGAAAGAGATTCAAAACGTCGATGAGAATACGTAGAATTCTGGTTTTTCCTCTCGTCGTAGCATTGATCGGACTCGCCACGTTCTTGATCCAAACATCCTTCGCCGATCTGCAAGCGACGAATCCCCAAACTCAAGCCTCAACCGAAGATGCCTACCGCTCCAACAACCTCGGTGTCGCATTACTCGAACAGTTCAAATACAAAGAAGGCGCTGATGCTTTCAAACGTGCACTGCAGATCAATCCGAAGTTAGCACTCGCGCGTATCAATCTGGCTATCGCGCTTTACAATCTACCGGACCTGCCCGCTGCGCAGCGTGAAGCGCAAGCGGCACTCACCATTGCACCCAACGCCCCGCAGCCCCACTACATCCTTGGATTGATAGCAAAGACGCAAGCGCGCAATGATGATGCCATTGGCCCTTTCCAACAAGTGCTAAAGCTTGACCCGAATGACGTGGGCGCGAACGTGAATCTCGGCCAGATCTATTCGCAACAAAAGAAGTATCCAGAAGCAGTCGCGGCTTTTCGCATAGCATTAGCAGCCGAACCCTACAACTCAACCGCGCTTTATAACCTCGGCACAGCGCTCATCCGATCCGGTCAGCGCGAAGAAGGACAACGGGTCATACAACGCTTCCAGGAGTTTAGAGCGCGTGGTAGTGGCTCGTCCTTAGGTAACAACTACCTTGAGCAAGGTCGCTATGCAGATGCTGTTGCGTCTACGGGCGCGGAACCAGACCTGGTAGATAAGCGAACTCCCAACGTGACTTTCGTGGATGCGACAACTAGTTCTCTGCCGAAGACGGAGACGTGGCCATTTACCGATCCATTACTTGAACAAAGCAGCGGTGCAGTATTGCTCTTTGACTATGATCTTGACGGTGATCTCGATCTACTCGAGGTGTCGAGTACGCAAGAGCGTCTCTATCGCAACGATCGCGGAAAGTTTACCGACGTTACAGCTCAATCTGGAGACCTCGCAAAGACAGCTGCCGGCGTTGGAACCGGGGCCGTGGCCGGAGACTACGACAACGACGGCAAACCTGATTTGTTTATCTTGCGATACCGCGCCAGTGCGCTTTATCACAACGATGGTAATGGTCAATTCACCGACGTGAGCGCTAAGGCGAAACTTCCGAACTATCCCTACCTCTCAACATCAGTAGCTTTTGTTGACTACGATCACGACGGCGATCTGGATCTTTTCATTGCCGGCGAATCTGACGCGGAAGAGACAGTGAAGTCAGCGGCCGAAGGCCGAAAGAGGGAGACTACTCCTCCTTCAAATATGTTCTATTCGATTAGCGTAAAGATGCCGCCGGCCCCAAATCTTCTGTTACGCAACAATGGCGACGGTACGTTTACGGATCAAACCGCAGCCGCGAAGCTAGCCATTCCCAACGACGCTTACGCAGTGATTCCGACTGACTTCGACAATCGACGCGACATTGACTTATTGATTGCTTCTCAAAACGACCTTTCTATTTGGCGCAACATGCGCGATGGCTCGTTTACCGACGTAGCTTCTGACGTTGGTTTGAAGACCGACGGACAAAAGCTATTTACCAGTGTTGCTGTTGGAGACGTAAACAAGGACGGTTACACCGACTTTTATTTTGCCCGTGGTTCCTGGGCGGGTGATTTTGCCTTGAGTGATGGCCGAGGGCGCTTTCAGTGGAAACGTGGACCCGGTGAATTAGTCGTCCAACCGAATAGTGCAAACACGAAGGCCAATAACGCCTCGCAACTTATAGACTACGACAACGATGGAATGCTTGATCTTGTTACGGTAGTCACCGCGAGTTCGGATCAGGGCGTCTTTGTTGGTCTTCGCATTTGGCGAAACACAGGTGACGGTTGGACTGAAGTAAGTGAAAAAGCACAAAGCATTACAACTCAGGTTGGCGCGATTAATCAGCCGTTATC
>Ga0070698_100005534_pt1 | contig 13802 bp, 13 predicted proteins | sample KBSK1502metaG_FD_65477 | JGI IMG/M metagenome (GOLD analysis project Ga0070698, IMG submission 65477) | Corn, switchgrass and miscanthus rhizosphere microbial communities from Kellogg Biological Station, Michigan, USA - KBS K1-50-2 metaG | ecosystem: Host-associated > Plants > Roots >...
ATCGCGAAACGCGACGCAGCCCGCAGCGCGGAACGTGAGACGAGAGTTAGATAGTTCAGTAGTATCCAGGTTAAATTGATTAAAACCACAAACTACATAACTATGAATCCCTCAACCATTGGCGGAATCAATAAGCTTTCTGAAGACGAAAAACGCGCCATTTATGCGCGTTACATTCCCAATGAACTGATCGAACGGTTTAATTTATCTGATCTGACCAATGACCGTGATTTGTTGCAATTCCGTTTTGCATCAGGTTCCAGCGACGTGGAAATGATGGTTTACCACCAAAACGATTTTCCCGACCCGATCCTGTATGCGCATCTTGCAGATACCATGAACGGGCAGATCCATGTTTTACTGTATATTCTAAATGACCCCAACTCGCCAAGATTCGATGTGGATCAGATGCCCGACGGACGCCGTACACAATTTGGCATCCGCATTAGAAATCTCGAAGCTGAAAAAGCCGCCTTGCTGGCTGGCCTTTCCCCCGGACAAATAAGACAGGGATTGAAAGCACTGCGCAACGCCATGGGCACATTTGAGGAATTTATCTCCAGCCTTGGGCATGACATGTATTACATTGAACCATTGTATTATCACAATGCCATCATCTTTGAGCGCTATGGGTTTGCTTATCAGCTGGGAAGACGCCTGATGAACGAGATCCAGGCTGGCTTTGGAGAGGGAGGCGAGTTGAGCCAAAAACTTGAAAATTCAAATCCGTTTCGATCACCCAAAGCAGCAAATAGCATACGCTTGAGATCATGGGCCATCCATGACGGAATCTTGGGAATGCCTTATACAAATGTCACCATGTATAAACGCGTGGGTGTTTCAGCACATATCAACACAGCCATAGGCTGTCAATGGTGATCAAGGGAACGCAACTTAAAGTCAAAATACCGCAACGCCATATCCTCTGCGGTTGGCTTTGATTAACACCTGCCCAAGCTGCACCAAATATTGCTTTCATAAGTACTCACACTGCATACACTATTGAACTGACGGCAAGGCATATTTTAGCGGCAAGATCACTTTTCAAAGCAGTAAGACCTTTAAAAAGATACGTTCAAAAGTTCTGATGATGCTTGCGGCGTAGCGTCGATCTGAAGAATCAATGCAGCACAGGCAACCTGTGCTGCAGTTTTGAATTGTTACTTACGGTACCCCAAACCTAAGTTGGGTATCGAGATCGAGGTCGTTATACCAGGGGAAGAGATAAGTGGTGGTCAATTGAGATTGCGGCAAGCCCATCATCTCGGCGAAACTGCTCCAGGCACTGCCATTGAAGTAAGCGACGCGCTCGGAAGCGATGATGGGGACATTGCCCGAACTCTGGATCACGACGGGTCCACTATCCAAACCAGCATAGCTGACCCGCTGGCTGGCATTGGGTGCGAGATGGTAACTGCCTTTCAGAATACCGCCAATTGTTACTGTGACGTTGGTATTGGCACCGCCCACATTCCCAAAACGCAGTTGCGTATTGAGGTTGACATTGTTGTAAATGGGGAAAGAGTAGCGTGTGCTCAATGAACCCATCGGCAGACCCATTATCTCGGAGAAATCGATCCAGGCACTGCCATCGAAGTAGGCGACGCGCTCGGAAGCAATGATAGGAACATTTCCCGAGCTAGTCACTTTAACGGGACCGGCATCGAGACCAACGTAGCTGACGCGCTTGCTCTCGTTGGGTGCTAGCTGGTAATTGCCCTTGAAGACGCCTCCCACAGTGACGGTGACGGTGGTGGGAGCGCTGCCAACATTCCCAAATCTAAGCTGGGAGTTGAGGTCGATATTGTTGTACCAGGGGAAGACATAGCTGGAGGTCAGCTTGGTGGAAGGCAGACCCATCATCTCCGAGAAGCTCGCCCAATTGCTGCCATCGAAGTAAGCGACTCGCATGGAAGCAATGATGGGCACACCTCCGGAACTGGTTACTCTAATCGGTCCATTATCCAACCCCGCATAGCTGACTCGCTGGCTGGCATTGGGGGCAAGGTTGTAATCGCCTTGGAATACTCCTCCAATGGTGACAGTGACGGTGGTGTTGGCATTCCCCACATTGCCAAAGCGCAGCTGCGAATTGAGATCGAGATTGTTGTACCACGGGAAAGTATAGCTGGTGGTCAATTGATTCGCAGGTAATCCCATTAATTCCGAGTAGCTTGTCCATGTCGCCCCCCCATTCGGTGAATATGCCACTCGCTCCGAGGCCACGATCGGCAATCCATTCGTGCTGCTCATCTTCACAGGTCCATCATCGAGACCAGCGTAACTCGAACGCGTGCTGGAATACTGCATGACATTGTAGTTGCCTTGGAACGCTCCACCAACGTTTACCGTTACAGATGCTGTAGGCATGGAAGGATTTTTGCCGCAATCGACCCCTGCATTAATGCAGTTTGTGATCAGTGTCTGCAGAGTAGCCTGGTCCCAGGCATTGAAGAAGTCCTGATGCGCTGTGTAATAAGGTCCTGAGTCTAGTGTGATCGTACCGATTGGTCCTGTCCCGACGATGTAGCGGAAAAATGACTCGAGTCTTGGGAGATTCACCGGATGGGACGCCGGACAGCGGCTGTTGACCGGATAGGACATATGAGAACGGTGATCTGCACTGTCAAGATTTACTCCATCCCAACAGTTTGGAAAGGTTAAAGACAGCACCATTATGCCCGAATCGCACTGCGCGGGTGGAGCAGGAAGAGGAGGAGTACCCTGCTCTCCTGGTCCACAGTTGAAGACAATAGTGGTACCGAGTCCAGGGTTTTCCTGAGGGGACATTGCATGCGCGTTGCCAATGAGCATCTTTAGACCAGGGGGAAATGGCTGTACTACTGTCCCTGCCGGAGCACCTATCCTGCGATAGTAAAATACCGAATTGCCAGATGGGGCTTGGGGGAGAATCCGTACCCCATCTTCATAAAGTGCCGGCACCCAGTAAGCTGACTTGTCACCAGGCATTGCGCATGTTGTTCCTCCTGCTCGAAGAGAAGTAAACGTCGAGAAAGCATTTGTAGTCTTAGCGCCAGTGAAATCATGAAGGTGAGATGCCCCTACCTGGCCCGGAAACACAATCGGATCATCTTTAAGAGAATGGGAGTAGGTGCAACTAACGATCCATCCAGGTTTGACAGCTGCCTTAACGACTTGCGGATTAACGGCTGTTGCTGCGACGATGATGCACAGGACCACCAGGAAACGTATGAGGGGAGTTATTTTGATTCTATACATATATCGTTGGGGGCTTTTTTGTATTTTCATGGGTTCCTTATCGGATGGCGCTTGATGATAAGTAAGAGTCATTATAGGAAGCTGAGAGGAAAAGTAAACTGCCGCAACTAGGACATTGGTCGTGTGAACCGCCTTGCAGAAATGATAAAAATGACTCATTCATGTTTAAGGTTTCAGCCCCTTTACAGCGACATCCAAAGAATTCACCGACCCAATCCTGCTTGCCCGCCCCCTCAATGGATAAAGTAACAGACTTCGAATCTTGGACGGGCAAATTTTTTATGCCTATATGTAGATAAAACAAGATCTTGCAAAGTTTCTTAACCAGATGTGGGGCTCGCTTTTGACATAGGTACTGCTTGACTACTGCTTATACCAGGAAAAAAAGACAGTCTGTGCGAATAAGAAGTACGGACTGTCTCGTGTTTTATTGATAATAAACCCATCTAAGAGAAGCAGGGGAAAGGAGGCACCCGCAAGTGCCTGTTTACTAGCTGCGGTAGGGCTTGCGCGAAGCGTACGACTTTCGGGTTATGAGTCCTAGTCCCCTATCCATAATATTTTCGAAAGTGCCTACACTATTATCTCAGATCAGCATTGTTTAAAGGACTGGATGCAGGAAAATCTTTAAAACTTTCGTTTATAGAATTAAAATTAATCCTGGTGGTATCGAAAAATTTAACACATTTGGCAGAGCTTTGCTAATATTTTGTGAACATTTTCCCAATATTGATTTCTTTCATGTCGTGCGCGATACTTGTATAGTCATCCCAATGCTAAAAGCCTCTATTTTGGGGATTTTTGGTTCAAGAACTGCTCTGTAGAGGAAAAGAAGATGTTTATCGGTGGAGCATACATATGGGTAAGATTAAGATTTGTTTGTTCAATAAGCTTTCAATCGAATCAGACGGTCGTGCAATTCCAAAGGTAGAGACCCGAAAAGCGGAAGAGTTGCTGGGATATTTACTGGTTTATAGAGATTCCCCTCATCCGCGTGAACGTCTGGCCGACGTTCTTTGGAAAGGCGAAACAACATCAGAACAATCCAAGGGATATTTGCGTAAAGCACTTTGGCAACTTCAGTCACTATTAGAACAATATAGTGTACAGGACATCCTCATCATTGAGGGAGAATGGCTCCAGATCAATAAGCAATTTGATTACTGGTTGGATGTAGCCATATTGGAGGATGCTTTCAAGAATACCCAAGGAATAAAAGGAAGTGATCTTGATAAAAAGCGCTTCCAAGTCATTCAGCTTGCAGCAGAATGCTATAAGGGGGATTTGCTCGAAGGCTGGTATCAGGATTGGTGCACGTATGAGCGTGAACGCCTTCAGCATTTATATCTATCAATACTGAACAAATTGATGGATTATTGTGAGGCGAATCAGAAATATGAAGATGGTCTAATTTATGGGGAAATGATATTGCGATATGATCATGCAAGAGAGAACACTCATCGACGGCTGATGAACTTGTACTACTTGTCTGGTGATAGAACAGCAGCAATCCGTCAGTATGAGCGGTGCACTTCAGCCTTGCGCGAAGAGCTTGATGTAGAACCAGCAGATAGTACTCGTTCGCTCAAAGAGTTAATTGCAAAGGATCAACTCAAGTATCAGCCGCAATCAATTCGAGTTGATGGTAACAAGAAAGACTCGTTACATCGTCTGTTTCGCCACTTGATGGCTGTTCAAAAAGATTTGGGAAATATACAAGCACAGCTTACCAGGGAAATTCAAGCAATCCAAAAGGCCCTGGAAGAAAAACAATTATGACCACCGTAACGACAAGACATTGAATGCCACTTGTCCTATTTCCAAGTGGCATTTTTATTTTAACACCATTTGGAACGCGACGAGATACGTTTATGGAACATTTTTGGATATGCAGCTATGGAATAATTTACGCAAAGATCGCCTCAAATCTGTGCAATGATTAGTGAAGTGTGAGATGCCGACAGACCTTGAATCTTATGAGTTCAACACACATGTATTTGTCGTCAAAATATGGTTGGAGGAATTACAAAGTGAGCACAAAGGAATCTGGCGCGGTTACATAACACATGTAACCAGCGGCGAGAGGCGATATATCAACGGTTTTTTGGACGTGGTTTCCTTCATCATTCCCTATCTTATAAAGATGAGGGCGAAGATAAATTGGTTTTGGAGATTCGGAGAATTCATAAGGCGCAAAAAGAAAAGGAACAACTTGAATGATTCAGAACAACTATCCAAAGAAAATGATTACAGAGCTCCCTTATGAGACGTTATTTACCGCCAAAGCCAAATGAACCCAGAATGTCCTACAAAAGCATCTCCAAAGGCTATCTGGGAACGCATGAAACAATAGAACAAATTCAGAGAATTATTTACGCAGGCATAAAGGATTTCTACGTCCGTCAGAAGGCCATCGATATCTTAATTGAATGTGGAATAAAGCCAAAAGATTATTTAGGTGAGATCAATGCTCTTTTCGAATGGGTACGAGAAAACGTACGGTATACCAAAGACCCTTTTCGGGTGGAGGTTTTACACACTGCCCGCAGGATGTTGGAATTACGAGCAGGTGACTGCGATGACATCACCATCCTGCTTGGAACCATGCTGGAATCAATCGGTCATCCTATTCGATTCGTGATTGTTGGCCCAGACGTTTCCCGTCCAAGATTATTTAGTCACATTTATCTGGAGGTGAAATACAAAAACACATGGATCCCTTTAGATGCAACCATGCCTTTTCCGATGGGCTGGGCGCCTCGCTTGTTTATCAAAAAAATCATTCCATTTGATAGGAGATTTTCTACCATGAACGATGATCTGAATTTTCAAGGAAACAAAACAGCTCGGGACTTCACTCCTCTTTGGCTGCTCGACCTGTTGAAAGCTTTACGCAATCAGGCAGTGCCAGCTAGAGATCCCCGTATCAAGAGATTGGTTGATTTGCTGCGTCAACGCGAGGTATGGGGACGAATTCCACGACTCCAAAAATTCTTGATTAACACGTGGAAAAACGGTCGACCCAAGCAAGCGCGCCCTCGCAAACTCTCCAAAATTATCCAGTTGTTACGATTCTGGAAAATACTCCCGGCTCGCCGCATTCCCCAATCAGGAGGTGTCGTCAAGCTCCGCCCTTTATCCCCAAAGATGGCTCGCCGGGTCGTTCCACAGACACGCCGCGCCGCCATTTCTCGGGCAACACGCCTGAATGGAAACGGGGTGGACGGTTGAACAGACTAGAACAATCTCCCCTGGTGCAGGGAAAGAAATCTGCGTCAAAGTTTGCAGTTCCTGGAAATTCGAATGAAAAAATACGAACGGGAAAGGCCCTGTATCAGCAATTCAATCAATTTCCGGCCGACCGCATCGAACACGTTCATCACGACCGCCAAATCCCGCAGGTCGTGGTTGGGCTCGGTGAATTAATGGGCATTATCTATCGATCGGACAAATGGCAACCTGGCCAGCCGCGCACTTACATTCACTTTTTGGAAGATAAACCGAGATTGGTCAGTAACGTGGAAGGTACACAGCTCTATATCGTCAGCGGCAATTACCGGATCACTCCGCATGGTATTGAAGGATGAATGTAGGAGATAAGAATCCATGAAAAGACAGTCTCAGCCCGACCAGAATGAGTTGATGATCGTAAACCCGGGCAGGCAGGGCAACGAAGAATCTCTGAGCCTGGACCAATTATATTTTGGTGAGGATGGCAATGTATATCAGGTCCAGGGACTGGAAGAAGACGAAACATTCCAGGGATTGAACGAATTCTATTTAGGGGAGGATGGCACTCTCTATAGCCTTGAGAGTCCAGGGGCATTTAGCCATTATTTCCTGGGCGAAGACGGCACGTTATATGAAGTCATTTGAGCATAAGAAGTAAGGAGGTTCGTTATAGTAAGTAAAGATATTCTTAAACTCGGTGCCAAAATAAAAATCAAAACTTATAGAAAAAGGAGTTAATCATGGCTAAAGTAAATGGATTGAAAGAAAAACTGCACATGCCCCTCTACGATGCGTTTTTTGTGAAGGATAATGCGACAAAATTTGAAACTACTATGACCGATCCACGTGTCGTGAGATTCTTCGTGGATGTGCAGAATAAGACCCGTTTGGAAACGAATTTACAGGCAGCCGGTGTCCTGCCAAGTCAGAATAGTTACGAAGCACATGCGCTGCGCGTGGTAGTTGACAACACAAAACTCACCATAGATAAACCTACTACAGATAAATCTATTACACCAGACGAAGACCGTGCAAATTTCCTTTCCAACCTGATATATAACTCGGTGACCAGCTTACTTGTTGGAGAGAAAGTGATGATCGAGGTGCCCACTTTTTGGTTTCCTTCAGGCGCGGGAGTTACCAATCCAGGTGGCACAGTAACCGGGCATGGCGAGCCTGACCCAATGGCTACTTTCAGGTTTTCTGAGCCGGTGGTCATCGAACCCCAGCAAAATTTTCGGGTGGAGATGTCTTTCCCAAATACTGTTCCTTCACAAGTTGGGGGAGCAAAGGGACCTCTCCGCATCTGGGTTGTGTTGGATGGCTATTTGACGCGCGATGTCCAATAAAGAAAGCAGAGGTGTATGATGAACTATCTTGGAGAAGATGAAGTGATCCAGGGCCTGGGCGTAGGTACGCTTGGTGCGATCCGGCGCGGTCCAGATGGCAGCCTATATCAATGGGTGCAGGGCGTGGATGGATTGGGGAATCCCTTTGGTTTTTGGAAGAAGCTCAAGAAGATTGCCAGAGCAGTTACAAAACCTATCACCGATGTCGCTCAGAAGGCCGTGCAATTCGTAAAAAAACCATACTGCATTCCGCTTCAAGCAATTCCTGGCCCAGTCAAAGGTATCACGAAAAAGGTTTGCAGAGTCGTTGGGCACCTACGGCCCCTAGCAAATATACCGGTTGTAGGTTCGTACTACCAGGGTATCAACAGGTTTTGCAATGTGGCGAAGGAATGCGGAATTGGGGGTCTGGAAAGTGGCCTCATGCAAGCACCGGATGGAACTGTATATCAGGTTCAAGGTCTGGGTGATGAGGCGGATCTGAATATGGGCACAGGCTATGGTGGATTCGGCGCGCTCTTTCAAACACCCGATGGAACACTGTATCAGATGAGCAACATCGGTGATGATGAACTGCAGGGTTTTGAGGCTGATGATGAGTTAGGTGATTTGGCGGATGAAGACCTGCAAGGTTTCGGCGCGGACGACAATTTGGGAGATCTTACGGACGAAGAGTTGCGCGGCCTTGAAGCGGACGATGAACTGGAGGGATTTGAAGCCGATGATGAGTTAGGCGATTTGGCTGACGAGGATGAATTACGTGGATTCTCTGCGGATGAAGAGCTGAGTGAATTCGCAGAGGATGAGGTGGGTTATCTCGCCGAAGAGGATTTGCAGGGTTGTCGCTGCCAGGAACAGAACCTAAGCGAAGATCTCGATGGATACATTCAGGATAATCGCCTGCAAGGCATGGATGCATATCTACCTGCTGGTACGGCCACCGCACAAGTATCTCGAAAATTTAAGCAGACGCCTGAACCCTGGAAATCATTATGGTAGATCAATATGCCTTACCCCGCGTCCATCAATGTTTTGGCTGGTTTGCAGGCACGCATGATGAAGACGCGGGGCAAGCCTTAAGGAGTTGAATAATGAATACAAGATTTGGACAAAGCGCGGAGCAATCTCCAGCCCAGACTATGCAAGGCGTTAAAGAAATTCCATATGACTACGTTGCCACTTTCAAGCTCGAAGGAAAGCGCGGCAATCGCATTCAGGATGTTATCAACATCAGTGTAGAAGGCTCCTTTGTTGTTGTATCCATTGGGTATAGTTTCATTCCTCCTGAGAAACTGTCTTCCCTTGGACGTGCGGAATTAAGTGGCGTGGTGCTTTCGGAGCTGCCCCCACTCCAAAACATGCTCATTAACCTACTCATCAAGCTTGGCGGGATTGACTTCAAATATAGCATTGTCGATAGCGCGACCGGACGTGAATTGCAAAATAAGTTCATTCACAATATTGCTGGTTTGGGCGAAGCGGCAGGTAACCGGCCCTTCCGCCCGATGGCGAAACCGATTCTATTCCAACCTCGCTCGACAATCCGTGTAGAAATCGAAGAAATTTCCGAAGGTCCACAGTTCGCCAATGCCGAACTCTATATCGTTTTACACGGCTACAAGATGCTTGGACACGGAGCAGGACTGTCATGAACGAGATGCATGGCATCTGTCACACCTGCAGTATCCCTGTAGATGCCGGATATTTCGATGAGGCTTCCTTTCATGAAGCGCCGGAGCTGAATAAAGAGATCGTGTTGGCACAATATAAACTGCATCCCAATCATTGTGGTGTGTTGATGAGCTTTGCCCAGTTTACTGATCTCTACGCTCAAAGCAGCACACAAGTACAAACACCTGGTTTGCAATGGCAGATTCGCTGCAATGGCCAGCCACGTGATCCCTACTTGACCTTTGAATATATCCTCAATCCCTGGGGATATTCTGGAATGCCGGTTCAACTAAGACTGGAAGAAGGTTGCCTCATCGAAATGGTAGTGCGCAAAGTTCCTGTTCCTAACACTGTTGAAGATACTCCTGCTCCTCAGATAACGCGGGTCGGCGGGCGCATCACAGGACGTTACTGGTACAACACAGACTTCGGTGGTGCGCCCAATCGCCTTTAGGAAATTGGCTCAAGATATAGCAGACCCTAAGTCCTACAAGTATCTGCGTGGGCAGATCAGGGTGTTCCAAGTCCATCAGTATCATCTTAATGTGGTCACTTAAGCAAACGCGTCGCCAGGCAGAAAGGAAATCGTCATGTACAAGTGGATAAATCAGGAATTAGGCCAGTTAATGCCAGTGGCCAACACTGGCTTTCCGCGCCTGGGTGAACCCGGAGCACAACCACGCCGCGCGATGGGCTTTATATTCCGCCGCTGTAAGGACAATAAAGGCAAGAAGGTGGTGATAGACCTGAGCAGGCCTCCCGGCCCTGTTCTGTTAAATTTTTGGGAGCCCTCGTGCGAGGGCTGCGTATACGAGCTTCCTGACTTGCAAAAAATTCACCGGGACTTCCGCAGGAAAGGTCTATTTGTCGTAGGAGTTAGCACTAGCGATGTTCCTGAAATCATGGAAATCGTCAGAAAAAAGGGTCTGACGTACTGCCAAGTCCGTGATGAAGACCTCTCCATGAAAGAAAAGTTTGGAGTAACGTATATCCCACGCACCTTCCTTATTGACAAAAAAGGCATCATCCGAGATGACTTGGTGGGCACACGCAGCTATGATCAGTTTCGCGCAGCATTAAGGAACGTCGATTTGCTGCCCGTTGACCGCCGTACAGGATCGGACTTGATTAGCAGGCCTCAATGAGGTGTTTCATATGCACTCGTGTCGGTCATCGGGTAGTAAATTTAGAAGAAACACAATGATTTGGGTCTGTGAGGAGATATATGTATATTCAAACGAATAGCGGACTCGGGCAAGTTACATCCCCTGAAGGCGTAGAAACTCTTGGTCCTCTGCCTCGACCACTGACTGAGCGCGAAGTAATGCTCGTTGCCAAGGGTGCTGGCGACCTATGGGGTGATAAGCTGGGTAATATTGATGTGTTCGCTCAGAAGGCTATCGTACGACTCTCTAATAATCCTTTGACAGCAGCCGATGCCTATGCGCTGCTGAACGCTGTCAAAAGCCGCGAACTCCGCGGCATCTTCATCGAGAACCAGAAGGTTCCCACGCTCCGCGCGCGCAATGTTGGCCGCTGGTGGTGGGAGATCATCCCTAAGGGTGAAGACGCCACACTACAGTCTGACCCAAGTGCGCCAATCTCAGGCGCGCCAATTATTGTCTTCCGAGATACCATTCGGTCTATTCCTTCGCGACTTGATTCCAGCTTGCTGAAGGCTTTTGCTATTTTTCAGATGTTCTTAAAACTTAAGCCTGGAGAATGCGATGTAGCACAGTCTCTAATGCCTGAAAAAGAAGTAGACATGCAGTTCGCCGAGCTTCCTGACACTGATCAATGCAAAGTTCCATTGATCAATACTTGTTCACGTATGAAAAAATTGGATAAGGCAGTCTGCGAATTCAAGGCGCGCTTGAAGAATCCGTGGCTTGTTTGCTACGGACAGAGCTATTGGAGCCTCCTTGCAAAAGACGTGCTTGGGAACGGGAAAAGCAAGAAGGAGAAGTGCGACTTGGCTGAAAGAGCCAAAAAGAGGCATGGTAAAGAACTCTATTGCGCCTTGAGAAGTTCTTACCTTACTGAACATAAATTCTCAGAGCCATGGCCCAAATCCCCGTTCGATCTTCGGCAATGGTTCCTCGAAAAAAAGAAACGAAATTTGACCTGGTGCGACCAGAAAGCTCTCGAATCGGTTTCAGGGAACAAATGCTTCGACACAGTCAGTTTCGTTATGAGTATTCTTGCCAAGCAAAAAGGAATCCGACGTGGAAAAAACAACCTTGGTGTGGTGCTCCCGGAGGCATTTGTTGAGAGAGCAGAACCAGATAGCGCTGGGAAATGCCAAATTATTGGCTCTTCCCAGCTGACTCAAATCATTAAGAGACTTAAATCGACACTCGAGAATGGTTATCCGGTTCGGGCCGGAGTGTACCCGCCTGACAAACCATGCCACCTCAGCCTTTTGATGAGATCACTAGGCCACTACGTTCTTATTATTGGGCACGATGGAGTTGATACCTTCGTCTATTGGAATACAGGTCAGGGACCGGAGGAAAGTGTGTATGGAAATCGTTTTGGGCTTCTGAAGGTTGATAGGAACCGCTTTATTTCTTCAGCTGGCCGTTATCAGGTCGTGTATCTGGACTCTTTAGTTCCGAAAGCATCGTTGGTCTGCCCCATATAGGCAAAAAAATGCCCAAAAGAATCAAGATCACATTCACATAGTAAAGTATGGAACGAGTTTCAATATAGGAGACTCAACATGTACATCCAAACTATATCAGCTTTAGAGCAAGAAACGGGCAAAACAAAAGACGACCAGCCAATTGGACATTTTGGCAGCCTAGGACAGACTCCTCGGGTGAGATATTTCACCTGCAGTGCTTCTGATCTCACGCAAGTAGCAGGTATTGTAGGCAAGCCCGTTTCTTCTCAAGAATTACGTACCGCAGTTAATGATGCTGCCGGCCAGTCTGTTACCTGGATTTCAAATTCGGCGGCTGCGCTGGAAGTAGCTCCACGTTCCGTGCGGACAAGTGAACGCTTCTTCCATGCCTTTGCCACAATGCCCGAAACTGTCCCCGCATGGAGACCAGCGGGTGCATCCTGGGTAGATTTTGGCAGACTTGTTGCACTACGCTTACGAAAAGTCGCCAACATCATCAACGGTGGTTGGATCGAGTATTTCTGTTGGGGAAGCTCGACTCACTGCCCGGAGTGCACCGGGAATCCAGCTACATATTTTGCATGCAGCAGTTTTCTAGGGAAGTATTTGATCTGCCTTGGAGATGGATTCTGGCGGGCCTGGAGAAATGGCGATACGGCGACGATGGCCTCTACGTTACTCCACGAAGCTCTACATATTTATTTTGGACGGACTGTATCTCATAGTGGCAGTACGGGCAATGCTAATTGCTATGAGCGATATGTATTTCGTTTTAACGAACTCTATCTCCATCCTGCTACCGCAGCGGCTTGTCCCATAAACCTCCATCGGGGCCCATTTAGTCTTCCAGTACGAGAACTGCAACGGCGCCTCAATGCCTGGATCAGGGCAACCGCAGGCACGGGTCTTGCACCGCTACGAGTGGATGGACTCTTTGAGGATCGCACAGAAGCCGCGCTGCGGAAATTCCAGAGTGCCGTGGGGCTGCCAGACGATGGAGTTGCGGGTGCGCAAACATGGGCGCGGTTGCCTCGACAACCAGGAAGTACGCTGCGCCGTGGTGCGCAGGGATTGGACGTCAGGGAGTTGCAGATGAAGCTCAACATGTGGCTTGGAACAGTACACGGGAGCACACAGTTGAAGGTGGATCAAATATTCGGCAAGAATACGGAAGCGGTCGTGCAGGCATTCCAAAAGGCTCATAGCCTGAAAGTGGACGGTATAGCAGGTCCGCTAACTTGGGCACAATTACCGCCATTTTAGCTTGGCGAGCCAAACTAATTTTATTTAGAAAAGGTAAAAGAGACTCCTCCTCAATAGTAGCCCAGATAGGCCCTTGGAGTATTAGTACTTGCGAGTAAACCGGTCAATGATAGCGGTGGCTCCGCCCAAATATAGGTACTGCTGAACACAACATCAGCCTGTTATTTTCAAAAGCGAGCGGACGCCCCACAACTGAATGCACAAAGCTGCGTCCCACCCCAAACCTCGATGCCACCAAAAATTGGCTTGTATTTGATCGGGACAATTATCTTTCGCAGGGCTTCGGGGATCCCTGAAGTTACCTACAGGTATATTGCCGCCTGCATGATCCTAATCTTGATCGTATTGGTTCTTGCCGAGTCTAATTGGGCTTCTCAAAGCACCTGAATAAAGGATGACACTTAAGATACATGTTCTTGAAT
>Ga0070698_100005535_pt1 | contig 13801 bp, 14 predicted proteins | sample KBSK1502metaG_FD_65477 | JGI IMG/M metagenome (GOLD analysis project Ga0070698, IMG submission 65477) | Corn, switchgrass and miscanthus rhizosphere microbial communities from Kellogg Biological Station, Michigan, USA - KBS K1-50-2 metaG | ecosystem: Host-associated > Plants > Roots >...
ACGGCGTCTCCGTCCTCAAGAAGCAGTTCTGGAAGGAGGTTGAGGGATACAACTTCTACTCGGTCACCGTCCGGGGCCACAAGTTCCACAAGACTGCCGGATGCGTCTTCCAGGGCCACCGCGCCGTCTACCTCGGCCCTTATGCGTCGGTGATGGACGAAGAGGGACACCTCTTTCCCCGCGCCCAGGCCATCGAAGTGTGCACCGACACCCTCTCGAAGCTCTCCCATGATCCGTATCGGGGATCGTTCTTGCTCCTCGAACCGGGGGTGGCCGCGCCCGAGTCGGTGGCGGTGAGCTGCGGTCCTGGCTGCTGCTGAGGAGCCGCCGCGTTCCAGGTGAGAGAGGAGACCGCCATGGTCGATCAGGTCTATACGAGCCGCATCCGGGTGGAGCGCGTCAAGGGGCCGCTCCGCCACGCCTACATCGAACCCTTCCCCCAGCCGGTGCGCTTCGGCGTCCACGGCGCGATCAAGAGCTTCTACGGCGTCGAGCCGGAGGAGGAGGTGCCCGCCGCCCTCGACTACATGATCGCCGCCGTGGGCGGCTGACTGCTCGGCACTCTCGCGGGCGCGCTGGAGGCGCGCCAGATCCCCGCCGGGCCGGACAAGTTGAAGGCCACGGTGGAAGGCGACGTCGGCGGCCTGGACCGCGTCCTGCGCATCACAGCCATCCGCGTCCGTTACGAGCTGCGCGTCCCGGCCGGGAAACGTGACACGGCCGAGCGGGCGGTGGCCACGCACGAGCAGAAGTGCCCGGCCGCGACGAGCGTGCGGGGCTGTATCCCGATCGCGATCACGGCGGACATCAGCGAGGAGTGAGTCCAATCCGTGCCCCGCCGACTCCGAGCAGCCTCCACCGCGGGCGCGCTCTGCTGCTCGTTACCACGATTCTGGGTATGGGAACGGGCTGCCATCACGAGGCCCCCGCGCGCGCGGACGGCAGCGCCGAGCCCGTGAACTCGGCCCCGGCTCCCGACAGGGGCTGGAGCTTCGGCGGCCCTCTTCCGGGAGCGATAGACTTCGCTGACGCCCTCGTGAAGAGGCTGGAAGCCGCCTGGGCGGGCCGCCATCCCGGCTACGCGCCACGCACGCGCCATCTCCGGCGCGACGGGTCGCCCCGCTACACGAATCGCCTCTTCCTGGAGTCGAGCCCGTACCTGCTCCAGCACGCCCACAACCCCGTCAACTGGTACCCCTGGGGCGACGAGGCCTTCGCGACGGCCCGGAAACTCGGGCGTCCCGTCCTGCTCTCGGTGGGCTACTCCACCTGCCACTGGTGCCACGTGATGGAGGAAGAGTCCTTCGAGGACGAGGAGATCGCTCGGGTCCTGAATGAGAGCTACGTGGCCGTCAAGGTGGACCGCGAGGAGCGGCCCGACGTGGACGCGGTCTACATGAGCGCGGTCCAGATGTTGACGGGGGGCGGTGGGTGGCCGATGACGGTCTGGCTGACGCCGGAGCGGAGGCCGTTCTTCGGCGGGACCTATTTCCCGGCCCGCGACGGCGACCGTGGAGTGCGGGTCGGCTTCCTCACGCTGATGCGGAATCTCAAGCAGCGCTACGACGCCGAGCCGGAGCGTGTGGCCCAGGCCGCCACCGAGATCGCGCAGGCGATCAAGGAGAATCTCGCTCCCGCTCAGTCGGAGCGTGACCTTCCCGCGGCCTCGGTCCTGCGTGAGGCCGCCGTCTACTACAAGAGGGGCGTCGACGCCCGGGAGGGCGGGATGAGCCGCGCCCCCAAGTTCCCGGCCGACATCCCGGTGCGCTTCCTGCTCCGCTATCACCGGCGGACAGGAGATGCCCGGGCCCTACAGGTGGCCACTCTCACGCTCGAGAAGATGGCGGCGGGAGGGATCTACGACCAGGTGGGCGGCGGCTTCCACCGCTACTCGACGGATGCTCAGTGGCTGGTCCCGCACTTCGAGAAGATGCTCTACGACAACGCGCTGCTCTCGATCGCTTACCTGGAGGCGCTCCAGGCCACCGGGAATGCCGACTTCGCGCGCGTGGTCCGGGAGACGCTGCGCTACGTGGAGCGGGACATGACCTCGCCCGACGGCGCCTTCTACTCGGCCACCGACGCCGACAGCCCCGCCCCCGGGGGCCGGCGCGAGGAGGGGTTCTTCTACACCTGGACGCCGGCCGAGATCGAGGCCGCCGTCGGGACCGAGCTGGCCCACCTGGTGACGGCGTACTACGGCGTGACCGCCGCGGGGAACTTCGAGGGCCGCACTGTTCTGCACGTCGCGCGGCCGCTGGCGGAGGTCGCTGCCGAGAGCAAGCTCGGCGTCGAGCAGGCGCGGGCGGCGCTCGAAGAGGCGAAGAGCAAGCTCCATGCAGCCCGCGCGCTCCGCCCTCCGCCCTACCGCGACGAGAAGGTCCTCGCGGCCTGGAACGGGCTCATGATTTCCGCCCTGGCCCGCGCCGCCTTCGTGCTGAATGAGCCCGACTACGCCCGGCGGGCCGAACGGGCGGCCGGCTTCGTCCTCTCCCGGATGCGCGTCGACGGCCAACTCCGGCGCAGCTTCAAGGATGGCCAGGCCCGGCACGACGCCTACCTCGACGACTACGCCTTCTTCGTCGCCGGTCTCCTCGACCTCTACGAGGCAACAGGTCAGCCGCGGTGGCTGCGCGAGGCCGTCGCGCTCGACCGCGAGCTCGAGAGGCATTACGAGGACAAGGCCGGGGGCTACTTCCTGACCAGCGACGGCCACGAAGCGCTGCTGGCCCGGGAGAAGCCGGCCCATGACGGGGCCGAGCCTTCGGGCAACTCCGTCCAGGCCCTGAACCTGCTTCGGCTGCACGAGCTGACGGTGGACGACCGCTACCGACGGCGGGGGGAGGCCACCCTCCGGTCCTTCGCACCGATGCTCTTGCGGGCGCCGGCGGCGCTGTCGCAGATGCTCCTGGCGGTCGACTTCCAGCTCGACACTCCCAAGGAGGTCGTGATCGTCGCCCCCGCCGTCCGCGAAGAGGCGGAGTCGCTGCTGGCGCCGTTGCGCGGTGCGTTCGTGCCGAACCGGGTCCTGGCCTGGGGGACGCAGAAGGAGGTGGCGGAGCAGGCCGCGCTAGTCCCCCTGGTGGCAGGCAAGACGGCGCTGCGCGGCCGATCGACGGCCTACGTCTGCGCGCGGGGTGTCTGCAAGCTGCCCACCTCCGACCCTGCCGTCTTCGCCCGCCAGATCCTCCAGGTCGACGCGCTCGCGGCGCCGGAGTAACGAGGGCCCGGCCGCTTCGACACTGGAGGAACGTCTTCGCGACGAGGCCAGCAATGGAGAATGCCAAAGGCGAAGGTACATACAACGTCGTCATCATCGGGGCAGGCACAGCGGGGCTGGTCACGGCCGCCGGCACCGCCGCCCTCGGGGGACGAGTGGCCCTCGTGGAGCGCGACCGCATGGGCGGCGACTGCCTCAACACCGGCTGCGTCCCCAGCAAAGCCCTCCTCTCGTCCGCCCGCCTCGTCCAGCAGATCCGGGAGGGCCGGCGCTGGGGCCTGGAAGGCCAGGAGCCGCGCTTCCGCGTCGAGGACGTCATGGAGCGCATGCGGGAGCGGCGCTCGCGTATCGCACCCCACGACTCGCAGGAGCGCTTCGAGTCGCTGGGGGTTGACGTGTTCCGAGGCACGGCGCGCTTCGTCTCTGCTCACGAAGTGGCGGTGGACGACCAGCGGCTCCGGGCCCGGAATTTCGTCATTGCCGCCGGCAGCCGGGCGGCGATGCCCGACGTGGAAGGGCTGGCCGACGCCGGACCCTTCACCAACGAGACGGTCTTCGACGAGCTGCGCGCCAAGCCGGAGCGGATGATCGTCCTCGGCGGCGGGCCCATCGGTTGCGAGCTGGGCCAGGCCTTCGCCCGGCTGGGGGTCAAGGTCACGATCCTGCAGAGCGGGGCCCGCCTGCTGCCCAAAGAGGATGCCGACGTGGCCGGGCTCGTCCGGCGCCGGCTCGAGGCCGAGGGCGTGCGGGTGATCACCGCCGCGAAGGCGACGCGGGTCACGCGCGAAGGACGTCTCTACTGCGTCCGACTCGAGGCCGAGGACAAGGTCGAAGAGATCGCGGCCGAGGCGATGCTCGTGGCGGCCGGTCGCGCCCCCAACCTAGAAGGGCTCGAGCTCGAGAAGGCGGGCGTGGTTTACGACGAGAAGGGTGTGAAGGTGAACGAGCACCTCCAGACGACCGCGCCCCACATCTATGCCGCGGGGGACATCGCGGGAAGCTACCAGTTCACCCACCTCGCCGACCACCACGCGCGGGTCGTGGTGCGGAACATCCTGCTGCCGTGGTTCAAGGCCAGGGCCGACGTCGCCGCGCTCCCGTGGTGCACGTACACGTCGCCCGAGGTGGCCCGGGTCGGCCTCAACGAAGACGAGGCGAAGCGGCAGGGCACGGCCTGCGACGTGTGGGTCGAGCCCCTGGAGGACCTGGACCGCGCGATCGTCGAGAGCGAAGAGGTGGGCTTCGCCAAGGTCCTCACCGCAAAGGGCAGCGACCGGATCCTCGGCGGGACGATCGTCTCCGCGCGGGCGGGCGACCTTCTTCACGAGCTGGTGCTGGCCATGAAGGCCGGCCTGGGGCTGAAGGCCGTTTCGGCCACCATCCACGCCTACCCGACCTTCGCCGAGGTGACCCACAAGGCCGCCGACCGATACCAGCGCAGCCGCCTCATCCCCACCCTGCGCAGGCTCTCCTCCTGGCTGTATCGCCGGCGGCGCGAGGCGGGCTCGTGAGCAAGAGCCGCCCGTCGCGGCGGAGCATCCCGTGGAAGTGGATCGGTGCCGGCCTGGCCGTCGTGACCTTGCTGGTTGCCTGGCGCCTCCTACCCGTCGACGATTGGGTGCTCGGCCTACAGCACGAGGTGGCGCGCATGGGCGTCCTCGGAGGAGTCGTCTTCGCCCTCATCTACGTGCTCGCCGCGCTGCTCCTGGTCCCCGGCGCCGTCCTCACCATTGCCGCCGGCGTCGTCTTCGGCATCGTCTGGGGGACGCTGCTCGTCTCCGCCGCCTCCACCGCGGCCGCCGCCGCGGCGTTCCTCATCGCGCGCTACGTCGCTCGCCCCCACGTCGAAGAGATGGCGCGCAGGCACGAGAAGTTCGGGGCCATTGATCGGGCCATACGCGAGAAAGGCTGGAAGGTCGTGGCGCTTCTCCGTCTCAGCCCGGTTGTGCCGTTCAGCCTCTCCAACTACATGTACGGCCTGACTCCGGTACGCTTCTGGCCCCACCTCCTCGCGAGCTGGGCGGCCATGCTCCCCGGCACGCTGCTCTACGTGTCCATCGGTGCGGCCGGCGGCGCCGCGGCGGCTGCCGGCAAGGGCGAGGGGCACCGCCCGTGGGAGTGGACCCTGCTGGCCGCCGGGCTGGTGGCCACGGTCGTGGTGACGGTGCTGCTGAGCCGCGCCGCCCGTCGGGAGCTGGCCAAGAGCCACCTGGAAAGCAAGGCATGAAGCCCAAGTGATGTTCGACCGGCTCGAGTGAATGAACGGCGGCAACCCGCGGGAGGACCTCATCGGGCACAAGGACCCCGAGCGAGCATTCTTGAGCACACGCGGGAGCGGAAGAACTTGAGCCGGAACCACCTCGAAGGCCGCAAGGCGATAGCGATCGTCGGTCGATCGCGTCGGACCACCGATGGCCCGTAGGCCAAGCGGCGGCGGCCCGCCTCGCGCCCAGCCAACGCTCTCATCGGAAGGCGCATCACCGCTCGTACGGCCCTTTGCGCAATGAATGCGCTTGACCTTGGACAGAGGTCCAAGGCTTAGCTTGTTGGTGGGTATGTTCGGAGGGGGCTTGAGGCGATGCTGGATGGCTTGACGATCGGGGACCTAGCGGAGCGTTGCGGGGTATCGCGGGACACGCTCCGCTTCTACGAGCGCGAGGGGCTTTTGCCGCCCGCTCGCCGCTCCGCCTCGGGATACAGGCTCTACGCGGAGGCAGACGCCGAGCGGCTTCACTTCATTCGGCGGGCGCAGGTGACCGGGCTGACCCTGGACGACATCCGTGAGCTGCTCCGGATCCAGCAGGTCCGGACGCCCGAGTCGTGCCGACAGGTGGCGGCCCGCCTGAAGGGACGGGTGGAGACCCTCGATCGGAAGATTGCCGAGCTCAAGGCGTTCCGCCGCGAGCTGGCGGCAGCCTTGACGCGCTGCGAGGAGGGAGTCTCGGAGTCATGCCCCGTGGTTCTGAACTTCGCCGGCGGCGTTCTCAAGGAGGAAAAAGCCGGATGAAGGCTCAAGGCGTCACTCTTGTCGGATCGGTGATCGGCGGGATCCTGGCCTCGATCTGTTGCATCGGCCCGCTCGTCTTCGCACTCCTCGGGATCTCCGGGGCGGCGCTCGCGCAGCGCTTCGAGCCGCTGCGACCCTACCTCCTGGTCGCGACATACGCGCTGCTCGGGGGGGCCTTCTACGACACGTACAAGCCCGCTCAGTCGGAATGCGGCCCGGGCGGCGCCTGCGAGATGCCGCGCACGAACCGCCTCGGCAAGGTCATGCTGTGGATCGCGGCCGTCGTCGTGGTGCTGGCGACGACCTTCCCCATGTACTCGCTCTATCTGTTCTGAGGCGGTAGGGAATGAAGAAGGTGCTGTTGGCCCTGGCTGTGGTTGCACTTGGCTTGGCATCCATCGCTGGGGCTGACGAGCCGTCGAAGACGACCCTTTCGATCAAGGGTATGGCCTGTGGTGGCTTTGTGGCGGCCGTGAAGCTTCAGCTCAGGAAGACCGCGGCGTCTCGGCCTACCACGTGAGCCTGGAGAGGCGGTCACGACCGTGATCCGTGCGGCCGTTCATCTCGTCGTCTGCGGCGGAGCGCTGCTGCTCGCGCTCGTGCCCGCCCTGCGTGGCGCCCGCGACGGAGGGAAGGAGTCGAGCGATGTCTGAGCGAAAAGAATGGACCCTGGACATCTCGGGGATGACGTGTGACCACTGTGCGCGGACGATCGACGAGACTCTCCGGCGGGTGCCGGGCGTCCTCGAGAGCACGACCCGCTACGAGGAGGGACGGGCCCGGGTCGTGGCGGAGGCCTCGGTCGAGGGCGCCGCGATCGCTGGCGCCGTCGCCGCGAAGGGCTACAAGGTCGTCCGCCACAGCTCGCGCGCCATGCAGATGGAGCGCACAGGCGACGAGGAGATCGATCTCGCCGTCGTTGGCGGGGGCTCGGCGGCCTTTGCCGCCGCGATCCGGGCGGCCGATCTTGGAGCACGGGCCGCGATCATCGAGGCCGGGGCGCTCGGCGGTACGTGCGTCAACGTGGGCTGCGTCCCCTCCAAGACGCTCATCCGCGCGGCGGAGGTGTTTCATCGGGCCGGGCACCATGCCTTCGCCGGCGTCCGCGCGAAGCTGGAGGCGCCCGACTTCCCGGCCATCATCAGGCAGAAGGACGACCTGGTGGCCGAGCTGCAGAAGGCGAAGTACTGGAGCGTCCTGGAGGCTTACCCGTCCATCCGGCTCGTTCAGGGCCGCGCGCACTTCCAGGCCGACGGCACTCTCGAGGTCGACGGGAACCCGTTCCGGGCCCGGAAGATCCTCCTCGCCACGGGAGCGCGCCCGTGGGAGCCGCCGATCCCCGGTCTCGACGCGACGCCACACCTCACGAGCACCGAGGCCCTTTCCCTCACGGACCTGCCGCGGTCGCTGATCGTCGTCGGCGGAAGCGCCGTGGGCTTGGAGCTCGCGCAGTTCTTCGCGCGCCTCGGGACGAAGGTGACGGTCCTCGAGGCCCTGCCGCGTCTCGTTCCGGCCGAGGACGCGGACCTCGGAGAGCATCTCGCCCAGTACCTCGCGCAGGAGGACATGGTCGTCCATGCCGGCGTGAACGTCCGCCACGTCTCCGGGAAGCCGGGGGCCTACGCGGTCGAGGTGGAGGAGTCTGGCCAGGCAAGGGTCTTCGCGGCCGAGCAGCTCCTCGTGGCCACGGGCCGACGTCCCGACACAAAGGGCATAGGCCTGGAGGACGCGGGCATCGGCCTCGGGAAGAAGGGCGAGGTGATCGTCGACGAGCACCTCGAGACTACGCGCAAGGGCGTCTACGCGGCCGGGGACGTGACGGGCGATCCGATGTTCGTCTACGTCTCGGCCTATGGAGGGAACCTGGCCGCCGAGAATGCGCTGGAGGGCAACACCCGGCGGTACGACCTGAGCGTCGTCCCCCGGATCGTCTTCACCGATCCGGCCCTGGCTGCGGTGGGGCTGACCGAGACCCAGGCCCGGGAGCGCGGGATCGAGGTCGAGGTGTCGAAGCTTCCGATGTCCCACGTCCCGCGGGCCATCGCCGCCCGCGACACCCGGGGGTTCATCAAGCTCGTGGCCGACCGGAAAACGAACCTCCTCGTCGGCGCCCACATCCTCGCCCCCGAGGCGGGGGAGATGATCCAGCCAGCGGCTATGGCGATCCGCTTCGGGATCCGGGTGGACGAGATCGCGGCGATGCTGCATCCGTACCTGACCAACGCCGAGGGGCTCAAGCTCGCGTGCCAGACCTTCAAGAAGGACGTGGCCAAGCTCTCGTGCTGCGCGGCGTAGACGCGGAGTCACGAAATCATGACTGAGAAGTTCGACCTCGTGGCGATCGGGACGGGCTCGGCCGCTTCGGCGGTGGCGCACCGTTGTCGTTCGGCGGGATGGAAAGTCGCGATCGTGGACTCGCGGCCTTTCGGCGGCACCTGCGCCTTGCGTGGCTGCGACCCCAAGAAGGTGCTCGTGGGCGCGGCCGACGCGATCGACTGGACCCGCCGGATGGAAGGCAAGGGAATCCGCGCCGGCGAAGCCCGGATCGAGTGGCCGGAGCTCATGCGCTTCAAGCGATCCCTCATCGAAGGAGTCCCCAAGAACCGGGAGGAGGGGTTCGCTCGTGCCGGTATCGCAGCCTTCCATGGTCGGGCACGCTTCGTCGGCCCGAGGTCGGTGCGGGTTGGTGAGACCCTGCTGGAGAGCCGATATGTCGTGGTGGCTGCGGGCATGAGGCCGGGGGACCTGAAGATCTCCGGCACGGAGCACCTCACGATGAGCGATCAATTCCTGGAGCTGGATCGGCTACCCCGCCGCATCGCGTTCGTGGGCGGGGGGTACATCTCGTTCGAGTTCGCCCACGTCGCGGCCCGGGCAGGCGCAGATGTCACGATCCTCCACCGCGGCGAGCGGCCCCTGCCCCGTTTTGATCCCGACCTCGTCGACCTCCTCGTGGAGAGGACCCGAAAGCTGGGCGTGCGTGTCGAGCTCCAGACCGTGGTGAAAGGGATTGAGCGCACTCCCGATGGCCTGGCCGTGCACGCTTCGACCATCGACGGGCATCGGCTGTTTCAAGCGGACCTGGTCGTGCACGGAGCGGGGCGGGTGCCGGAGATCGACGACATGGAACTCTCGGCCGCCGGCGTCGAATGGGACGAGCGCGGCGTGAAGGTCAACGAGTACCTGCAGAGCGTCTCGAACCCCGCCGTCTATGCCGCCGGAGACGCCGCCGCCAGCGGGGGGCCACCCTTGACGCCCGTGGCCGGCTACGAAGGACGAATCGTGGCCGCCAATCTCCTGAACGGGAACAAGACCACCGCGGACTACAAGGGGATTCCGTCCGCGGCGTTCACGGTGCCAGCACTGGCTGCGGTGGGCCTTCAAGAAGCGGCGGCTCGGCAGCAAGGACTGCGCTTCTGTGTTCACAGGGAAAGGACCTCGGGCTGGTATTCGTCCCGGCGGATCGCGGAAGAGTATTCCGGCTTCAAGGTCCTGATCGAGGAGGAAACACAGCGCATCCTTGGCGCTCACCTTCTGGGCCCCCACGCGGAGGACACCATCAACCTCTTCGCCTTGGCGATCCGATCGGGGCTCCCAGCGACGGACCTGAAGCAGATGATCTTCGCCTACCCGACCCACGCCTCCGATGTCGCTTACATGCTGTAGCGCGAACAGCTAGCGGCCTTCGCTGCGGCCGTCAGCCCAATGACAGGAGGCGGTTCGCCAGTACGAAAGGAAGTTGGACAATGAAAGGATTCCTCAAGCAGTTCTCCGCGCTCGCCGGCGCGGGAGTCGCCGCCGCCTGTTGCCTCGGGATCTCGGTGGTCCTGACCGCCGTGGGCGCCGCGGGGCTGGGTTTCCTGGTTCACGACGCCTATCTCTTCCCGATCTTCGTCGCCTTCATAGGCTTCAGCGTCTGGACGCTGTACCGCTCGGCCCGCTCCCACCGGAACCTGGCTCCGTTCTGGCTCGGCCTCGCGGGCAGCCTCGTGAGCAGCGTCGGGCTCTGGCTGATGGTGACCGGGGTTCACCCGCTCTCCTGGACGGTGTACGCGGGTCTCGCGGGCCTCGTGGCCGGGAGCGTCTGGGATGCGATCCCCGGCCCGAAGCCGGCCGCCTGCGCCTGCGAGGTGCCCGCACCGAAGGCGCAGAAGCCGGACGTCGGTAGGCGTGTGGCGACCGGGGCGGCGCTGAGCGCCGCGGCCGCCGGGGTGTTCTACGGGATGTACAAGTCGGTCGCCGCCTTCGCGCCGGCGTCGAAGGAGGGAGAGATCGCCTGCTGGGGCATCAACTCGTGCAAGGGGACGACCGCCTGCACGACCGCGTTCAACGCCTGCACCGGCCAGAACAAATGCAAGGGCCGCGGCTACCTGAACGTCCCCAGAAAGGAGTGCGCGGTGAAAGGCGGGGTCCCGCTCAAGGGCTCCCCCGCGGACCCGGAGAAGGGGAAGCCCTCGTGACCCCTGCCTTTGGCCTCGGCCTGCGCCCGCCCTTCTACGCCGCGGCGGCGGCCGGTGCGGTGCCCGTGGACTTCTTCGAGGTGATCACCGAGAACTTCATGGTCCCGGGCGGCAACCCCCCGCGCGTCCTCGACAGCGTGCGCCGGCACTACCCGGTGGCCCTCCACGGCGTCTCCATGAACCTCGGCGGCACCGACCCCCTGGATGAGGCGTACCTCGACGACCTGGCGGTCCTCGTCCGTCGCGTGGATCCCTTGTGGGTCTCGGACCACCTGTGCTGGACGCGGCACGGAGGACATCACCTGCATGACCTCCTACCCCTGCCCTACACCGAGGAGGCCGTCGATCACGTCTCCGGTCGCATCCGTCGCGTGCAGGAGCGTCTCGGCCGCCAGATCCTGATCGAGAACGTGACGACGTACCTGCGCTTCACCGAGGGCGTGCTGACCGAGTGGGAGTTCCTCGCCTCGGTGGCCGAGCGCGCCGATTGCCTGATCCTCCTCGACATCAACAACGTCGTCGTCAGCGCCCACAACAACGGCTTCGATCCGCTCCGCTTCCTCGGCGGCACCCCCCTCGGGCGGGTGCGCCAACTGCATCTCGCTGGCCACAGCGTGAGCGGCCCGCTCCTGATTGATACCCACGATCATCCCGTGGGGAATGCCGCGTGGAGCCTCTACCGCGAGGCGGCACGCCGCCTCGGACCTGCCGCCGTAATGATCGAGCGGGACGACGCGATCCCACCCCTGCCGCAGCTCCTCGCGGAGCTGGACCGGGCGCGGGCGGTCCACCAGGAGGCGCTCGCGGCATGACGATTTCGTCACTGGCCGGGCTGCAGTCGGCGTTCAAGCGCTATCTGTTTGTCGGGGACAACGAAGGGGCTCTCGCCGCCCAGGTCGCGGGGGTCGGCGGGATCCCCGCCGAGACGCGTCTTGATGTCTACCGGAACGCCTACTACCTGAGGCTCGAAGAGGCCCTCGCCCGCGACTTTCCCGCGCTGCGTGCTGTCGTCGGTGACGAGGCGTTCGGCCGGCTTGCCGCGGCCTACCTGACCGCAAATCCCTCGACCCAGCCCTCGCTGCGCTTTCTCGGCCAGAATCTACAGCACTGGCTGGGCCTCGGTCGCGAGGAGCCGGCGCTTGCGGATCTCGCCGCGCTCGAGTGGGCCGTGCTGTACGCGTTCGACGCCGCGGATGCCCGCAGCCCCACCGTCGTGGACCTCGAAGGGATCTCTCCAGACCGCTGGGCCGAGGTTCGTCTCGCGCTCCATCCCTCCGTCAGCCTCCTCACGCTCAAGGCCAACGCTCGGGAGATTTGGCTTGCGGTGCGTCGCGGCGACCCCATCCCCGCGCTCCGGCGGACCGGGGAACGGCTCGTGGTCTGGCGCGGGGAAAGTGGGCCGCAGGTGGAAGCGATCAGCCCCGGCTGTCACGCGCTCCTCGCGGCCTTCACCAAGGGCTCGAGCTTCGCCTCGGCCTGCGAGTCCCTGGTCGACGTCGTGGATCCGCACGACGTTCCCCGCCTTGCGGCCGAATCGCTTCAACAGGCCCTGGCCCGAGGGTGGATCGGCCGCCTCCGCCTCTCGGCCTGACGGACCCGGAGACCACCCTGAGCGCCGCGGTCGAGCCGACCCGCACCACAACCGTCTCTGCGCACCTCCTCTTTGCAGCCTGAGCGGAAGCGCCGGGGCATTCTCCCGCGGGCATGCTCCAAAGCCAGGGGAGCGGCCGCGCTTCCGCTCGCCGCTGCGCTCGTCTTCGTCGCCCTGGCCGTGTCGCTCCGCTTTGAGAGAAAACCCACTTCGTCCTTCTCCGTGTCGATGACCGATTCGATGCGAGGTCGATCTTCTGCACGCTGCCGCGCCCGTCGTTCCTCGGCCTGGGGCGTGCTGCCGGATACGGGCGCATCGAGGACGAAGGCGGAACGGCGAGTTGGACGTTTGGGCACGCCTTTCGGACCACCGCACATCGCGGCCGGCCCCACATTTCCTCCAGCGAGACGCCAGAACATTCGCCTCGCAAAGGAGAAATGGTCATGAAGCCCACAAGAACATTGGCAGCACTCACCGTCGGCATCACGATGCTGGCAGCCGGTCGCGCGCAGGCGCAGCTACCGGATCCAGGTCTGACCGTCGATCGGTCCAACACCGCGGTCGTGCTCACTGATCCGCAGAACGACTTCCTCAGCCCCAAAGGGGTAACGTGGGGGCTGGTTGGCAAGAGCGTTACTGCGAACCACACAGTGGAGAACATCGAGAGCTTGCTCAAAACGGCCAAGCAGGAGGGGTTCTTGGTATTCGTATCCCCCCACTACTATTACCCCACTGATCATGAATGGAAGTTCGCCGGCGCGGTCGAGACCATGATGCACGACATCCACATGTTCGATCGCGAGGGCGCGTTGACCGTTGAGGGGTTCCGCGGCTCAGGCGCCGACTGGCTTGAGCGCTACAAGCCGTATCTCGAGGACGGCCACACTGTGGTGGCGAGCCCCCACAAGGTCTACGGGCCACAGAACAACGACCTTGCGCTGCAGCTTCGGAAGCGGGGAATCAGCAAGGTGATTTTGGCGGGCATGTCAGCCAATCTCTGCATTGAGTCCCACCTTCGCGAGTTCCTCGAGCAGGGTTTCGAAGTGGCCGTGGTCAAGGACGCGACGGCTGCCGCACAGACTCCGGACCTGGACGGCTATGCGGCAGCGCTCATCAATTTCCGCTTTTTGGCGAACACGGTGTGGACGACCGCCCAGGCCACTGCCGCCATGGAGGGGGGGAACAATACCGAGCGGTCCCGGTAAGCCGCTCTGGACCGGCGCGATGGCCGAACGACGCGCTCGCGAAGCCTCGCGGGCGCGTCGTTCCACCCGCAACCGGTCGCAGCATACCTTTGACAATACGTGTACGGCCTTCCGAAGTGGTGTACTAAGGCTTGCGTTCCAAGATCTGGCGAGCCGAACGGCATGCGGTCGGCGAGACGCCATGGTGCTTCCTGAATGCACGGGAAAAGTGGCTGCGGCTCGAATAGCCGACGCGGCTGCCGACCTCCTCGATCGACAGCGACCCGTTCTGCATTAGCAGCTGGTAGGCGCGCTGCATCCGCGCGTGATGGACGAGGC
>Ga0070698_100005536_pt1 | contig 13800 bp, 10 predicted proteins | sample KBSK1502metaG_FD_65477 | JGI IMG/M metagenome (GOLD analysis project Ga0070698, IMG submission 65477) | Corn, switchgrass and miscanthus rhizosphere microbial communities from Kellogg Biological Station, Michigan, USA - KBS K1-50-2 metaG | ecosystem: Host-associated > Plants > Roots >...
GGCAGGAGGTCTTCTCCATTACGGGAATCTCAGAAATAAACAGCAAAGAAATTATCCTGAACGAACTCGTGGTGACTGCCGATGACAAGCAATTCACCGCGGTGGTCCGCATCGACACGCCAGGTGAGGCCGAGTACTACCGGCACGGCGGCATCATGCCGTACGTTCTGCGGTCCTTGCTCGCCGCGCACTAAGTGTCGAATTTGCATCGTCGGTCACGCGCGAGGCGGCATTACCAATAGGCTCCCCTCATGGCAGCAGATTCCGGGGCCAGTTCCCGGGGGAGCCTGTCCGGCCTGGCCGGGCAGATTCTGCGCGAGGCGGTACGCGCGTACGACACCGATGACATCGAGCGGCTGGTCGTCGGCTACAACCCGGTGCTGGCGGCGTGGAACACGGGCATGTTCGCCGCGGCCGGGGACATGACGGGCTCGTTCAGGACGATCGGCTTCGCCGCCGTGGGCCAGGATCCCGAAGTCAGCCTCAGCCGGGTTTTCCGGCTCGGCAAGCGGCTGCCGGCCGTCCGGCTGCCCGCGGCCGCCGAGCTCGCCGCGCAGGCGCGCCGCGCGCCGCTGATGGCGCGGCTCGAGGCGCTGGCCTCATGGCTGGGGCAGGACGGCAGGCCGGTCACCGCGGCCGACGAGCTGCTGCCGGCCGACGCGGCCGAGGCCGCCCGCGTCATGGGCATCGGGCCCGAGCACCTGCCGTACGTCTGGGAGTACGCGCTGACCGCGCGCTGGGTCGAGTTCGAGGACGGGCCCGGCGAGAGCCAGTCCCGCGCGGTGCCCGGCTTCACCGCCTGGCGCTGGGCGGGCGGCGACGACGTCAGCACGCTGCGCGCCTGGACGGTGGTCTTCTCCTCGGTGCTCGCCCAGGCCATGGAGGTGGGCGCCGTCCTGGACCCCCGCGCCGCGAAGAAGCTGAAGTTCCAGGGCCAGGGCGTCGTCGTGGCAGTGCTGCTGTTCCTTGACCGGCGGACCGGGATGACCGCGTCCGGCATGCGGGACGTCGTCCGGGCCGGCGCGCTCAGCGGCCGGAAGTCCGCGCGCGCCAGGCGCCCGTGGGACGCCTGGATCCGCGACCACGGCGACCCGGTGCGCTGGCTGCTTTCCGAGCTCGCCGCGCTGCGCGCCGTCGAGCTGCCGCATGCCGCCGACGGCAACGTCCAGCTCGCGCCGCTCGCGCTGTGGTCGCTGCGCGAGCAGCTGCGCCTCGAGGGGATCGAGATTCCGCAGATCACGGCGACGAAGGGCGAGCTGCGGGCCGCGGACGTGGTCGCGCTCGCCGACAGCGTGCCCGAGGCCGAATTCGAGGCCGAGGTCGGCGCCTGGGTGAGGGCCCTCGGCGCGGACCGGGCCGCGCGCGACCTGCTCGCGTTCGCGGCGTTCAGCGGGCCGCAGCTGCGGCTGGTGGCGGTGAACCTCACCCGCCGCCTCGGATCCGGCGCGCAGCGGGCCTGGCGGGACGCCATGCAGCGGCCTGAGCTGCGCGGGTACGCACGGATCGCGCTGTCGGCGCTGGCCGCCGATTTGCCGGACAACACCGTGCCGCTGGTCCTCGAGCCGGAGCCTGACGACCTGACCTGGGTGGCCACCGACCTGCTGGCGCTCGCCTGCGGTGAGCAGGATCCCGACCCCGACGAGATCGCGGCGCAGTTCGCCGAGGCGGTGCCGCCGGGCGAGGAGGCGTGGCTCATCGACCAGATGTCGCGCGGCTCGCACCCCGACGTCGTCCAGGTCCTCACGGTGCTCGGCCGCTACTACCCGGACCGCCGGGTGGCGAAGCTAGCCCGCCGCGCGGCCCGCGAGGCCGCGCGGAACCGGCCGCCGGCGCGGGCCCACCGGGTCCCCGCCCGGGCGGCCGGCCGTTAGGCCCGGGAGCCATGGCTGACGACGGCTTCGGCGTCGACTTCGAGGACGACGACCTCACTAGCCTCAAGGACGCGTTCGAGCTACCCGATTCGCTACCGCCGATCCGGCTGCCGTCGGTCGCCGAACTCGCCGCGCAGGCCCGGGAGGCGCCGCTGGCCCGCCAGCTCGCCGCGCTCGCCATGTGGGTGGGGTCCGGTCGGCGGGTCGACGAGGAAGGCGACCTGTCGCCGTCGGATGCCGCCGCCGCGGCCGCCGCGGCGGGCGCCGGGGCGGCCGACTTCGCGTACGTGTGGGAGTACGCGATCGCGGCGGACTGGCTGAGCTACGACGACGCCGGCGAGGATCTCGTGCTGCCCGGCGAGCTGGCGGAGGCCTGGGTGGACGACACGGACGAGGACGTGCGCTTTGCCTGGGACGTGACCTTCGGCGCCGTCCTTGCCGAGACGCTGGAGGTGGCGGCCGGGCCGGCCGCCGCGGACGAGCTGGCGGCCGATGACGAGCTGGCGGCCGAGGACGAGGACTACGCGGACGACCAGGATGACGAAGATGAACAGGGCGACGCGCCGGACCACGACGGCGACGGGGAGCCGGCGCTCGACTTCGCCGGGCTGCCGCTGGCGCTCGCCATCCTGCTCTACACCTCGCGCGGAGAGGGCTTGTCGCGCGCAGAGCTGACCGAGGTGTTCTGGGCGGACGCCGCCGTCGACATGACGCAAGCCCAGGCCGCCGTCGCCCGTGAGGAGTGGCTGGCCGCCTACGGCGACCCCGTTGAGCTGCTGCTCGGCAAGCTGGCTGAGCTGCGCGCCATCACCGACGACGGCGACACGGTCGCGCTGGCCCCGCTCGCCCTGGCCGAGTTGCGCGACCGGCTCGTCGAGGAGGGCGTGGACATCGCGCTGCTGCCGCCGACAGCGGCCGAGCTCACCGGCGCGGAACTGCTCGCGATGGCAGAGGGCGTGAGCGAGGAGGAGTTCTACGCGGAGTCCGCGGCGTGGGCCGCCGCCCGCGGGACCGCCCCGGCCGCGCGGGAACTGCTCGACCTGGGGGCGCACGGCGACCCGGGCGACCGGCTGCTCGCGGTGGCCGCGGTCAGCCGCCTCGGCGCGGCCGCCGCGCCGGCCTGGCGAGACAGCCTGGACGTCCCGCCGATGAGCGGCTACGCCAAGATAACCCTGGCGACGCTGGAGGACGGCGGGGCAGCAGGCCCCCCGGCGCGGCTGGAACCGACGCCAGCGGACGTCGCCTGGATGGCGACCGACCTGCTGGCGCTCGCCTGCGACGACGAGTATCCGGACCCTGATGAGCTGGTCGTCACCTTCAATGAGGCCGTGCCGGCCGGCGGTGAGGCCGCGCTGTTCGACGCGATGTCGCGAGGCGTTCATCCCGACGCCGTGGCCGTGCTGAACCATGTCGGGAAATACCATCCGGACAAGCGGGTGGCCAAGGCCGCGCGGACCGCGGCGCACAAAGCCGCGTCCCGCGCCCAGTAAGGGGGGCTCCATGGCCGACGGCAACCTCGCCGCGGTGAACCACGTGGTCGTGCTGATGCTGGAGAACCGCTCGTTCGACCACATGCTCGGCTATCTGTACGCCGGCAGCGGGAACGTCTCGCCCTCGGGCCAGCCGTTCGAGGGGCTCACCGGCACCGAGTCCTGCCCGGACGCCGCGGGCAAGCAGGTCGGGGTCTACCAGATCACGCCGTCCACGCCGAACGCCTACTTCATGCCGGGCGCCGACCCCGGCGAGGGGTACAAGGCGACCAACGACCAGCTGTGGGGCACCGACACCGCGCCCGCGTCCGGGACACCCGCCACGATGCAGGGGTTCGTCAAGGACTTCGCATACACGATCACCTGGGAAACGAACGACAAGTGGACGATCGTGCCCGGCACCACGGCCGACTGGATCATGGGCTGCTTCACTCCCGAGGCGCTGCCGGTGATGTCCGCGCTGGCGCGCGGCTACGCGGTGTGCGACCACTGGTACGCGTCGGCGCCGACCGAGACGATGCCGAACCGCGCGTTCGCCATCGCGGCCACCAGCCAGGGGCACATGGACGACGTCACGAAGACGTACACCTGCCCCTCGATCTTCGGCGCGCTGACCAAGGCCGGGGTCAGCTGGCGGATCTTCGGGTACGACAGGCAGCCGCTGACCAAGTACGACTTCCCGGACATCACCGGCGCTGACGCCAGCCATTTCGGGCTGTTCACCGACTTCCAGGCGGCGGCCGCGGCCGGCACGCTGCCCGCTTTCAGCTTCCTCGAGCCGAGCTGGCCCTCGACGGGCAACAGCCAGCACCCCAACTACGACGTGGCCCTCGGCGAGCAGCTGATCCACGACACGTACGAGGCGCTGCGCGGCGGCCCCAGCTGGCCGCAGACGCTGTTCGTCCTCACCTACGACGAGCACGGCGGCTGCTGCGACCATGTGCCGCCGCCGTGGGGCGCGACCCCGCCGGACAGCACGGCGGGCGAGTTCGGCTTCGGCTTCGACAGGTTCGGCGTCCGGGTGCCGACGCTGCTCATCTCGCCGCTGATCGCGCCGGGCACCGTCTACCGGGTCCCGGCCGGCTCGACGCCGCTCGATCACACCTCGGTCCTCAAGACCGTCCAGCAGCGCTGGAACGTACCGTCGCTGACCGCCAGGGACGCCGCCGCCCCTGGCTTCGGCGACGTGCTGACCCTGACCACCCCCCGCACCGACGACGTGCTGGCGGGCGTGACCGTCCCGGTCTCCGGCGCGGCTAACCCGTCCGCGGGCCAGATCTCCCACCTGCAGGCGATCCACGACGAGCTGGTGGCCCGCTACGCCCCGGGTGCCCCCGCCGCGGCCCCGGCGGCCATCGCCGCCGAGGAGGCCGCCACAGTCGTCCAGGACCCGGACCGCCGCCCGTAACGGTCCCCGGCCCGCACGCCCGGCGACGCAGGTAACCTCGTCGGGCCCGCGCCGTCCGCGGCCCCGGGCTGCCCGGTGCCCCGCCCGCTCCGCCCGTCAGCGCACCCCGCCGGATCGCCCCCAGCGGGAAGGAGCAACTTCCTATCAGTTCCGCGACTTCCTATCAGTTCCATAGGGATAAATCGGACAAATCGACCGCGAAAGTGGTCACAACTGATAGAGAGTTGCGCTCTCCGCCTTCGCCGGCGTCACCGGTCCTGCTGTGGCCGCGGCGGCGGCGTGATAGGTGTATGTGAGCGAGCGCGAAGGGGCGTGATGTGATGCGAGCGATAGTCGTCAGGGAACTCGGCGGCCCCGAGGTCTTGGCGATCGGGGAGCGTGACGACCCGCAGCCGAAGCCCGGCGAGATCGTCGCCAAGGTGGCGGCCGCCGGCGTCAATTACATGGACATCTACCAGCGCTCCGGCATCGGCGCCTACAAGGCGCAGACCCCCTACACCCCGGGCGCGGAGGGCGCGGGCACCGTGCTCGCCGTCGGGGAGAGTGTCACCGAATTCGCGGTCGGCGACCCTGTGGCGTGGGCCGCCGGTCCCGGCAGCTACGCCGAGCAGGTCGCGCTGCCCGCGGCGAACGCCGTCCCGGTGCCGCACGGCTTCGACCTCAAGATCGCCGCGGCCGTGATGCTGCAGGGCATCACCGCGCACTACCTGTGCAACAGCACGTTCCCCGTCCAGGAGGGGAACATCACCGTCGTGCACGCCGCGGCCGGCGGGGTCGGGCTGCTGCTCACCCAGATGATCAAGCGGCGCGGCGGCGTCGTGGTCGCCACGACCTCCACCACCGAGAAGGCCCTGCTCGCGCAGCGGATGGGCGCCGACCACGTGACCAGTTACGACGAGTTCGGCGAGGCGGTCCGGCGAATATCCGGCGAGCGCGGCGCGTCCGTCGTCTTCGACGGCGTGGGCCAGGCCACCTTCGACGCCAGCCTGGCCGCGCTGCGGCCGCGCGGCACGATGGTGCTCTACGGCGCGGCCAGCGGCCCGGTCCCGCCGTTCGATCCGCAGCGGCTGAACAGCGGCGGCTCGCTCTTCCTCACCAGGCCGACCATGGCGCACTACATCGCCGACCGCGCGGAACTGCTCTGGCGGGCGGGCGAGCTGTTCGAGTGGCTCGCCAAGGGCGAGCTGGACATCAGGATCGGCGGCGAGTACCCGCTCGCCGACGCCCGCCGCGCGCACGAGGACCTGGCGGCCCGCCGCACCACCGGCAAGCTGCTGCTGATTCCCTAGTACTTGTGGTCGCCAGACCCACCACAAGTCTTCGCCACCCGGACCCGCCCGCCCTCCACCTGATAACAGCAAGAGGCGGCCGGCGCCGCAAGCTCGCGGCCATGATCACGGAAGAAAAGCACGCTATACACGTGCTTTTCTTCCGTGATCATGAAAAAGGGTTTCTAGCGCGGCCGGACAGCCGCCCCAACCCCCAGCAGGCTGATAACAGCAAGAGGCGGCCGACGCCGCCGGCGTGAAGTCCGACACGTGTGTCGGTTAACTCGGCGTGCGCCCGCGACTGGCGGGGACGGCGGCCGTACTATCGGGTAGTCCAGCCCGACAGACGCGTGACGCGTGAGGAGCAGCCCGCCGTGACCTTGCTTGAGCGCATCAACGGCCCGGAGGACCTCAGGGAACTCACCCAGGATCAGCTGGCGATCCTGGCGGCGGAGATCCGCGACGTCCTGGTGGAGACGGTGACGAGGACCAGCGGTCACCTGGGGCCGAACCTGGGCGTGGTGGAGCTGACCATCGCGCTGCACCGGGTGTTCGACTCGCCGAAGGACAAGCTCGTCTTCGACACCGGCCACCAGTCGTACGTGCACAAGCTGCTGACCGGCCGGTTCAAGGACTTCCACACGCTGCGGCAGGTCGGCGGGCTGTCCGGCTACCCGAGCCAGGCCGAGTCCGAGCACGACCTGGTGGAGAACTCCCACGCATCGACGTCCCTGTCCTACGCCGACGGCATGGCCAAGGCCTACCGGCTGCGCGGCGAGCACGACCGCACCGTCGTCGCGATCATCGGCGACGGCGCGCTGACCGGCGGCATGGCCTGGGAAGCGCTCAACAACATCGCGGTGGCCCGCGACTCCAAGATCGTCATCGTGGTCAACGACAACGGCCGCTCCTACCAGCCGACGATCGGCGGGCTGGCCAGCCACCTGGCGAGCATCAGGGTCAGCCAGCGCTACGAGAACGTGCTGGACCTGATCAAGACCAGCGTGACCCGCACGCCGCTCGTCGGCCAGCCGCTGTACGGCGCGCTGCACGGCGCCAAGAAGGGCCTCAAGGACTTCCTCCAGCCGCAAGTGCTGTTCGAGGACCTCGGCATCAAGTACATCGGCCCGATCGACGGCCACGACGAGCTGATGACCGAGCACGCCCTGCGCAAGGCCGCCGAGTACCACGGTCCCGTCCTGGTGCACGCGATCACGCGCAAGGGCTTCGGCTACCCGCTCGCCGAGCAGAACGAGGAGGACTGTCTGCACCAGGTCCCCCCCGCGCCCAAGGCCGCGAACCCGAGCGCCCCGAGCGCCCCGGCCGCCCCGAAGCGCGCCTGGACCGACGTGTTCGCCGACGAGATGGTCGCGATCGGCGCCCGCCGCCCCGACGTGGTGGCGATCACCGCCGCGATGCTGCACCCGACCGGCCTCGCGCCGTTCAAGGCCGCCTACCCGGACCGTGTCTACGACGTCGGCATCGCCGAACAGCACGCCATGACCAGCGCCGCGGGCCTCGCGATGGGCGGCCTGCACCCGGTGGTCGCGGTGTACGCCACGTTCCTGAACCGGGCGTTCGACCAGCTGCTGATGGACGTGGCGCTGCACAGGCTGCCGGTCACCGTGGTCCTCGACAGGGCCGGCGTCACCGGCCCTGACGGCGCCAGCCACAACGGCATGTGGGACGGCTCGATCCTGCAGGTCGTCCCCGGGCTCAGGGTCGCCGCCCCGCGGGACGGCAGCCGCGTGGCCGAGCTGCTGAACGAGGCGGTCCGGGTCGGTGACGGGCCCACCGTGGTCCGCTACCCGAAGGGCTCCATCGGCCCCGAGACCGAGGCGGTCGGCAAGCTCGGCGCGATGGACGTGCTGGCCGTGCCCGCCGACGGCGCGGCGAAGGACGTGCTGCTGCTCGGCGCCGGCCCGATGGCGGTCACCTGCGTCGAGGTGGCGAATCGCCTTGCGGACCATGGCATCGGCGTCACCGTCGTCGACCCGCGGTGGGTCAAGCCGGTCGATGAGGCGGTCATCGAGGCCGCCAGGGCGCACCGGCTTGTCGCGGTGGTCGAGGACAACGGGCGGGCCGGCGGATTCGGCGACGCGGTGGCCAGGCTGCTGCGCGACCACGACGTCGACGTGCCGGTCAAGACGTTCGGCCTGCCGCAGGAGTTCCTCACCCACGGCGTCCGCGAGCAGATCCTCGAGGCGGCCGGGCTGAGCCCGCAGCACCTGGCCAGGCAGCTCACCGAGGCGGTCGCGCGCCGCACGCCGCCCGCGCCGGCCGCCCCGGCGCAGCAAGCTTCGACGCCGGAGCGTCTTCCCGAGTAGTTTTACTCTCATGTTGCGTGTTGCCGTGGTCGGCTCGGGTCCGGCCGGCCTGTACACCGCCGAGGCACTGGTCAAGCAGGCGGCCGCGCTGCCTGTTCCCGTCGCCATCGCCGTCGACGTGCTCGACCGGCTGCCGACGCCGTACGGACTGGTCCGCTACGGCGTGGCCCCGGACCACAAGTCGATCAAGTCAGTGGCGAACTACCTGCGGCGTGTGCTGGAAAGCCCGGATGTCCGGTTCCTCGGCGGCGTGCACTTCGGGGACCACGTCACCCGCGAGGACCTGCTGGACGCCTACGACGCGGTCGTCTACGCGACCGGCGCGATGCGCGACCGGCGGATGGCCATCCCCGGCGAGGACCTGCCGGGCAGCTTCGCGGCCACCGACTTCGTCAACTGGTACTGCGGCCACCCCGACGTCGACCCGCTCGCGTTCACGCTGGACGCGGAGTCGGTCGCGGTGATCGGCGTCGGCAACGTGGCCGTCGACGTGGCCAGGATCCTGGTCCGCGACCCCGCCGAGCTGGAGGGCACCGACGTCTCCGAGCCGGTGCTCGCGGCGCTGCGCGCCAGCAAGGTGCGCGAGGTGCACATGATCGGCCGCCGCGGCCCCGCGCAGGCCAAGTTCACCACCAAGGAGCTTCGCGAGCTGGGCGAACTGCCCGGCGTGACGGTGTCGACGGAGCCCGCGGAACTCGACCTGGCCGGCTTCGACGCCTCCAGCGAGTCCGCCGCGCTCGCGGAGACCGACCGTCGCGTCCGCGGCAATCTGGTCGCGCTGCGCGCCTGGGAATCCGCGCCGGCTGGCGATGGCCGCACGCTGCGGATCCGCTTCTGGTTGCGGCCGCTGGAAATTCTTGAATCATCATCAGGAACGGTCTCGTCTCTTCGCCTCGAGCGCACCCGTCTCACCGCCGACGGCGTCTTCGAGGGCACCGGGGAGACGGAGCTTCTCGACGCGCAGATGGTGCTCCGCAGCGTGGGCTACCAGAGCGTGCCGCTGACCGGCGTCCCGTTCGACTCTCGCAGCCACACAGTGCCGAACGCGGGCGGCCGCGTCCTCGGGCCCGACGGAGAGCCGCTGCCCGGGGAGTACGTGGCCGGCTGGCTGAAGCGCGGCCCGACCGGCGTGATCGGGACGAACAAGGCCGACGCGGCGGAGACCGTCCGGGCGCTGCTCGCCGACCTGGCCGGCGGCCCAGGCGAGGGCGACGCGCCGCTGCCGCGGCCCGGGCTGCTGCGGTACCCCGACGGCACGCCGGACAGCTCGCTGTCCGGCGCGGACGGGGACTCGCCGCTGGCCGGCGTGCTCGCGGAACGCGGCGTGCAGCCCGTCTCCTACGCCGAATGGCTGCGCGTTGAGTCCGCGGAAGCCGAGCTCGCCGAGTCCCTCGGCCGCGGCGAACGCGTGAAGCTGCCCGGGCGTGAGGCGATCTGGTCCGCGTGCCGCCCGGGACGGCACGTCTCCCGCTGACCCCCGGCGCGCGCAGCCCCAGCGCGGCCTCCCTGCCGGATGAATGTGGCATTCAGCCGCCTATAACCGGCTCGCTGTCACATTCATCCGCCGCCATCATGCGCCCTGGGGCCGCGACCCCTCGGCCGCTACGACACGACCCGCCGGCGAGCGCTGGTGCAGCGATCTGCTGCAGCTTCTCCAGCTCGCCCAGTCCGCGAGGGAAGATCCACATCTACGGCAAGCTCGGCGTCGGCGACCGCGCCGCCGCGGTCGCCGAGGCGTTCAACCGCGGCTTGCTGACCCCGGAACCCCGCGACAACCCCGACCGCCGTTAGCCCTCGCCAGGGACGGCCATCTCGCCGAGCAACGACCAGTCGTCCTGCGGGATCGTGAAGTTGACGATCCGCGGGGTGTGCGCCAGGTGCGGCGGCAGGTCCCGCTGCGCCTTCTTGAAGTGCGCGGAGTTGACGTGCGCCCCGCCGGCCTCGCCGTCCCTGAAGGCCTCCACCAGGACGTACTCGTCCGGGTCGGCGATGCTGCGGGACCAGTCGAACCACAGGCAGCCCGGCTCGTTCCGCGTTGCCTCGGTGAACTCGGCGGCGATCTGCGGCCACCGGTCGGCGTCCTCGGGCCGGATCTTGAACTTGGCCGTAATGAAGATCATCGGTCCTCCTGCCGATCTCGGCGGCGCCGTTTGTCAGACCCTCATCGTACGGTTAGAACGTACGTTCGATCGATTGAGGAGTCTGTCATGAACGACGACGAGTTCGGCGACACCGGCCCCGACGACATCGAGGACGAGATCGCCTGGCTGCTGCGGCCGCGGTGGCTGCACCCGGACTGCCTGAACGCGTGCGCCGCCCTGGAGCTGGGCACCTGCTGCAAGTACCCGGACAACCCGCTCGTGCGCGTCGCGGTGGACCTGGCCGAATCCGTCGACCGCACCCTCGGCAGTTTCGGCGCCGTCGGCGCCGTCATACCCGGCGGCGTAAGTGGGGACTGCGCAAGCGGGGACGCCGGGGGCGACTGCGCGGGACCGGCCGCCGAGCTCGCCCGGCTGTTCAGCGCCGTCCCCGGCCTGCTCGCGCAGGTGCACGCGATACTGCCCAGGCTGAACGCGACCGCCATCGCGCAGCTGCTGTGCCCGGTCGGCAGGCTGGCGGGCGCGCTGGACCAGGCGTGCGTGTACGGCTGCCCGTGGGCGTGCCGCGACCCCGGGGTCCCCGACCGGCGGGCCGGGCTGGAGCCGCTGCGCCCGTTGCTCGCGGAGTCCGCGCACGCCATCAGGGCCGCCCTCACCGGGCCCGGCCGGTAACGGATGCGTAGGGGACCTGGCCGCGGGGTAGGGGTTTGACCGCCCTGGACCATCCCTATTAATATCACCAAAAATATTGTCAATTGCCCGCCCGCCCTGACCCGCGGCACGAGGACGAGGGGGAACATGGCACTGCCTGACTTCCTGGTGGCCGGTGTCCCTAAGGCGGGGACGACCGCACTGCACACGGCGCTGTCCCGGCATCGGGGCCTGTACATGTCGCCGATCAAGGAACCGAAGTTTTTCCTGACCGACGGCCCGCCGCCGGCGAAGGGCGGCCCGGGGGACGTGCTCACCTACCGGGAGCACGTCTGGCAGCGCGACAGGTACGAAGCGCTGTTCGACGCCGCCCCGCCGGGTGTGCCGCGGGGCGAGTCGACGCCGCTGTACCTGTACGACCGGGCCGCGCTGCGCCGCATCAGGGACCTGATCCCCGCGGCCAGGCTCGTCGTGATCCTGCGCGATCCTGTCGAGCGGGCGCACTCCAACTGGACGCACCTGTGGTCGGCGGGCCTGGAGCCTGAGCCGGACTTCGTCCGGGCCTGCGCGGAGGAAGAGCGCAGGATCGCGGCCGGGTGGGCGTCGTTCTGGCACTACACCGGGCTCGGCATGTACGGCGCGCAGCTCGACTACGCGTTCTCGCTGTTCCCGCGCGAGCAGCTGCTCGTGCTGCGCTACCGGCGGCTCGTCGACGAGCCGGCCGCCACACTGGACCGGATCTACGCCTTCCTCGGCGCCGAGACCGGGGTCGTCACCGAGATCCCCAGGGAGAACGTGACGGCGCACCCGGAGCACACGCTGGGCCATCGCGCCGCGGCGCTGGGCATGCGGGCCGGCGTCGCGGCCGGCCGGCTGCTTCCCGGCGACGCCGCGGCCGCGGCGACGCACCGGCTGGAGCGGTTCCTGCAGCGTGGCCGGCGGGAACGCCAGCCACTCGGCTGGGAGCAGCGGCAGGCGCTGCTGCCCAGGTTCGAGGACGACATCAAGCTGCTCGAGAAGGTGCTCGGCGAGGACTTCGGCGACTGGCTGTCGCCGCGGGAGAGGTCCGGCGGCATGGTCGGCGCCCGGCCCGCGGGGCAGGGCCAGGCGAAGAACGGCCGCCGCCGCTAGCCCTCAGCCCGGGACCGGCGGCGACCGCGGTGGTCAGCGCAGCTCGGTGACCAGCGCGTGCGAGCCGTCCGGCTGGGTCATCTCGTAGTAGAGCCGGGTTCGCCCGCCGGGCAGGTCCACGAGGTCCAGGTAGCGCAGCCCGCCGCCGCGGTACGGCGAGGAGGCGGCGGGCCCGGCGCCCGGCGCCGACGTCGCGATCAGCGCGACCGGGTCGGTCCCGACGGCGACGCCCATCCGTTCCTCGTAGTTCTCCGCCGCGCTCGCCCGGCCGTCGTAATACGCCGTGACCGAGTGCCCGTCAAACCGCACCGCGGCGACCCTGGTGCCGCGTGAGTCCCACTCCCCGGGCCTGCCGGAGAGCGCGGTGCCCTGCCAGATCCAGTCGAGCCCGTCCGGGCTCGTCGCGTACTCGGTCGTCATCTGGTCGGTTTCCAGCGGGTCGGCGAGCGGGTGAATGGTCGCCCACATGTGCCAGCGGCCGTCGTCGTGGCGCTGGATCACCGGATCCTTCACCGCCCGCTTGGTGACGTCACCGGGGAGTACCACCTCGCGCCGCCTGACATCGAACTCCGCCGGACTGTCCGCCTCGGTGACCTCGACCCGCCAGTGCTTGGTGCCGGTGGTGGCGCAGCTCAGGTACAGCCGCCAGCGGCCGTCGGGCAGCTGGACGAGCTCCGGGCGCTCCAGCGACTCGGTGCCCATCTCTTCCTTGGTGATCACCGCGGCCGGCGCGCCGAAGTTCACCCCGTCCCGCGCGAAGGCGATCGCCACCGCGTAGCCGCGGCCGGCGCCCAGCGGGCGGCGCAGCCGGTAGGCGAGGTAAACGCCGCCGTCGGCGGCGACCGCCGAGGGGCCGCCGGCCCAGTACCCGGGACCTGACCCCGGCGGGACTATCGCGAGGACCGCGTCGCCTGGCCGGGGAAGAAGCCCGCCATTATCGCCATTTTTCATATAGAAATTATAGACAATCTCGCTACTACGCATAGCCGAAAGCGTCGGCACGCGGCCTGACAGGGCGGGAACGAGACGATCATACGCTCGGCGCGCCGGCGCCCGCGTCCACAAGCCCAGATAGGCGGTCGGCGGGCCTAGGCAGACGGGGAAAACCGGATAAAGATGGTGGTTACGGGCCGATGGTCCAAAGGGGGGCTCGATGAGGGCAGCTGCCCGCCTCGGCTGGCGCGTCGCCGCCGTCGTGGCGTTCGGGGCTACTGCCGCTCTTGCCGTGACCCTTACCCGGGGGGCGCCGATGCACACGGCGCTGATATCGGCCAGGAGCCATGGCGCCGCGCCGCGCTGCGTCGCGTCCGGCCTGCGCATCTCGCTGGGCGCGGTCCCGGCCAAGGCCACCGGGGTTCGCCAGGGACTGACCAGCTACGCGCTGGACTTCACCAACGTCTCGGACGCGAAGTGCGAGCTCCGCGGTTACCCCGCGGTCGCGGCGTACCTGGCGAGCGGCGTCCAGGTGGGCAACGCGGCGGCCGCGGACACCACGGCGGCCGCGCACCGCGTCGTGCTCGCGCCGGGCGAGACCGCCCGCGCGGCCGTGATCGCC
>Ga0070698_100005537_pt1 | contig 13799 bp, 12 predicted proteins | sample KBSK1502metaG_FD_65477 | JGI IMG/M metagenome (GOLD analysis project Ga0070698, IMG submission 65477) | Corn, switchgrass and miscanthus rhizosphere microbial communities from Kellogg Biological Station, Michigan, USA - KBS K1-50-2 metaG | ecosystem: Host-associated > Plants > Roots >...
GGAGTGCGTGCTGCTGTCTGAAACTCTCGTGCAGTTGCGCGGCTCGGTTCAGTCCGAACAGGATGAACTGGCTGCCGGACGAGCGGAAATGGCTGCCCGTCAGGAGAGGCTCGCTGCGGCCGAAGCGGTCGCGGCGCGGCTTGGCGAGGAGCGCGCCGAACTTGATCGCCGCGAAAATGCCCTGCGTCAGCAGGGAGTTGCGATCCAGGAAGAAACGGCGGCGCTCACGATCCAGAGTGAAGAACTCGGACGCCATCTTGAAGCGTTACGCGCCGAGAAATTGCGATTGGATGCGCGCCAGCAAGAGCTCGAACAGGAGTGGGAGACAGGTCGCACCCGTCTTACACAGATGGAAGATCACCTGCGCATGGGGCGCCAGTCTTTACAAGACCTTCGCGAAAAACGCGGCCACGCCGAGGTCGAACGCGCCAAGAATGAAAGCGACCGCCAGCACCTGCGCGAAACCTGCATGAGCGAAGTAAACGCGCAGCCCGAAGACTTGATCGCAAGCGAAGCCGTGTTCATGAGTGGTGAAGAATTGGCTGCGGCGGAAGGAAACTACCGAGAGATGAAACAGCGCATCGATTCCATGGGTGCGGTCAACATGATGGCGCTCGAAGAATTCAACGAATGCGAACAGCGCTTCACCTTCCTGACCCGCGAACGCGACGACCTGCTGCAATCCATCGCCGACACTCAGCAGGCCATCGCGGAGCTGGATCTGATCTCCAAAGAACGATTCGAGCAGGCCTTCAATGCCATCAACACGAACTTTTCAACCGCATTCCACGCCATCTTCGGAGGTGGAATGGCGGAGATGCGCCTGACTGAACCGGACAGCTCTGGCGATGCAGGCATCGACGTGGTCGCATCCCCTCCTGGCAAGCGCCTGCAAAACGTGCTGCTGCTCTCCGGCGGCGAGAAGGCCATGACTGCGCTGGCCTTGCTGATTGCAATCTTCCGCTATCAGCCAAGCCCGTTCTGTATTCTCGATGAAGTCGATGCGCCTCTTGACGAAGCAAACGTCGGGCGCTTCACCAGACTTCTGAACGACATGAGCGCGCAGACCCAGTTCATTGTCGTTACCCACAACCGTAAGACGATGGAGATCGGCAGCGTCCTTTACGGCGTGACCATGCAGGAACCGGGCGTTTCGAAAATCGTCAGCGTGCGGTGGGAAGGCGATGAAGCACCGGCGCAGAAGAAACACGCCGCTGCCGCTACCGCAGCTTAAGCAAACTCTTATTCTTGGATCCTGGGCAAAGCGAAGAATCTCGCTGCTGCCTCGTTGGCAACGAAGCAAGAGTAAGAGCCGTCGTGTCGCTCGCAGCAATGATCCCCGCTTAGTGTCTCGCGCAATCCCTCGCAGAAGTTTTGCAGAGAAATCCACCGCCCGCCCGCTTGGAGTTCGCACGCCGCTGCGCTAGAATCCCTCATTCTTTTGGAGAACCGTTCTGTGTCATCCGCCCCTGCAACAAGCGTCCTACGAGAGACCAATTTCCCCGGAATTGCGCCCGCTTCTCGCGGCAAGGTGCGCGACATTTATGATCTCGGCGAGCGACTCCTGATCGTGGCCACCGATCGCCTTTCCGCCTTCGATGTCGTTATGCCCACTCCCATACCCGACAAGGGATGTGTGCTGACGCAACTTTCCCTCTTCTGGTTTGAACTCCTCGAAGACATAATCCCCAACCATGTCTTGAGCGCCACGCAATTTCCCAGGCCGTTCGACGCTTATCGCGAACAGCTGGCTGGCCGCGCCATGCTGGTCAAAAAAACCAAGCCGCTGCCCATCGAGTGCGTGGTGCGCGGTTATCTCAGTGGCTCCGGCTGGAAGGAATACAAAGCCGAGGGAAAAATCTGCGGCATCCCTCTCGACGCGGGTTTGCGAGAATCGGACAAACTTCCCGAACCTGTCTTTACGCCCGCCACAAAAGCGGCTACCGGACACGACGAAAACATTCCGTTCGATCGCGCCGCTGAAATTATCGGCAAACCTCTCGCAGAAAAGGTTCGCGCCGTGAGCCTCGAGATTTACAACCGTGCCGCGGCCTACGCAGCGCCTCGCGGAGTGCTGCTGGCGGACACCAAATTCGAATTTGGTCTGCTTGGAGAAGACCTGATCTGGATTGACGAAGCTCTGACGCCCGATTCATCGCGCTTCTGGCCTGCGGCCGAATACAGGCCCGGCGGCGCGCAGCCTTCATTCGACAAACAATTTGTTCGCGACTATCTCGAACGGATCCAGTGGTCCAAGACGCCGCCGGGACCTGAATTGCCCCCCGACGTGGTCGCGGCGACTCGTGCCAAGTACCGGGAAGCCTATCGCATCCTGGTTGGCCACGAACTGGACTAGCAAGCCGGGCCCTCAAGCAAACCTAATTTGCAGGCGGAGCGTGGAATCGTGAAAGATCAATTGGAAGGGCTCGTCAGTCAGATGGTGGAACGAGGGATTCTTTTTGAGGAAGCAATAGGCGAATTCGAGAAGCGGTTTATCAAGCGCACTTTGGAGCGCGCGCAAGGAAACCAGTGTCGCGCGGCAAAGATGTTGGGAATTCACCGGAACACGCTGAGCCGCAAGCTTGACGAATACAAGCTGGACCATCGTGGATCGCGCAAACGCTAGGCCTGCTCGCAACAAGCTGGTCCCTGAATTCGTAAGTCTCCAAAAAGTTAAACGGCTCTCGGAGAAACCTCCAAGAGCCGTTTTCTATTTGAAGCTGTCCGAAGCAATTAGGTCCCGGGCTTCTTTGTCGCGGGCCGTCTCACTGGCGGCTTCTTGGTGGGCGTCTTTTCCTTCGGAATGTCCTCTGCATTCACCTTGGCCTTATCCCAATGAAGCATGAACGCGGGGTCCGGATCGTAAGCTGTTAGTGTGCCCGTGAAGCGCACGGGGTTGTCCTTCTCGACCCGCGCCGCATCCGGTTGTCCGATCACCTTCACGTCCATGTTGGGAGTCGTCGCCGCCTGGAATTCGGCGTCGCTGGTGACAAATGCCACCTTCAACAGGATCGGATCGGTACCCGTCGCAGCCGGAGTGATCTCAATCAGTTTTCCGGGAACGTCCGGAAATTCCAGACCGCACGACGCCAGCCAGGTAATTTTCGCTTTGTCTCCGCCAGCCTTCAGGTCGCTGATCACGGACGCGATGGTCATGTCCTTGCGCGCGTCGTCAAGATCCTTGGCGCTGGGCACTTTGTACGTTGCGGGCCGCTCCGTGGAAGTTCCGGCAAGCTGCAGCAGCTCGTTCAGCTGCGCATCCACCAGGTTATCGCACGCCGCTTGTTGATAGTTCACAAATAGCTTCCGCAGATAAGTCTTGAGCTGTGTGGATTGCTGCTGCGTCGCGCTCTTCGAGGTCACGGCACGCGCGATGTACCAGAAACCATCGAGAGGCTGCGGCGGAGTCGAGGCCATGTAAGCCTGCCCGAGACGGTAGTTGGTGACCGCCTCGTCGGGATTCAGCGCCAGCACCGCTTTGTAATACTTGATCGCATTCGGGTAGTCCTTGATAGCCATCGCCGCCTGCGCAGCCGTTCCGTTCAAATAGATGGCCGCCTGCTTCTTCTGCTCATCGAACGCCTTGTCATCCAAGGCGTCCGGCTTCTTGAGTTGCGGGACAAGTTTCAATCCTTCTTCGACGGCCGCCATGGCAGCTTTTGCCTGTGCCGCCTGGTCTGCCGCGCTCAAGCTGTTAAACGCAAACGCGCGCGCATACAGCGCACCGTACTTCTCATTTGGGCCGACCTTGTCACCCAGCGCAACCAGCTTGTCTGCCGACTCGATGACCTTTGGCCAGTTCTTCAACTGGCTGTACGCCTGGTAATACATCGGATAGGCGTAGATCAGCAGATTGGAGTTGGGATACTTCGAAACAAAATCGTCGAGGCACTTCACTTGCGACGCGGGATTCTTGTCGTTGGCGCAAGCCTGCTCCGCGTTGTACTCTGGCATCGTGTAGGGCTGCTTGCCCCCTTCCTGTGCCGCCGGAGCCTGGGCGCGTACCCTGTCCGCGCCCAGCACAAGACATAGCGACGCGCAAATGCCGAGCACCGCAACTCGTCTGATTCGATTCATTCCCATTCTCCTCGCTGAATCTTCAAGCCTCTGAGATTTTGTTCCGGTGCACCCGGGCCGTCATCTACCGGGAATGCTGCAGAATGCGGCGCGAGCGGGGACTCAGCCGCGCCTGAAATCCTTGGGATTATAGGAAAAGCTCTGCCAGTATCGCAAGCCGTTCTGTTACAGCAAAGGGGGTATTTTGTTGGAAGAATTCTCCGAAGTGCCGACGTTCCGCCCCGCTGAATCATGCGAGCAAAAAGATTTGCACTCGATTGTGTGATCATCGAAAAGTTGTTGGCCACCGCACCAGTTGATGCCGGCTTTTGCCGCGACCTGTTCTGGATACTAAGATGAGCATGGCACAAAAAACGTGGCCTGAGGGAGGAAGAATTCACATGTCCAGTATTCATGAGACCGCTCAAGGAGGCGGCCGGCAACTTGCCGGAAAAGTGGCCCTCGTCACCGGCGGAAATCGCGGCATCGGAAAAGCAATCGCCGGGCGACTCGCGGCTCTCGGAGCGGCTGTAGCCATCTGCGGCCGCGACCTGCAGACCCTCGGAACCACCGCCAAGGAACTTCAGGCCACGGGCGCTCGCATTCACTCGCGACGCGCGGATGTCACAAAATCTTCCGATGTCGACCTCCTGGTAAGCGAAACGGAAGCCGCGCTCGGACCAATCTCGATTCTTGTCAATAACGCCGGGATGGGACTTTTCGGACCCGTCCAGGAAAGGACGGAACAGGAATGGGACACGGTGATGAACACGAACCTGAAGAGCGTCTTTCTTGTCTCGCGCCAGGTGATACCGGGCATGATCGAGCGCAAGTCCGGCGACATCATCAATATCAGTTCGCTCGCGGGAAAGAGCACCTTTGCCGGAGGCGGAATCTACTGCGCATCGAAATGGGCGTTGCAGGGTCTCAGCGGGTGCATGGCGGAGGACTTGAGGAACTTCGGCGTTCGTGTCAGCACGGTATGCCCAGGCAGCGTGGCCACCGAATTTTCCGGCCGCGGCCCCAAAGATGCCAGCAAGGCGCTCACCGCCCAGGACGTGGCCCATGCCGTGGCCATGATTGCCACCCAGGGGCCGCAAAGTTTTCTGAGCGAAGTGCAATTGCGTCCTCTCTCGAAGCCCTGACTTCTCATGGAGCCCTTTCACTCTTTCCTCTTGACAATAGTTGTTATCACGACTATATTCTGGGTGTGGCGCTTTCCAAAAGCAAGAAACGCGACTCCGCTTTCCTGGAATCCAGGGTCTTCGTCGCCCTGCTCAAGGCGGCAGACAGTCTCAGCCAGGACGCCGAGCGGCTGATGAAGGAACACGGGCTGACCGGAACGCAGTACAACGTCCTCCGCATCCTTCGCGGAGCAGAGCCTGCCGGCTTGCCTTGCAAAGGAATCAGCGACCGCATGATCTCGCACGATCCGGACATGACACGTTTGCTCGACCGCATGGAAAAACGGGGATTGATTACTCGTGAGCGCCAGTCCGACGATCGCCGCGTAGTGAAAACACGCATCACCTCGCAGGGTCTCGACATCTTAAGAGAACTCGATGCGCCGGTACAGGAGTTGCACCGGCGCCAGTTCCGCAATATCGATGCCGAGCGGCTGAAAGGTTTGGCAGCGTTGCTTGAGGAGATTTTGCCAAAAGCACCTGAAACGACTTAGCGAGTACGCAGGATTTTGAAGGGTTTCGAAGAACCACTATGCAATCAAGAAGGAGAAACTCCATGGGCCACTCAACTTCGCGAGCGACACTCGGTGCTACTCTCGCTGCCGTTCTGACCGTTTCGGCCGCGGCAACAACAACTACCTGGCAAATCGATCCGGCGCACACCTCGGCGGGATTCGCCGTTAAGCACCTGATGATTTCGACCGTGCGGGGGCAATTTAAGGGCGTGACGGGAACGGTAAATTGGGACGATCAGGACATCAGCAAATCGACAGTGGATGTCACCATCGACGCCAACACCGTGGACACCGGCGAACCCAAGCGCGATGCCGACCTCAAGAGCGACAAGTTCTTCGATGTCGCAAAGTATCCGACAATCACCTTCAAATCAAAAAAAACCGAGCAGGTTTCTGCCGGCAAACTGAAAATCACCGGCGATCTGACCATTCGTGGCGTGACCAAGGAGGCCGTGCTGGACGTCGAAGGGCCAACGCCGCCGATTAAGGATCCGTGGGGCAACACGCGTGTTGCGGCAAACGCGACCACGAAAGTAAATCGCCAGGATTTCGGCGTGAAGTGGAACGCCAACATGGACGGTGGCGGCGTTGTCGTTGGTGACGACGTGACGATCACGATCGACCTCGAAATGACCAAGAGAGCACCGAAGTGACGGTTGGAGACGGTTTAGATCTCGACCGCGCAAATTCAAACCGGCCTTTCAATTAAGGAGAGACTGCACCATGAAGAACCCTGCACCGGCGGAGTACCCCGTCCATGAGCTGATCCGCGAAAGATGGAGTCCGCGAGCGTTCTCTCAGAAACAAATCTCTCCGGAGAACCTTAGAAGTTTGTTCGAGGCGGCGCGCTGGGCTCCATCGAGTAGCAACGAACAGCCATGGGCGTTTATCGTGGCTACTCGAAACGATGACCAGAACTTCACAAAGGCGCTGCAGCCGCTTGTGGAGTTCAACGTCAACTGGGCGAAGAACGCGTACGTGCTCGGCTTCGCCGTGGCAGAGTTGGCATTCGCGAAGAACAAAACGCCGAATCGCAATGCGCATTACGACACGGGTGCGGCGATGTCGCAGCTCACCACGGAAGCAACTTCGCGCGGGATTTTCGTTCACCAGATGGCCGGATTCGATCCGGACACTGCGCGTGACGTTTTCGAAATTCCGTCGGGCTGGGATGCCATCGCTGCGTTTGCCATGGGCTATCCGGGCGACCCCGCTTCGCTTCCGCAACCGTATCGCGACCGGGAAACCGCGCCACGGGTGCGAAAGCCCATCCGCGAATTTGTCATGAGCGCAAAGTGGGGGCATACTGCTGACTTCATCGCGAAATAGCCTTGCACCGACTTTCGCGCATTGACTTTCGTTTCACGAGGACTTAACCCGGCCCAATGCACCGCACGCTCGAATTTCTGATCAAGCACGGATACATGGTGCTGCTGGCCTGGGTCTTTGCCGAGCAACTCGGTCTGCCGATCCCTTCGCTTCCGCTGATGCTGGCGGCGGGAGCGCTTGCCGGAACCGGTCGTCTCAGTTTCTGGACTTCGCTTTTTCTTGTGACCGGCGCTGCGCTTTGCGCCGATTCCTTCTGGTACATCCTCGGCCGGAAGAAAGGCATACGCATTCTGCAATTCCTCTGCAAGATTTCCCTGGAGCCGGATTCCTGCGTTCGCCGCACCGAAGGGATTTTTGCCAAGCAAGGCGCCCGTTCCCTGCTGCTCGCAAAATTTATACCCGGTCTGAGCACTGTAGCGCCGCCACTGGCCGGAATTTTTCACATGCGCGCGCGAATGTTTCTTCTCTACGACGCGCTCGGCTCGGCGCTTTGGGGCATGACCATCCTCGGAACGGGTTACATTTTCAGCGAACAGATCGAACGAATCGCGGAGCGAGCGGCAACTCTGGGGAGTTCGCTGGCGGTTCTGGTGATCGGCGGCCTTGCCGGTTATATCGCCTGGAAATATTTTGCACGGCAAAAATTCCTTCGTGAGTTGCGAATTGCGCGTATCACTCCGGAAGAGTTGAAAGAAAAGATTGACGCTGGCGAGGAAATGGTCATCGTTGATTTGCGGCACTCGATGGATTTCGAAGCAGACCCGGAAACGATCCCCGGGGCCTTCCGTATGGATGCCAAGGAACTGGAAGAGAAGAACGATCGATTGCCGCGCGATCGCGAAGTCATTCTCTACTGTACTTGACCAAACGAAGCCACGAGCGCCCGTGTGGCGCTCCTGCTGAGAAAACAAGGCATCAGGCGCATCCGACCGCTGCAGGGCGGCTTGGACGCATGGCGGAAGCTCGGCTACCCAATCCAGAGCCTGGTCGTGGTTGCGAAAGTATCGGCATAGGCGCACCGACCGGAAGACGGACGACCAAGCTTGTCGCGAAAGCTGATGTCAGAGCCTGGGGAGGACTATGCCGCCTTGGGCTTGGTATTTGCCTTTTTTGTCCTTGTAGCTGATTTCGCAGGGTTCATTGGACTCAAAGAAGATGACCTGGCAGAGGCCTTCGTTGGCGTAAATTTTTGCGGGAAGCGGAGTGGTGTTGCTGATTTCGAGGGTCACGAAGCCTTCCCATTCGGGTTCGAAGGGTGTCACGTTTACGATGATGCCGCAGCGCGCGTAGGTGGACTTGCCGACACAGATCGTGAGCACATTTCGCGGGATGCGGAAGTATTCGATGGAGCGAGCGAGCGCGAAGGAGTTCGGCGGGATGATACAGACGTCACCCTTGTAGTCCACAAGCGAGCGTGAATCAAATCGCTTGGGATCGACGATGGTGGAGTTCACGTTAGTGAAAATGCGGAATTCGTCGGCGACGCGAATGTCGTAACCGTAGGAAGAGACTCCGTAGCTGATGACTCCTTCCCGGATCTGCCGGTCGGTGAACGGCTCGATCATTTTGTGTTCCAGCGCCATGCGGCGAATCCAGCTATCCGGCTTTACGGACATCCATTCCTCCACGAATGAAATTGAATTGCCAAAAGCAAAGGGTGAAGGAAGCCAGTTTAGATGAGGCGTCACGTCTTGACAACCTGGCGCGCAGCCTCTAGCATCTGCCCACAGAGAAGCGGAGGCACGCTTGATTAAACTGGATATCGTAAACGCGGTACTGGCAAAGCTTGAAGGAGCAGGCGTGAGCCGCGTCAAGGCAGAGCAGGCCGTGGAGACGGTTTTTGAATCTCTGAAGAACGGAATGGGCCGCAGCCAGAGAATCGAGCTGCGGCGGTTCGGAGTTTTCACCGTGAAGCCGAGAAAGACGGGCATCGGCCGCAATCCGCGTACGGGTGAGGAAGTGAATATTCCTCCAGGCAAGGCCGTGCGCTTCAAGCCCGGCAAAGAGCTGCAGGGCCTCGAGGGTTGAACGGGGGCTGACCGCGCGTTCACTGCCACGCGTCCGCAGACGGCTACCTTCCTTCCGATTCGGGCATCCAATTCTCGTGAGCGTTGAGCGCCAACCTGTGTCCGGAATCGTTGACGATGCGGTCTCGACAGTCGAGAGTCCGGGACGACTTTTTGACTGGAGGCCTTTCCCTGCCGCGAAGCCAAGACGCCTTCGGCTGGCGGTTCTGCTTTTCGTGGTGACATTTTTTACGTGCCTCGCCGCTGGCCGGCAATTTTCCATTTCATTTGCAAACGGCCAAGCGGCGTCCATCGACGAGTTCGTCGCTTCGCTGAAGCTGTTGTACAAAGATCCGGTGGCTCTTGCGGCCGGATTCCCTTTTGCGATTTCACTGATGGCGATCCTGCTGGCGCACGAACTGGGCCACTACTTCGCGTGCAGACATCACGGTATTCGCGCAAGCTATCCCTACTTCATCCCGGCGCCGACTTTAATTGGAACGCTTGGCGCTTTCATTTTGATGCGGTCCCCGATTCGAAGCCGGCGTGCGCTGTTTGACGTCGGCGCATCGGGTCCATTGGTGGGATTTCTGGTGGCGCTCCCAATTTTGATTTACGGCGTTGTGCATTCGCGCGTGGTGCCGAGCCTTACCTCGGCGGACGCCGATATCGTGTTCGGCGCGCCGCTTGCACTTCGTTTGCTTGCGCAGAAGTTTTTTCCCGGGGCCGATCCGCTGACTGTTTTGCTGCATCCCGTCGGCCGCGCGGCCTGGGTCGGGCTCTTTGCCACGGCGCTGAACCTTCTCCCGGCCGGCCAACTGGATGGCGGACACATTCTCCGTTCGTTCAGCCCGCGACTGCATCGCTGGGTGGGCTGGCTGGTTCCCGCAATCCTCGTCGCGCTGGGATCTTTCCACTGGCGCGTGTGGTGGGTCTGGGCCGGGGTTTTGCTGGCGCTTGGGTTCCTGCGAATTCCTCCGGTGTATGATCAGCGTCCGCTTGACCAGCGGCGCGCGGCGCTGGCCGTGGTTACGCTGCTGGTAATGATTCTGTGCTTTATGCCTGTTCCGCTGTGGCAATCGGCAAGTTCCCATTGACGGATAAGAACTCGCCGCTATGATGCTCGTGCGCGCGACGCCGGCGTTTCGAGCGTTGCGCGGCCACAAATGCCGACACTCATCCGCACGCTGCGCCTGCGCGATTTGCTCCTTCTCTTCATCGGTTCGGTCATCGGCTCGGGAATCTTCCTTTCGCCTGGATTGATTCTTCGCCAGGTGCACGGCTCGGTAGGCCTGTCCATGCTGGTTTGGGTGGCGGGCGGAGTGATGTCCCTGCTCGGCGCGTTGACGTATGCGGAACTTGCAGCGGCGAACCCGGAAGCGGGCGGGCTTTACTGTTATATCCGGGACGGCTTCGGGCGACTGCCGGCTTTTCTCTACGGCTGGTGCTTGTTTCTGGTGATTTCGGCCGCGACCATCGCCGCTCTTGCGCGGGCGTTCGCGCGGTACCTTGCGGAAGTGATTCGGTTAACACCCGCGGAATCATCGGCGGCCGCAGTGCTGATGATTGCGGTGGTCACGGTGGTCAATGTGAGGGGCACACGGCAGAGTTCCGATCTGCAAAATTGGACGACGCTGATCAAGGGCGGCTTGGTGATCGTGCTGAGCCTTGCACTTCTGCTCCTTGGAAAGCATGCCGACGAAGTCCCGGCTGCTGTTGGCACGGGACTTCGCGGGGTGAATTTATTTTCGAATTTCGGCTTCGCGATGATCGCGGTTCTGTGGGCGTACGAAGGGTGGCAGTTCGGAACCTACAGCGCGGAGGAAGTGATCGAGCCACAGAAGGTTTTTCCACGTGCGTTCCTGCTCGGGTCGGTGATTTTGATTGGATTATACGTGGTCGCGGTGGTGGGCTATCTGGTGGCGCTGGGGCCGACGGGAGCAAGCGGCAGCGATGCGATCGCGGCGACGGCGGCGAGCGCAGTTCTGGGCCCCTGGGCCGGCAAATTTGTCGCGCTTACAATTCTGATCTCGGTTTTCAGCGCGACGAATAGTGTAGTACTTACGGCACCCCGAGTGTTTTATGCCATGTCGCGTGACAATTTGTTTTTCAAGACGCTCGTGGAAGTGCATCCGCGATTTCACACCCCTGCCAACGCAATCGTCGCCTTGTGCGTATGGTCGGCGGTGTTGACCCTCGCCGGGCGTTTTTCCGAGTTAGCCGAGGGCGTAGTTTTCATCGGCTGGATTTTTTACGGGCTTGGCGCGGCCGCTATTTTTCCTCTACGCGCGGCGTTGGGTGGAAAACCGCTTCCGTACCGCGTTCCTGGATACCCCTGGACGCCGATTGTTTTTCTGCTCGCTGCCTGCGCAGTTGTTGGCAACGCAATTTTTCTGGCGACGCGCGATCCCGGCCAATTCCGCCACGTAATCGCCGGACTCCTGTTGATGGTTCTGGGAATTCCGGCGTATCTTTTCTGGCGCTATTGGAATGCTCGCACCGATTCGTCGCTTTGACGGAAGGAAGAGCAGGGTCCCGCCCCTACAGAAGCTGCAAGGGGTCCATGTCCACGAGCACGGCGGTCTGCGGAATTTCTTTCGCGTCGCAATAGGCGAGCGCACCAGCAAGGATCTTTGTGAGCAGTGCCCTTTTTTTCGATTTCAACAGAAATTGAAAACGGTATTCGCTTTTGAGCCGGGCAAGCGGCGCGCTTGCCGGGCCAAGAATCCGTATGCCGTCGCCGTTGCGAGGCGCCAGATACTGCGACAGCTCGCGCGACCAGATGATGGCCCTTTCAAGGCTGGCGCCGCGCACAATCACATTGGCAAGCGAGGTGAACGGCGGATAGGCCATCACTTGACGGTAGTGGAGTTCGCGCTCGAAAAAGGCCGTGTAGTCCTGCTTGACGGCATCCTGAATCGCGTAGTGCTCCGGATAAAATGTTTGGATGAGGACGCGGCCAGGCAATTCGCCGCGGCCGGCGCGTCCTGCGACTTGAGTCATCAATTGAAACGTGCGCTCCGCCGCGCGAAAATCCGGCATGGTCAGCGAACTATCCGCGCTGATCACGCCGACAAGTGTCACGCGATGAAAATCGTGTCCCTTAGCGAGCATCTGCGTGCCGACCAGGATGTCCAGGACCCCATCGGCGAACGCGCCTAACGTCTCTTGATACTGGCGCTTGGTTCGCGCGGTGTCGCGATCGAGGCGCGCAATTCGCGCCTTTGGGAATTCCCTTCGCAGCCGCTCTTCGAGTTGTTCGGAACCTTCGCCAAAGAAATAGACGTATTGTGAATCGCATCTCGGGCACTTCTTTGGAATCGGCTGTACCGAACCGCAATAGTGGCATTCGAGCCGGTTGCGGTGTTTGTGATGGGTCATCGAGATGCTGCAATTCACGCATTGCACATTCGCACCGCAGCTCCGGCAGATGACACTCCAAGAATATCCGCGACGGTTGATCAGGATTAGCGCCTGTGTTTTCAAACGCAGGCATTCCTGGATCTGTTCGCGCAGGCGCGATGAGATCGGGCTTGTCTGCTGCGTTTGCCTGAATTCATCTCGCAGATCCAGAATTTCCACCGACGGCAGCGAGCGCTCCCCCACGCGCTGCGCAAGAGTCAGCAATTCATATTTGCCGCTGCGGGCGTGGTAAAAGGTTTCGAGCGACGGGGTCGCTGAGCCGAGCAATGCCACCGCTTTCTCGAGCTTGGCGCGCACAATCGCCACGTCTCGCCCATGGTAGCGCGGGGTCTCCTCCTGCTTGTAGCTCGACTCCTGCTCTTCATCAACGATAACGAGGCCGAGTTTGTCGACGGGAGCAAAGATCGCGGAGCGGGTTCCCACGATCACGCGGGCTTCCCCGTTTCGAACGCGCCACCATTCCCGCGCGCGTTCAACGTCGCTGAGCGCTGAGTGCAGGACAGCCACACCTTCGAAGCGCGCGCCAAACCAGGCGCGGCATTGCCGCCCGATCCACAGCGTCAGGGCAATTTCCGGTACCAGCACAATCGCGGTTTTTCCGCGGGCCAGCGTGTCCTGCACGGCTCGCAAGTAGACCTCTGTCTTTCCGCTGCCGGTGACGCCGTGCAACAGCTGTACGCCGAATTCGCCAAGTTCAAATCGCGCGCGAATCGCACCGAACGCGCGATCCTGCTCTGGATTCAATGCGTGAGCCGGGGGTGTGTAGCCCGTATCGAAGGGATCCTCCGCAGGATCAAGCGTTTCTTCCCAGCTCTCGAGCTTTCTCTCGCGAAGCAAGCGTTCGATAAAGGTGCGACTGACCGCGGCAAGTTTCAGTAGCTGAGCGAAGGGCAGCGGCCCGCGTTCCACTACCAACAAATTTCGTATCCGTTCCTCCTTCTCCGACCAAGCCGCGCTGCCGTCGTCACTGCCCTTCCAAGCGACAATGCGCTGCGTCCTGCGTTTGCGATTCTGAATCTGCTGGCGGATTTCAAGCAGGCCTCGGCGCTGCAGCTTGAGCAAATCGCCCAGGAGCACGCCGGATCGCGTGGCGGTTTCCAATGCGAGGCCGTCGTGCGCGGCCCGCAATTTGTCGAGGACATTTGACTTCGTTCCGCTTTCTTCAAAGAAGTTCGCCGGCGCGGCCCGGCCCGCAGCGGTGAGCACAACGATTTGCTGTACGCGCAGTTCGGTTGCCGGCGGAAGCATTGCGCGATAGACTTCGCCGATCGGGGCGATGTAATACG
>Ga0070698_100005539_pt1 | contig 13797 bp, 17 predicted proteins | sample KBSK1502metaG_FD_65477 | JGI IMG/M metagenome (GOLD analysis project Ga0070698, IMG submission 65477) | Corn, switchgrass and miscanthus rhizosphere microbial communities from Kellogg Biological Station, Michigan, USA - KBS K1-50-2 metaG | ecosystem: Host-associated > Plants > Roots >...
GATACGCAGGCGACGACCTCGCTCCAGCTGCGCAGCGACTGCAAGAGCTCGGCATCGTCTCGCCAGAGCGATGGGCCGCGACCTGGCTGCCTCCATGTTCAGACCTCCGCTTTAGTCCTCGGCGGTCATAGCGATCTCACACCCGGTGTTGTCATGGGCTCGAAGGCGCGCGTCGATCCGATCTGGGCGTGGCGGAAGAACGTCGCCAGATGATCGCGCCCGAGACTGCTTCGCAGCTTGCGCGCAGCATTCGCACACTCGTCGGATGGGGACCGTCGGATGGGGACGGTGTCAACTTTGACAACTTTGGCGACCAGCTGCCGATACACCAGCCATGGTCCGCATTGCTCGCCTCACCACTCCCGGAATTCTTCACCACGTGATCTCGCGCTTTGTCGACGGCGCGTGGTTCTTCGCCTCGGATCAAGAACGCAACGCATACCTGACGTTGCTAGGACGTGCGCTCGTGCGGACCGATTGGCGCTGCTTGGCGTACTGCTTGATGAGCAACCATCTGCACTTTGCAATGGTCGCCGGAGAGCTCGACCTCGATTCATGGGCACGCAGGGTCAATTCTCCATTCGCGAACTGGCTCAACAAAGAGCACGGCCGGTTGGGTCCGGTATTCGCAGATCGACCGAGAGCAGGCAAAGTACCGCCAGATCGGGAAGCGCATGTGATTGCGTACATTCACAACAATCCCGTGCGCGCAGGCGTGGTCAAGACCGCGGGTGACTCGTCTTGGTCGAGCCATCAGGCGTATGTCGGCTGTTCACGGCCGCCTCGTTGGTTGCATGTCGATGAAGGACTGGAACGCGCCGGGTGCGCGGGCGACCCGCGAGCATTCGACCGCCTCGTGCACGGCTTGGCGGATTCGACGCTCGACTTTCCCGACGTCGAACGCGCACGAGAAGAAGCTCATCGACTTGGCGCATTCGAACTCGGAACGCCAACACTGTCGAAGCCGATCGAATTCCCAATCGTGTGTCGGCCATTCGTGAGAACACGGCCCAGCCTGCCTCTCTTGATCGAGACGGTGGCTGCATGCTTCGACTTGACCGCGAGCGCGGTCGAGCGGCGCCACGCGCGTGGAACGGTCGCTATCGCAAAGCGAGTAGCGATTCATGCGGCTGTTACCTTGGGCATCACGATTAGTGATGTTTCAGCGGCCGTGAATGTGTCGCGCCAGCGAGGTTCCAAGGTTGCCCAGACGCAGTTGCCTTCGGATGAGCAGAGACTCGTCGATGAGGTTGTCGATCGGCTGAGCAAAGTTGACAAAGTTGACACCGTCCCCTAAGCGCGGCGCGCGCTATGGCACCGCGGCGCGACGTTTGGAGCGCAGATTGCTTTCGACGGTCCTCAAAAGGAGGACACGTCATGGGAAACCTCGAAGTCATCGCTCGAATCAAGATTCGACCGGGCCAGTTGGAGGGGTTCAAGGCCCAAGCTGCGGAGCTCGTTCGGCTCACGCGCGAGAAAGACACCAAGACACTCCGCTACGACTGGTACATCGACGAGAAGTCGATGGAGTGCGAGGTCCACGAGGACTACTTGGATGAAGAGGGAATGTTCGAGCACAACGCGCACGTCAAGGACGCGCGAGCCGTGCTCTTCGAGAAACACGCCTTGGACCACCAGATGAGCTTCTTCGGCGATGTCTCGGACAAGCTGATCGCCCTCGCGAAGCACCACGCCGAAGGAGCACACGCGTTTTCGTTCGCCGGAGGAATCGGTCGCGGCGCCTCGTAAAGGCATCGCGCGGGAAATGGCCTTCGATCTCGATGTCGCGAGTCCGAACACGATGCGCGATCATTTCCGCGTCGCGCAGATCACGCGCGCTCCCGCGTCGCGCGAGTGAACGTCGGACCGCACGTGTCGACAAGTCGACGCGTTCGCTCTTTCGTGCGCGGCACGCCCGATGCTTCGATGATCGCTGCAAGGAGAACTGCGATGCGCCACGCCGGAGCTGTTACCCAACCCCCGCCGCTGGTCATTCCATCGACGCGCAAGACGATCGGCAAGATCGCGCGCTGGACGCTTTACATATCCGGCGCGTTGGCGGTGGCGTTTGGCGCACTGGTGTGGCCGGGCAACGTACGCGAGGTCGGCAACGTCCACGGGCTCGCCGGATGGTTCGTCGTCGCTTCGTTGTGGACGCTCGCAGCGGTCGCCGCGCGTTCGGGTGTGGCGCGCAGCAGCGTGTGGCTGGCCGTCGGTTCGGGCCTCGTCACGGCTCTCACTGCGAGCGCTCAACACCAGCTCGCGCCGGGCACTTGGATCACGGCACTGCACGTGGCGGCGGGAGTCGGCTCGATCGTGTTGGGACAGCGTTTGTTGGCCCGAATGCCCCGCGCAATCCGCGCAAAGTCGAAAGGCGAATGCGCGCAGATTGCGATCAAGGACGCCGCGGCCGAGTTCCTCGCGCGCAAGCGCATCGCAGTCACGGGCGTGTCGAGACACCCCACGCAGCACGGCAGCAACGTCGTGTATCGCCGACTGCGCGAGCGTGGCTACGAGGTCTTCGCGATCAATCCGACCGCGACGGAGGTCGAAGGCGACCGCTGCTACCCGGACCTGAAGTCGATCCCGGGTGGCGTCGATGCGGTCGTGATCGCCACGCGTGCCGATCGTGCGATGGCGACGATGAGTGAGTGCGCCGAGCTCGGAATCGAGCACGTCTGGATGCATCGCTCGGTTGGTGCAGGCAGCGTGTCAGAGGACGCAGCAGCGTGGGGACGACAGCGCGGCATGCACGTGATCGCCGGCGGCTGCCCTCTGATGTTCGACCCGGCGGCGGACGCAGGCCACAAGATGATGCGCTCGCTGCTCACGCTGACGGGCAAGGTGCCCCGTCGTGTGATGCCACCCGTGCGGACCCGGGAGGATTTATGACGACGACCGTCGCGCAAACCACAATGGTCGGCAGCGCGACTCGGTCGCAGATCGGGCCGAGCGTCCTCGAACGATGGCGCCGGTTCGCCTGGATCGCGATCGTGGTCTCCGATGCCGGATTCCTCGCATGGGGCGCAATGGCAGCGCTCGCGCCGCAGTACCTGCCGGGACCCAACGGCACGCCGATCGTGATCGCCGGTTACGAGGGTTTCACGCAAGGCTCATGGTCCGAGCTCATCGCCACATCGCCCGCGACAGCCGGTTTCATCGAGCTCCTGTTCCGGCTGTTCGGCGCGCTGTGCGCGACTGCCGGATTGCTTGGCGTCGTGATCGCCGCGACTGCGTTCCGTCGTAACGAGCGCTGGGCATGGTGGGCATTGCTCGTCGGCAACACGCTCGCGTACGGTGCGCCGATGGCGTACGACCGGATCGTCAACGCAATCGGCGTGTTTGAGATGACGGAGTACCTCGGTATCGGCGTGGTCTATGTGGCGCTCGCGCTGACCGCGAGCGCGGCACTTTCACGACGAGGAGGGCAGGCGCTGCTTCTCGAAGCAAAGGTGCGCCCGTAAAAAACAGGAGGGTCAGAACGAGCGTTCCCGTATCGCAGCGGGATCATTGCCCACCACTTCACACCACTCGCATGCTCCGACATGCGCGCTCGTGCACTTTCAAACGCGTGAACGCACTGATCTGCCGAGCACAAATTCACCTTGCCAAGGTTGACGTCGAGGGTTCGAATCCCTTCTCCCGCTCCATAGTTAGCTGAGCTGGCTGTTCTCAAAAAGAGGAGCGGCACGGGGCCCGCGCTTACGGTGATGGCGTTCTCGACGCCGCGTTAGAGTGCGGCACGATCTTGTTGCGAGCCACGCGCGAGAGCACGAGGCAGAGCGTCGCGAGGCCGGCGCCCGCACCGACGACGCTCGCGAGCATGAATAGCGACGGCGCACGCAGCGGCGCGGCGGGCAGCGGTAACAGATACGGCAGGCATACGAGAATGCCCGCGAACGCGATCACCGCGAGCGTGACGGTGGCAGCGCGCATCTGCCGCCAGCCACGGATATCGCCGCGGCGAATGCGGATGGCAGACCTGATCAGCAAGATCGCGCACACGATGTTGATCGCGTTTGAACCGAGCATCCAGCTGCGTAACAGCCACGACGTCTGGTGAGCGGCCATGAACGGAATCGCCGTCGCCTCGCGTGGCAGCACGTCGGGCGCGAGCGCGACGACGATCTCACCGGTTGCGCCCATTCCGATGAACGCACCCAGCGCGCAGAGCACCATCGACTGCAGCCTGCTGTGTTTCACTCGGCTGAGATGCGCCGACCTGTACCGATCGTCTCGGGACGCGGGACCAGCCGATCGATGACAGCCATGTAACGCCGCGCCTTGCTTGCTTGCGAGCTCGTTCGCGAGGCGATGTTGCGGCCAGCGTGCAAGATCGGCCGCGAGCACCGGCTCGAGCGGGCGCGGGCTCCCAGTCAGAATCGCGGCGCGCCGTGCTGTTCGAGCTCGTGAACGTCGCCGTCGCAACCCGAGGCTACCGCACACGGATCCGGACGCCGAAGAAAGCGCCGATGGATCGGTCAGAGGATTCGGCGCAGGACCGGCGTACGGTGGGCCAAGATGCCGAGCGCGAAGCAACACGGCATCGCGAGCGTCACGGCAAGTGCCAGCTTGACCAGCGGCGGTGCCGCGAGGCACGCGAGCACGAGTGCTAGCACCACGATCACCGGCGCGTGCAAGACGTACGTCGCGAACGCGCCATCGGCGACAGCACTGCTTATCGGGCCGGACGTCCACGCCCGGCGCTGGAACCCGACCACGAGCGCGATGGAAATGCCGACGCATAGGAGGCTTTCGCCGACGGCGTACAGCATCGCCGGCGGCCCGATACCTCCGATCAGCAGGTTCACGCGGCCTTCGGCGATGTGACCCGCGACCAGCCACGTCGCGAAGCCGAGCACGGCGCCGAGACCGCCGACCCACCCCAGGTGTGCCGGCAGCTCGTCGAGGCTACGGCGGCGCGCAGCGGCGATCCCGGCCGCGAACAAGAGCACGTATTGCGGCACGTAGGCGACCTGGATGCGCAGCACGTTCTCGCCGATCGGCCAGCGCGCCCGCACGGCAATGGTGAGGATCGCGATCATACCGGCGAGCGCGGCCAGTCCGGACCACGCGAGCCGACGCGCGGTCGGCGCCCGCGGCGGGACAAGCGCGCGCACGCCGACGTAGCCGACGTCGAACAGAAATAGCGCCCACACGAACCATAAGGGGCCCGGGTCGAGCTCGCGCAGGTCAGCGAGGCGCTCCGGGTAGTATGCGAGCAAAGGCGGCGTCGGCAGGTCGAGCGACGTCCGTTTGACGTACTCGAGCCCGGGCGCGATCACGATCGCGAAGAGGAGCGCTGGCACGAGCAGCCGAACGGCGCGATCTGCGAGGAACCGCGCTGCACCCTTGCGCTCGAGCGAGTGCGGTGTGAAGTAGCCCGAGACAAAGAAGAACAGGCCCATGAAGAACGCCTGATCGAGGCCGGCAAGGATCGATAGGCCGAACGAGTCAGGCGCGGCCGGATCGCGGAAATACCAGGATCCGCTCGCGCCGTACGTGATCGCGAGGTGATGTACGATCACGAGCATAGTGAGCGCGACCCTTAGCTGATCGAGATATGCACTACGGCTCTTCATCGTTTCGACATCTACCTCGAGGATCGTGGGGTGATACGAGAACACGCTATCACCCGAGCGCCGCGGCGAGGTTGAGCGCAAGCTGACCGAGTCGCGCGACGCCGGTCTCGAATTCCGGGAGTTTTGACCGCACAACTCCGCACGATCGCTCCCCACCACTTCACACCACTCGCGTGCTCCTAGCTGCACGCTGCTGCGCTTGCAACCGCGCCAACCGTCGAGGATCAGCAAGCCGAAATCACCTTGCCAAGGTTGACGTCGAGGGTTCGAATCCCTTCTCCCGCTCCATAGTTAGGCGATAGCGAACGCGGTCGCCCACCACTGGTCCACACAACCTCGGACTGCAACCCAACATGGGTTGCAGAAAGGTTGACTTGTCGGAGGTCGCATCCACGATCGGCTGATGAACGAAGCGATCCATGTCGGCGATTCAGCTTCCGAGCGGATGACCTGGAAAGAGATCTGCGAGCGCTACCCCGACGAGTGGGTCGTGCTTGTCGAGACCCAATGGGTCAACGACACGGACTTCGATTTTGGAACCGCGATAGTGCTTGGCCATTTCAAGAGTCGCAAGGAGGCCTCACCTCATATAAAGGCCGCGTTCCAGCGCTACCAGGAGGTCGGCTCCTTCTGGACCGGTGAGTTCCGCGTTCCGCGGTTCGGCCTATTTACATGAAGGTCACGCGCTTCGATCCAAGACGTGACCTGATATTCGTTGAGGGAAGAGTCTGGAGCCCCCGTGCGGAGGCACTGCGGCCGCTTCGACTCGTGCTCGACACCGGGCGCCGCGGAAACAATCATCGTGCCGGAGGTCCTGGACGAGCTTGGCTACAATCCGCGTGACGGTGAACAGATCACGGTAATGCGATCTGCGGTTGGTCGAGAGCACGGCTACATCCTCCGCGTTGCGCGATTTGCTTGTCTAGGACACCGCGAAGACGACTATCGGGTTCACGTCCAAGACCTTCCTGAGGGCTGGGGCATCGAAGGACTGATCGGGCTCACATTTCTGCACCAATTCAACTACGAGATTCGATCGGCTGAAGGACGCATTCTCGTAGATCGGATCGCGGTGGCGAAGTAGCGTGACTCGTGACTCGTGACTCGTGACTCGTGACTCGTGACTCGCGACCAAGCGACCAAGCGATCGAGTGACTCAAGCAATAAGGGATGAAAGTGCGAGTCTTCGGCGAGTCGATCAAGTCTCGGTGAGCCTGTCCACTCATCTAGGGCGTCGACGGGAGAGTGCCGCGTGGCGTGGAGTCAAGCCCAGCTCAGTTGTCATCCGCGTGTGCACGTGGCACCTCTTTCGCGCGATGGACTCGGAGTGGGCGCGATCGACGACGTCTCGTTCTACACGTCAGCACTCACAGCGAGCGATGCGGCGGCGCTCGCAGCTGCGCCGCAGGGCAAATGTCCGTAGCCTTCGATGGGAGCGGAGCCATGGAGCTCGAGCTGCATGTGGCGCAGCAGGTCGCACTTCACGCCCACTAAGCCCGGTCGATCGGTAGCGCCGCGTGACTCTCTAACGCTTGCGCGGCAAGGCGCCCGACCGGTAAGCGAGCACGATCATCTCTTCGAGCCAGGCGAGCCTCTCCGCCGGCGTTGCCCTCAGCGCCATCGTGAGCTTGTGCTCCTCGTTCGCGGCCCAGCTCCCCCAGTCCATGTGCTTTTCGCTAGCCATCGCGGTTCCTCCGGATCGCTTGCAACGCTTCGATGTCGCGCTGATCCTCGGGTCGGTTCGCGAGTCGCTTGAGTTGGATCAGATCCTCGATCGAGGCGATGCGAACTTTTGTCGTGGCAAGCGCCACCAACTCGCTTCGTTCGTAGAGGAGCTCGAAGTCGATTGGATTCTCCACGAACAGATCGACCTCGCGCATTGGATGGCTTGGATCCCAGAACGAGAGCACGCGCATTCCTTTGTCGTCGAACCAAACCCGGCGAACATTCGCATCTGCATAATCTTCAGCGTTCACAGGAGCGCGCGGAACGAATCCGAGCGCGGTCAGCGTTCGGATTGCCTTAAGCGCCTCGTTTGGCTCGAGGTCCACGATGAGATCGATATCCGCGGTAAGGCGTGCGTAGCCATGAAGCACAGTGGCCATGCCGCCAACAACGACGTAGCGGACAGCGCCATTCTCGAGCGCAGCGAAGATGGGTTCGAACAGAGACATTGCTTGCGAGACGTGCGACGTCGGCCAACGTCGCGAAACCAACTCACACCATTTCACACCACTGCCGTGCTCCGAGGTGCACCTCGTGCACTTTCAAGGACGCGAACCTTCGAAAATCAGGGGCCTGAAATCACCTTGCCAAGGTTGACGTCGAGGGTTCGAATCCCCTCTCCCGCTCCATAGTTAGGCGATCGGGCTTGGCGGCTCTTCTCAAAATGCGGGGGCAGTCCGCGTTTTGAGTGATTGAAACTGACGGGTGAGATCTATCCGTAGAGCGCCCGGACCCGCAACCGGTAGTTCTGGAAGTTCCGGAATCCGTACGCACGGCGGCTGATGACCTCCATCTTGTTGTGCAGTCCTTCCGTGATGGCGTTTGACTTGGTGAACCGCCACATGCGCGCGATTTCATCGCGCCACGACCACAGCGTTGCCGCGAGGCTATGCAGCGCTGGCATCGGCGCCTCGCGGAGCTCGTTGACGATGCGGATGAAGTGGCGGATGTGCCAACGGCACTCTTTCGCGGTCTGATGTTTGTTCCGCATCAGCAGCATCACGCGCTGCAGCTGGTCGTAGACCGCGCCGACCATCGGGTGTTCTACGAAGTATGCGCGTAGCCGCAGCTGCTGCTCGGGTTCGAGGTTCGTGGGCTTGTGACCCACGAGGCGAATCACGTGAAAGCGGTCGGCCACGATCATCGCGTTCGGGAAGTGCCGCTTCACGATCGCGCGATACGTCTCCGACAGGTCGATGCACACGACCCGGGTGTGCTCCTTGCCTGCAAGCTCGTCGAGAAACCGGTGCAACGCAGCCTCCGAGCGACCGAGCTGAACATCGAACACGCGGTGTGTTTCGAGGTTGGCGAACGTCGTCGCGTAGCCGTCCGTACTCGTGCGAGCTGTCTCGCACGCCTGACGAAACGGTTCTACAATCCAGCCGATGAGTGCATCTTACGAGCAGCTGCTCACGGCCTTGCGCGATCGAACCGCGTTGGTTCACCTCACCGTTCAGCCGCCGCGTGACGCGCCGGTGACGCACTACCTGGCGTTCTTGTTCGAGCGCCCCCAAGGGCAGGCCGTGAGCGTGCCGGTTACGCCCGAGCAGGCGCGCGAGCTGCTCGCCGCTGGGGCCGAGTGGAAGGGTCCGGCGCACATGCGCGACGTGCTCGACGAACCCTCGTGATCCGCATCGCGTAAGTCTACGCCTCCTGCCGGCAACCGCATCGCCCGCGGGGCGACGGGCTTCGCGACGTTCCAACACGCGAACCGGTGATCGAGCGCGGCGTTACAGCGTCAGCGCACCAGCGACTCGAGCGCGGAGGCATCGCGCCTCTCCATCGCGGACTCGACGTCCAACGCCAGCTGATCGCGCCCGACCGTCAATACGGCTTTCACGTCACCGCCGGCGCGATACACGACGTGCGCGTCACGCGCTGTGAGGCTATCCGCGGTAAGGCGTGCGTAGCCATGAGCACAGTGGCCATGCCGCCAACAACGACATAGTGAACAGCGCCATTCTCGAGCGCAGCCAAAATGCGTTCGAACACCGCTCGATAGTTCGGCCCTTCTCAAAAAAGGCGGGGGTCCCCGACCGACCACACGCGAAGCCGATGGATGGCGCTGGATTTGCTCGCCAGGACGAACATCGCGACGACGGCGAGCTGACGCATTCGCCGGATGCTAACTCACATCCGACGACGTACTCTAGTCGGTCATTTTCTCGAGCGCTGCCGTCAACTGGTTCGGCAGGATGCCAGCGCTGCCGAGGCAGTTGTAGATCTTCCTACCTGCTTCGTTGATTCGATTGACGTCGCCATCCGACGTTTTGTGGGTCTCGGCAAACTTCGCGACGTCGGCCAGGACCTTGTTTCCACACGCGGTGTCCTCGGGCTCGCACTCGCAGGCCCGGTCGGCGAGCTTTTCAAAGTCTTTCGTCGCGTCGTTGCAACCGACGAGGACCATAACGATGAATGGCAGAAAACGCATGGCCGCCATCATATCTACCGCTGAGGTACTTCGCGGTTAGCGATCCGGACGCATTGGGTGTCTTCAACGCGTCACGGCAAACAGCTCACGAATCGTCGTTAGCGGCTCGGTCGCCGGATCGGCGTCAGCGATGCCGAGCCGAAGCGTAATCGTGTCGCCGCCACCCACGGCCACCACAGTCCGAACAGCTGCGCAGCGATGAGCTCGTCACCTGCGAGCAGGCGCTGACCTGCTCGGAGTCCACCGGTCCGTCGGGCAATCGCTTGCATTTCCTGCGGCGCGTTGTCGAGCGACTTTGCGGTCCACCCACGCGGGAACGCATGCATCGCACTGGCGCGCGCCTTTGGTTCGAGGCCCCGACTGAACGACACCGCGAGCATGTGCAACCTGCCGTCCCAACTCCACGGTGGTGTGGGCCATGTGTCACGGAGTAGCGCGAGCTTCGCAAGAAGCGGTTGCCATCGTTCCCTTTCACCAGCCTACCCCTTCGCGACCGCGCGCTGTGCGAAGAGCTCACTCCAGTTACTTGAGACGACCGTCCAGCGCGACCGCGGAACACGCCAGCATCGAAGCCTCACGCAGGAGGCGCAGCACGGCCAGGCGGTCGTTGCACTCCGGCACGTGTTCGAGGATCACCTTCGCGAACTCCTTTGCGCCGACGTGAATGGCGTCGTAGGCGAGGAGTTTCTGTCGATGCAGCGTCTCGACGTCGCGCCGCCCCGATCCTTGCGCGACACTGTGATCGACGATCCCGCACGGCCGCCCTTCTTGAGCGTAGCGAACACCTTCTTGTTGAGCTTCGCGGTGTCCGCCTTCTGCCACACGAAGTCATGACAGTTGAGGACCGTGATCACCGCGTCGAGCTCCTTCGCGTCGAGCGGAAACGGATCGTCGGTCGGCCGCTCGACACCCACGACATTCTTCATCGCTACATTTGCTGCTCGTTCGCTCCACGGCTTGCGAGCGAACCGGTCGAGCACCTCCCTTTCGAGACGGGGCGCCATCTAAGAAGCAACTGCCCTGCTACATGCCGGCGCCGTCCGGTGGGATCTTGATCAATTGCCGGATCGAGCGTGGCGGCAGGGAGCTGTCGTAGGACTCATGATCGCGTGAGGCAATTCGAGGCGAGACAATTGTCGGGTCCCCTGTCCTGGTCTGGACCACTCGCTCCACGCGAGTCGTACCGTAGTAAAGCGTGACGACGTATTCGGCGGGTGTTGGGAGTTGGTCAGTGTTGAAGATGCCAGCGTCGTCCGTGATTGCGTGCGCACCGTTTCAATCGCTGGCGAGGTCAAGATTACCGCGACGTGTTCGATGGGTCTGCAGCTCTCGGCGTCCAGCACCACGCCCTGAATGACACCGGTGTTGGCTGATGTGGCCGACGGGACCTTCAGCGGCGGGACATTTGCTTTCGTCGTCGGCGTTGGCGATATACGCACCACTGACGTGCACCGATCAGCTGACGAGCGCCTCGAGTGCTCCGCGGGCGGCGTCGCGAACGCCCTTCCTGGGATCTCGCGAGGCAAGCCGACGGAGCTTCGCGATCGCTCGGCCGAGGCCGAACTCGCCGCAGGCCTGCGCCGCGTGCTGCCGAACGTACCACGCGCGATCCCCGAGCGCGGCGATCACTCGCGACCCGATCGATCGCTCACCGATCGATCGGAGCGCGTCGATGGCGTTCACGCGCACGCCTCCGCTCGGATCTTCGAGGAGCTGCGCGAGCGGCTTCGCGGCGGGTCGGTGGCGCATGCGGCCGAGCCCGCGGACCGCGTGGAGCCTCACTGTCATGCGTTCGTCGCCGAGCGCTTCGAGGAGGACCTTCGCCGCGCGCGGGTCCGCGATCGCGCCGAGGGCCTGCAGGCTCCACTTGCGGATGCGCGGCGCCCCGCGGTCGCGCGCGGCGGCGAGGAGCGCCGGCACAGCGGGCGCGCCCATCCGGACAAGCTTCGCGATCGCCGCCTCGGCCGCGCGGTCGCTCGAGGTGTCGAGCGCCGCGATCAGTTCCCTCGCGTTCAAGAGGTCAACGTACTCCGTTGCCCGCGAAACAGTCGGAACGCGCCGCGGGGATCGCGAGACCGAGATCGACACCCCAGCGGCATGGTGCATCCTATCGCGCCGATCCAAATCAGTGCGTTCTCCCGCTTCGTTGTGATGATTCGGACCCTGGATCACCGGTCACCGACACGGCCGCGCCCGTGCGCGTGTGCCGCCGGCTGTTAGCGCAGCGCTACGTCACGACCGTTTGTTCTTCACGACAGGCTCAACGGCCGGAGCCGGACCGCGCGCGAGCACGCCAATCACGAGCGCCACCGTGCTGGCCGCAAGCGCGAGCCACGCGCCAAGCCCGAAGACCAGCCACGCACTGACGCCTAGCACGAGTAGAAACGAGCCGTAGACCAGCGTGCCACCTGCGAGCGCGAGCTTCGCACCCTTCGCGTCACTGCCAGCGCTGATGATGCCGAGCAAACCGCCGATAGGTACGAGCCAGAGAATGTCGAACGTTAATCCGGCGCCGTGACTCTTGCGCAGCGTGTAGAACATCGAGAAGTCGGCCCACGGCGCGAAGAAACCAACGAGCACAGCGGCGCCACCGAGTGCACGTAGCATCGAACGGTCCTTCACACCGGCGAGCATCAACCCCGCACCACCGAGCATAAGCCACGTGTCGAGGCCGGAGTGAATGATCGAACGCGCGAGCCCGAACAGCACATAGCCGGCGATCGTGACACCCGCGAAGATCGCCGCGAGCCGCGTGTGCGGTGAGCGCATTGATGCTGCGAGCGTTAGTGCGAGCCCCGCGCTAGGCACGAGCAACAGCCAGCGATTGTCGATCGCGAGGCGATAGCCACGCACCGACATCAGTCCGCCGAAATCGATCCAGGTCAGCGCCATCGATCCGATGAGGACGACGCCCACGACCGAAAGCAGTCCATACGCCCAGCTCGGGAGGTTCTTCATGCCGTGTACCCTCTTGGTTAATGGACGATCAGCCCTCCGGCGACCGCACATACAAGAGCCTCCGGAGCAGCGCTTGTCGCAGCAAATCGTCAGGCAGGCCCATCCGCGTCGCGCGGGCCAATCCAGCCACCACGATCAAATCCTGGAACGCCGCTATAGCGTGCGCTGGAAGACCGCGACGGCGACGACGCCTAAGCGTCAGCGGAACAACGCTTCGACGCGGTCGATCGTCGGCTTGAGCTCGACATACGTGGCCTTCTGCAGCGGCGCTAAGACCTCGCGGATGAATGCACGCTTCTTATCGTTGAATGTCTTGCAACCGCACTTACCACACGCTTGCCGATCATACTTGGCCGCGAGCGGTTCCACCTTGGTCTGCACGCCACCGCGGAAGTACATGATGTCGTACTTGCCGCGACGGTTGTCAGGGTCGAGCTTTTCCATCACAGCCGTGTAGCAGCTGAGCACTTTTTCCCGCTCCTCGACGAACTTGTCGCGGCGCGAATCTCCGGGTTCGAGCGCGCGCAAGATGCGCGTGTCTTCGAGACGAAAGCCAGTGGCGTCGGGCTCAAGATCGGCCGGACCACCGACGACTCCTTCTTTGTCGGAGATCTCGAGTTGCTCGGGCGTGAGCGCGATCTTCGCCGAGCTCTTGAGTGGCGCCGTGGTGAGATCACCTTCGAAGTAGGTGGCAGCAACGCCATCGATCGTCGCGGTCAGTAGACCGCCGCCGCCGCTACCGATGACCAGCAATGGCTCGCCCTTCGAGATTGGACGCGGCAACCAGTGCTTCTCGCGATCTTGCTTGATGGTGATGAGCGGAAATACGAAATGCGTACGATCGGCGCTAGCGAACCGTTCCTTGACCGGTTGGTCCGAGATCCGGAGCCGCGAACTAACGAACGTCCGAGAGCTGCGCGTTCCTCGTCCGTAAGTGAGTCCGTCGACGGTTCATATCGCGCGATCACACAACAGCGCCGTCGAAAACTCGCTGCGAAAGCGGGAACACTGCGGCTCGTCGAATCGGACCGCAACAAGCGCCCACGATGGTCGCAGGTGACGCTTCCGATAGATGCGACATTGCGGTCGCGCGCCCCTCGG
>Ga0070698_100005540_pt1 | contig 13797 bp, 12 predicted proteins | sample KBSK1502metaG_FD_65477 | JGI IMG/M metagenome (GOLD analysis project Ga0070698, IMG submission 65477) | Corn, switchgrass and miscanthus rhizosphere microbial communities from Kellogg Biological Station, Michigan, USA - KBS K1-50-2 metaG | ecosystem: Host-associated > Plants > Roots >...
GAAGACCTTCGACCCGTCCGGGCTGACCGCGAGGGCGTTGGCGAAGTTGCCGGTGCTCCCGGCCGGGCCGGCGTAACGCGCGACCCAGATCCTGGCCCCGGTGGCGGCGTTGTAGGCCACGGTCGCGTAGTCGTCGGTGCCGGAGGCATCCTGGCTGTAGCCGGTGACGAAGACCTTCGACCCGTCCGGGCTGACCGCGAGCTCGTTCGCGAAGTTCTCCCCGGCCGGGCCGTTGTAGCTGGCTGCCCAGCGCCTGACGCCGCGGGCGGAATAGGCCACGGTGCCGTAGGCCTGGTGGCCGGAGGTGTCGCCGTTGAGGCCGGTGACGAACACTTCCGACCGGTGCGGGCTGGTCGCGATGGAGGTGGCCTGGCTTGCTCCGTTCGAGCCCTGGTAGAGGGCTACCCAGAGCCTGGTTCCCGCTGCCGTCGCGGTGCTCGCCGCGGGTGCGGCCCTGGTGGCCGTTAAGCCGGCGGCCGCCGCACGGGACGTGTTACGCCCTTGCGAGGCCCCGGCCGAGGCGGCCGCGACCGTGGCGGCGACGGCGGGCGAGAGCACGGCGATCGCCAGTGCGATGCGGGCAGCGGGGCGGTGCGTGACCTTCATGACATCCTGCCTCCTCGCCAGGCACCGTAACGGACGATTTCCGCTTTCATGCCCGCGCTGGGATAAACACCCATAGAGCAGACGCTCCTGGCCGCCGGGAGGTTGACCGCTGCGGCGGGCAGGTGACGCGGCTGCCCGACGATGTCGAAGGCCAGCCCGGCAGCTTTGTCCAGCCGCTTCAAGGTGACCCGCTTCGGGTAGGTGGCAGCAGGCGCGGGCGGTTCCGGCCGGTCAGCGGCGGCCGGTCACAGGCCGAGATCGTCGAGTTGCTTGTGCAGGTCGGCGCGTGGCCCGTCGGCGGCCGGCGCCGTCGCTGTACGGCCCGGCCCGGCGGGCGGCCGCGCAGCGGTCTTCGGCTGCCGCTCCCGCAGCACCCAGCCCGCCAGGACGCCACCGACGAGCCCGCCGATGTGCGCCTGCCAGCCGATGCCCGCGGCCGGCAGCAGCACCGAGAACTGGTACGCGAAGGAGAGCGCCATCACGGCGCCGATCAGCAGGTCGATCGCGTGCCGGTCGAAGATCCCGCGGACCATGATGTAGCCGAAGTAGCCGAACACGACGCCGCTGGCGCCCGCGCCGACCGAGCCGGAGCTCTCGGTCAGCCAGGCGCCCAGCCCGCTGGTCAGGATGACCAGCGCGGTGACCCCGAAGAACTTGGTCACCCCGCGGTAAGCCGCGAGGAAGCCGAAGACGAACAGGGGGCCCGAGTTGCCCTCGATGTGCGCCCAGCTGAAGTGCAGGAACGGCGCAGACAGGATGTCCGGCAGGCTGCCCGCGTCGCGCGGCCTGATGCCGTAGCTCAGGGTGAGCTGGTAGTGGTCGGCCCAGTTGGCGAGCTGGGCTAGCCAGATGACGGCGATGAACCCCACCATCACGAACAGCGCCTTCCTCGCCTCGGCGAGCACGGTGGCCGGATCGCCGGCGCTGACGTTCCAGGTCCCGCGGCGGGCGGGCTGCTGCGTGCTGGCCATGGTTGAAAACTAGCGCTACGGCCCGTGCCACCGGTACCCGCGTGCGGCTGCCGCCGGCGTGTCGCCACGCCGTCCGCGCGCGTAGTGGTGATCACAGCATGAGTGATCTAACGGCTGGTAATTGTTCCATTACGTATTGCCAAACTGTGATCCGCGCGGTGTCAATCGCGCCGCGCCGGCGCAGCTTTTTATGCGGAATCGCTTGGATCACCTCCCTCGGTTCTGGCAATGTGGTGCGCCAACGGCCGCCGGCCCGGAAGCATCCGGGTTCTGCCCCGCCAAATGAACCTGATGGCCTAGTCGCATTTAGGCCAGGCTGTCACGCGACTCGCTGCCCTGTACCGCAGCGGTCCGCGCGCTAAGCGTTCCGCTTGGCGTGCTTGACCGACGGAAGGACTGCATTGTCACGACACCGGAGGGTCGGCCCGGCCAGGACGCGCAAGCACCGGCGGACCGGCGTTTTCCTGCTCGTGATGGCTATGTTCGTGGCCGCAGTCGGCGGCGCGGGCGCCGCGGCCTACCTGGCCCGGGTGCGCGGTGGCGGTGCCGATCCCGCGGCGCTGGTGGTGGCGGGCATTCCTGGCACCAGGTCCATCGCCCTGCTTGAGCAGGACCGCCAGCACATGATCCTGATGGACGCCGCCACGAAGACGCTCAACCTGGTGGGCTCGCCCAGGCTGGCAACCAGGCCGTCGGCGGCCGCGACGCCGGGCCCGTCCGCTTCGTCGCCCGGTACGCCGGCGACGCTGCCGAGCGCGCCGCCACCGGACCCGGGAACAGCCCAGTCGGTCGCCTACAGCATGCTGTCTTCGTTCGGCTGGAACCCGAGCACCTACTTCTCCTGCCTGGACAACATCTGGAGCCGCGAGAGCGGCTGGCGCTACAACGCGGAGAACGCCAGCGGCGCGTACGGAATCCCGCAGGCCCTGCCTGGCTCGAAGATGTCCACCGCCGGGCCCGACTGGCAGACGAACGTGACCACCCAGATCAAGTGGGGCCTAGGGTACATCCAGGGCCGCTACGGCAATCCGTGCGGCGCATGGTCGTTCTGGGAAGCGCACGGCTGGTACTGACCAGCACCGTGATCCCGGCTGCTCGCGGTATGCAGGCGGTATGCGGGCGGCCGGGGGCTTCCGGCATGGGAACCCGGTCACCGGCGACTGCATTGCCATGCGCGGATGATTAAGAAGCTATAAACTCCGCCAACTTGATTTCGCCCGGCCTGGCCAGTAGCGATAACTCCCCGTGATAAGTCGGGTCGTCACTGTTACATTGCGGTGATCTGCACAAGGTGCGCGCTAAGACCGCCGGAAGCGAGCAAAGCCAGATGCGCAAGGCTGTCCACGCCAAAAGTTTCCCAACCGGGACAGTCGGGCTGTGATTTACCTCATACGGGAATAAGGGCGATTGCGGGTACGAACGGGTCATCTGTTCGGCAGTGTGGGTCCCTGACAGCACCCCGCGTGCGTGATGGTTACTTATTCGTAACCTGGCGCCCTGCCCCGCGTCACGTCCGCGCGCCGTGGTCAGCCTGCGGTCCCGCGGGCTGCCACGTCCGGGTGGAAACGAGCGTGCCCCCCGGCACGCCCGACAAAGGGCTCATCTTGTCCCGTATTCCCTCAAAGCACGGGAAACCCTCACGACTCACGATTGCAGTAGCAGGATCGACCGTCGCGGTGGCGGCGGTCACCTCGGCCACGGTGGCCAGTTGGCCAGTCGGCGCGGCGGCACGGCAGTCGGCCGCCGCGCAACAGAACTCGAGACTGCAGCACACTGGCGGGCCCGCCGCCGCCCCGGCCGCTGAGCCGGGCCTCGCCGTGGCGGCCGCGGACACCGCGGCAGGTGCAGGCTCGCACCATCGCACCCAGGCGACGAGGGCTCATGTCATCGGCTACGGGCATATGGGCGGCCGGCTGCTGATCTTCATGCCCGAATTCATGGCGCATCAGGCGCGGCATCGTGCGCTGGAAGCCCGGCGCGCCGCTGCGGCCCGGCGGGCGCGAATATTGGCCGCGCGGCGCAGGGCGGCCGCTCGCGCAGCCGCGCAGCAAGCTGCCGAGGCGGCGAGGCGCGTGGCACACCGGAGGGCGGTGCAGGCGACGGCGGCGCCGGCCCAGCCTTCGGGATCACCGCAGCAGATCGCGATGACGATGCTCGGCTCCTACGGCTGGCCAGCAAGCGAGTTCAGCTGCCTGAACGCCCTGTGGAGCAGGGAAAGCGGGTGGAATCCCACTGCCGCGAACGCCAGCGGCGCCTACGGCATCCCGCAGGCGCTGCCCGGTTCGAAGATGGCCAGCGCCGGGGCCGACTGGCAGACGAACCCCGCCACGCAGATCCGCTGGGGGCTCGGCTACATCAGGGGCCTCTACGGCTCGCCCTGCGGAGCGTGGTCGCACTCACAGGCCACCGGCTGGTACTAGCGAGAGGCGGGAGAACCATGTTGGTCACGTTCAAACGCACGCTCGCGGTCCCGGTGGTGGCTACCGCCGTGATCTTGCCGGCGCTGTCCGTTAACGCGGTGAGCGCCCAGGCGGCGACTATCCGTGGTGCGGCAACCGTCAGCCAGGCGGCCGTGGCCACCCGCAGCGCGGCGGCCACCCGCGATGTGGCGGCCACCCGCGATGTGGCGGCCACCCGCGATGTGGCGGCCACCCGTCGTCATCGCCACTCCCGCCGGATGCGGGCCTACATCTGGGCCGCACACCAGCACGGCAAGCCCTATTGCTGGGGCGGAACGGGCGGCTGCTTCGATTGCTCCGGCCTCGTCATGGCCGCCTACCGGCACGTAGACCTGCACTTTGGCCGGGACACGGCCCAGATGCTGGCCTCGAGTCGGCTGGTCCGGGTGAGCCACCGGCGGGCCAGGAAGGGCGACCTCGCGTTCTACGGATCGGGTCATGTGGAGCTGGTCGCCGGACGCAGGTACACGCTCGGTGCGCTGCATGCTGGCACCCGGGTCGGCTGGCACCGGGCAAGCCGGTGGTGGCACCCGACGATGTATTTCCGGGTCAGGCACGCCGGCTAGCCGGCGAAACGCTGGCCCTCCCCGGTGTCCCCGGGGAGGGCCAGCCGCATTTTCCGTGACTTCGCCGGCTTCGGGCCACCCCGACGTGCACCGCGCCGCTACTAACCAGGTGTGCTCATCTACGTACCCGGGCGAGCAGTCTGGCAGTGAGCGCTATCGGCCCGGGTCGCCCTGTCGCCCGGGCGGCGGGTCATGGCGAGCACGTCAAGAGCCGCGTCGAGCTGAGCCTCGGTGAGATCGCCACGGGCCACGTGGCCGCGGTCGAGCACAGCCTGCCTGATGGTCTTGCCTTCCGCCAGCGCCTCGTGCGCGACCGCCGCGGCAGCCTCGTAACCGATGAACGGGTTGAGCGCGGTGACGATGGCCGGCGACGACTCGGCCAGCCGCCGCAGCCGGGCCGGGTCCGCCGATATCCCGGCCACGCAGCGGGCCGCGAGCAGGCTTGCGGCTGCCGACAGCAGGCTGATCGAGCCGAGCAGGTTACGCGCGATCACCGGCATCATGACGTTCAGCTCGAAGTTCCCCGCCGATCCGCCGAACGCTACCGCCGCGTCGTTGCCGATCACCTGGGCGCAGACCTGGCAGACCGCCTCGCAGATCACCGGGTTGACCTTGCCCGGCATGATCGACGACCCGGGCTGCAGGTCCGGGATCCTGATCTCGGCCAGCCCGGTCTGCGGGCCCGAGCCCATCAGCCGCAGGTCGTTGCAGATCTTCAGCAGCGAGACCGCGATCGTGCGCAGCACCCCGCTCGCCGCTACCAGCCCGTCCCGTCCGCCGGCCGCCTCGAAGTGATCTGCCGCCTCGGTCAGCGGCAGGTCAAGGTCGCGGGCCAGCCGGGCGATCACGGCGGGCGCGAATCCGGCCGGCGCATTCAGCCCGGTGCCGACGGCCGTCCCGCCGAGCGGCAGCGCGCCAACATCGGGCAGCACTGCCTGCACCCGCCGGATGCCGTTCCGCACGGCGGCCGCGTAGCCGCCGAACTCCTGGCCGAGGGTGACCGGGGTGGCGTCCATCAGGTGCGTCCGGCCGCTCTTCACGAATCCGGCGAACTCAGCGGCCTTCGCCTCCAGCGTCCCGGCCAGCTCGCCGAGCGCCGCCGTCAGCCGCCGGGCCAGCAGCCAGCACGCCGCTATGTGAATAGCGGAGGGGAACACGTCATTGGACGACTGGGATGCGTTGACATGATCGTTCGGGTGGACGGGGCGGCCAGCCAGCCGGGTGGCCAGCTCGGCGATCACCTCGTTGGCATTCATGTTGCTTGAGGTGCCCGATCCGGTCTGGAACACGTCAAGCGGGAACTGGTCCAGGTGACGGCCGTGGGCGATCTCGGCGGCGGCATCGTGAATCGCGTCCGCCATGTCCGCGTCGAGGACGCCAAGCTCGCCGTTGACCCTGGCCGCCGCGCCCTTGACCGACGCAAGCGCGATGATCAGGTCCCGGTGCAGCCGTTCGCCGGAGACCGGGAAGTTCTCCACCGCGCGCTGGGTCTGGGCGCCCCAAAGCGCGTCGGCTGGCACCCGGACTTCGCCCATCGAGTCGTGCTCGATGCGGTACCCGGAACCCGGCACTGGCCCCGCCTCCTAGCCTGGCGCTGAGCCGATCGTCAGCAGCGGCATGGCCGGCCCGGTGACGTCGGCGAAGAAGTCGACGGTGCCCATCGTAGATCGCGCAGCCGGCCGCCAGGACCTGGCACCGGTAGTCAGAACTGGGCTTTAACGGGATCCCGCCAGGCAACTGCCGCAGGCTTGCGGATTGCCCGCCGGGAGCAGGACCAGCGCACGATTTCCGTGCCCGGGCGAGGCCGGCCCGGCAGCCCCGCGGCGGCCGGCCGCTGGGGCACAATGCCGGGCATGACGGCAAATCTGAGCTGGTCGGAATTCGGGCGGCAGCGGCCCGACCTTGCCGAGGCCGGCCGTGCCCTGTTCTACCAGGTCGGCGTGGGGCTCGCGTTCCTGTCCACGGTGCGGGCGGACGGCGGCCCGCGGCTGCACCCGATGTGCCCGCTGATCGTCGGCGGCGCGCTTGTTCCGCACATCATCCCATCGGCCAAGCGTGACGACCTGCACCGGGACGGCCGGTACGCGATGCACTCGTTCCCGTGTGATGACAATGAGGACGCGTTCTACATCACCGGCCGCGCTGCCCTGGTCGGCGACGCATCGCTGGCCCGGGCGGCAGCTGCGCAGTTCCTTGCTGAGCGCGACATGCCCGCCGAGCCATCGGGCTTCGGTGACGGGGAGTTCTTCGAGTTCCGGCTCAGCCGGTGCCTGCTGACCAGGACGGACGGCCACGGCGACTGGAATCCCCGGCACACCACCTGGTCCGCCGCTGCCGGGCCGGGGAATGGCGACGGCCACCCTGGGTAGATGCCCTGCATCCAGGCGCGGCGCCGCGAGCCCGTGCCGGGCGAGGCGAGGATGTGGCGAACATGAGCATCTCAGCAGCAGGTAGTGCCGTTGACGTGACCGAGGCGGCCCGCCAGCTTGAGCAGGCCACGCACGACGCGAGGGTCGCATACGACTGCATCGAGCTCGGCGAGCTCGACCGGGCGCATACGCACGCGATCACCGCACGAGCGGCGGTCGACGCCGCGGAGACCGTCCTGCGGGCGGCCCTCGCCAGCGGCGCCAGCGTCACCGCCGAGCTGTAACCGCTGCCGCCCGCCCCGCGTGGCCGCCCGCCCGCCGCGCGTGGCGTGGCGGCCTGCTCGGTCGGCCGGGGCAGGGCAGGTTAATGTGTGCGTCACACACATGTTGGGTCCTGGCCGGTCTCATCCGCGGGCCGGGCGCCACTCGCTGGATCTGCCGCCTGTGCGACACCGGCACCTGCCGCGGGGCCGACGGCGGCTGCCCGGTGGGCAACGCCGCCCGCGAGCGCTACCTGCTCTGACCTGGCGCCAGCCGATCGCTGCCCGCCCGGGCCCGCCACGGGCGTCGGCCCGGAGCCGCCCCGCTCCGGCCCGCCGCCCGCCCGGTTTCCTCGCCCTCATGATCACGGGATTACTCGGTCAGCACGACTTAGAAACCCACCGGATCATGAGCCCCAGGCGCGATTGCCGCCGGGCGGCCAGCCGGTCGCACGGGCCCAGAGGCTGCCTCCTGGACCTGATGCCGTGCTATCCGCCAGACGTGGACGGGGCGCTAGACGCCCCCACGACGATTCAGGCCGTGCCCGGCCGGCGTCACGCCAGCAGGGCGCGGAGGGCGTCTTTGAACCGCTCCGCGCCGGCCTCGCCAAGCGGCGCGAGGAACCGGCGCTCCGCGTCGTCGGCAGCCCGGGTGGCGCCGGCCAGGGTCTCGCCGCCCGCAGCGGTCAGCTGCACGATGTTCTTGCGCCGGTCGTCGGGCAGCGGGCGGCGCTGCACAAGGCTTTTGCGCTCAAGCCCGTCAATCAGCGCGACCATCGTGGTCCGGTCGATTCCGAGACGGCGCGCGACTTCCTGCTGAGACAGCATCTGCTGGCCGCCCAGGGAGGCGAGTACCGCGAGTTCCCGCCCGTCGATCCCGTACGGTGCCAGCGCGGCACCGGCTAGTCCGGCGAAGCTCAGCTGCGCGTGCTTGAGCAGGAAGCCGAGCCGCGCGGGGACGAGCGCGCCCGGCTGCTGTCCCTGCCCTCCGCCGTCCGCTGCCTCCGTTGACACGCAGTGATCCTATCGCTAGTCTGATCGTCAGTTTTACTGATGATCAGTTATGCTGACATTCAGTAGGACACGGGCGACCGGCAGGCGCCCCCATTCTCTCCGGGAGGGACGATGCCCAGGCAGGGGCTGACGTTCGGCGTAAAGGCATCCCAGCAGCGCTCGACGATAGACAACCTCCGGCAGATCTGGCAGATCGCCGATGAGGGAGGATTCGACAGCTGCTGGCTGTTCGATCATTTCGCTCCGATGGGCGCCAGCCGGACCGGTGACATCTTCGAGGCGTGGACGCTGTTGGCCGCGATGGCGCAGGCGACCCAGCACGTGCGCATCGGCACTCTGGTGACCGGCAACATCTACCGACACCCTGGCATCCTGGCCAAGATGGCGGTTACCGTCGATCATCTCAGCGCCGGCCGGCTGATCATGGGGATCGGCGCGGGCGGGGACGACTATGCGGACACGATGCTTGGCCTGCCGGCCTATCCGGCGCGGGAGCGGATCGAGCGGCTGGATGAGGCATGCCAGATCCTCAAGCTGCTGTGGGCCGAGGAAACCGTTACCTTCACCGGGCGGCACTACCACCTGGAGCAGGCACACTCCGACCCGAAGCCGGTGCAACGCCCGCGCCCGCCGATCTGGATCGGCAGCAGTGGCGAGCGGTACGGTCTGCGCGCCGTCGCGGAGCACGCGGATGTCTGGATGAACGCCAGCATGCGTCCAGAGGATCTGGGTGAGCTGACGAGACTCTCCCAGGTACTCGACCGGCACTGCGAGAGCATCGGCCGGGATCCTGCCACCATCCGCCGCGCTGTCCAGTTCCCGCTGCCAGCCGGCCCGGACGAGATGATGCGGGCGGCCGAGCGCTACGTCCGGGCAGGGTTCGATGACATTCTCTTCATGCCATTCCAGGGCGGGCTGCCCAGGCTCGAAGCGGCCGCGGCGCTCCTGCCCAAGCTGCGCACGCTCGGCTGAGCATGACGGCCCGTATCCTGCCTGCTATTCCTGCGCGGCAAGCCGGCCGACATCCGGGCCGAGTGCCGTGTGCACATGACGGTCGACCAGCGGCGGCACGCCGATCTCGTCGTTGAGGTCCACGTGCCCAGCAGATCATGAGCTTCCGTCCGCGGTGTACCTTGCGATCATGCAGGACGATCCGGCGGCGCGGGCCGCGGAGCTGGCCGGAGCCTGGCTTGGCTCGCTGCGCGAGCGGCCGGTAGGCATCCCGGTCGGGCCTGCCGAGCTGCGTGCCAGGCTCGGCGGGCCGCTGGGCGAAGCAGGCCAGGAACCGGTCAGCCTGATCAACGAGCTCGCTGCCGCGCTGGAGCCTGGCCTGGTGGCGACCGCCGGGCCGCGTTACTTCGGCTTCGTTACCGGGGGCAGCCTGCCGGCCGCGCTGGCCGCCGACTGGCTCGTGTCGGCCTTCGACCAGAACGCCGCGATGTACGTCATGTCGCCCGCTGCCGCGGTCGTCGAGGAGATCACGGCCGCCTGGCTGCTCGACCTGCTCGGCCTGCCACCGCAGGCCGCGGTGGGATTCGTGACCGGCGCCCAGATGGCCAACTTCTCCTGTCTCGCCGCCGCCAGGAACGCGCTGCTGGCAGAGTTGCTGAACGACGTGGTGCTGAATCAGGTGCTGTTCCGGGTGCCCGGCGCCAAGACGGCAGCGGTGATCGAGCGGGTTCAGCGCGACGGCACCTGCTGGCTGGGCGGCACCAGCTGGGGTGGCGAGCCGGCCATCCGCTTCTCGGTCTCGAACTGGTCGACAACAGAAGACGACATCCACCAGTCAGTCGCGGCTATCCGGGCCGCGATCAACGCGGCCAGAACCAGCTGAGCCGCGCGGGCCGACCACCGGCCCAGGTCCTGGTGAACCAGCTCAGGTCCTGATGAACCAGCGCAGATCCGCGTGAAGTAGTTGAAGCAATCATCGGCGGCGTCCTGGCCCGCGAATGCCTCGGCGCCGCCCGGAACTGGCCGGAGACTCGCCGCAACGCGCCCGCCTCGTCGTCGCCTCCGGGCTCGGCGCCGTCCGACTGGCGTCATATAGGTCGGCTGCGCACTCCCGGCCTGGGGTATCTACGCAGGTCATGTGTCAGGCGTGGCGCGGCTCCCGGCAGCAGGCACGGCCGGCCTGCTAGCTTGGCCCGCGCGTCCGGCGCCGTTCCCCCGGCTGGGCCTTAACCGGCGGGCCGTGCCAGTTCCGCTGGCGGCGGCGCCCGGCCCGCCGCGAGGATGCACCGCGGGCCGCGGGGCCGCTGCTGCGCTGGTGCCCGCTGCGCTGGTGCCCGCTGCGCTGGTGCCCGCTGCGCTCGCGCCCACGGCATGCTCATCGTGGACATACCGGCCGCCGCGTAGCGATGACGTGGCCGCGGCGATGACGAGTACCGCGATGGCCATGCCGAACACGATCACCAGCCCGTGATGGAACGGCCCGGAGATCAGCTGCGGGAAGAAGTGCTTGCCGGTGAGCCGGGCGGCGCTGGCCGCAGGAAGGTGCGCGAGTACTCCGGTCGGGGCCAGCAGCTGACGGACCGGGTTGATGCCGAGGAACGCGGCGAACAAGCTGCCCACTGGCGGCAGGCTGGCGATCTGGTGCGCCGTGCCCGACGGCACGCCCTGGGCGATGAGCCCTCGGCTGAGCGTCGACGGCAGCGCACTTGCCAGACCGGCGATCATGAGTGAGAAGAAGACGCCGATTGACAGCACGAAGCCAGAGTTCTGGAACGTGGCCAGCATCCCGGATGCGGCGCCGCGCTGCCTGGCCGGGACGCTGTTCATGATCGCGGCCGCGTTCGGCGCGGAGAACAGGCCCATCCCGGCGCCTGCTACGAAGATCAGGACCGCGAACGCCGCGTACCGGAAGTCGGTCGGCAGCACCAGCAGGCCGCCGAAGGCGGCGGCCGACACCAGCAGCCCGCCGGAGGCGAACGCGCGCGCGCCGTGCTTGTCGGACAGCCAGCCGGAGACCGGCCCGGAGACGACGAAGCCGCAGGTGAGCGGCAGCAGGTAAATGCCGGACCAGAGCGGGGTGTCCTTGAAGGCGTAGTTATGCAGCGGCAGCCAGATGCCCTGCAGCCAGATGATCAGCATGAACTGCAGGCCGCCGCGCGCGATCGAGGCAAGCAGTGTCGCGGCGTTCCCGGCCGCGAAGGCCCGGATCCGGAGCAGCTTCAGGTCGAACATCGGCGCCTCGACCCGCTGCTCGACCAGGCAGAACGCGGTCAGCAGCACGACGCCGCCGATCATGCCGGTCAGCACGACCGGGCTGGTCCAGCCCATCGAATGACCGCCGTAGGGCTGGATGCCGTAGGTGATTCCGGTCAGCAGGGAGATCAGGCCGACCGCGAAGGTGATGTTGCCCAGCCAGTCGATCCTTGCTCGCGTACGTAGGCCGGTCTCCCGCAGGCTCAGGATGGACCAGATCGTCCCGCCGATGCCGATCGGCACCGACACGATGAACACAAGCCGCCAGTCGACGGCAGCGAGCACGCCGCCGAGTATCAGGCCGAGGAACGAGCCGGAGATGCCAGCGACCTGGTTGATCCCCATGGCCGTGCCACGCTGGTGAGACGGGAACGCGTCGGTCAGGATCGCCGGCGAGTTGGCCATCAGCATGGCGCCGCCGGTTGCCTGCAGGACCCGCCAGCCGATCAGCCAGAGCGCCCCGGCTGGCCCGGTGAAGGGGTCGAACGGCAGCGCAAGCGCGCCGAGACCGAAGATCGCGAAGCCCATGTTGTACATCCGGACCCGGCCGTAGATGTCGCCGAGCCGCCCGAGCGTGACGACGAGCACCGCCGAGACCACCAGGTACCCCATCAGCATCCAGAGCAGGTAGCTCACGTTGCCCGGCTGGAGCGGATCCAGGTGGATTCCCCGGAAGATGGCGGGCAGTGAGATGATCACGATGGAACCGTTGACGGTGGCCGCCAGCATGCCGAGCGTCGTGTTCGACAGCGCCACCCACTTGTAATGGGTGCCGCGGAACCCGGCTGCCGTCGCGGCTGCCCCCGCGCTGCCGTCCATGGGCTCGTCCACGATGTGATCTCCCTGCACCCCGGCTCGATACTTGCTTTCCCCAAACTAACAGACCTGGCTTCGGGTCAGGAAGTGCCGCGGGCCCTGCTCGGCCGCTGTATCCCGCCCCTCAGGGTGTCCCGGCCGGGCGGGATACAGCGGCGGGGGTCTGCACAAGGCGAAATACGCGATAAAGTCACGCCATGCTGAATAGCCGCGCCCTGCTGATCCGGCTGCGAAGCATGGTCAATAGCACGGTCAGGAGGAGGCTGCGTGGCGTAGATGTTTCCAGCTTCCAGGGAAGGCCTGCACAATGGCGGTCCGAGGCAGGACGCTTCGCCTGGGCGGCCGTGAAGATCACCGAACTGGAGCCAAACGGCACCCGGTACGTGAACCCGGACGCCGCAGCCGACTGGGCTTTCCTGCACCGGCATCAGAAGGTCCGGGTTGCCTATCTGTTCGGGCACCCATCGGTCAGTTCCACCGAAACGGTGTCGTTCTTCCTGCATGAGATCCGCAAGCTCGGCCTGCATGACGGCGACGGCATTGCCCTGGACATCGAGGTCACCGACGGCCGTAGCCCTTCGGAGGTCGATGCCTGGTGCGCCAGGGTGACATCCGAGCTTCGGCACAAGACCATGCGGCACCCGGTCGTCTACACGTTCCTGTCCTTCGCCAGGGCGGGAAACTGCAACCGGCTCGGCCATCTGCCGCTGTGGATCGCCGATCCCTCGTCCAGGGCCGGCCATCCGCGGGTACCGCATCCATGGACGACCTGGACCATGCATCAGTACAACATCACCGGGTCAATCGATCGCGATCTGGCAAAATTTACCAGCCGAGCCGCAATGGCCGCGGCGCTCGGGAAAGAGAAGGTGCCGCACTTGAAGAACCTGGGCGGGTCGAATACCTCCGCGCTAGCCTCCGTCCGCTGGGACAACGGCGACACCGTCGTCGCCGGGATCGGCCAGGACGGGTTCATCCGGGCCATCCGCTGGGCAAACGGCAACTGGGGCTCGTGGCATGACATCACCACGCAGAAGGCGCTGCATCCGCCGGCGATGATCGCCTGGGGCAGGGGGCACGGCCACCTGTACTTCACGAATGAAGCCGGCGAGGTCATCGAGATAGGCACCGGCGACTACGGTAAGACCTGGACCGGCTGACCCTGCAGTCCCGGGCCGCGCGAGCAGCGGCCCGGGAGGGCCGTCCGGTATCTTCGGCATGTGGCATCCCGTCTGCCGCCGCGTGACCTGCGGGCCTCCGACACTGACCGGGAGCGCGTGGTCACCGTGCTCACCGAGGCTGCGGCTGACGGTCGGCTGACCCTCGGAGAACACGCAGAACGGGCCGAGCGTGCTTACTCTGCTCGCACGCTGGGTGAACTCGCCGTGCTGACGGCCGACCTGGCAGCGCCCTCCGCCCAGCCGATCCGGCTCGATGGCCGGCGGCCGGTAGCGGGGATATTCGCCAGGGAGCGCCGCGCGGGGCGGTGGGTCGTGCCCGACAACCTCGTGGTGACTGCGATCTTCGGCGAG
>Ga0070698_100005542_pt1 | contig 13795 bp, 8 predicted proteins | sample KBSK1502metaG_FD_65477 | JGI IMG/M metagenome (GOLD analysis project Ga0070698, IMG submission 65477) | Corn, switchgrass and miscanthus rhizosphere microbial communities from Kellogg Biological Station, Michigan, USA - KBS K1-50-2 metaG | ecosystem: Host-associated > Plants > Roots >...
AACATCAGCGGATGCTGTTGAAGATCCAAAACAAAAATCAATATTGTTAAAGGCGAATGCAGCATTGGTGGATGTGCAGGCAGATATGAGAAATATCTGCTTCAATATTATGCCTAAAAGCCTGGAAGTTTTCGGATTGATAAAGGCTGTTGAAGAGTTATGTTCCAAAGATCAATTGTTGAATTACTTGAAGATTTCCATTAAAGAATCAAATGATTTTCCCAGGTTGCCGTTACAGCAGGAGTTTGCACTTTTCAGGATCATACAGGAGTTTATCAGCAATGCATTAAAACATAGCAGGGCCGATTCTTTATGGATTGAATTCAGCTGCAAAAAGAAACTTGTGTTGATAAGCCTTGTTGATAATGGTATAGGATTCGATCTTGCAAAAATTCGCAACCAGGGAATGGGACTTAATAATGTAAGATCAAGGATCAAACCTTATAATGGAGAAGTAGATATTATCAGCCGACCCGGAAAAGGCACGCGGTATGAAATTTCGATCCCAATAGAAAAAAAACAATGAAAAAATGGAAGAAATTCCTGTTAAAATAATCAGCTTATTAATTGTTGACGATCATCAAATGGTACGTGATGGGATAAGAGTCATGCTTGAATCAAAGGAAAATTTTCTCCGGTTTGAAATTGATGAGGCGGAAAACGGTGAGATCGCCATCATGAAAATACTGAAAAAAGACTTTGACATTGTTTTAATCGATTACCAGTTACCCGGCATGTCGGGAACGGAAACGCTGCAAAAAATACGCCTGTACAAAAAAGACATGAAGGTGTTAGCACTCTCGAACTATGATGAATTCTCCTACATAAAGAGTATGCTAAACGAAGGCGTAAACGGTTATATCCTGAAGAATATCGAACCTTCGCAGCTGATCCAGGCTATTCAATCAGTGCTGGCAGGCATTCCTTACTATTCGAATGAAGTTGCGATCAAACTGATTGATTCCGCTAAAAATTCTGATAAAACTATACTTCTGGAAAAAAGCGGGTTGACCAAAAGAGAACTCGAAATTTTAAAAATGATCGCTCTTGAAATGACCAATGATAAAATAGCGAAGTCATTATTCATAAGCAAGAGGACAGTCGATACACATCGTCAAAATCTTTTGAATAAACTCAATGTAAAAAATACAGCAGGTCTCATAAAAGCCGCCTATGAATTCAACCTGCTATAACTTCACAGCAACTAATTTAGTTACCTGTTTTAGTAAAAAGATAACTCCTGAAAAAATTATTCCGCAAGTAATTCGTGTGCTTTATCTTTTATCACATCTTTGATTTTTCCCCTGAATAGAGTTAATGCAAGTGGAAGTTTGCCATGTATTTCAACAATTCCCGGATGCAAATTTACCGTGCCTGAGAGGTTAAATCCCTGGAACGTAAAACTGAACTTACTGCTCCTTAAATGCCATTCTTCTTCTATGTGAGTTATTTTGTTCTCATTATCAAGTTTTATTTTGGTAATAAGATTTTTGATACGGGACATTGCTTCGTGTTCGGTAAGCTTATGATGAATAGTGACCTGGATCGCTGGCATTACTATTTTCTTTTTTGAATTTTACAAATATAGGAACGAAGAAGGGGAACCGGGTGAACAACAAGCAGATATTTGTAGCTGATATATTATCTTCGAAAATATTTATGAAAGATAAAAAACCAATATTTGAAAAAATAGCGTCAATGCTTCGTGAATCCAACTTTACTATTGTTGATAAAGATGATGCCCGTCCCTGGGGCGGGTTCTATGTTATTGATGAAGCACAGGCTGCCCGGTTTGTGCAGCATTATTTTGCTGAAGAAAATTTGAATGAATTAAAGATCACCAACAAACTCAGCCCGAAAATTTTAATTGTAGCTCCGCATCATCGCTTAAGCTGGCAATATCATCATCGCCGTGCAGAAATATGGAAATGCATTGGCGGAACTGTTGCAGTAATGACAAGTAATACTGATGAAGAAAATATTAGGCATGAATTAAAAATTGGTGATATTATAAAACTCAAACAAGGCGAACGCCATCGTTTGATCGGTCTTGATAATTGGGGGATCGTTGCCGAGATCTGGCAACATACTGATGAATCAAACCCAAGTGATGAAGATGATATTGTACGGCTGCAGGATGATTATAGCAGGAAGTGAAATCCCTTATAACTGTTTCCTTTTTTGTTGCTTTAAGTTACCTAATAATGACTACAGAAATGGAAATTGAAAATGATATAATTAATTTTGAAGAAATTTCTTTAGGTAGGCGACTCGCAAAGTCATTAAAAAGCGATATATTTTTTTTATTGCTAATCTTTCTTATCGCAAATGCATTTCTATCTTTTGAACAGGCATTATTTTACTTTGGAATTATTATTTCACTTTACATAATAGAGGTTTCTTTATGGTCAAGATATTATTTAATAAGAATTCATTTTGCAAAAGACAGAGTTTATATAAAATATAGATATTTTAATAGATTACATGAAATAAATGTTAACTATGAAGATCTTACTATTGATAAAGAAAGAGTTTGGTATAAAAGAATTGCGCAATACTATCTTAATTTTAAATTGAATGGAAAATCAATTATAAGGCAACATGTTTTCGGAAAAATAAATTCTGATTTTATGGATCAGTTGGTTAATAAATATCTTGCTTTGCGAAGCGAAAGAAGGTGATGGTAATAATAGTATTGATTATTTTTTTTGCTTGTTAAAGATAGAATGACAAAGTCAGACATGGGATACGATGAAATTCAGCACAATTCTTTATAATCTGCTATCTTTAGCAGAATCTATTTTTCATCATTTCAACTCTTGCTGTCATGAGAAAAACCTTTTTCTTTCTTTGTGCACTCTTTATAGCGATATCAATTTCAGCACAGTTAAAAGTTCAAAACCTGCTAACAGAAAATCAAACCAATCCAATTGGTCTTGATGCGCAACAACCACGTTTTAGCTGGCAATTGGTAAGCGATCAGAGAAATGTTTCCCAAACTGCTTATGAAATAATAGTAAGAGCTGCAAAAGGAACAGCGTGGAAAAGCGGAAAGGTTATGTCTGATCAATCCGTGCATGTGGCTTATGCTGGTATAGCTTTACAATCAGGAAAAAAATATACATGGGAGATACGAGTTTGGGATAATAATGGTAAGCCATCCGCATGGAGTGAACCGGCGTTTTTTCAAACTGCATTCTTAAGCCCATCTGATTGGAAAGCAAAATGGGTCGAAGCCGGCTTCGCAGAAGATTCTATTAACAGACCTGCTCAATATTTCAGAAAACAATTTTCAGCAACTAAAAAAATTGCATCAGCCACTGCATATATAACCGCTCATGGCATGTATGAAGCACAGATAAATGGAAAAAGAGTTGGTGATGCTTATCTGGCTCCCGGCTGGACGAGCTATAAAAAAAGATTACAATACCAGGTGTATGATGTAACTGATATGCTCACCAGTGGAAGCAATGCGATTGGCGTTGTCACCGGCAATGGATGGTACAGGGGTTTTATTGCATGGTCAGGTAATAAAGATAGCTATGGTAAGAAGACAGGTCTTTTGTTTCAACTTGATATTATATATTCGGATGGCACGACTGCTACTATTGTTTCTGATGAATCATGGAAATCCTCAACAGGTTCGATCCGCTATTCAGAAATTTATCACGGCGAAACGATCGATGCAAGAGAAGAAAAAACAGGATGGTCAACTACGGGTTATAATGATGCTGCATGGTCAGGGGTAAATGTTGCAAATTATTCCAATGATATTTTACTGGCGACTTATAATGAACCGGTAAAAAAACATGAAACGTTCAAGCCTGTAAAAATTTTTACAACTCCAAAAGGAGAGAAGGTAATTGATTTTGGACAAAACCTTGTTGGCTGGGTTATAGTAAAAGCAAAAGGGAATGCCGGGGATAAGATCACTATTCGTCATGCAGAAGTACTGGATAAGCAGGGGAATTTTTATATTGAGAATCTTCGTGCAGCTAAGACAACAGCCACTTATTTTTTATCAGGTAAAGCAGAGGAAACATTTGAACCTCATTTTACTTTTTATGGATTTCGGTATATAAAGATTGAAGGTGTTGATGATATAAAGCCTGAAAATTTTACAGCAGTTGCTTTGTATTCAGATATGAAACCGACCGGCACATTTACTTCATCAAATCCTTTGATCAATCAGCTACAGCATAATATTCAATGGGGACAAAGAGGAAATTTTTTGGATGTGCCAACGGATTGTCCGCAAAGAGATGAACGTCTTGGATGGACAGGTGATGCGCAGGCATTTTCAAGAACAGCTTCATTCAATTTTGGCGTCAATAATTTTTTTGCAAAATGGTTGCGTGATGTTGAAGCAGATCAGCAACCAAGTGGCAGTGTTCCATTTGTAATTCCAAATGTACTCGGCCCCGGCGCTGGAGCCGCAACTGGTTGGGCCGACGTTGCTACCATCATTCCATGGAATATGTACCTGGCTTATGGAGATAAAAAAATATTGGAGAACCAATACAACAGTATGGCATTATGGGTTGGCTATATGGAAAAAGCAAGTACAAATTATTTATGGAACACTGGTTTTCATTTTGGCGATTGGTTATTCTATCGGCCATTTGATGATAACGATGGAAGATCGGCTGTAACGGATAAATACATGATAGCACAATGTTTTTTTGCAAACTCTGTGCAGATAATGATCAACAGCGCAAAAGTGCTGGGTAAAAACGAGGATGCAGATAAATACACTGCGCTGCTGAAAAATATTAAAGATGCATTTGTAAAAGAATATGTAACACCCAACGGAAGATTAGTATCAGGAACACAAACGGCTTATGTTCTTGCTTTGAATTTTGATATGCTTCCTGAAAATTTGAGAGAACAAACAGTAAATAAGTTAGTGGATAATATAAAAAGTTATGGCAACCATCTTACCACCGGTTTTTTAGGTACGCCATATTTGTGTCATGTATTAAATCGTTTTGGAAAAACGGATGTTGCGTATACATTGCTGATGCAGGAAAGTTATCCATCATGGTTGTATCCTGTAAAAATGGGAGCAACTACGATTTGGGAAAGATGGAATGGTATTCGCCCTGACAGTACATTCGAGCCTGCATCAATGAATTCTTTTAATCATTATGCGTATGGCGCCATTGGCGATTGGATGTATCGTGTTGTTGCAGGTCTTGATACTTATGAAGATGGCCCGGGATACAAGCATATAAGAATTCAACCGCATATTGGTGGCGGTTTGACAAATGCGTCGGCAAGTTTGCAAACTTATTACGGTAAGGCAAGTAGTGGGTGGAAGATCGAAGGCAATAAAATTATTTTAGATGTTGAAATTCCTGCAAATACAAAAGCCACAGTTTTAATACCTGTCGATAATGCAGAGCTGATAAAGGAAAATGGTATGCCATTATCAAAGGATATAGAAGTTAGCAGGGCTGAAAATGGATATACCGGATTAAAGATCGGTTCTGGCAAATATCATTTTGAAATAGTGAAGTAAAACTCATTTATGAAAAACTGGTTTGTTGGGTTTGTTTTTGTTACTATGAGCCCAGTTGTTGGCTGGTCACAAACAATTAATCCATCTTTATTGATGAATACATGGCCGGCTAATTGGATCACCGCCCCTGATGCGCCGGCAAGAACTTATGGTGTCTATTATTTCAGAAAGAAAATTTCATTGGCAAGCAAACCTGATTCATTTATTGTTCATATTTCCGCTGATAACCGGTATGTGTTGATCATTAATGAAAAATTTGTTTCACTTGGCCCTGCAAGAAATGATCTTTCTCATTGGAATTTTGAAACAGTTGATATTGCTCCTTATCTTATTCAAGGTTCAAATGATATTACTGCTACTGTTTGGAATGAAGGTGAGTACAGACCCGAAGGTCAGATATCAAACCGGACCGGGTTTCTAATGCAGGGCAATACTGCCAAAGAGGAAATTATCAATACAAATACAACTTGGAAATGTTTTAAGAATAATGCATACACTCCACTAACAGGAATTGGTTACAATGCTTATTATGTTGCAGGTCCCGGTGAGTTAATTGATATGAATAAGATGCCGGATGGCTGGTTAAAAAATAATTTCGATGATAACGCATGGCCCAATGCAATAAAAGTTGGCTGGCGCGGCGCCACGCCAAAAGGTGTTGTTGATATTGCTGATTGGATGCTCGTTCCTTCTACATTGCCGCCAATGGAATTAAGAGTACAGCGGTTTGCTTCGGTAAGAAAGACAAATGGAATAACTATTCCAGATGGCTTTCCTTCAACTCAAAAATCAATAACGATTCCGGCAAACACTCATGCTTCGTTTTTATTGGATCAATCTTTTTATACAAATGCATATCCTGAATTAGATTTTAGTAAAGGAAAAGATGCGGGCATCTCTTTAACCTATGCAGAGGCTTTATTTACAGAAAAGCCCGATGGCCCGGGCAAGACGTTTAAAAAAGGGAATCGTAATGATGTGGAAGGAAAGATCATTGCAGGAAGAAAAGATAGTATTATCTCTAATGGAAAAGATGATCAGTATTTCAGTACTCTTAACTGGAGAACATTTCGGTATGTTGAAATTAAAATAACCACAAAAGAGGATCCGCTGATCATTAATGATATTTATAGTTTGTTCACAGGTTATCCTTTTCAACTGAATGCAACATTTGATGCACATGATAAAACATTGGATAAAATATTTGAGGTCGGTTGGCGAACTGCAAGATCATGTGCATGGGAAACTTATATGGATTGCCCTTATTATGAACAATTGCAATACATTGGTGATAGTCGTATCCAGGCATTTGTGTCTTTATATAATAGCGGCGATGATCGTTTGGTAAGAAATGCGATCACACAAATGGATCATTCAAGAATGGCAGAAGGGATCACACTCAGTCGTCATCCATCTTTTTCTCCGCAACAGATCCCGACTTTTTCTCTTTGGTATATTGGAATGATAAATGATTACTGGATGTATCGTGGAGATAGTGTTTTTGTAAAAGATAAATTGCAGGGAGTAAGAGATGTTCTTTGGTTCTTTAGTAAATATCAAAATGCAGAAGCCTCATTGCGCAATGTTCCTTATTGGATCTATACTGATTGGGTGGAAGGAAAAACCGGGTGGCCGGGTGGGGTGGGGCCAATAGGAAAAGATGGAAGCTCAGCTTTATTAGATCTTCAATTATTATGGGCATTACAAATTGCGGCAAAGCTTGAATCCGAATTAGGGATTCCTGGTATGGCAAGCTTATATCAGCAAAAAGCTTTGCAACTGCAACAAACCATTCAACGCAATTACTGGAACGCAGACAAAAAATTATATGCTGATACAAAAGATAAAAATATTTATTCGCAGCATGCAAATACATTAGCAATACTTACAAATACAATAAAAGGAACAGCAGCAACAGATTTGGCTAAAAGAACATTAAGTGATCGATCATTAGCGCCTGCTTCAATTTATTTTAAATATTATCTCCACATGGCTTTGACAAAAGCAGGTTTGGGAAATGATTATTTAAAATGGCTGGATAAATGGAAAGAGAATATTGAAATGGGATTGACAACATGGGCAGAGATCTCGGAGATCGATAATGCCCGTTCCGATTGTCATGCATGGGGCTCAAGCCCGAATATTGAATTTTTCAGAACAGTGTTGGGCATTGATACAGATGCACCGGGTTTTAAAAAAGTGAAAATTGAACCACATTTGGGTGATCTGAAGAATGTAAATGGAAAAATGCCACATCCCAATGGATTTATTTTAGCGAATTATCAATTAGTGAACAGCAAATGGAATATAGAGATCACATTACCCGAAAAAATATCCGGTAAATTTATCTGGAAAGGGAAAACTTATTTATTAAAACCGGGCACAAATAATTTTAATTTATAAAACCTATTATGATGCAAATATTGAAACTCCATTCACTTGCTTTGCTTTTATGCATTGGGATATTTATAGCTGCATGTAATGACAACGCAAAAACAAACAATGACTCTAATACTACTACATCCACTGTTGACCCTGTCAAAAACTGGAAATTCGGAGTGGCGCTATGGACATTCCACGATGTAAATTTTCCCGAAGCATTGAACAGAGTTGACAGTGCAGGTTTGAAATATATTGAACCAAATACATTTCACAGCGCCGGGCCTGAATTAAAAGATTCAATGATCTTGCAATTATCTCCCGCAGGAATAAATAAATTAAAAGCATTGATCGCTCAAAAAGGGCTTATTTGTGAATCAATTTATATTGTAGGAGATACTACTTTACGTTCATGGGTAAAACAGTTTGACATAGCAAAACAATTCGGTGTTAAGTATGTAACTACTGAACCGCCATTGAATATGTGGGACGCTATTGATAGTCTTGCCGGCGCTTACGGAATGAAGGTTGCTATTCATGAACATTGGAAAGAATTTAGTCATTACTGGAATCCTGATACTACGTTATTGGCTTTGCAAGGGCACCCGAATTTCAGAGTGTGTGCAGATCTTGGTCATTGGCCAAAAAGCGGGATAGATCCATTGGAAGCAGTAAAAAAATTAAGTGGGCATATTCTCGGTATTCATTTGAAAGATATAGCGGCATATAATGATATTACGTTGAAGGATGTACCTGTCGGAACAGGTGTAGTAAAGTTCCCGGAAATATTTGCAGAGTTGAAAAAACAAAATTTCGATGGTTATATCTATATAGAAAGAGATTCAATTGAGCATGGAGGTAACTTGTTATCTGTAAAACAGGAAATAAAATATTATAACGAGCAGATCAGTAAGCTAAAATAAATTTAGCTGGTCATTGTTGCTTTCTTTTTTCAAGCAGTGTCAGCATGTCATCTTCCATTAAGTTTATATATGCTTCACCATCTTTTATCGGTTCATTGGCGATACCGTTCACTATTTTCCGGGAACGATTGCGTAAATAGTCTGTTTGCAGCAGGATAGGTCAGGATGACAACTGATTAGGGCAATTTTAACTTGTAGTTTCTTTAAAATTAAAATTGCTGCTGTATGAAAAGAAAAACTGCTTTAGCAAGAGCTACAATTTTGCTACTATTCTTCTTCTTCATTTCTTCACTCTCATTTTCTCAAAACAATTTTCGGGTATCAGGAAAGATAACTGATGATACAGGTAAACCGGTATCCGGTGCAACAGTACTCGTAAAAGGAACTACCATAGCAACAGCTACAACAACAGAGGGAACATTTGTTTTAAACATTCCATCTGGTAATTCTGTTCTTGTAATTTCTTCCATTGGCTTTACAGAACTGGAAGTTGCAGTAGATAACAGAACTGAAATTACCATATCAATGGCAAGTCTGGCTAATACACTTACGGATGTTGTAGTTATCGGTTATGGCAGTCAGAAGAGAAAAACTGTAACAGGGGCTGTATCTTCTTTTAATGCTACGAAGTTGCAAGAGCGACCTATTCAAAGACTTGATCAGGGGCTTGTTGGACAATTGGCTGGTGTTACAGTTAAACAAACTACTGGAGTTCCCGGCAGGGCATTCAGTATCCAAATACGTGGTTCAGGATCTATCAGTGGAGGAAATGAACCGCTATATGTAATAGACGGTTTCCCTTTATCCGTCAATTCAAGTAATGTATCAAGCGGCAATTTTTCAACAGGCAATCCTTTAGATAATATTAATCCAAATGATATAGAAAGAATTGAAGTTTTAAAAGATGCGGCAGCAGCGGCTATTTATGGATCAAGGGCATCAAATGGTGTTGTATTGATCACAACAAAACGCGGACAAACAGGTAAAGCTAAGATCAGCTTCAATGCTTATGCAGGATATAACCAGGCGCAAAGAAAATTAGAAATGATGAATGGCGATCAGTGGATAGCACAGGCTACTGAAGTGATCAACGCAACATATGTTGCGCAATATGGAGCTGTTGGCGCTACCGCTAATGATGACCAGGCCACGAGGCTGCTCCGTAATGGAGGAGCTTTTAATGCTAACTACATGTTAGATCCACGTTGGACAATGCCCGGTCATCCCGGCCTACGATTTATCGATTGGCAGGATGTAATCGAAAGGAAAGGCTTGGTACAGAACTATGAAATTTCTGCAAGCGGTGGCACTGACGCCGTAAAATATTTTATGTCGGGAAATTATGCAAACCAGGATGGCTTTGTTATAGGTGTTAGTTATAAAGCATACTCAATCAGAGCAAATTTAGAGATCAATGCCTCAAAGAAATTAAAATTTGGTTTAAACGTTGCTCCTACATATTCCGTTACGCAGGACCCGGGTGTGGATGGCAAAGACAATATTTTTCACCAGGCTTTAAGCCTTGCACCAGTGCAAGAAGATTCAATGGGTTACTATCCTAACACTGCAAAAAATGGGCAATATCTCTGGAGCAGCACAACTAACTCACCATTGGGTAAACTAACTTATAATAGAGGAACAACTAAACGATACCGTACATTAGGTACCCTATATGGAGATTGGCAAATCATAAAAGGTTTGAATTTCAGAAGTTCAGCTAATTTAGATAACACTGATAATATTGCAAATACTTATGTAAGCTATCAGACAACAGGATCGCAGGCTTCAAGAACATTTACCGGATCAAACAATTTGCTTGCAGCAACCTCGGGTACTTATAATAGTTATCGAAGACAAACTTTCGTAAATGAAAACACACTTACATATAATACAATATTTAAACAGAATCACAGTATAAATTTATTGGCAGGATATTCATATAACTGGGATCGTCTCGACAGGGTAACGATGAGTTCAAACGGAGGGTTTACCAGCGCCGTCATACAAACGCTGAATGCTGCTGCAGCTGTTACCGGTAATACTACATCAACCCAAAGCGTATTGATCTCCTATTTTGGACGTATGCAATATTCTTTTAAAGACAAATATTTTTTAGCTGCCAGCTTTCGTAGAGATGGTTCTTCCAGGTTTGGTATCAATAATCAATTTGGCTCATTCCCATCAGTGTCTGTGAAATGGATAGTTACTGAAGAGAACTTTATGAGATCAATATCTTTTCTCAGTGATTTAAGTTTACGGGCATCCTATGGTGTTAACGGAAATAATAATTTACCAAATGATTATTCCAGTATTGCCACAATAGGTTCATCAGGCTATGTTCTTGGTACTACACAGGGTGCTGTAATTGGCCAAACACCAAACGTTTTAGCTAATCCAAATTTAAAATGGGAAAAATCGCAAACCTATGATATAGGTTTTGATTTCGGCATTTTAAAAAACCGTATTACCGGCTCTTTTGATTATTATAATAAACTAAATACAGATCTCTTATTAAATGTCCAGGTTCCTTCGGTAACCGGGTTTCTAAGTTATCTTAATAATATAGGTTCAGTAAGAAATATCGGGCAGGAACTGGAAATAACCTCACGTAACATGGTAGGTAAATTTCAATGGAGCACTTCAATAAACTTTACACATAACACAAATAAGATAGAAGCATTGGCTCCTGGCCAAACCCAGATCATAATACCTAATGCACTTACGGTATCTGATGCAATTTTGCGGGTTGGCGCACCTATAAATAGTATTTATGTTTTGAAAGTGTTAGGATTTTTAACAGCAAAAGATATAGTTGACAATGTACCTCGTTATGGCAGTAATGAAAAGCCCGGTGATTTTAAATTTCAGGATACAAATGGTGATGGTGTGATAACAGAAGCTGATAAAGTAATTGTAGGGCATCCAAATCCGGATTATACTTATGGCATCACCAATACATTTCATTATAAAGGGTTTGATCTGAATGTTTTGGTGCAAGGTCAATGGGGTGGTTCGATCTATTCTCAACTTGGAAGGGCTCTTTCACGTCCTGGCCAGGGAAGATCTGATAATCATCCTGCGTCTTTTGTAAATAGATGGTATTCGGAAACAGACCAGGGAGAAGGCAGGTTTGGTAAAGCGTATTCAACTTATAACACGCCGATCACTTCTGCAACAGATTGGTTGTATTCATCAGACTATATACGGGTGCGGAATATAACTTTAGGATATAATCTGAAAAACCTGTTTAAAAAGAATTATGTACAAGGTGCAAGGATCTATTTCACATTAGAAAACTTTTTTGGTAATGATAAATATGTCAATGGTTTAAATCCGGAGGCAGCCAATACAACTATAAGCTCCAATGGTGCATATCCTGAAGCAGGAGATTATGGCGCTTTGCCACTTCCAAAATCATTGATCTTCGGATTAAACATTACATTTTAATCATCCTAATTTTTTTAAAAATGAAAAAGATATTTTTTATTTTATTCATACCGGTTGCAGTCCTTTTCTCATGTAAAAAGGATCTGAACCAGATCCCGATCTCAACCGCTACCACTGTAACTTTCTATCAACAGCCGAGTGATTTTATACAGGCTGTTAATGCAGCGTATAATTCTTTAAGAGCAGTCCCTGATCAGTTAATGCAACTTTCTGAAATCAGGTCGGATAATATATATCCAACAAATAATGATGTTGGTCGTGATCATGATCCAATAAGTAATTTTTTGCCGGGAATAGCACCAAACACTTATGTAGAAGCAGCATGGAATAATAATTTTAGCGGGATATTCAAAGCCAATACAGTTATTGAGCAGATCACTAAAAACCCAACTGCGGTCGGTACCGCAGCTTTAGCAAAAAGATTAACAGCGGAAGCAAGATTCCTTCGTGCTTTTTTCTATTTTGAGCTGATCAAATATTATGGTAAGCTGCCCATTATCGATCACCCAGTTGTAGCCAGTGAGGCAATCACTATTCCACGTAGTCCAGTTGCTGATGTATATACTTTCATTATTGCAGATCTTCAATTTGCAATAGCTAATTTGCCGGCAAATTTTTCAGGCACTTTCCCTTCTTATGGTGCAGCTGATGTGGGCCGTGCTACTAAGTATGCCGCTGAGGCAATACTTGCAAGAGTTTATATGACCCGTTCCGGACCAACATATAGTATTGACGGACCTGGTTTAGGTTTGAACGAATGGAATCTTGCATTGCCTTTATTGCAGGATATCATCAGCAGTGGTTTATTTGTTTTTAATGCAAGCTTTACAAATATTTTTTCATACGCCAATCAAAATCCTTCTGTAAATAAAGAAGCAATATTTGATATCATGTTCCTGACTGGTCAGAACCCGGTTTTAGGTACAGACTTTCCATGGCTTCTTTCTCCTCAAAATTATTTCAATTCATTACCAGCGGGTAATACACCTGCAAATGGCGCACTTGGTGCACCTTCTGCATCAAAAGACATAGTGAATAGTTATGCGGCGAATGATACCCGTAAATCACCAACAATACATACTTCAGCATTTACATACACTGGTATTACCGATCCAAACCCGTTCTTTAGAAAATATTTAGATACTACCAAGATACCTACAAGCCGTTTTGACTGGGGTATTAATTTTATAGCTGTCAGGTACACGGATATACTTATGCTTAAAGCAGAATGTATTTTACATGGAGCCCCCGGCACACAAACTGATGTTGATGGTATAGTGAACCAGGTCAGGACCAGGGCGGGTCAACCAATAATATCCAATGTTACTTTAGCGCAATTATTTGATGAAAGAAGACGGGAATTTGCCAATGAAGGTTTACGCTGGTTTGATCTGCAAAGAAGCGGCGACCTGCTAACTATAATGAATGCATGGAGAACTGTTGAAGATGCTGTTTTGCATAAGATGAACCCAATAGTTGCAAATCATATTATTTATCCCATACCTCAATCGCAGATGGATGGTGC
>Ga0070698_100005543_pt1 | contig 13795 bp, 10 predicted proteins | sample KBSK1502metaG_FD_65477 | JGI IMG/M metagenome (GOLD analysis project Ga0070698, IMG submission 65477) | Corn, switchgrass and miscanthus rhizosphere microbial communities from Kellogg Biological Station, Michigan, USA - KBS K1-50-2 metaG | ecosystem: Host-associated > Plants > Roots >...
GGCATGTATGCTCAACATTAATTGTGCAAAACTTTACACAAACTGTCTGCTTATTCAGTATTCCTTTAATGAAATTTGTTTGCCCTGATCATTCATTATTAATATGTCGATGAAGATTTATACAAAGACCGGTGACAGAGGAAAAACCTCGCTGATAGGCGGCACTAAAGTTTATAAATCCGATCTGCGGATCGAAGCTTATGGCACAGTAGATGAATTAAACTCCTTTGTTGGTTTGTGTCTTGATCATTTAAAATCAGAGAACATAACAAATGTGCTTGCCGAGATCCAGGACCGGCTTTTCACGATTGGCTCGGCGCTTGCCTGCGACCCTGACAAAGAAACCAAATTGAAAATTCCCGATCTGCATGAATCTGATGTTGAGCTATTAGAAAAAGAAATTGATAAAATGAATGAAGTGTTGCCGGTGATGAAATCTTTTATTCTTCCCGGGGGACATATATCGGTATCAACACTTCATGTTGCGAGATGTGTTTGCCGACGTGTAGAACGTTGTTGTGTGAAAATGCAGAAAAAAGAAATGGAAGTTGAATCACTTATCATCAAATATCTCAACCGTCTTAGTGATTATCTTTTTGTGTTAGCAAGATTTGCTGCCCATCAATTAAACATTGCAGAAATTCCATGGAAGCCAAGAATTTAATTTGCCAATGTGCAGATATGTCCCGATAGTTATCGGGATGCTAATGATAAGCCTTACTTATTTTACATCAATCAATTGAAGCCGAAGAAAAAATAAAACTTCTTTTTTGCACATTGGTAAATTTGCATATCAGCACATTCATTCTATTCTTCCATCCTTCATATGCAAAACCCTGTCGCTTAATTGCGAGAGTTCTTCGTTGTGAGTTACAATAAGAAAAGTTTGATTGAATTGTTTTCTCAGATCAAAAAACAATTGATGAAGCTCTTGTGCATTGGCGCTATCGAGATTTCCTGTAGGCTCATCTGCAAAGACAATAGACGGATTATTTATTAAAGCACGGGCAACGGCCACTCTTTGTTGTTCGCCACCAGAAAGTTGATTGGGTTTATTCTCATTCCTATTAACAAGCCCTAAAATTTTCAATAGTTGCTCAGCCTTATCCTTAACCTCATTCTTACCTCTTCCAGCCAACCAGCCGGGGATACACACATTTTCCAAAGCAGTAAATTCAGGCAACAGGTGATGAAACTGGAATACAAAACCAATATGTTTATTCCTGAATGCCGCCAATTTATTTCCTGAAAGCAAGCTAAGAGCGGTATTGTTAATAACTATTTCTCCCATATCAGCTTTATCGAGTGACCCAAGGATATGCAGCAAAGTGCTCTTACCACAACCAGATGGTCCAACGATGGCTACCACCTCACCTTTATTAATTTCAAGGTTTACACCCTTGAGAACCTCCAGTGAACCATAACGTTTATAAATATTTTTGCCAGTAAGCATGCAGCCTTTATGGAATTTAGGTAATCAAATATCTGTAAAACCTGAGCCCTAAAAATAAGCGGTTCAAATGAGGCTTCGAAATTTAAGAAACCATTTATACCGGCGGCAAAACCTCCGATTTGGTAAATTCGTTATTAAAGCTACATTTGCGAAAAATTAGAGGGGCAGGGTTTGCGTTGTAGAAGTATAAAACCCGATTCCTGATAATCAAAAACCCGAAAAATGTTCTGGACCTTAGAATTAGCATCATATCTCGAAGAAGCGCCATGGCCGGCCACTAAAGACGAGCTCATCGACTATTCAATCCGTAGCGGAGCCCCTATTGAAGTGGTAGAAAACCTGCAGGAGCTGGAAGATGAAGGCGGTGAAGTCTATGAAAGCATCGAAGACATCTGGCCCGATTACCCCAGCCAGGAAGATTTTATGTTCAATGAAGATGAATATTAGAGAGAAGCTATGAGCTTTTAGCTGCGAGCTATGAGCCCAAAAAATATTGAAGTCCCCCGGATTAAATCGGGGGACTTTTTAATTTTATTTACTAAGCTGTATTGCTACTATTAAGCTTCTGTTGCGTCGCACTCTTGTACGTTCTGTAATCCTCTTCAGCAACTATTCTGTAACACCTAACTTCTGCATCACTTCATTACTTACACCAGTTGTTGAGTACCCACCATCATGAAAAAGATTTTGCATAGTTACCATCCTTGTAAGATCAGAAAAAAGAGTAACACAATAGTTAGCACAATCCTCTGCAGTAGCATTACCCAGCGGCGCAATTGAATTTGCATAATCAAAGAAATCTCCAAAACCTTTTATCCCCGTGCCTGCCGTTGTTTTTGTTGGCGATTGAGAAACAGTATTGATACGAACTTTCTTTTCCACTCCATAATGATAACCAAAACTGCGGGCAATGGACTCAAGCATCGCTTTTATGTCAGCCATATCAGTATAAAAAGGAAATGTTCGCTGGGCAGCCATATAAGTCAACGCTACCACACTTCCCCATTCATTTATCGCATCTAATTTTCTTGCCACTGCAAGCATTTTATGAAAAGACAATGCTGATACATCAATTCCCTTCATGAAGTAATCGTAATTTGATTCTGTATACGGAATTTTTTTCCGGATGTTAACACTCATGCCAATTGAATGAAGCACAAAGTCGATCTTCCCGCCAAGCACTTCCTGCGATTTGGTGAAAAGGTTTGTGAGTTCATCTACATTCGTGGCATCTGCAGGAATGATCTCAGATTTTGTTTTCTCCGCCAACTTATTGATCTCTCCCATCCGCATGGCGATGGGTGCATTGGTTAATACAAAAGTTGCGCCTTCTTCATAAGCTTTTTCAGCTACTTTCCATGCAATAGAATTTGCATCCAGCGCACCAGTGATGATCCCTCTTTTTCCTTTTAAAAGATTATATGCCATAGCGATTGTTTTGTGGCGGTAAATGTAAGAAGTTATTTAATTAGCTCGGCGGGGTAAAGTTTTCCAATAACAAATACCATAAAGAATGATAAGATAAAGACAAGGATCATTACAGATAAAAAATAAAGAAGCAGTCTTCCAAATGATTGTCTTGGTTTAATTATTTTCTGTAACCATTTATTTAGAAAATAAGAAATGACCATAAAGACTACTATCAATAAAAGAACAATAGCTGATTTCATTTGCAGATTTGCATATTTTCAAATTTGCTAATTTCCTACCATTTCTCTTGCATTCTCAATCGCTGCAGCCGTCGGTTTTTCTCCGCTAAGCATTTTTGCTATTGCCGTGATTCGCTCATCTTTATTGAGCAAGCGAATATTTGTTTTCACTTCATCTTTTACTATCTCCTTATAAACAAAGAAATGAGCATTTGCTTTACCTGCAATTTGTGGCTGATGCGTAATGCAAATCACTTGCCGGTTACTTGCAAGCTCTTTCATAATTATACCTACCTGTCTTGCTGCCTCGCCGGAAATACCTGTATCAATTTCATCAAAAATCAACGTAGGCATATCAAGCTTCTGCGCTACCAAAGATTTTATACAAAGCATTAGCCTGCTTAGCTCGCCGCCGCTTGCCACTTTTCTCACAGGTAAAAATTGTTTGCTTCGATTAGCATCAAACAAGAATTCAATTGAGTTTTTCCCGAAAGAATTTAACTCTGTCTCATCCTTGATCTCAACTTTGATCTTTGCATTGGGCATTCCAACCTGTGCAAGTAATTTATTTATCTTTTCTTCAAGCGGCTTTACTTGCTTTTTTCTTGCTTCTGAAATTTCATTTGCCAATTGCAATGCATTTTTATAAGTAGTCGCCAGTTCTTTTTCTTTTTGTTGAATACTATCATCTATATTCAAGACCGCTTGTAATTTTTCTTCAAGCTGTTTTTGAATTAGCAATAACTCATTGGTAGTTTTTACTCCATGTTTCTTCATTAGTTTATATCCTAATGAAAGCCGTTCATTCAATTGCTCTATTTTTTCAGGACTATAGTTGATATGATTACTGATACTGTCAAGATCACCGGCAACATCCTGTAACTCCAATTGTGCAGACTGTAATCTTTGTACCAGCTCCGGTAACTGCGGATGAAAAGATGAATAAACCTGTAATTGATTGGATAAAACTTTCAACTGGTTTACGATTGGGCTTTCACTTTCCTTTAATTCAAAAAATACTTTTGATAATGCACTTTTGATCTCTTCGGAATTATTCAGCATTTTAAGTTCAGCATCAGTTTCTTCCAATTCATTTTCTCTAAAGCCTGCTTCGTCAAGTTCAGTAAACTGAAAACGGTTATAATCGGCTTCTTTATCGAATTGCTTCTTTTGATCTATCAATTCATCAAGTTCATGTTGAATTCTTTTCCATTCACTATAAATGATCCTGTATTCGCCAATAGAATTTTTATTACCGGCCAACGCATCAATTACTTCACGCTGAAAATCATTTTCGCCCAATTGCAAAGAATCAAACTGTTGGTGAAGATCAACCAGCAAACTGCTCAATTCTCTTAATTGCTCAAGGTTTACAGGAGTATCATTTATAAATGCCCTTGATTTTCCGTTTACCCCAATTTCTCTTCTCAATACCAACTCTTCATCCGCATCCAGCTCATTATCCTTCAAGAATTTCTTTACTCCCACCTTAGTTTCGGTTTTAAAAATTCCTTCTACAATGCATTTCTTTTCTTTATTTACCAATGCCGATGAATCGGCCCTGTCACCTAATATCAATCCCAATGCACCCATGATAATGGATTTGCCTGCGCCGGTTTCACCTGTTACTACATTCATTCCATCAGGAAATCTTATATCAATAGCATCGATGATGGCATAGTTCTGAATAGAAAGTTGCTTAAGCATGAACTGCAATTTAAAACAAAAAACCCCGCTCGGATAAACCAAGACGGGGTAAAAAAAAATCTCTTTAAAAATTATTTTATCTCAACTGATGCGTGAAGATCGGTATCAACCAACACACGACCGCAGTTTTCGCAAACCATAATTTTTTTATGCTGGCGTATCTCACTTTGTTTTTGAGGAGGAATAGCATAGAAACAACCACCACAAGCATCTCTTTCTACCTGCACTACTGCTAAACCATTACGATAGCTGTGACGGATCTTAGTGTAGCTGGTCAACAACCGGGGGTCAACTAATTCCTTTGCTTCAGCCGCCATTTTATTAAAATGTTTTTCTTCTTTTTCAGTAGAAGCAATGATCTTTTCAAGTTCTTCCTTCTTTGTATTCAGAATTCCTTCTTTTGCTCCAATTGTTTTTTTAGCTTTTTCAAGCAATACAGCTTTCTCCGAAATTTCATCAGTTGCATCTTTAATATGCTTTTCAGCCAACTTTATTTCCAGTTGCTGCATTTCCATTTCCTTATTGATGGCTTCAAACTCACGGTTATTTTTAACGTTATTACTTTGCTTCTCGTATTTTTTAACCAATGCTCCTGATTCTTTAATGGCTTCTTTCTTTTGCTCAATAAATTCCGTGATGCCATTAATCTCTTCCTCGATCCTCGTCTGTCTTGCATGTAATCCCTGTATCTCGTCTTCAAGATCGGCAACTTCCATCGGCAGTTCGCCTTTCAATACTTTTAATTCATCCAGTTTGGAATCAATTTTTTGAAGTGTTACCAGGCCGGTAAGCTTCTCCTGTACCGAATACTCTTTTACTGTACTCATTTATTTAATGATTTATTTTAGTTTGAAGTTTTATTATGAACCCGGCAACAATTCTACGATTAAGCTTTTCTTCCGCCTTAGGCGGACTCTTTTACTTTTTGCCCGCTATTCAGCTCTTCTTTCACTCTTCCTTGTCACTCTGAGCTTGTCGAAGGGCTATTCTGCTTATAAAAAGTAACGAACCGGGTTTGTATTCACTTCTGTTTTAAGGACGGCAAAGGTAGGGAATTTTTGTTCCAAAAATTCCTGCAAGAGGTTGATGGTGAATTGTTCACTTTCGTAATGCCCAATATCAGCAATAACCATTTTATCATTAGCATCAAAAAACTCATGGTATTTGATATCTGAAGTAATATAGAAGTCAGTTCCGGCGGCCAATGCACTGGAAATCAGGAAACTTCCTGCGCCTCCGCAAACGGCCACCTTAATGACTGGCTTATTTAATAATTGGGTATGCTTAATAACCTTGAGTTTGAAGCTTTCTTTTAGAAGTTTTAAAAAAACATTTTCATCAGCCGGCTCTTTCAATTCTCCAATGATCCCTGAACCAATAGATGAAAATCTATTTTCCAACCTTACAATATCATAAGCCACCTCTTCATAAGGATGTGCTGCCAATAAGTTTTTTAGTATCCTGCCCTCCAGCCAGGCCGGGAATATTACTTCAACCTTGATTTCATTTTCTCTATGGAGCTTTCCCGGTTTACCAACATAAGGATCTGTATTTGCTCCGCCCTTAAAAGTTCCAAATCCTTCTCCATTAAAACTACATTCTTCATAATTACCTATATGACCACCGCCGGCATCAAATATTGCTTGTCTCACTTTATCTGCATTGGCAATAGGAACAAAGCTGTATAGTTTTTTAAGTTGATTTTCTTTTGGAGCTAATATAGAAACATTTTTCAATCCGATCAACTCAGCAATTTTTCCATTTACTCCCGTCAATACATTATCAAGGTTTGTGTGGATCGCATAAAGAGCCACATCATTTTTAATAGCAGTGATAACTGCATTACCTACATAGTTTTTATCTGTAATTTTCTTTAACCCCGAGAAAACAATGGGATGATGTGAAACAATGAGATTACAACCCTTTTTTATCGCTTCATCAATAACAACGGCTGTAGCATCTAATGATATCAATATTCCCGTGCAATCAGCATTTTCATCGCCTGCAATAAGACCTGCATTATCATATCCCTCCTGCAATGAAAGCGGAGCCATAGTTTCGAGAGATGCAATGATATCTTTAATTTTCATTGATTAAAGATAATAAAGCCGGAATTGCCATGGTTTCGAAAAAAGTGTAAAAAAAATGACAACTGATATGAAATGCTTTCGTAACTTTTCCGTCCCATCCCTCAGAAACTACTCCCGGCCCCCTTTTTATTTGAATAAAAATATTGCTATGCCAAGGAGAAAAACTTACAATTATCTACTTCTTTTATTTCTAGTTTTTTCAGGTTTAGCTGGCACACCAACTGATGATGTACTTTCAAAAAAAGAAAGAAAGTTTGCGGCTGATCATATGAAAAGTACAAAAGCCGAATTGCAGGATGCGATCAAAGGGCTAAGTGCGGCACAGTTAACCTATAAGATATCGGCTGATAAATGGTCAGTGCAGGAATGTGTTTATCATATAGCCATTTCTGAAAAAAACCTTTGGGCGATGCTTGAAACGAGTATGAAAGCAGGTCCCACACCAGAGAAGAAAAAAGATCTGAAAGTTACAGATGAACAAGTGATAAAAATGATAGGAGATAGGACGAATAAAGTAAAAACGGCTCCACCATTCGAGCCGCAAAACACTCCTTATAAGAGTCTTGATGAAGCAATGAATGATTTTAAAAACACCAGGGCTGCTCATATCAAATACATAAAAGCGACTTCTGAAGATCTGCGTAATCATTTTGTACAAATGCCGTTCGGTTTACTTGATTGCTACCAGCTTTGCCTCATGATCTCTTCTCATACTAACCGGCATGTACAGCAATTAAATGAGGTAAAGACAGATACTGGTTTTCCAAAATAGAGAATTTTTGAATAAAATAATTTTAGGCCGCTTTTGGAGCGGCTTTTGTGTTTAATAAAATACTTTATTTGCTATTGCATAGGTCGCTGATTATAATTATCTTGCCTCTCCATTTAAGCCCACTTATGAAAAAACTAATCGCCCTGCTCCTTATAATAGCTGCGCTTGGCAGTTGTAAAAAAACAGCTGAAAAAATCGGGGAAGATCTCGTTGTTAAGGCTATGATCGATGGGCAATGGAAGGTCACAAAATTTACCCAAAACGGCACTGATATCACCTCAAACTTTTCTGGTTATAAATTTCAATACTTTAGTAATAAAACGGTAGATGCCATTTTGAATGGTGTAACTGAAAGAAGCGGTGTTTGGGATGGAAATGCCTCAGCCATGACCACATGGGCTAATTTCCCGGGGGCACCAGATCCGATCTCACTTATAAACGGAACCTGGAATATTACCGATAGTGGTTGGACATATGTAGAAGCAAAACAGATCAATGGGGCTGAAGTAAAGACTTTACGATTAGACAAACAATAATAATCCTATCCTACAAGGATCAACTGCATCAAGTTGATCTCTTAAACGATGAACAATAATTCGGGTCAATAATGATCCCTGACACCTTGAGTTTTTTTCCAATTTATCCAGATATCCTATCGCTTTTAAAATTCAATTAGTTAATCATATTTATTGTAAACCAATAATTTTTGCGACCCTATTTCCGTTATATAACCCTATTTTGTAACGTACTGATAATGAGAGAGAAAACCCTTAGTTTCCTGAAATCTTTAACTGGTATATTCATCTTGCTTTTCTCAGCATCTATCACAGGTGCTGCACAGGCACCACCAGTGGCAGATTTTACGGCTAATAAGGTAGCTGGCTGTTCCCCTCTTGTTGTCACGTTTCAGGATCTTTCAACAAATAATCCAACGTCCTGGGCCTGGGATTTTGGAAATGGTCAATTATCAACCCTACAAAACCCTGTGGTCAATTTCTCGCAACCCGGTACTTATACTATTCAGTTGATTGCAAGAAATAGCAGCGGTTTAGATGAAGAGACTAAAACAAATTATATCACTGTATTCCCATCACCCGCCCCTTCTTTTACGGCGAATATGACAACAGCTTGTGTTCCGGGCACAATTCAATTTACGGATCAATCGACAGTTCCTGCTGGTGGAGGCACGATTACAGCATGGCTTTGGAATTTTGGAGATGGTGGTACTTCAACATCACAAAATCCATCTCACCAATATACTACTGCAGGATTCTATACAGTTTCTTTGCAAATCACAAGCAGTACAGGATGCCAGAGTTTTACTTCTATCGGAAGATATATCAGAATTATAAATGGTATTGACGCCAACTTTTCTTTTTCACAGCCCAATACATGTCAGCCTCCATTTATTATCAGTTTTCAGGATCAATCAAGCGGGCCTGGCACATTAACTTATCTCTGGAATTTTGGAAATGGAAGTCCTCCTTCAACCTTAAGTAATCCAACAACCACATATGCAACTGCCGGCACATACCCTGTGCAATTAACTGTTCAAAGTGATTTGGGATGTAACGGTACTATCACTAAAAATATAATCGTAGCTGGCAAAACAACAGATTTTATTGCCCCTGCAAGCATTTGTTTGGGACAATCTGTTACCTTTCAAAACAACTCTTCTCCGTCACCACTTACATCTTCCTGGGATTTTGGAGATGGAACCACATCGTCGCAAATCAATCCCACCAAAACATATTTATCGGGTGGAACCTACCAGGTAAGATTGATCAATAACTATGGAAATTGTATTGATTCAATTATAAAAACTGTATCAGTTAATACACAACCTTCAGTTGATTTTACTGCAAATGATTCTACTTCCTGTAAGGTTCCTTTTACTGTTCAATTTACTGATCTAAGTCCTGCTGCTTCCACATGGCTTTGGGATTTTGGAGATGGAGGAACATCCAATGTTAGAAATCCCTCACATACTTATACTACATTAGGCTCATTTTCTGTTACGCTAGCGATCACACTTCCGGGTGGTTGCAGTAATACAATTACTAAATTCCAATATATAAAAATTAGTCCTGCATCTGTACAAATCAGTAATGCACCAATTGGAGGCTGTATTCCATTTACCTTTCAGCCAATCGCAACCATTCAATCTGTAGATAGTGTTGTTAGTTATCTATGGGATTTGGGTGAACCGGGTGGTACATATACAACACAGTTTCCAACACATACTTACAACACAGCGGGTAATTATAATATTCAACTTACAATTACAACCCAAAACGGATGTACGCAAATTGTTACCATTCCGAATGGAGTAAGAACGGGAACACCACCTTCTGTAAATTTTAATTTTACTCCAAATAATACCTGTGCAAGTACTCCTATACAGTTTACTGATCTTTCAACAACAACAGCCGGTGCAGTAGTTTTATGGCTTTGGGATTTTGGTGATAGTCTCACTTCAACATTACAAAACCCAACTCATACTTATGTTGATACCGGTTTTTTAAATGTTAAACTAATTGTTTCAAATAATGGTTGCATTGATTCTTTAAGCAAGCCAATACAAGTAAAACCACCCGTCGCCATTTTTGGATACCGTACAAATTGTAATAATAAGTTACAGGTTACATTCCTTGATAGTTCATTAACCAATATTTCTTATGGTCCCATCACTTATGAATGGAGAATGGGTGATCCTGCAAATACAATTATTTTTGGAGCAGCGCCTCCTACATTTACTTACCCGGCTTATGGGACCTATACGGCAACATTGATTGTAACAAATGGTCCATGCTCCTATACAACCACCAAACAAATTAAAATCATTAACGAACCTGTTGCATTCAATTCAAGCAAAAACCCTGTTTGTAAAAGTGAAGTTTTTACTTTATCTGCTACCGGAAGCAATCCTAATAATATAAAAGATTATACATGGACTATTGGCCCGAACATTATTCCGGATACCAGTCGCAGCATTATTTATAGTTTATCAACCTATGGAACTTATAATGTGAAATTATTAATTGAAGATATCAATGGATGTTTTGATTCAGTAACCATTAATAATTTTATCGTTGTAAGTGGACCAATTGCAAACTTCACACCAAATGGCACCGGTGCCTGTGTAAACAAGTCTATGAGCTTTAATGATCTTTCAACGCCTACAGCAGCGCCAATCACCCAATGGACATGGAACTTTGGAGACGGTAATCAGCAATCATATACTTCACCACCTTTTTCACATGTGTATCCGCAGGAAGGAAGTTATACAGTAAGCCTGATAGTAAAAGATAACGTGAACTGCGCCGATACGTTTTCAATTACCGGTGCGGTATTAATTACAAATCCAAAAGCCGCATTTTTTGCAGATACGTTTTATTGTCCTTCGGCAGCATTACAGTTTATCGATACTTCATCTGGTATCGGATTAACTCATGTTTGGAACTTTGGAGATGGAGGAACATCCACATTGCAAAACCCAACTCATAGTTATCCTGCAGGAAATAATACTTACAGTGTAAAACTTAAAATCCGGGATATTGTTGGTTGCGAAGATTCAATAACTAAAACCAATTATATTAAAATCAAAAAGCCTGTTGCTGCTTTTAGTATGATCGATAGTACTGGAATTTGTCTGCCATTGCAAACAAGTTTTATTTTCAAGGGAAGTGATTATCAAAGTTTTTACTGGGACTTTGGCGATGGTACAACTAGTTCAGCACAAAACCCTTCACATTTTTATAATTCCTATGGTACTTACATTCCAAAATTATATTTGATAGGTCCCGGAGGTTGTATGGATTCGGCACAATCAACAGTAAATGCATATGATCCGCAGGCAAATACTCAAATAAGTTTTATTCCGGCTTCAGGTTGCGATTCTATTACGGTTAGTTTTACAATAACTACTCCGCCAGGTTTTAAATATGTATTTTATTTTGGAGATGGAACATTAGATAGTACAAGGCAAACTAATCTGACTCACAAGTATAGAAGCCCCGGAAATTATTATCCATATATCCTAATGCCTGATAAATACGGATGTGAGGCATTTATACCTTCTGCCCCGGTTAGTGTATTTGGAGCTTTACCGCTTTTTGGTATGGATAAAAAAGCATTTTGTGATAATGGCCAGGTAACATTTACAAACTATACCCTGTCTAACGATCCAATTACTTCAACCGTTTGGGATTTTGGAGATGGCAACTCAAGCAATGCAAACAGTCCTTCTCATAATTATACTTTACCTGGAACATATATTGTAAAACTTTCAGTGAATACTCAATACCAATGTCCCAGTTCATTTGTTGATACAGTACGTGTATACAAAACGCCTGATATATCAATTACCGGAAAAGATTCAGTCTGCCTAAATGTTCCGGAAGCATTTTTAGGTTCTATAACACAGCCTGATTCCACAGTCAAGTGGCAATGGAATTTTGGAAACGGAAATTCTTCTCAGCTACAGGATGGAGTAACGTCTTTCTCTAATTCGGGAAATTATAATATTCAATTAATAGCTTCCAACAAACTTGGATGTGCAGACACGAGTTATCATCCTGTATATGCAGTTCCTGCACTTACGGCAATACCAGCTACTAATCCAATTACAATATTATCGGGTGGAAACACACAACTAAATATGAATTACACAGGTGCTATTGTTTCTTATAATTGGATACCTGCACAGAATTTGAATTGCATCTTTTGTCCCACTCCTATTGCGAATCCACAGTTTACCACAAAATATGTAGTAAACATTACGGATAGATATGGATGTACAGGTAAGGGTGATGTAACAGTAAAAGTTATTTGTAATGGTCAAAACTTTTTCATTCCAAATACATTTTCACCAAATGGTGATGGCAGCAACGATGTATTTTATCCAAGAGGTACAGGACTTGATCGTGCAAAGATCTTACGGATATTCAATCGCTGGGGCGAAATAGTTTTTGAAAAATATGATATGCTGATAAATGTAGCTTCGGTTGGTTGGGATGGAACATGGAAAGGTAGAAAAGCTGACGCAGGTGTTTATGTATATCAACTGGAGATCTATTGTAAGAATGGAGAGTTATTATCATATACCGGAAACATAACCTTAATAAGATAATATGTAAACAAGCAATTGTGAAAATGAGAAAAAGAATAATCATATTACTTGGAATTTGGAATTTCTTAGCTGCGATTTCTGTGCAAGCACAGGATTTGCACCTGTCTCAATTCTTTGAAAGCCCTCTTTTAAGAAATCCTGCATTGGCTGGAATATTCGAAGGCGATGTCAGGGTACAAGCTGTTTATCGTGATCAATGGAACAGTGTAACTACAGGATACAGAACTGGATCATTAAGCGGAGAATATAAAGTGTCAGTTGGTAAGGGTGATGATTTTGTTACCTGGGGCATGCAATTATTTTATGATCGTGCAGGGTCTGTTTCATTTACACAAACAAAAATTTTACCGGCATTAAACTATCATAAATCAATAAGCAGTGAAAAAAATACTTATTTATCACTTGGATTTATGGGTGGCTGGGTGCAGCATAGTATTGATCTTTCAAAAGTGACAACTAACAGTCAATATGATGGAATGGGATTGGGAGAAAATATTACTGATCCATCTTACTCATACCTTGATGGAAGCGTAGGTATGAGTTTGAATTCTGTTATGAACAGTAATCCTGATAATAATTATTATATCGGCGCAGCTTATCATCATTTTAATCGTCCCAAAAATTCATTTTTTAAGGATAAGAATATTGAACTCAATCCAAAATGGGTTTTCTCTGCGGGGCTTAAACTTGCCGGTAATGAATATTCATATGTAACTATACAGGGCGATCACTCGAGACAAGGTTCATTTAAAGAAACTGTGTTTGGTGCAATGTATGGTTTTAAAATTGGCGCATATCCTGATGAGCCTGATTATACCATTCATTTCGGAACTTTTATTCGATGGAATGATGCATTGATACCTGTTGTTAAATTGGATTATCATCCATTTTCCGTTTCATTCAGCTATGACGCAAATATTTCAAAATTAAAACCAAGCAGTCACGGACGTGGCGGCTTTGAAATTGGAATTAGCTGGATCGGTAAGCTTGCTG
>Ga0070698_100005544_pt1 | contig 13794 bp, 10 predicted proteins | sample KBSK1502metaG_FD_65477 | JGI IMG/M metagenome (GOLD analysis project Ga0070698, IMG submission 65477) | Corn, switchgrass and miscanthus rhizosphere microbial communities from Kellogg Biological Station, Michigan, USA - KBS K1-50-2 metaG | ecosystem: Host-associated > Plants > Roots >...
CGATCCTATCACACATAAAGTTTCGACTATCACTCATAACGATGTTGAAGAAAAAGCAGCTACTTTTCGCGTTTACGCGAGATTGCACCACCTGGAAGGAGATGATGCTGCTGCATACGTAGATTGGGCACTCGACCGACTCGACATGCTGCGGCTAAAAGAACATCATTAAATCGATCTGAAAGTCTATCGTTTCGAAGCATTCATTCCAGCTCGATGCTCAAAACGGCCACTTCCATCCGACAATTTCAGGTTTGTCGATGCCATTTTCGTAAGCGTAATTGAGGCACGCGATCTGTTGGTTCTTGAAGTTCTCTTTGGCGTGAGCACCCCGGACCCGCAGTTTCGGCACACGATCAATGATATCGAACCCAATGCTAAAACGATCAATGGTTCCGAATTGCCAGCTCCAAGGGCGTGTTGATATTGCCCCGCTCCTTGTAACCCCGAGCATGCAGATTCGCGTGATTACGCCGCCGATAAATCATCCACGGGTAGGCGTGGAAATTGAAGATGATTAGTTTATCAAGTGTGAACAGGCTGTCAAAATCGCGATCCGATAGCCCGGGCGGATGCTCAGTCTCAGGCTGAAAGCCTGAAGAGATCGAGTACATTAATAAATCGAAGCTTCAGGTCAGGAAATTCGTCGCGCCTTCGCCACGAGGCAAGCTTCTCGCCATCTGCACGGCTCTTCTTGGGGCCACCCACGGTGTCACCTTTGTGGCGATAGTTCTTCAGGCTATGAACCGATCACAACGTGTCGGAAGTCAAGAATCGGTTGACTGCACCGGCGCAGCATCGCCTTTGATTAGTAAAGGTTTTAGCGCGTCCCGCGGGATTGACCTATGACCCCACGATCTCGAAGCCACATTTCCGACCATTCGAGCCTTTCACGGTCCAGCAACCGACGATTACCCTGCCAGTACATTGGACCACTTCTTAAGTTGGCAAGGCGCCAGAATTTATTGCTTGCTCGAATATTTCTCGGCCTTTTGCGGCTGTGCTGCAAAACCAACCAGATGTTACCCTGTTAGGGTTGAGCACGTGGGATGAAGATTGCTTTCAGCTCTTTCGACGCATCCATAATCTCGATCCTGAAATCGGGGAAATATGTCAGTGATTGCTAAAGAGCGACCACAGAAACAGAGTCTTGGAAAATGTCTACCAAACCACAAACGAAAACCTAGCTTGGTCATAACGCTCACTATCGAGAGCAGAGGAGAAGATAAAGCCATGTCACACCATTACTCCGGTCCCAACTGGGGATTTCCGCACGGGGACGCGCGTCTGGACCTAACCGATCTGTATGCCTTCCCCAAGTCGGGGGACGCGGGCAAGTCGATCCTGATCATAAACGTGCACCCGTCCGTCCGTGATTATCTTGACGGCGAGAACCCGCTGGCGCCCACTACCGCCGAGCCCTTCGCCACCGAGGCTCTCTATGAGCTCAAGATTGACACGGACGGCGATGCCGTCGCCGATATCGCCTACCGCGTGCGCTTCTCGTCCTCTAAGAGCGGGGCGCAGACCGCGACGTTGCGCCGCGTCGAAGGCGCGCAGGCCGCCGGGACGGGCGATGGCGGGCAGGCTGTCGTCGAGGGGGCGCCGGTCTCGACGGGTCGGGAGGCGCAGGTGACGCAGGCCGGCGAGTACCGCTTCTTCGCGGGCTGGCGCAGCGATCCCTTTTTCTTCGACAGGCGGGGAGCCTTGAACAATCTGCAGTTCACCGGCGACGATTACTTCGCCGACCAAGATGTGTGCAGCATCGTGTTGGAAGTGCCCAACTCTGCCCTGAGGCACAAAGAGGTTGGCCTGTGGCACCGCACGCTGATCCGGGCGGACGGCCCGGGCGGGGACTGGGTCCAGGCGGAGCGCGGCGCGCGGCCTCTGCAGCTCTTCCTGGTCCTCGGTCTTACCGGCGAGGAGAGAGATGCCTACCTCATCGGAGAGCCGGCGGACGATGTCCGTTTCCTCGCCGCCTTCGCGCATGCGCTGGAGCACACGGGCGGATATACACCGGAGGAAGCAAGGCGAGTGGCAGGGACGTTGCTGCCGGAGATCCTGTCCTATGACTCCACGCGCCCGGCGTCCTTCCCCGACAATGGCCGGACGCTCACCGACGACGCGGTCGATGCCTTCCTTGCTATCCTCACGAATGGGAAGGTGAGAGAGGATAGGGTGGGGTCCCACAGCGATTTGCTCGCCGAGTTCCCCTACCTCGGGCCTCCGCACTGCGTTTGACGGCTGAGGGTGGGTGTCGCCTTCGAATCGTGCCGCGGCACCGGTGAAGAATGGCGCGAACAGGATGAATCCAATTCTGACTTTCTGACAGCATTAAGCTTTCAACTCTGGAAACCTGTGATTTCCGGTCGGCCAAAATCGTTGTTCCTCCGGGCTCATGATCGATCGTGTTCTAGCCGGGAGAAGAGAATGAGCCATGTACTTCACTATCCTCTGTTTGAACAAGCCGGGAGCGTGAACTGCAGGAAACGATCCGTCCTGCGCATCTCGCCTATCGGCAACAGCACGATAAGATGGATCTGGGAGGCCGCTTTGAGGACGACGGGAGAGGGATCGTTGGAACACTTTTCATCACCGGCGCTTGCCTGACGTTTCGTCGTCACCCATATTCTAGGCGTTTAACGAGAGGACTATGAAGGCTGAAGAAGAGAGACAAAGGGAGCTGGCCCGCGAATTAAAGAGGCAAAACGAGCGGCTGATTGCTACGGCGATCGAAAGTGCTACGGGTTGCCGTCTCGAGAATGGGGTTCTCTATCTGGAGTACCCGCATCCGAGCGTCAATGATTTCATTCTCAACGATCGGCGCAAGCTAACTTTAGATGCCCTGGCTAAGAACATCGGCATCCAGGTGCAAGTTATATAAGAAGGGTTTTAAAACTCACGAGACGCATTTCGTCTTGGCGACAGCTCGTTGTTCAGAAGATCGACTTTGCTTTCTTTATCGGGGGCGATCATAACTCTATCCTGCCTATTTCTGTGTTGCTGAACCGGTTAATGATCGACTCTAACTACGAGCACAAGAAATCATGGGGGGCATCCAGTTCGTTGCGCTCTTAAGAAACTACCTGGGGTGACTACAGAATCCGCAATTGTACGATGAGAAGTCCCGGAGCCGCCCATGCCTTAGGCCTTGATAAAGGCCAGGAGTTCCTTCCGGCCCGAAGGGCCCAAGGGAAGACTGGGTTGAAAATTCGCGATTCGCTAATAGCGACCCGAAGGGCCAAGAGAACCCAGCGCAGGCTTCAGTCTGGGTAGTCGTTTTATTGCGCGTGCGTCTGAAGGACCGCCAAAACGTTTCTTACGAATGCCGACCTCGACCGCGAAAGTCTTTCGGGTCACGGTTTCTACCGGTCCTTCAGACCGGCGCGGTTATGGGGAACGCAACCCAAGCTAAAGCCTGGGGCTAAGTTTTCTACCGCTTGACGGTAAATCCGAGACACACCCTGGGTGAAGCCTGGGCTCCGTTCTGATGGCCCTTCGGCCGCTATTGCCGAATCGCCAACTTTCGACGCCGTCTTCCAGTGGGCCCTTCGGGCCACGTAACCTGTCAATTCCGGCTGCGTGGCTAAACGTTAAGTTGATGAGCATGTGCGGCAGCGCGAACTGGGTTCGCATTCCGAAAAGGGATCCTCCCAGACAGGACGACTGGCGGCTGCTTACGCCCGTGTAGCTGCGGCTGCTCTACACTGATAGAAACAAACGGTCCAATCGGGTAGTAACTAAACACTCACCCTGACTAGTAGCAATGCAAAATGCCTAACGTTAATATGGACGGTGTCAATAGAAGTAAGGGCAGTTCGGGAAACGGTTATCGCCGAGCGGAGTGAGTTCTGTGAGGACTTCCGCTGTCCGGTGCAACAAATTGGATTCCGCTTGAGGAAGAGAACTTATGAACGTCAAAACTATTGTCTCCGGGGCTATTGTTTTTGGCCTGGCATCTGCCGCGTTATCTATCAACGACACTAAGGCTACCGCCAACCAGTATCGCCGGGTAGTGGTCGATGGTCCTTACACTTGTCATTCGAAAGAAGACCTTCGGCAGATCACGAAACATCACAGCGACGCAACGGAGCTCCAGATGGTCGATCAGCTCCGGGCCTACTATCTCATCTCGGGAACTATCGTTGAGTTAGTTCAAGAGGACTCAGCCTCGGGTATGTCGCAGATTCATCTTGCCGGCATCACCGGCGATTTATGGACCTTGAGCCGATTTCTCAGCAAGCGCCCGCTGGTGGACCCGGGCGGCGTTATCGAAACCCCTGAAAACACCGACCTGAGCCCGGGTATCAGTGACGTGCGCGAACGGGAACGATGGAAGAGCTTTTGGCGGATCGCCCCGTCGTCGGCCAAAAGCTGAACCCTCGGCTCCGTTGTAGCGCGTCTTCCTTCACTCGACGCGAAAATCCAGTTGCTCCCAGTCAACTATCAGCGCTATCCAAAACCTCTTGGAGGAGAGGCGAGCTAGCGGCCGTAATTTTCGCAAAAACTGCTGTCTCGACGCGGGGCACTCATTTCCATTCCAACTTCTCTATTTCCCGACGGAATTGCTTGCAGCAGTGTGAATGACACTGAACGAAACGGTTATTCCGGATTAGTTAAATGGACTAACCAAATAGTCGGGAAGCATCCAGGTGAACCGGTCCAGTAGCCTGCGTTGCTAATGCGCCGTGCCGGAGGATTTAGAGCGATGCAGGCTTCATTTGGCATTTCGACCGAGACTCTGTCCGGCAGGCTGATTGATTCTTCACGATTCGATCGACTGACATGACAAATACTCGACCGAATCATTAAAAACAGGTCTTTGGAATAATAGAGCTGACGAGAGCGTGTAGTAGATTCTGGTAATTCAAAAAGGATATGTCAACACGCTACTGGATTAAAACTATAATAGGGTTCGTAGTTGTCTACTTCGTTCTGGTTGCATTCTGTTTAAGTAAATCAGTAAACCGAGGAGTCGCCGACGATCCAACAGTGAAAGGAAAAGGCCAAGCTGGCGCTTGCATGGATTATGCCTTAGCGCTTTCTTCCAGGCTGGCAGCAAACGGGATTCACGGTCAACTGATCTTCTACCGATGGCAGATTCGCAACACGGCGATCAAAGGCAGCCATGTGTTTGTTGTCTATCGCCTGGCAGACGACAGCAAATGGATCGTAGACAATGAAATCCCACATCCGAAAAGAGTGTCCAGAGAGGCGAGCCCCATGCAGATGGTTTTTTTGCTGAGCGACGGCCGGTCCGTCCCAGTTGATGTGGAACTGCAGGAGGGTCTTAACCATCTCAGTTATTTTTGAGGTGCCCGAGACGGTCGCCCTTCAATCGAATTGGAAAGCGTAAGCGCATGATGGGTATTGGCGGATTTGGCCGCGATGGGAAGCGCGACAGGTTGGAGCTCCGCGTTGATTGCCTTCAGCGGTCCCGGCTGTCTGCAAATGTATCAAGTACTTCACTCTTTTGGATGGTGAAAGACTAACCCATTCGATGGCAGTAGAAAGGACTAGTTTCGCTAATGGCGGCGTTGGGCGTCAGAGATTAACAATAACGGAACAGTGGAGTTTCTCTGGAATGGAACTAATTGGGCAGCCCGCGGAGACGCCACAAAGAGTCAACAAGCAGAACAACTTCACGCTCATGTATCATACGATGGCAACTTTGCACGAATACCGCACCCGCTATCCGGACAGGGCAGCAAATCCAACGCTCACACAGAGGGGTCTGCTCGGAGGGTTCCCGGATCGGCAGCAGGCTTAAACCAGCGCTCATTGAAATGTCTGACAAAATCCGCAACTATGCTGAATTACAGGAGTTGATCCGCGTCTCACTACGGATGCAGCACCCCGAATGGGTCGAGCCTAACGGTGACTCATCGGTTTGTGATTCCTACGAGGCTCGGTTCGCTGAGCTACTCGGACTTACCCATCCGCGGCAAAACGTCAGGGCCGACTCGTAATTTTGGGATCACTATTGCATATGCTCAGCTTGGAAATGTTCCTCCTACTTGGTTCGGCTCTTGTCACTTGCGTCTGGTGGGCTTGTATTAAGGATGATCCCGACCGGACGCATTGAGGTCGATTTTGGCGATCATACAGGGTTCATGTCCCTTCTAAAAGATGGGTATGAAGTGATCGCGCGTTTGTTCCAGCGGGTATCTCAACAGCCGACACTAATCCGCCCAGCATCCTCAGTTCCGGGAAGGCCTCCTCACGAAAGCTAAGCAGCTATATCTCGATTTAGTGGGTGCGTCGAGAAACCGCCCTAACACAAATTCCTACTAACAATGAATGCAGCATTGATCATTGCGATCGTATTTACGGGATCAGTAATTCTGGTCGAACTCGCCTGCGAGTTCCGCCGCGCTAGGTCTTTCGATGGGAAACCAGTCCAGCCAAAGCAAAGAAGAATGGATGATTCTCTTGTGAAGACCAAAAAACGGCCTCGTGAGCGTAATCCATTCCTTCTAACCGGTAGACGGCATTGGCGAACGAGGCTTATTGCGAATCCGTTCACGTCAAGGCCCGAATTTGATTCTCCGAACTGAATGAAACCGTGTGATGCGAAGCACGCGGGAGAGATCGCGTCCCGACTATGCGACTAACACAAATAACGGGGCTTCATCGCCCACCGGAGAAACCGGTCAACTACTTTGTTCTATTGACGGCAGCGACTGCCGCACTCGCCGGACTGCTATTCGGCTGGATCGAACGGGATCTGCGTGCAGGCCGCCCATTGCGACAATTGGGAAAAGACTTGCCAGTGGTGGCTACGGCTAAAAGGGATCGCGCCGCCCACGGGCACGTATGAGGATCAGCCCTTCAATCCGCCAAACCGGCAGGATTGATCGGACGACATGGGCGTGATCTGAAATGCCTGCCCGAATGTGAGGCGTATCGGCATTCTCAGCGCGCCCGCAAAGAGCGCTTAGCTCTATGTGGCCTGTGGTTTCGCGGGCTAGCCGCGACTGCTTCAACGGCTCATGGTAAGAGAACGATCCATTCGGGTAGTAACTAAACACTCACCCTGGCTAATAGCGATGCAAAATATCTGACGTTAATATGGACGACGTAACTAAAATCAAAGGCAATCCAGAGAAGGGTTGCGTCGGCTGAAGTGAGTTCCGGTAGGCGCACTCTGTCTGGTACGACCAACTGAATTCAGCCGGGGGAGAAAGAACTTATGAACGTTAAAACTATTGTCTTCGGGGCTATTGTTTTTGGCTTGGCATCCGCCGCGCTATCTATCAATGGCACTAAGCCTACTGCCAACCAGTATCGCTGGGTAGTGGTCGATGGCCCTTACGCTTGTCATTCGAAAGAGGACCTTCGGCAGATCACGAAACGCCACACCGACGAGACGGAGCTCCAGATGGTTGACCAGCTCCGGGCCTACTAGGGATCCGCTCACGAAACGGAAAAAATCGTACGCTTAGGCCTTCAAGGATCATTCGACTAAAAGAGAACGCTCCAGAACTCGATTACAGCTCGTTTTACGGCAAAACGGGTACTGGAAGACCAACTGCTTTGTGATGGAGGTTGAGCGTTCCTTCTGAGTTCATTCGCCCTCCAGTCCACGAGGAGAGAGCTCCTTACCGTACTTAAATTTCCGTTTCGTGTGCGCACCCCAACAAGAACTAAGAATATTGATTTAAGAAAGAATAAACGAAGACGTTCGTCATCGGTTATTCGGGAAGTAGTCAAATCTTGTGTTTTCAAAGGTGATATCTCGATAACTAAAGCAGCTCATCGAAGCCGGACGGTGGCAAAGGTAGATTCAATGGGGTTGCTTCAAACCGCTTTATTAGTCCTGACTCGAAAGCCCCTGAAATTTGAATGGCTCCGCTTCCTTAAAGTCCTTCACGGTGTTCCCTGAAAATACGTTCCTTTGATCCTTTCCCAAATCGAGCTTCTTCACCTTACCCGTCTGGCTCGAAAAATCGACCTGCTTCAGATCGACCCAGAACGTGTTCGGCGTTAATGCCGATTCGAAGAAGTACAGCTTGCGCTTGTGGTCAGCGACCGTTCTCCAGCGGGTTGACGAAATATTGCGTTCGTTGGGCGTGGTGATGTCGAACGGCACCAATACGTTGCGGATCACGCTGAACATGCTGGCGAGCGCAATACCCGGATCCTCGTCCTTGGGTATCGCATTGAGGTAGAACGAGGCCCGCGCGAACCGGTCGGCGGCCCGATTTGTCCCCGGGAGCATGACGGTGCCGCCAATCTGTTTCCAGTACTCGTTCAGCGCCAACTGCTCGTCGAAGATCGGCGAGTTGGTCATGACCTGATACCTGCGGTCATGATGGATGACCTGCTTGCCGCCGATATATTCGACAATGGCGCTGTCGCCCGTCGCATCGGAAATCGACAGATGGAGCGTGGCCAGCCTTGTCTCTCCGGGCACTGTATCGGTAACGATGGTGAACGGCTCGCCGCGAAGCGCGTTAACCGCCTCCTGGACGGTCGCGAAGTTGTCCAGAACATACTGCGCCCACGCCGCGACGGATAGTCCGGGTTTGGATCCATCGAAGGCGGGATATTGAGATTCGGCTAGCCAAAGAAGGTTAGCGCGCAATCCCGCCTCATTCAGCCCATCGGTTGTCGATACATCGAAGCCGGAAGCGATTACGCTTCCGTATTTGGAAGTCCATCTCAATGAATTTCGGCCAGCTTCGCCGCTGCGCTCCATCCCTTTCGGGAAGATCCAGAGATTGGTGCCAATGTCGGCGTTCCAGTCCATTGACCGCGCTGTGATCACGTCGGCATTCGGCCCCAGATAGACCGCTCGGGTACAGGCGTCGGCATTGACGGGAGCCAGGGTTAACGCGCCCGCCAGAACGTTCGTGGACAGCACAGTGAAAGACCTCTTCAGGTTAAACATGGTGTTTCTCCTCCGTTTCCCTCCTCGTTCTACTTTGGGGTGCTGCTATCGCAGAAATTTAGGTGACGCGACTTCCACATGAACCACGCTCTTGGGCCAGGCTCATTAAGCATATAAGCTACTCGTTCGGCCCTTATTTTTCGAGCCAGAATGGTTGGGGTGGGGAACAACACTGCTTGTGGTACTCGGATTTAGTCAGTGAACCGTTTTCCAAGGACCATTATACACGACCAGATTTGCTCGGGACGATTGCATGAACTTAGCCCATCGGATAGTATAAGATAACCTTATGGCGACAGACCAAATTACTCGTGACAAACGGCTCAAGCACTTTGAGCGCTTAGTGAGAGCATATCGTGTGCGTCCACAAGATGGCCAATGGATCGTCAAAAAACTTGGTGGTAAGTCTCGAACCTTCAGTGGAAAAGACGAAGCCATTGAGGTGGCAAAGAGAAAAGCTGCCTCGGAGCGCGTTGGCGTACTAGTCTTCGAAGGCGGACATGTCTCGGAAGTCGGCTAGAACCGGGACACACGTTTTTGTTAACTGCCCATTTGATCGCCAATACCAATCGATCTTTGAGGCCGTTATTTTCACAATACATGCCTGTGGATTCTACTCGCGCTGCGCTTTGGAGAACGCCGACAGTGATCAGGTGAGACTCGACAAGATCATCAAAATGATCGGCGAGTGCGAACTCGGCATTCATGACCTGAGCCGAGTAGATACGCAGGGGCAACTGCCACGATTTAACATGCCTCTTGAGTTGGGTTTGTTCTTAGGTGCCCAGAAGTTGGGTGGAAAGAAAAGCCAGCGCAAAGCCTGTCTGGTCTTAGAGGGTGAACGCTATCAGTATCAACGATTCATTTCGGACCTAGCGGGTGTTGACCCTGCTGCACACTTTAACCAACCAGAGGAAGCAGTCGGAGCCGTACGCAAATTTCTTTCCGGTCATCGTTTAGATCAGGATGTGCCGGGGCGGAACCGTATACTGGAGCTTTATCGTGACTTCAGCGGTGAGTTGCCAGCGTTGTTGGAAGCGGTCGAGCAAGATCGTGAATCGATCACTTTTGCCGAATTTAGGGACTACGTGGAACGCTACGTTGTACAACAGCGGTGATCTTCTAGCAGGCGAGGGGACTAGGTGGCCTTACGTTTGATTCCGAGCGCTGCAAAGTTTTTGGCCCCTTTCCAATAATGCTCGAAGTAGTCAATTCAATACGAACCCGAGTATGACTACCGAACAAACTCGGGCATTGGATGAAAAAAGTCTGCGATGATATTCCGGGATACTCGTACGGGACGGCCGAAGTGGCGACGTCGCCGATCTCGATGCGGAATTTGGATGAATTGAAAATCAGCGCCGGATTTACCGAGGAGGACCAACACTACCTGCGGCTCGCGGGCGAGGTGCTCGCAGACCAGACCAAGCAAATAGTCGATCACTGGCGCAGCGGTATCATCGCCAGCATTCCGAACCTCGCCAGACATTCCCGATCGCCAGAGGGCAACGCGCTTCCCGAATACTTGGCGGCAAGCAACCTGCGTTTTCAGCAATGGATTCTGGACACCTGCCTCCGGCCCTACGATCAAGACTGGATCAACTACCAACAAGAAATTGCTCTACGGCATACAAGCTTGAAGAAGAACAAGATCGATCGTATTCAGTCGACGCCACACGTGCCGCTAAGGGATATTATCGCATTTATCGCGATCATGAACGAGACCATTAAGCCGTATCTTGCGGCAAAAGAAAACTCCGCTGAAGAGGTGGACAAGATGCATCGGGCATGGTGCAAGTCAATTCAGCTGCAGTTGGCGCTTTGGGCAAGCCTGTACACGAGGCAGACACCGAACGAGTGGTGATCGGTTTGTATATGCAGTTTCCGGCCATGGAAGGATATCAACATTGCGTAAATTCGCGGTCGATGCCCGCGTGCGCGCACCAACGACTATCGAAAGCGAAGAGGATCGTCACTCCGGCGGCTGGAGAAGTCTAATGGCGCGTCTCGGTAGAGCCTTGACCAAGTAAGCTACTCCTTTCAGCGTTACTTCTCGAGGCAGAACCATCGGGGTGGGGGAGAAAACCGGTTTGCAACACACTCATTAGCTTCGCGTTGCCTTTTTCAAGGGATGAACGACCACTACCTTGGGGAATATTGTTCAGTTCTGAAGTCTGCCGTTCGTGGGCTCCCTCGGCGGCCGCTGCCATCCCGCCTATGGTCAACTTCGGCAGTGTGCAAATTCCTCCTTGATTCCGTACTATAGTGCGCGGAAACGCAAGAAAGCGTCCCATCAGCAAAGCTGATATGGAATCAAAATATTCAATTATCACCGCAGGGGAGTTTAAGCTCTGTTCGCGATGATATGTCTGAATCGAAAGAATCTAATCGGAGCGGAAACGGATTTTTGGTTGCCGGCATGCTAGCGACTCTCGGAGCTTCGGCTTCCTGCGAGGGCGGTTTAAAATTCTTATGTAGGTCACAACCGGAGACAAGAGATGGAAGTCACCAAGAAGAAGCGAGAAGAGCAGGGCTAGAAATGCAGGAACGGTATCCGCTCGGCGATTATTGAAGGCTGTTGCGACCAAATTGATTTACCTAACGATACGCGACATCACCGAGACGTGATAGATGGACGATATTGGGAGGCGATAGCCAACGTTGGCAGCTTTTCAACATAGGAGCCGGAAATTAGAGATTCATGTCGGAAAAAGTGCGGCCGGTAGTGTCAGCTTTTCTGTGTGCGGGTCGATTTTTGGCTTTGCTGTCTAGTACTAAAGAGAGTTGTTCTAACGACGTCAGCGGGAGCCGGCGAGACCATCTCTCAAAAGTGGTCGGCTCTAGCCGGGCCCGGTGTGAACAACGCGTAGCGTTGTTCAAGTCGTTGGAAACAACTCTCGACTTCTCTCATGTTTTTTAGGCGGCGTCAGCCGCGACGGGGACGGCCGCGCCAAACTGGATGCCTTGCTGTTGCCGCGGGAAGATCTGCGCACGGTCGTGCTCACTTGGCTTCGACAGCCGCCCGGAGAGCCAAAGCCCCGGAATGTGCTCGCCCATCTCGATCGGCTGCATCGTATTCGCGAAGTAAAGCTCCAGGCTAACCTTAGCCAAGCGGTCCATCAGGGCCGCATGGCTCAGCTCGCGCGCGAGGGCGCGCAAATGAGCGCTCAACACTTGCGAGACCTGGAAAACCGACGACGCCATGCCACGCTGATTGCCGTCTTGCTTGATACCGAGGCGACGATCACCGATCAGATCCTCGACATGCACGACCGCATCGTGGGGCGGATGTTCAACGATGCGAAGCGCAAGCATGAACAAAGCTTTGCCGAGTCGGGAAGGGTGATCAACGAAAAGGTGCGGTTGTACGTTCGAGTCGGTCATGCGTTGATCGACGCACGGCAAAAAGGGCTCGATCCCTACGCAGCAATCGAAGCCGTGGTGGCCTGGGACCGCTTCACTCAAAGCGTGGAGGAGGCGGAGCGGCTGGCCGAGCCGGAATCCTTCGATCATCTGCATCTTCTCACCGAAAGCTACGGTCAAGTGCGCCGCTACGCGCCAGCATTGCTGGAGACATTCGACTTTGGTGCAGCGCCCGCCGTTGCTCCCTTGCTGGCGGCGATCGACACGTTGCGGGCCATGAATCGCAGGAACGCGCGCAAGGTGCCCGACGACGCACCGACGGGTTTCCTGCGTCCGCGCTGGAAACCCTACGTCCTCACCGAGGTCGGTGCGGATCGCCCGTTTTATGAACTGGCGGTGCTGACGGAGCTCAAAAACGGGTTGCGTGCCGGTGACGTGTGGGTGCCCGGCTCGCGCCAGTTCAAAGACTTCGAAGCGTATCTGTTGGGGCGAGAGCGTTTCGCCAAGCTACAAGACGCGCAGGCTCTGCCCGTCGCCATCGAGGTAGACAGCGGACGTTATCTGCAGGCGCGTCTTGCACTCCTCCAAGAGAAGCTGCACCAAGTCGATCGACTCGCGGGTCAGGGTGAACTGCCGGATGCAGAAATTACGGGTGAGCTGCTTAAAGTAAGTCCCCTGAAGAAAGCGGTGCCCGAGGAGGCAGAGCAACTCGAAGAGGAAGCCTTTGCCCTTATGCCACACCTGAAGATCACCGAGCTTCTGCTTGAGGTCGATCAGTGGACCGACTTTACGCGTCAGTTTACGCACCTCAGGAGCGGCGAGTTGGCCAGAGACCGCTCGATGTTACTAACCGTAATCTTGGCGGATGCGATCAACCTGGGCTTGGCAAAGATGGCCGAAGCGTGTCCAGGGACTACCTTTCACAAGCTCGACAGCTTGAGAGCTTGGCATGTCCGTGAGGAGACCTACTCCAAAGTCCTCGCCGAAATCGTCAATTACCAGCATAGCTTACCCTTTTCCGGCCATTGGGGCGCGGGGACAACCTCCTCGTCTGACGGACAGTATTTTCACGTCGGTGGGCGCGGTGAACACGCCGGCCAGGTCAACGCTCGTTACGGCAGTGGTCCTGGGGTTACTTTCTACACGCATATCTCGGACCGCTACGCGCCCTTCCACAGCAAGGTCATTAACGCGACGGTGCGCGACGCAACCCACGTGCTCGATGGACTGCTTTACCATGAATCGGACTTGCGAATCGAAGAACACTATACCGACACGGCTGGCTTCACCGACCACGTGTTTGGCCTCTGCCACTTGTTGGGCTTCCGTTTTGCGCCCCGCATTCGCGATCTCGCCGACCGGCGGCTGTACACCGCCGAAAAAGCCAAGCGCTATCCGACGCTTCAGCCGTTTATCGGAGGCACGATCAACCTCAAACAACTTCTGGCCCAGTGGTCAGAGATCCTGCGGCTTGGTTGCTCTATCCGCCTGGGCACGGTGACCTCCTCGCTGATCCTGCGAAAACTGGCCAGCTACCC
>Ga0070698_100005547_pt1 | contig 13793 bp, 15 predicted proteins | sample KBSK1502metaG_FD_65477 | JGI IMG/M metagenome (GOLD analysis project Ga0070698, IMG submission 65477) | Corn, switchgrass and miscanthus rhizosphere microbial communities from Kellogg Biological Station, Michigan, USA - KBS K1-50-2 metaG | ecosystem: Host-associated > Plants > Roots >...
TGGCCGCGATCTCCCATGGCGCCGAACCCGCGATCCGTACCCGATTCTCGTTTCCGAATTCATGCTTCAGCAAACCCAAGTCAGCACGGTCTTGCCGTATTATAAGAAGTGGCTGCAGCGATTCCCAAATTTTGCGGCGTTAGCTCGTGCCTCGGAGGCCGAAGTGCTCCACGCCTGGCAAGGTCTTGGTTACTACGCCCGCGCCCGAAATCTCCACTCGACCGCAAAACGCACGGTAGATCGACATCGCGGGCGATTTCCAAAATCGATCGAACAAATGGAGCAGCTTCCTGGTCTGGGCCAGTACACGGCGCACGCGGTCGCCACCTTTGCTTTTGATCAGTCAGTGGCCATTGTCGAAGCGAATACTTCACGCGTTTTATCGCGTCTGTTCGATTTGCGAATTCCGATCGATTCGACAGCTGGACGGAACGCGCTGTCGAGCCGCGCCGCCAGTCTGGTTCCGGAAAAATCTGCAGGCCATTACAATTCGGCGCTTCTCGATCTTGGCGCATTGATCTGCTTGCCGCGCAAACCGAGATGCGGAATTTGCCCGGTCAAAAAATTCTGTCGCGCCAAAAACCCGGAGTCGTTGCCAATCAAACGACCGCGTCCTAAAACAAAGGAGTTCGTTGAGAAACATTCGTTCATCATTCGAAATGACAAGCTGTTGCTCGAAAAATCCACCGATCGCTGGCGCGGCATGTGGATTTTGCCCCGGCACAACTCAAAATCCAAAAGAAACGGCGCGATTTACAGAGCTATTTTTCCGTTCACCAATTACCGTATCACGTTGCTCGTCTATCGCTGGCGCTCACCCAAGGGCCGCAAACGGACCCAACGCTGGTTCAGCCGACATGAGCTGGATTCTATTCCGATGCCGTCCCCGCATCGGCGCACCCTCATGGCATTGTTGCATTAAGCGTTGGACGTTGGGCGTTGGACGTTCGACGTTTTCCGCTCGAATTGGTTATGCATTCGACTGAGACGCTACCTGACGCGCGCGGCCATTTTGGACCGTACGGCGGGATGTTTGTGCCCGAAACATTGATGTCGGCGCTCCATGAACTCGCCGCCGAATACGATCGGGCGAAGAAGGACCAGGCATTTCAAGACGAATTGTCGATCTTGTTGCGCGATTTCGCCGGTCGTCCGACGCCGCTCTATTTCGCTGAGCGCCTGACCAAAAAACTAGGCAGCGCCAAGATTTATTTAAAACGTGAAGACCTGCTCCATACCGGCGCGCACAAGATCAACAATGCCCTCGGACAGATCCTGCTCGCGCAACGAATGGGCAAACGCCGTATCATCGCCGAAACCGGCGCCGGTCAGCACGGCGTTGCCACTGCCACCGTCGCGGCGCGCTTCGGCTGCGAATGCGTGATTTATATGGGCAAGATTGATATGGAACGGCAAGCGCTGAACGTTGCGCGCATGAAATTTCTCGGCGCGAAAGTTGTTCCGGTCACCGCTGGCCAGGCCACGCTCAAGGAAGCGATCAACGAAGCGATGCGCGATTGGGTGACGAACGTGCGCACCACTCATTATATATTGGGCTCGGTGCTCGGTTCACATCCTTACCCGATGATGGTGCGCGATTTTCAAAGTGTCATCGGTGTCGAAGCGCACCGCCAAATTCTCGAACGCGAAGAGCGCTTGCCTGATTTGCTGGTCGCGTGCGTCGGTGGTGGCAGCAACGCCATCGGATTGTTTCATCCGTTCTTACAAGATCGACACGTCCGAATGATCGGCGTTGAAGCCGGAGGCGAAGGAATTCGCAGCGGCAAACATGCAGCCCGTTTCCAAGGCGGACGCCTCGGCGTGCTTCAAGGAACAAAAACTTTTCTACTCGCCAACGAAGAAGGGCAAATCGAATTGACCCATTCAGTGTCCGCCGGTCTCGACTACGCCGCCGTCGGGCCGGAACATTCCTACTTACGCGATCTCGGGCGCGTAGAATATACTTATGCGACCGACGATGAAGCGCTCGACGCATTCCGCAACCTTTCCGAAACCGAAGGAATTATTCCCGCTCTCGAAACCGCGCATGCGATTGCTTATCTCATCAAAAACGCGCCCAACATGAAGCGCGAAGAGATTGTCATCGTGAATTGTTCCGGTCGCGGCGATAAAGATGTCGATGTGGCGGCGCGAGCCTTCGGAGTGAAAGAGAATTTCGAAGTATGAGATCGATGACCGGATACGGTCGCGGCGAGACCGATCATAACGGCACAAAGTTCAGTGTTGAGCTCAATTCCGTGAACCGGAAGCAAAGCGACATCGTCATCAATCTCCCGCGTGACTTGACCGAGCTCGAGCCGCGGATTCGTCAGACGATCAACGAAAACATTTCGCGAGGACGAACCAATGTCGTCGTCAGTTATCACAATGGCTCCGGCGTCCCGCGCAAACTTGCGCTCGATACCGAGCTGGCGCGTTCTTATCACGATGCGATGCGCGCGTTGCAAAAAGACCTGGATGCCCCGGGCGAAATTACCATTGGTGCAATCCTGCAAGCGCCGGGCGTGATGCGCGCTCCTGAGGAAACGATCGACTCCAGCGCCGCGTGGCCGGCAATTGAGCGCGCACTTCAGACCGCGCTCAATGAATTGATCAAAATGCGCGAGCGCGAAGGTAAACATTTGGCCAAGGATTTGATCCGGCGCCTCAAAGCGATGCGCAAACAAATCAAGGAGATCCGCGGCCTACATCCCGAAGTCGTGAGAAAATATCGGGCGACGCTGCTCGAGCGAATTCAAAAGGCCGGCCTGTCGATTTCGAGCGATGACGAGCGTTTAGTAAAAGAAATCACATTCTTCGCCGATCGCGCTGACGTTTCCGAGGAGCTCACGCGCGTGGAAAGTCATCTCGCGCAGTTCGCGCATCACCTCCGCCGGCACGAACCGGTCGGTCGCACGCTCGAGTTCATCACTCAGGAAATTTTTCGCGAACTGAACACGCTCGGCGCCAAGGCGAACGATGCCGCCATTTCGCAACGCGTCGTCGCTTGCAAAGCCGAGCTCGAAAAAATCCGCGAACAAATCCAAAACCTTGAGTAGTCGCTTCAGTCGTTACGGAATTCTCTTCGTGCTCTCCGCGCCATCCGGCGCTGGGAAAACGACGCTGGTCGATGCGCTCCGGCAAACGTCCGAGTTCGTTTACTCAGTCTCGTGCACAACGCGCCCCGCGCGCGCCGGCGAAGTCGACGGCGAAGATTATCGATTTTTGTCCGATGAAGAATTCAACGCGCGTGCCAAAGCTGGCGAATTTCTCGAACACGCGACCGTTCACGGCCATCGCTACGGCACGCTGTTGAAACCGATTGTCGAAAATTTGATGAACGGCCGCGACGGTTTGATCGACATCGACACGCAGGGCGCTGCAAACATTCGCAGCTCCAAAGACGAATTTGTCCGGAACGCACTCGCAGATGTTTTCATTATGCCGCCGGATGTCGAGGAATTGCGTCGGCGTTTGACCAAACGTGGCACCGAAACGACCGAGCAAATTGAAGCCCGCCTGGCGACTGCCATTCGTGAAATGGAATCGTGGCTGCAATATCGCTACACCATCATCAGCCGGACGACGGAAGAAGATTTGCAGAAATTTCGACACATCATGAATGCCGAGCGATATTTGAGCCGGCGCCTGATCCAGAAATAACTCCGAAAATGATTCGCGAGTAAATTGTCGATCTTAAAATGAGAAAAAATTCCAACCGGCGATCTGAGAAAACTGCGGGGCGTAATGTTGTGCGCTTGCGCGGCGCTGGGAAGACAATCGTTCTCGGCGTCAGCGGCTCCATCGCCGCTTACAAATCTGCCGAGCTGGCAAGTCTGCTCGTGAAGCAAGGTCACCAGGTTTTTGCTGTCATGACGCACGACGCGACCGAGTTCATCACGCCGCTCACTTTGCAAACGCTTTCCAAGAACCCGGTAATGACGAGTTTCTTCGATGAAAAAGATAATTGGCGGCCCGGCCACATCGAATTGGCAGATCGCGCGAATCTTCTTTTGATTGCGCCGGCGACGGCAAATATCATCGCTGAGCTCGCGCACGGATTGACGAACCACCCGCTGGCCGCGATCGCGCTTGCGACCCGTGCGCCAATTTTGATTGCGCCGGCGATGAATGGAAAAATGTGGTCGCATCCAGCAACAATTGAAAATGTGGCGACATTGAAATCGCGCGGTGTCGAATTTATCGGACCGGAAGAAGGAATGCTGGCGTGTGGTTACGAAGGACTCGGCCGTCTTTGGAAAGTCGATGACATCGCGTTTCGCGCCGAATTTCTTCTCGCCCGTCAGGAAAATCTGATCGCGTGAAATTTCTCATCACGGCCGGCCCGACGCGCGAGCCGATCGATCCCGTTCGTTATCTCAGCAATCGTTCGTCAGGAAAAATGGGCTACGCAATCGCCGAAGCGGCGATCGAAGCTGGTCACGAAGTTGTTTTAATTTCCGGGCCGGTCGATGTCGCTCGGCCGCGCGGCGTCGCAGTGATCTCTGTTTCGACGAGTGATGAAATGTTTGCCGCCGTGCGTCAGCACACGTCGCGCTGCGACATTCTCGTGATGTGCGCGGCGGTGGCGGATTACAAGCCGGCCAAAGTTTCGAAGAGCAAAATCAAAAAGCGCGGTGAGAACATCTCGCTCGAGCTTCTTCCAACTCGCGACATTCTCGCGTCGCTCCCAAAAGATCGACAATATCTGGTTGTCGGATTTGCAGCTGAAACCGAAAACGTCGAGGGAAATGCCCGACAAAAACTTAAGGAAAAAAATTGCGACATCGTAATCGCAAACGACGTGAGTCGCGCGGATTCGGGAATGGAGAGCGACCAAAATGAAATGACAATTTTGTTTCGCGACGGCGAAATTAAAAGCAAATCACGCGCTCCGAAGAAAATTGTGGCGCGCGAGCTCATAAAAATATTTGAAAATGTTTGCGAAAAACGTTTGACAAAAAAAATCGCGTGATTACTTCGTCGTTAAGTGAAGTCATTCCCAACTCTTCACAAATTTCCGCGAAAGCGGATTGAAAGGGGGGAATAGAAGTCGATGGCTAAGAAAAGAAAGAAAGCAGCAAAAAGAAAAGCGAAGAAAAGAAAGAGGCATTGAAGCCCGTCGCTTAATTAACGATTTCGAAAATCTTTCGAAGTCACAACCCCAAACTTCAACCCGGGAGGAGAATTTATTTTCCTCCCGGTTTTCTATTTGAGTTGAGACGTTGAGACGTTGAGAGGACAGGCTATTCTGAAGTCGATCTCAACCGCTCAACTCTCAACCTCTCCATGAAGCATTATCTCGACGCCGCCGAAAAAGCTGCGCGCGCGGCGGGCGATCTGCTTCGCAAAAATTTTCATCGATCTCAGCATGTAAACGTCGCCGAGGCACACGACATCAAACTCGCGATCGACATCGAGACGCAGGAGCTGATCACGAAAGCACTGCTGAAACAATTTCCCGAGCACGCGCTTTACGGCGAAGAAGGAATCGTGGGCGATCAATCGAGCGAGCATCAGTGGGTGGTCGATCCGCTCGATGGAACCGTGAACTATTTTTACCAGATCCCGCATTTTTGCGTTTCAATCGCGCTCCGCTTGAAGGGCGAAATCATCGTCGGCGTAATTTACGATCCGATGCGCGAGGAAATGTGGAGTGGGCAAAAAGGAGAAAAGCCGCGTTTGAACGGCAAACATTTTCGCGTGAGCAATCGCTCGAATCTTGCTGAAGCGGTAGTTTCAGTCGGCCTCGCCAAAACCGATCACTCGATCGATTCAAATCTGCCGCTGCTCGAGGCGATGATCCATCGTGTGCGAAAATGCCGCGTGCTCGGCAGCGCTGCGCTCGACATGGCCTATGTCGCGTGCGGACGCTTCGATGCTTACATCGAACGTGGAATTAGTTTGTGGGACATCGCCGCCGGATGGATTCTGGTTGAAACTGCCGGTGGCACGGTCGATTTGCGGCCGCGTAAAGATATGAAAGAGAAATACAGCATTGTCGCCTCTAATGGCGTGATCGATTTGAAATTGTGAGCACTACGCGTTGCGGAATCGGTTACGATATTCATCGGCTCGGCCAGAATCGACAACTGATCCTGGGCGGGGTTCGCATTCCGTACTTGCTCGGACTGGAGGGACATTCGGATGCCGACGTTTTATCGCACGCCATCGCGGACGCGCTCCTCGGCGCGATTTGCGCGGGCGACATCGGCCAACATTTTCCCGACACCGATGAGTCGATTCGCGGCATCAGCAGCATCGAGATCTTAAAGCGCGTAAGCAAAATGCTCGCCGATAAAAAGGCGCGAGTGCTGAATATCGATGCGACGGTCATTGCGGAGGCGCCGAAGATAGCGCCGCAAATTCCCGCGATGCGAAAAGAAATTGCCACGGCGATTGGTGTTTCCGACACGCAAGTGAGTATCAAGGCGACAACGAATGAGCGGCTCGGTCCCATCGGCCGCGGCGAAGGCATCGCAGCAATAGCGATTGCGACAGTTGAACAAAATTAAGTCCATGTCATTCCGAGGGAAGTCGAGGAATGGAGCGAATGGGACGAGCGACATGGACGGTAGCGCCGCGAGGGTAGTGGCGAGAGAGTCGGGAGACGAACGAGTTCAATCTCTTACTATTTCCGGAAATATTTAGAGATGTCTCGACTTCGCTCGACATGACAAACGATGGCGCTCCGTTTTTTTAATACCTATTCACGAAAACTGGAAGAGTTCGCTTCGTGCGATACCGCTTCGCGCAAGATCGACATCTACACCTGCGGACCGACGGTCTACAGCCGTGCCCACATCGGAAACTTCCGCGCCTACATTTTTGAGGACCTACTTCAGCGCCATCTCGAAGCGCGCGGATTCAAAGTTCATCGTGTGATGAACATTACCGACGTCGACGACAAAACGATCCGTGGCGCGCACGAAGCCGGAGTTCCGCTCCAAAAATTTACCCAGCAATTCAAAAACGCATTCTTCGAAGATGCAGAAAAGCTACGGATCAAACGCGCAAATGATTATCCGGCTGCGACCGATCAACGTTACATCGATAAAATGATTTCGATGATCGGCATATTGATCTCAAAGGGTCTCGCTTATCAAGCCGACGACAAATCGGTTTATTTCCGGATCAACAGATTTCCCAATTACGGAAAGCTGGCGCACTTCAATTTGAATGAGTTGCAATCGACCGGCCGCGTCAAACACGACGAGTACGACAAGGAACACATCGGCGACTTCGCGCTTTGGAAAGCGTGGGATGAAGAAGATGGCGACGTAAAATGGGATTCGCCGTGGGGACCGGGACGTCCTGGCTGGCACATCGAGTGCAGCGCGATGGCGACGGCTTTGCTTGGAGATCAGATCGACATCCACTGCGGCGGGGTGGACAACATTTTCCCGCACCACGAAGCCGAGATCGCGCAGAGTGAAGGCGTAACAGGCAAAAAGTTTGTTCGCTATTGGCTGCACTGCGCGCATCTGCTGGTGGACGGTCAGAAGATGTCCAAGTCGTTCGGAAATTTTTATACAGTGCCGGACGTGCTGGCGAAAGGATATACTGGCCGGGAGATCCGTTACGCGCTGATCCGGGTACATTATCGGACTCAACTGAATTTCACCTGGGACGGAATGAAGGAAGCACGGGAATCGTTAGGCCGAATTGATGATTGGTTGGAGCGCTTGCGCGAAGTCGCCGGAAATAAGATCGACCTCCAGTTCGGCCACGAATTCGAAGAAGCGCTCGATGACGATCTCAACATTTCCGCGGCGCTCGGTTTTCTTTTTGAAACAATCCGCGAGACCAATCGCGCGATGGATGAAAACAAACTCGATCCAAAGACAGCAGCCGCTTGGTTTACCTGGTGGGATCGAATCAACCGCGTGCTTGCGTTTGAAAGCGATGGAGCAGAGTTGCCCGAGGAAGTAGCGAAGCTGGCCGAAGCGCGGTTGCAAGCGAGGCTTGCAAAAGATTTTCGAAAAAGCGATGAATTGCGCGACAAGTTGAATGCGCTCGGCTGGGAAGCGCGCGATACCAAGGACGGACAGAAGATTACGCGACGCGCCGGCGCTTGACGAAATGTTTGCGCCCGCACAATTCCTCAGTCTCGAACATACGGCCCACCCGAAATTGTTCGAAGACCAGAACTACGTCTGGAACGCGCTCAAACAAATCGCGAGCTATTTGCAATTTCGTTTGAAACCGGCGGTGCTCGGCGAGCTCGTTGGCCGGCCATTCATCAGCAGCAATGTTTTTGTTGGCCGCGGAACGATTGTTGAACAAGGCGCGGTATTGAAAGGGCCGGCGTGGATCGGAGAGAATTGCCATATCCGCAGCGGCTGTTACGTGCGCGAGAACGTAGTTGTCGGTAACGGTGTGGTAATGGGCAACTCGTGCGAGTTCAAGAACAGCATCATTTTCGATGAAGCCCAGGTGCCGCATTTCAATTACGTCGGCGATTCGATTCTTGGATTTAAAGCGCATCTCGGTGCCGGCGTGATTTTGTCGAACGTGAAACTCGATCACAGCGAGATCGCGGTGGCGGCGAGCGACAGTAACATCGCCACCGGCCTTACCAAGTTCGGTGCGATCGTCGGCGATCGAACCGAGATCGGCTGCAACGCTGTGATTAACCCCGGCTCAGTTCTGGGACGCGATTGTTTTATTTACCCCAATGTGAATTTCCGCGGCGTCTTGCCGGAAGGCAGGGTGGTGAAATTGCGACAGGAATTCCAGATTTTGGAACGACGCGATCGCGGGAGGTAGCAGACTTATCGCGCGCGTGATCTCCCTCTTTTCAATCGAGCTGGCGGATGGGGAGGGATTCGAACCCTCGGTGCCTTTCGGCACACACGCTTTCCAGGCGTGCACAATCGACCACTCTGTCACCCATCCTGGATCAGTAATCGCCTAAGACGTTGCAATCCGGCGATTACAGTTGCAAGCGGCGGAACAATTCGTCGAGCGGCAGCTGAATGCCGATGAAAAATTCGCCGAAGTCCGCGTACTCCGCGCTCACCGGATCAAAACGCATTTCGTAAACGATTGCCTTAATCTGAAACGTGTCGCGCGCAAACAGGGTCACGCCCCACTCCGCATCATCGAGACCGGTCGAGCCGGTGATGAGCTGTTTCACCTTGCCGGCGTACTGACGGCCAACCGTCGCGTGTCCCTTCATTAACTTGCGGCGCTCATCGTAAGGCAACGCGTACCAATTACGCTGTTCGCCACGCCGCTTGCTCATATTATAAAAGCAAACGACCGGCCAATCAGGCAGCGTCGGATATACGCGCTCCTGCCGGTAATGTTTGATCCGGTCGCGAAAAGTGTTTAACGCTTGCTCCAATTTTGCCGGATCACGTTTTATCTCCCGATCGAGCGTCGTGGTGTATTCTTCTTCGGTTGTGATGTATTCGCTTTCTTCGGTGAGCGACAAATAACTGTAGACCGGCGTCAGGACATCGGCGCCTAACGAAAGCGAAAGTTGCTTCTCCATCTTGTTCGCTATTTGCAAATCGGGCGTGATCAACATGAAGCCGAGGTCCGCCTTTGGTGTGACGACACTGAGGGTCAGCAACTGCGTCGAGTCCATCGCCCGTACGTCCTGCACGAGCTTTGAGAGATTGGTTTTCGCGGCGTTCTGTTCGTCGCGCCCGAGCAATTGCCATTGACCGTACTCGACGTGGTAAAACAGATGCAGACAATGCCAGCCCTGTTCGGGGACGAGCGTCGCGTTCTTGTCGGTCATCGCCCGTAGTTTCCGCTCTGCAGAATTGTGGTCAAGCTGGTAGGGGGCGATTGACCAAATCGCCATGGCGGTTCGGTGAACCGCCGCTACCTCCGACTAGCGGTTTGCGCCGGTGGCAAATGCGCCAGGCAATATTCCTCGCCATCGCGCGCGACGCGAAAATCGAGGTTGGGGTCGCTCAACTCGGTCGCGCCGCAAACCGCGCATTTGTGAAGCGACTCGGTTTCACTGCGCGCTTGGTCCGCAAAGCGTTTTCGGCGGCCCGAGACTTCGTGACGATGCCGCGCTTGATAAATAAATTCAGGCCCGAAGAAAATCAGGTAATTCGCGAGCGCCGCGACCAAAGCCGCTCGATACGAATTCGAATTCGTAAAAAATCCCAGCAACAAGAACGCGCCCGCTATCCAGGCGAGCCATTTGATTCTGACCGGCAGAACAAAAAGAATGTAGATGATCTCCTCCGGGTAAAAGTGGGCGAAGGCGAGGAACAACGACATCAGCAGCATTCTGTTCGAAAAATCGCTGCCGAAGAAAAACGCGGCCGCCGTTGTGCCAATCATTCCAACCAGAAAATAAAGGGTGAGACGGAACGATCCCCAGGCGCGCTCGAGACCCTCGCCGATCCACCAAAGAAACCAGAGCGCGAACAGGACCCACCACGGACTGAGCGTTTGCGGAATGAAAATGTAAGTGACAAGCCGCCAAACTTCGCCATGCAGAATGCGCACGGGATCGAGCGTAAGCATCGAGGTAAAATCGGGAAGAGTTTGCGCCGGGTATCCCGTGGTGGCTGGGGTTTTCAGCAGCCAGGTCAGGCCGAACACGAGCGCGGCGAAGCCAACCAGAATACGCGGCAACCCCGGTATCCCAAGAAAACCGAAACGGCGTTCAAGTTTGTCGAGGCAGCTCATTCGGTCGGACGGTAAGAGAGCGCGACAAGCGCTTCAAGGTGGATCGGCCGCTCCGCGGGCGATGTCAAAATTTGATGACCTTCGGCCATGTCGAATTAACATCGAGCAAGGGACTGCTCGATCCACCTTTGCATGCGAGGAACGCGCCGATTACCTTGGATTCGTGAGCGAAGCCCCGCAAAAAAAGACGCCGCTTTACGATGAACACGTGAAGCGAGGCGCAAAGATGGCGCCGTTCGCCGGCTGGCTGATGCCGGTTCAATACACGAGGATCGTAGAAGAACATCAGGCGGTGCGACAGAACGTCGGGATGTTCGACATTTCGCACATGGGCCAGTTGATCCTCGATGGCAGCGACGCGCGCAGATGGTTGAACACGATGCTGACCAACAACATCGACAGGTTGGAGGTCGGTCAGGGACAATACACTTTCTTACTGAACGAACGCGGTGGAATCATCGACGATTTGATTGCGTATCGTATCGGCGACGCGAAATTTCTGTTGGTAGTGAACGCGTCGTGCACCGACGGAGATTTCGAATGGCTGGATCGACATCGGCCAAACAATGTCCGTCTCGGGGATCGCAGCGCTCATTTTGGCGGTGTGGCCATTCAGGGTCCGCGCGTGAGCGAGCTTTTTGTCAACCTGCCGCCCCGCAATCACATTGTCGACGTTGAGATCGATGAAATGCAGATCTCGATGGCGCGGACCGGTTACACCGGGGAAGACGGCGTCGAAGTTTTCTTTAGTAAAGGCGATGCCGTGAGATTTTGGGACATCGTGCTCGAAAAAGGCAAAGGCCTTGGGATCAAACCGTGCGGACTGGGCGCGCGCGATACGCTTCGATTGGAAATGTGTTACCCGCTCAATGGCTCCGACCTTTCGCCGGAACGAAACCCGATCGAAGCCGGGCTCAGTTTCTTTGTCGATCTAACGAAACCGAATTTCATCGGTCGCGACGTTTTGCTGAAAACGAAAGAAAACGGCTCGCGCGAAAAACTGGTTCCGTTCAAAATGAACGACAAAGGTCCTCCGCCTCGGCCGCACTACTTGGTTTTCGAAAATGGCAAGCGCATCGGCGAAGTGACCAGCGGCACGCTTTCGCCGAGCTTGAATTGGGGCGTCGGGATGGCTTACATCAACGCGCCCAACGCGAAAACCGGCACCAAGATCGACATCGAGATTCGCGGACAGAAATTTCCAGCCACGATCGAGAAAAAACCGCTCTACAAAAAATCATGAATGTCCCAGACGATTTGCTTTACACCGAGAGCCATGAATGGATTAAGCGCGAAGGCGACAAAGTCCGCGTTGGAATCACCGATCACGCCCAATCTGAACTGACCGATGTAGTTTACGTCGAGCTGCCGAAAATGGAACGGCAAGCCAATGCGAAGGAAGCAATCGCCGTCGTGGAATCAGTCAAAGCTGCGAGCGACATTTACGCGCCGGTCAAAGGCGCGGTGGTCGAAGTGAACAAGGCGCTCGAAGCAGATCCGGGCTTGATCAACCGCGAACCATTCGGCCAGGGCTGGATCTTCGTGCTCAAGATCGATAACGCCGACGATCTCAAAAATCTCAACGACGCCGCCGCCTACAAAAAGCAGATCGGGCTGAATTAATCTTTGCCGAAGAGGAGTTCGTCCACGCCGCGAAGAACTTCTTCGACCCGGATGGGGGCGGCGAAGAAGCTGTAACCGCTCAGAATTCCGCCGGAGACCATCTGACTTTCCGGACGAAGGCTCGTCAATGAGAGGACTGGCGTGTCTTTGAGCGCGGCGTCGCTGGTGATCTCACGTTCGATGTTGCGCCGATCCTGGCCGGCGGTATCGACCAGGATGAGATCGGGCTGAAACCAACGGGCGGCGTTGAGCGCCAGCTTATCGTCGTGCTCTTCCCGAATGAGATATTTCCCGGCGCGTTCCAGGGCCCGCCGAATAAGACGAGTGACGCCGGGTTCGTGATCGATTAAGAGGATTTTTTTTGGAAACTTCATAGTGGTGAATGGTTGACGTTCCCATTCGCGAGCATTGGACATGCCATAACCGAGCCACCCGCGAGACCGCAGCAGCGATTTCACCCTGACCTCCAATCCTCTCCTTAAGGGAGAGGAGGCTGGGCTTAGAATCGTCACCTATGCGAAGCGCTGTTGCCAATCCTCCCTTTCATCTTCGCGCCGCTGTGCTTAATTTTCGGTTTGCGCGATGAGCAGTAAGGCCAAGACCGCAGCCCCAGAATTGAATTTTGAGAAAGCGATGGACCGGCTCGAGGCGATCGTCGAACAAATGGAGACCGGCAAATTGCCGCTGGAGGATTTGATCGTACGCTACGAAGAGGGAATGAACCTAGTGAAGGTTTGCCAGGAGCGGTTGACCAACGCCGAACAAAAGATCGAGATCATCGCCCGCAACAATGCCGGTAAACCAATAGTGAAAGATTTTGAACCCACGGCCGAATCATCGAACGATGACAAAGCAGCCGAGAAAGAATTAAAAAATGACGAAGTTAGACTCTTCTGAGACAACAACTGCCGCGCCGAAGCGCTTGCTCGACGGAATCCGTTCGCCGGCCGACATCAAAGCATTGCGCGAGCAAGACCTGCCGCAGCTCGCGCAGGAAGTTCGCGATGAACTAATCCGCATTTTGTCGCAAACAGGCGGACATCTTGGGCCAAACCTCGGCGTCGTCGAGCTGACAATTGCACTGCACCGGGTGTTCGACACCCCGCGCGACCGGTTTGTGATGGATGTGAGCCATCAGGGTTACGTCCACAAATTGTTCACCGGGCGGCTCGATCGTTTTTCGACAATGCGCCAGTTCGGCGGATTGAACGGTTTTCTTTTGCGGACCGAAAGCGAGCACGATTGCTACGGCGCGGGTCACGCCGGTACAGCGCTTTCCGCCGCGCTCGGCATGGCGGTCGGACGCGACCTCCGCGGCGGCGATGAGAACATCATCGCGATCGCGGGTGACGCGGCGTTCACCTGCGGGATCAGTTACGAGGCGCTCAACAACGTCCGCGTGCAGACCAAACGCTTCATTGTGGTCCTGAACGACAACGAATGGTCGATCGCCAAAAACGTCGGAGCGATTGCACATTACTTTAACCGCATCGTGACGAGCGAGACCT
>Ga0070698_100005548_pt1 | contig 13793 bp, 13 predicted proteins | sample KBSK1502metaG_FD_65477 | JGI IMG/M metagenome (GOLD analysis project Ga0070698, IMG submission 65477) | Corn, switchgrass and miscanthus rhizosphere microbial communities from Kellogg Biological Station, Michigan, USA - KBS K1-50-2 metaG | ecosystem: Host-associated > Plants > Roots >...
AGCCCCGAGGACTTCCAGCCACCCATCGGCAGCGGGAACTGGAAGACGTTGGTCATGGCGTTGTTGATGTTCACGCCGCCCGCCTCCATCTGCCGGCCGACCCTGTCGGCCCGCGCGCTCGACGTGGTCCACACGCTGCTGGCCAGGCCGTACGGCGAGTCGTTGGCCAGTCGGACCGCCTCACGCTCGTCGGCCACCTTCATGACCGGAAGCAGAGGGCCGAAGGTCTCCTCGGTCATCGCGAGCATGTCGTGGTCGACGTCGACCAGCACGGTGGGCGGAAAGAACAGGCCCCGCTCGGCACGCTGGCCGCCGGTCAGCACCCGGGCGCCCCTCTCGAGGGCATCCTTGACGTGACGCTCGACGATCTGGACCTGGGCCTCGTTGGCCATCGCGCCGTAGTCGGCTTCGAAGGCTCCCTGGGCATCGTGGCCGATGCGGAGCTTGCCTACCTCCTCGACGAGGCGGGTGACGAACTCGTCGTACACGGGCGCCTCGACGTAGATCCGCTCGACCGCGATGCACGACTGCCCGGAATTGAACAGACCACCCCACACAGCGCCGTGGACGGCCCGGTCGAGGTCGGCGTCCGACAGCACAATCATCGCGTCCTTGCCGCCGAGCTCGAGGCTGGCCGGGATCAAGCGCTCCGCGGCGCGTACGCCGATGCGCCGGCCGGTCGCGGTGGAGCCGGTGAACTGGATCATGTCGACCTGGTCGACCACGGCACGCCCGGTGTCACCGAACCCCGTCGCCACACCGAGCACCGGCGGTGCGCCGATCTCCTCGTTCCAGGCGCGGACCACCTCGGCCCAGGCCAGCGGCGTCTCCTCGGACGGCTTGGTCAGGACGGCAGCGCCGGCCATCAGTGCGCCGGGGACGTCCATGATCGGCATGGCCAGGGGGTAGTTCCACGGCGTGATGACCCCGACCAGCCGATGCGGACGACGCAGCAGCCGCAGCTTCTTGGTCAAGGCGGTGACGTTGTGCGGCGAGCGCTTCTCGTCCGCAAGGAACTCGGCACCGTGCTTGGCGTAGTAGTTGATGACCTCGACCGCGACGAGCAGCTCGATCTGGGCGTCACCCCAGCTCTTGCCGGCCTCGCGATGGACCAGTCCGAGGACGTGCTCCTTGTTGTCGACGATCCAGTCCAGCCAGGCCAGCAGGTGCTTCTTGCGGCCCTCGGGGCCCAGGGCCTCCCAGGCCGGCTGAGCTTCGCGCAAGCGGGCGGCCAGCGCGGCGACCTCGTCGGCGTCCATGGCGGGCACCGAGCCAACGGTCGCGCCGTCGGCCGGGTTGCGAACCACGACCTCGCTCGGGCGGTCGGCTTCGGCCTGCTTGCCCTCCGTGGCCGATTCCTGCGTGGTCAGCATGTGACATCTACTCCTGGTCATCCTGGACGTTGTTCCCCAAGGTTATGAGAATCAGCGTCTCAATACAAGCCTCTCAGGCCCTGTGAGCGTTCGCGGGCGCCCGCCACACCTCCTCGCATGCCATTTGTGAGAAGGTGCGATCGTTAAACTGTGTCCCAGCAGTGACACAGCACCAGACCCGAGGAGCCGGACATGACCGCTGAGCGGCAGCCCGATCAGCCCGAAGGCACGCGTCCTCGCGGCCGGCCTCGCCTCGAGATCGACCCGGACGCCGTGGCCGACGCCGTCGCCGAGCTCTTCGCCGAGGGCGGAATCGAGGCCGTCTCGATCCTCGACGCGGCCGAGAAGCTCTCCGTCTCGAGGGCGACGCTCTACCGGACCGTGCCCACGAAGGAGCACCTCCTCGGAATTCTGTTCGAGCGCAGCACGGGCGAACTGACCAAGGCCTCCAAGGCGGGCCTGAAGGAGACCGACGATCCGGCCGAACGGCTGCTGGTGCTCGTGCGTCTGCAGGTCGACGCCGCCATCCGGATGCGCCGCTACATGCCCGTCTTCTTCGGCGGGGGTGACCTCCCTCCCGAGGTCTTCGAGCGCTGGCACAAGTGGAGCCGCGAGTTCGAGAACATCTGGGTGGGCGTCGTCAAGGAGAACATGGAGGCGGGGCTCCTCCCGCAGGGCGATCCCGTCGTGACGGCGAGGCTGTTGCTGGGCTCGCTGATCTGGGTCTCGCGCTGGTACCGGCCCTCCGACAAGCAGTCTCCGGAGAGCATCGCGCAGGCAGCGGTAGACCTCGTCCAGGCCATCCAGATCGCGCCGCGCGCCGCAGCGCCCAAGAAGAAGTCTGCGGCGAAGAAGAAGTAGCCCGGGAACCGTGCGGGCCCGCCAACGGGACCCCCGCACGTCGTGAGGTCGGAACGGTCAGCCGGACACCGGGGCTGCCAGTGCCCGGTGGTAGTTGATGATGCTGCGATTCATGTTGAACGCGACCGCGCCGACGAGCTCATCGCCGCGGTGTCCCTCCACCAGGAGTGACGGCTTCTCGGGATCTTCGGACACGATCGTCCACCGGTCGGCGGCACGCAGGAAGCCCGCGGACTTGATCTTCACGTCGTACTGGTCGGACCAGAACGTCGGGACAGACGCGAGCTCTGCCATCGGCCAGCGCGCCTCAGCCTCGAGCAGGATGTTCCGTGCCGCCAGGTCGGCCATGTCCCGCGCGTTCGACCAGTGCTCGATGCAGACGGCCCCTTCCCCGTGGTGGTGCGGCCAAGCCGCCACATCACCGGCGGCCATGACGCCGTCGACCACGTTGCCGTCCTCGTCGAGCACACTGCAGGTCGCGTCACACGTGACCACGCCCCGCTCCATCGCGATCCCGGAACCCCCGAGCCATTCCGAGTTAGGGACCGAGCCGACGGCGATGAGCACCACCGTCGCCTCGAGGAGCTCACCGCTGTCGAGAAGCACACCCGTGACCCGGTCGTCGCCCTGGACCTCGGAGACGCCGCGGCCCAGTCGGAACCGGACGCCGTGTGACTCGTGGATCCTGGCCGCCCGGGCGCCGATCTCGGCGCCCATGACCGGCATGGGGTACGGCGCCACATCGACGACAGTGACGTCGAGGCCCTCCTTGCGCAGGGTGGCGGCCACCTCGCACCCGATGAATCCCGCACCGATGATGACGACTCTCGCGTCTTCCCCGATGGAGGCGCGGAACGACGCCGTGTCGGCGAGGTCACGCAACGTGTGCACGCCTCTCGCGGGAAGGTTGCCCTGCCACGCACGCGCCCGGCGACCTGTCGCGATCAGAAGGCCGTCGTAGGGCAGCTCGGCGCCGTCGTCGAGGACGAGCGTCCTCAGGTCACGGTCGAGCCGCGCGGCCCGACGACCGAAGACCCAGGTGACCTCAGGGGCGTCACCCGGCAGGGCGCACTGCTCCTCGGTGTAGGTCCCGGCCAGCAGCTGCTTCGACAGCGGTGGCCGGTCGTAGGGCCGATGCTCCTCGTCGCAGACGATGGTCAGCTTCCCGTCGTACCCGCTCTCGCGGAGGCTCTGGGCGAACCGGTAGCCGGCCAGCCCGCCGCCCACGACGACGACGTCGCGCACGAGGTCAGCCCTCGATCCTGATCGCCGCCACGGGGCACATCTTGGCTGCCTGCGTCACGACGGCACGCAGCCCTTCCTCGGGCTCGGGGTTGAGGATCTGGACAACGTCGTCGTCCTCACCGATGTCGAAGACGTCGGGGGCAACGACGACGCAGTCGCCGTGGACCTCGCACAGGGTCGTGTCAACAGTGATCTTCATGGGGGCTACCTCTTACGCGTTCTCTGATGGGACGGGGTCACGCCGGGGTGACGGCGACGGGGAGCTCGTAGACGCCGCGGGAGTAGGCGTCGCGGACGTAGTCGATGGGGCCGGCCGGCACGATGTCGGACGTCCGCTGGAACAGCTCCTCGAACAGGATCTTCATCTCCAGCGCAGCGACGTGCTGGCCCAGGCACTTGTGGGCGCCTCGGCCGAAGCTGACGTGCGGGTTCTCGATCCGTGCCGGGTCGAAGTCGTTCGGGTTCTGGAACGCCCGTTCGTCGAAGTTGCCGGCTGCGAAGAGCATGGCGACGATGTCGCCTTCCTTGATCTGCTTGCCGTGCAGCTCGTGGTCTCGGGTCGCGGTGCGCACCAGGTGCGTGAACGGCGATGCGATCCGCACCATCTCCTGGATCACACTCGAGGGCAGGTTGTCCTGGTGCTCGCGCATCCAGGCCATCGCCTTCTCGTTGCGCATCAGCTCGTGCATGCCGTGCGACATCGCCGTACGGGTGCTCTCGGCGGCGCCGCTGGCAAGCAGCGCGACGTTGCCCATGATCTCCTCGGGCGTCATCAGCGGGTCGCCGCCCTCGCCCGACGCCACCAGCCGGGTCATCACGTCGTCGCCGGGCTCGCGTCGCTTGAGCTCGGCCAGCTCCTCGGCGTAGACCATCAGGTTGCCGATGGCCTCCATGACGTGGTCGAAGGACGGCGTGATCCGGGTGTCGAAGGGCGCCGCGAACTGGTCCACCCAGCCGAAGAACTTCGGCCGGTCCTCCTGGGGCACGCCGAGCACGTCACCGAGTGCCTCCATCGGCATGTTGTGCGCGATCGTGTGGACGAAGTTGAACGTCCCCTTGTCGAGCGCATCGTCGACCACCGCCTTGGCGTACTTGCGGAACGTGCCCTCAAGCTTGCGCACGACACCGGGCGTGAAGCCCTTGGCCAGCACCTGGCGTTGACTGCGATGGCGCTCGCCGTCCGTGGTGAGCATGGCGGGCATGCCGCCGTTCTTCGGGTCGATCGGAACGACCTGCCAGATGTTGACGTAGCCGCGGTCAGCGGCGTAGAGCTCCGTGTTCCGGTCGACCTCCCAGATGTCCTCGTTCCGGCTGACCACCCACGCCCGATCGATCAGCATCGGGTCGTCGAACTCCTGCAGGTAGCAGGGCTCCTCGTCCCGGAGGTACTGGTACTGGTCAAGCGGCAGACCGAACGTGGTCGGGTCGCCGTGAGCGTACGTGTCGTAGTCGAACACTTTGATCTCGGGCGAAGACATCTGGAAGACCTCTCTCGTAGTTACTGGGCTCAGCGAGCCGTGAAACCGGCGTCAACCACGAACGTGGTGCCGGTGATGTACTGACCGGCCCCAGTGACCAGGTGCAGGATCTGGTTCGAGACGTCTTCCGGCTCGAGGAGACCGTTGGGCACCCCCGAAATGAAGGCGACCTTCCCTTCAACGCGACCCATCTGGCTTCCTCCCGCTAGGTTCGGTTCAGGCTCGACTTATTTATTAGCCTGTCTATCTCAAAATGTACGGGCGTGCGAAGTTAGTGTCAATGGACACTGACATCTTCGTCGGCCCAATGAGCTCAGGAAGCCTCGCGGCCGAGCTCGGCGAGGTGCTGCTGGTAGAGGGCGTAGGCCGGCTGCAAGGCCGGAACCAGGCCCATCAGCTTGGTCACTCCCCCACCGACCTTGATCTTGCGCTTGGCCAACGCGACCGGGAGGTTGAGCTGCCCGAGCCAGAACATGTGGCCGTCGTCGGCCGACATCGAGAGCTCGACCTCCGCGTCGCGGTCGGTCGCCTCGTCGCCGACGTACAGCACCGCGGGGTCCGAGGTGGCGTCGAGCAGGAAGACGCCGTCGGGTTCGGTGTGGATGACGCGGAACGAGGTCTTGGCAGCCACGAACTTGGGGCCGACCACCGGATCAGTGGTCAGGCTCTGCATGAAGGGCGTGAAGACGGCGTACATGTCCTGGGGCGATGCGAAGTTGGGCATGGAAGGTCCTTCCGGGTTGGGGGTGTGGTCGGCGGGAGGGGTTGTCAGACGGGATCCAGGGCGCTGATGCGCCAGTCCCCGTCGACGAGGTCGGCGGTGACGAGCAGGCGACTGCCGGAGACGCGAGGCTCGGAGAGCTCGCTGCTGCTCGTCGTGACGTTCACGAACAGGAGCAGCTGCACCTGGTCGCGGTGGACGGAGACGACACCAGCAGAAGCGATTGCCGCGCTGGTGGACACCTTCGCCCGCTTGGCAGCCGGCGAGATCTTCGCGGTGACCAGGTCGACGTACTGGTCAGCGAACGGGCCGGTCAGCCAGCCCTTCTCGGCCGCCAGGTCCGTGTCGATGTCCTGGTAGGAGTAGGTGAGGAGCGACTTCACGTGCTCGGTGACCACGGGTTTCGCGGCGCCTGCCGCATCGGAGCCGGCCTCCTGCCGGTTGTTCACGAGGAACAGCGCGGAGGTCGCGAGGGCCAGGACCAGCGGAATCATCCAGGCCAGACGACTGACCCTCGGGAGTCTCACGACCAAGCTCGCTCCGGTGTCGCGTTCAGCCTTTTCGGGCTCTTCGGTGACGACGTCTTGCTCGAGAGGCTGCACAGCGGTCATCGGACGAACTCCATCCCGGAAATGAGCCAGGAACCACCACTCCGGTCCAGCGAGACGCTGATCCGGTAGTCGCGCTGCGTCGGCGACTTCTGACTCTCGCTGGCCACCTGTGCGGTCGAGGCCACGATCACCACCGCGGAGTCGTCGTCGTACGACGTGATCCCGGCGGCCTTGATCTCACCGGTCGCCTGGATCTGGTCGTGCTGGACGACCTTGGCAAAGGTCGTGGAGAAGCCGTCGAACTGGCGCTTGAAGTCGCCAGTCACCCGGCCCCCCATCGCCTTGACCTTGGATGCGACCGACGCGGAGTCGAGGGTGGTGAGGTCGAGGACCTGCGCCTTTGCGACATCGACCGCGGCCGTACGGCGATCGTCGTCCCGGGCGTTCTGGACCCACACCGTGGCCTGCCAGACGAGGGCGACCAGGGCGGCTGCACTCGCGACTCCGAGTGCGAGGGCGGACACCGTCCTGCGGGGTGAGGCGATCATGGGCTCACCAGTCCTTTCAGAAGCTGCTGCCAGGTGCTGGGCGCCGGCGCGGCACCCTCGAGCAGGAAGACCGTTCCGGCGGTTTCGAAGAGGTCGCCGTCGGTTCGGGTGACGGACGCCGCGCCGGTCGCGCGCGGGGCCGGCGCAGGCCGGTTGAAGACCAGTCCGCACTGCGCTGCGGTTGCGCCGGTGCCACCGTTGGGGCAGGGGTCGTTGCGGGCGCCACGGGGAGCCCGTGAGTCGTTCGCCGGGACCTTGCAGTACGACGTGGAGGGCGCCGGCGCCGGCCTGCCGTCGGCCGGGTTGCGCATCTTGTCGGCGTACTCGAAACCGGTGGTGCAGGGCACCGGGTCGACACCAAGCTTGAACCACATGGTGGCGGCCGGGCTCAGGTCGTCGCGACGATCGATGGGGATCGCAGAAAGCATCATGGTCAGCGTGGGCGGCAGCACGATCGCGATGTGCTCGAGCTGCGGCCGGTAGACACGCAGCACCTCACCCGTGTCGGCCAGGTCGTCGAGCACGCCGGGCAGCGTGCCGGTCAGCCCGTCGGAGAAGGTTGCGACGCTGTCCATGAACGGCACGCCGCTGTCGAGCACTCCACGGAGGTCTGCATCGCTGGCGCCCAGTTGTCCGCTGAACGAGTCGAGGCTGCGCGCGAACGACCGGATGGTCGGATCCAGGCTCTCCTGCGTGCGCAGGACCGGATGCGTGTCGTCGATCAGCTTCAGGGTGGCTGGGAGATTGGCGTTCGCGGCCTTCTGGAACGTGCTGCTGGCATCGATGAAGCGTCCTAGGTCCGGGCCGACCCCGTCGAAGGCAGTGCCGAGCTCGTGTACGACGCTGCGCAGGTCCTTGGTCGGCACGGACTGGAGCAGGCCGTCGACGGACGAGAGCAGTGTGTTCGTCGACGTCGGCAGGACGGTGCGGCTGACAGGGACGGTGTCACCGTCCTCCAGGAAGCCGGACCCGGCGCCCGGATCGGAGCGTTTGTCGGCGGGCAGGAAGTTGATGTACTGCTCGCCGATCACCGATGCGCTGCGCACCTGGGCTGTTGAGTCCCTCGGCAGCTTCACACCGTTGTCCACCTGGAGATGGGCGACGACCGACCCGCCCGTGGCGAGGTCGATGCCGGTCACCTTGCCGACTTCGACGCCGCGGTAGGTGACCATCGCCTGGGGATACAGGCCACCGGCGTTCGCCAGCTCGACGTCGACGCTGTAGCGGCCGATGCCCACCTGCTGAGGAAGGTGGATGTAGAACAGGGCCGTGACCAGCAGGGCGACTGCGGTGATGGCCACGAAGACCATGAGCTTGACCTTGGTGAGCTTCGACAACATCACAGGCCCCCGAGGGTGGAGTCGAGGAGGTCATCGAGACCCGGCAGCGATCCGGAGCCGCCTCCTGAGGTAGTGGTCCCCGGGAGCTCGACCCCGGGCAGGCTGGGCAGGTCGGGCAGCCCTGCCAGCGGGTCCTCGGCCAGCGGATCGGTCGCCTGCGAGGCCGGACCGGTCGGCGTACCGGTGAGGAAACCGGTGAAGAGCCCGTCCAGGGGCGTCCCGCCCAGCCAGTCACGGGTCAGGTGTCCCGCGCTGACCTCGATCGTGGGCGCGAGGTTGAAGTAGTCGCCGTAGATGACGCGGTTGGCGGCCCGGACGTTGAACGGATAGCCCAGGGCATCGAAGCTGGCGGCAAGCTCCTTCCCATGCGCCGCGATCGCCTTCGTGATCGGGCGGAGGTTCGCGAGGTTCTGCTGCAACCCGACCTTCGTCGCACCGATCACGCGGTGCGCCACCCGGCCGAAGTCGGCGACGGCTCGCAAGGTGGTCACGAGCCGCTTGCGCTCGGACTCCAGCAACCTGAAGCCCGCGGGGAGCTCCTCGAGGGCGTTCTCGACCTTGCTGCGGTCGTCCACCACTGCACGCGACAGCCGGTCCAGCTGGCGCAGCGTCTCAGCGATGTTGTCCCGCTGCCCGTCGAGTCGGGCCGTGAACGTGCTCACCGTCGTCATGAACGACTTCACGTCCTGGGTGCGGCCGGTCAGCGCCGCGTTGAGCTCGTGGGTGATGGTGCGCACCTGGGCGAGCCCGCCGCCATTGAGCAGCATCGAGGCTGCCGACAGGACCTCCTCGGTCTCCGGGTATCGCCCGGTCCGGGACAGGTCGATCACGTCGCCGCTCTGCAGCGCCGAGCCCTGGGCCGCGTTCGCGGGTGAGGGATCCGAGAGGGCGAGGTACTCCGCACCCAGGAGGCTCTTCTGCGCCACCTTCGCGGTGACGTCGGCTGGTACGTGGGCGTCTTTCTCGATGCCGACGGTGAGGGTTGCGGTCCAGTCCTTGAGCTCGATCTTGCGGACCGAGCCGATGGTCACCTCGTCGTACTTGACCTCGGAGTTGGGCACCAGGTTGGCGGCGTTGGCGAGCTGGACTGTGATCGTCAGGTCGTCGTCGCCGCGCCCCTTGGTGAACGGAAGCGAGACCGAGTTGAGGCCGGTCCAGCCACAGCCGGACGTCAGACCAGCCGCGAGCAGGGCGACACAGCCCAATTTCGCGATGCGGATGTCCATCACTGCCCTCCCAGAAGCTGGCTGAGAAGCTCGGCCTCGTCGGTCAGGGACGGCAGGTCGCCGCCACCGGTGCTGGCCCCGGCACGCGGTGACCCGCCAGGGTCCTGGGTGCCGCCCTCTCCGGCGCCGTTCGAGGTGACCCCGCCGATCCCCACAGGCGGTGCGTTGAGGGCGAAGTACTTGACGAGCGGCCCGAGCGCGGCCTGGCAGTCGGTGCGATCCCCGCCCAGCGCGAGCAGGGCCCCGCAGATGATCTGGGCCGGGGAGTTGAGGTTGTTCGCTGCCAGCTCTCCCGTCGGCCCACCGCTGATGCGCGGGTCGAGGATGTTGTAGAAGTTGGAGACTCCGGTCGGCGCCACCTGGAGCAGGTCCGCGATGTTCTGCCGGTCGGCGGCCAGCACCGACGTGGTGGACCTGAGCTCCCTCAGCGTGCTGATGGTGAGGTCCTGGTTCTCACGGATGAAGTCATTGACCTCACCGAAGGCGGTGTGCATGCCCTCGAGGGCGCCGGCGAGAGCGTGACGGTCCTTGTCGAGGGCCGCCGCGACGGTCGCGAGACGTCGGTTGAACAGTCGCACCTGCGTGTCACTGCCCTTGATCGCGGCGATGAAGACCTCGAGGTTGCGCACGGTGGCGAACAGGTCGCCACTGTTGTCCGAGAGCGTGCTCATGGCCTCAGAGACGTTTCGGATCGTCGAGTTCAAGGTGGCACCCTGGCCGTCGAGGAACCTGGCACCCGTCGAGATCAGGTTGCTCGTGGACCCCGTGCCGTTGGCGCCATGCGGGCCCAAGGCGGTGGACAGGCTGACCAGCTGATCCTTGATGGCGTCCCACTCGACCGGGACGGCCGTACGGGACTCCGGGATCACCGCGCCGTCCTCGAGACGAGGGCCGGAGGGTTCGAACGGGCCCAGGATGATCGACCGCACCGACACCAGAGACGGCGCAACGACCGCGGCCTTGACGTCCGCGGGGACAGGGTGGTCCGGGCTGAGCTCCATCTCCACCCGGACCCGATCGGGCTCGGGCTCGACGGAGGTCACCGTGCCGATGGGGACGCCCAGGACCGTGACGTCGTCGCCGACATAGATGCCCTTGAACTGGTCGAAGTACGCCGTCACGTGGATCTTCTGGTCGCGCGCGAGCAGGAGACCACCGAACACGAGCACCAGCACCAGCGGCAGCGCCAGCTTGAGCGGAATCTTCTGGAGCCTCATCACTTCGTTCCTCCAGCCTGCTGCTCGACGATCCCGGCTATCCCGCCGGTGATCAGGTCCTCAGGACTCATCACGTTCCCGATGTACGCCTGGAAGAACGGGCCACTGCCGACGGACTCGCCGAGCGAGCGGGCATAGACGGCCAGGTTCTTCAGGGCGAAGTCCAGGGTCCCGCGGTAGTGCGTCATGAGCTTCGCTGTGTTCCGCAGCTCGATCAGCGCGGGCTTGAGGGATGCCTTGTTGTCACGTGCCAGGGCGGTCAGCTGCGTGGTCGCGACGCGCACGTTTGTCAACAGCTCGGCGAGCACCTGACGGCGCAGCGCAAGCTCCTGGAAGAGCTGGCTCCCGTTTCCGAGGATGGAGGTGATGTCCCGGTTGCGGTCGGCCAGCACGCCGGAGACGCTGCTGGCGTGCCGGAGCAGGGTCTGCAGCTCGGCGTCGCGAGAGCTCAGGGTCCGCGAGAGCGCGCCGACGCCCTTCAGGGCAGAGCGGAACTCGACGGGCGTCTGGTTGAGCACCGAGCTGATGGAGTCGAACGACCGCGCCAGTCGCTGGGCGTCGATCTGGGCCGTGCTCGCCGTCAGCCGCCCGAGCTCGTCGTTGACCGAGATGCCCGCGTCCGTCCGCTCCAGCGGGATGTGGCTGGTCAAGCCCGAACCCCAGGGCTCGACCGCGAGGAACTTGCTGCCGAGGGCGTTGTCGCTCTTGATGCTCGCCCGCGACAGGTCACCGACCTCGACTCCCGAGAGCCCGAAGGTCACCTCGACGTGGTCGCCGCTCAGCTCGACGCTGTTGACCTTGCCGACCTTCAGCCCCGAGACGCGCACCTCGTCGCCGCCGCGGAGGCCGCCAGCCTCGGCGAAGTCGGCGGTGTAGGTCGAGTTCGACAGCAGTGAGCCGATCTTGCCGATGTTCAGGGCTGTGCCCATCACCACCGCCATCAGCACGAGCCCGACCAGACCGATCCTGCCGAGGTCCATCTCGCGGAATGCCTTGCGCCGTCGCTTCAGCGGCACGGCTGCTCTCTTGCGGGTCATCACTGGGCCTTTCCTGCACAACGGCCGGTCTGGTCATGCAGCCAGGGCGTGTAGACGTCGAGGTCCTCGCCGGGAAGGTCGAGCTTGACCCGCACCCCGCACAGGTAGAAGTTGAAGAACGAGCCGTACGCGCCGAGCCGCATGAGCTTGCCGAGGAAGCTCGGATAGAGGTCCAGGATCTGACTGATCTCGTCGGCGTTGGCATTGAGGTCCCGGGCGACCGAACCCATCTGGTCGATGTTCGCCTTGAGGTCAGGGCGGACTCGCGCCAGCAGCTCTCCCGTATCGGCCGCCGCATCGTTGATGGACGCGAGGGAGGCGCCGATCACCCGTCGGTCCTTGGCGAAGCCGTGCATGAGGTCGGAGAGCCCGACGATGAGCTGGTCGAAGTCGCCGCGGTGCTGATCCATCAGCCCGAGCGCCGAGGAGAGATCGGTGATCGTGTCACCGATGATCTGGTCCCGCTCAGCCAGCCTCGACGTGAACGAGCCGACGTTCGCCAGCATGGACTTGACCGAGCCGGCCTGGCCTTGCGTAACTTCGATGATGTTCTGCGCCAGCTGGTTGACCTCGTCAGGGTTGAGCGCCTGCATCAACGGGTCGAAGCCCTGGAAGAACCGGTCGAGGTCGAGCGCGGCCCTCGTGTGCGCCAGGGGGATCGTGCTGCCGGGCGCGAGGGGGGTCGCTTCGCTGTCGTGCCCGCGGGTCAGGTCGAGGTAGCGGTCCCCGGTCAGGTTGGCGTAACGGATCCTGGCGTCGGTGGCCGAGTCGAGCTCGACGGTCTTGGCAACGGTGAATTGCACCGTGACCCCACCACCGTCGTGCAGCTCGACCGACTTGACGGTGCCGATCGCGACGCCGTTCCCTCGTACGTCGCTGCCCGCGACGAGCCCTGAGGCATCACTGAAGACGGCGTCGTAGGTGTTGCTGGGTTGAAGGCGCACCCGAGAGAACACCACTCCGATCATCGTGATCAGGAAGGTCATCGTGAGCACGAACGCGAGCACCTTGACCAGAGGCCCCATCTTGACTCTCACTGCTTCGCCCCCTTCTCGAGAGCTTCCAGGAGGGCGTTCAGGCCGGAGTCGCCGAACCAGCTGCGGAAGGTGTCCTCGTAGAGGCTGACCGGGTTGTCAGAAGGACCCACGGGCTGATGCGTGGCAGCTTCGGAGTAGATGTCCGCCGTACCGTCGTCGAACCTGAGGTGCGGCGGCGACGGCTCTTCGGGATAGCAGACCGGCCCCACACCGCTCACCAGCTTCGGCAGGTTCCTGGACGCGGTGTAGGCCTCCTGGGACGGCAGGAACCCGGCGTTCACGTAGGCGGTGTGGTCACCGGCGCCGCCGTAGAACGGGTTGTAGATCTGGACGTGGCGGTGCAGGGTGTGGATCACGCAACCGATCTCGGGTGCGTACTCGGCACCGAGCGCGGTGACCGGCAACCACTGGGTGACGAACGCTTCGAGCGGGGAGCGCACCGCCAGGAGGAGGGTGCGCGCCGCACTGGCGGCAGTGACGACATTGACCAGGACGTCATGAAGCTGCTTCTCATGCGCGACGAGCGTCGCGCTCGTCCTGCCGACGTTGTCGGCGGTCGAGATCAGCTCCGGCGCGACGTCCGCGTAGGTGCGCAGCACGGTCGCCGAGGACTTCAGATCGGATTCGAGGGCCGACAGGTGGGGGTCCACCCGGGTCAGGTAGCTGTCCCAGTCGGAGAAGAACTGGCCGAACTTGTCACCGCGGCCCTCGAGTGCCACGGACATCGCGGTGAGGGTGGAGTTCAGCTCCGACGGGTTCACGGCCTGCAGGACCTTCATCCCGTGGGCGAACACGTCATTGGCCTCGATGGTCACGTCGTTGGCCTGGATGACCGCACCCTCCGCGATCGCCGAGGTGGCCGCGGCGGGCCTGAGGCCGGTCGGGCTCACGTGCTCCTTCGGGAGCTCCAGGTCGACGAACTTGGAGCCGAAGACGGTCGTGCCCCGGATCGCGGCGGTGACGTCGGAGGGAACCCGGTCTGCGCTCTCCTGGTCCAGGGCGACGTCGATCGCCACCGAGCCGTCTGACTGGAGCGACGTGCTGCGGACCTCGCCGACCGGGACACCGGAGAGCCTGACCCGCGCCCCCTTGTCCAGGAGCAGTCCGGCACGATCGGCACTGACCGTGACGTGCACGACCGGCTTGAAGGCCTTCAGGT
>Ga0070698_100005549_pt1 | contig 13792 bp, 8 predicted proteins | sample KBSK1502metaG_FD_65477 | JGI IMG/M metagenome (GOLD analysis project Ga0070698, IMG submission 65477) | Corn, switchgrass and miscanthus rhizosphere microbial communities from Kellogg Biological Station, Michigan, USA - KBS K1-50-2 metaG | ecosystem: Host-associated > Plants > Roots >...
CATGCCTGAGCCATGGCTGAGAACAGCGAAGAACAGCGAAGCGACGGGGGCCACTAGCTGCCCCCCAGAGGGACTACGAGGACATAGGTGGCGGGATCGGTATTGGCCCGATCATCAAGATGATTGGTCCAATTCCTACCGCCTCACCCTGACCGCGGGCGCCCACCGAGGTCTGGAGTCCGGATCAGATTGAGGCGCGCGGTCAGCGAGTGCCGTGTTCGACGCCATGAGGGCATGGGTTCTGCTTCAGGCTGCCCGCGGGCCGGTCCTCGGAACCACGCCCTGAGAGCCTGTGCGGGCCTGAGGATGGACAGGCATCACGAGGCACCGTTAGGTGAAGAAGAGCTTCGCCAAGCTCCAGTGTCTCGAGCTCGTTGGTGAGCTCGCAATCCACTAAGTCTGCACTCCAGCGCATCCACCACGCCGAGTCGGGCCGTGAGTTGGTCAAGGCCCATCACGTGTCTCATGCCAGAATCGGTCGCTAAGGGTCAAGCGTCATCATCTCAGAGACCCCGGCCTGCACACAGTAAGGACATATGCTTCTTGACAGACAATTCGAATGTGACGCATGTATTCCGCGCGAGGGACCTTGCAGCGGGGGCTTTGCACGGCCGTATCGGATTTGCGCAACCATATCGGAAAGGACGGCCCGATGGGTCTTCGGCGAACGCTTCCCGTCTTTGCCCTTGCTCTGATCCCCCTGGTGACGTCAGGCTGCGCGCTGTACCAATACCGTATCTATCCCGACTACAGCCTACTTGAGAAGCCATCGTCGAAAGCCGCGCCACTATCGGTGAAGCCGGCGCCAGAGTTTCATGACGTCTGGCAGCGCTCATGGTCGTCGCTCGAGCGAGCAGTGGCGATGGGGCGGAAGCTGGAGAGCGACTACGAGGGCGCGCACCGCGTGCACGAACGGAGCGGCCCCGTCGTTTACAGCGTGCTCCTGCCACTGGTGGCCGCCACGGCCGGCCTAGCAATCACTGGTACGACCGGTGCGCCAATCGCCGCTCTGGCGCTTGCAGGCGGTGCGACCTACGCGTATGGATATGGACTCACCAGCACGGTCCGCGAGCGCATCTACGCCCAGGGCAAGACTGCGACGCGCTGCCTGATCGACGTCTACGATGGCCTACTGCTGTCGGAGGATGAATACGCCAATTTCCGTGCAAGGCTCGACTCGGGCGCGCTTCTCACCGCGCGCGCCAACGTCGAGCAAGCGCTCGATAGGGTGAAGAGAGCTATTCAGAAGGACCTGCTTCGGAATGGCCCGGACATTCAAGGCATCGTGAAATTGGCAGAGGACTTGGAGAAGGATCTTGTCAATCTCCACACGAAAGGCGTGGAGACTGACGCACTATTTCGCGAAGGCGGACGCCGCCTTCGCGTTCAGTTTGGCGCTCTCGCAGCCGCCGTCAATGCAGCGCTCGAAAAGACCGAGCTCGACATGGCGGCTCTCAAGGCTGCGCTGATGAGTTCGTTCTCTGCCATGGGCATTAACGTGACCGGAGCGTTTTCAACGGCGCTTAAAGCGCAAGATGTTGCCAAAACTGGGAGCGAGGCCGCGAAATCTATGAAGGGCGTGACGATCGAAGATGAAGGCCAACAGGCACTCGAAGAACTCCAGACTGCGATGAGCGACGCGGGAAAGGTCGTCGAGCCAATGCACCTAGTGCTGGCGCGGCTCGGCGACAATCCGAACCAGGCAGCTAAGATCTGCGTGGATGCGGCGATTGCAGCGATTCAGGTGGAGCCACTGAAGCTTGGCGGAAATCTCAAGCCTACGTTGACCGCTGGCGGCAGCGCTGTCGTCACTGTCACGGGCGGGGTTCGCCCGTATCTCGTGACGGTCGATGGCGAGTCCGCCACGGCGCTGGACTACACTCTGGACGAGTCGCAGACGGCAGTCGCTACCCTCACGATTAAGGCGAAGAGCGACGCGAAACCCGGCGCGTACGTAGTTGAGCTCACCGATCACACGAGCTCAAGCAATCGTGCAATTCCGGTGACCGTGAAGACCGTACAGCCCGGGCCGGCGGTCAAGGTGTCTGCCGACCAGACGACCGTCAAGCAAGGTGGACGGGTGGTTCTTCACGTGAGCGGTGGCACGCCAATGTACACGGTCGACGTCACGCCGCAGCCTTCACCGTTCGGCGCACCCACTACGGATTCCAAGGAGGGGAGCACCGTGATCACGCTCCCCGTGAAGGCAGACGCGACGCCCGCAAAGTACACGCTTACGGTGAAGGATGCCTCCAAGACGGCGGCGAAAGAGATCGAGATCACGATCGGGAAATGATGGAGGTGGCGTCATGAAGGGACCGGGGCACAGGATATGGCTCGTCGCGATTGCCATCGGTATCGGTGGAGTCGTGGTCGCGTCCGGGCAGGAAGAGAAGACCGTCGTGAAGGAGACACTCGCGAAGCTTGAGGCACTCACGACGCAACTTCGAGCGCAGAAGACGCAGAAGGGCCGCCAGCCCGAAGTGCTCCCACCATCGAGCTCGACGCGAGATGAGGAAGAGACGCTGAATCGGCTCACGAGGGAATCCGTAAGCCTTCGTCAGGCCCTCGGCGGCGAATTGGCGCCGAAGGCAATTTACGGCGTTGATGATCGTCGAAACTATGATCATCCGCAGGTTACCAACTGGCAGCGGCGTGGCGCCGACTCGACCGTCGTGCTAGTGGACATGCAGAACTTGATACCGTCGGCGGACGGCGCAAGCTTTGATCTGCGGGGAGGCAACATTCTCGGGAGCGACGGAAGCGGCCTCTGCACGCCCGCACAAGCGGAGGGGCTCGGAAAGCCGGAGGAGCCGTTCTACGACGAGCCGAATCCAGGGTTCTGCTCGGGATTTCGGGTCGGCAGCGATCGTATCGCAACGGCGGGGCATTGCCTGAAGACGGAGGCACAGTGTACAAGGACGCGGTTCATCGCGAACTTCTACAAGACTATCGGAGGCAGTCCGGAGAAGCATGTTCCCGCATCCGACGTCTACGCTTGCAAAAGGCTTCTAGACGGCAAGTTGACAACCGACGGCCCCGATTGGCGCCTCGCCCAGCTGGATCGCCCTATGAAATCAGGGATGAATGTGCGACTGCGGCAGCTAGGGCAGGAGCCACAGCTACAATCCGGGGATGGCGTCACGGTCATCGGCTACCCCCTCGGCTTGCCCGTCAAAATTGCCGCCGGGGCTGTTGTGCGGGGTTTCGGCAAGGGCTTTTTCATCGCGAATCTGGATACCTACGAGGGCAACTCGGGCTCGGCGGTCTTCAACACCGAGCAATTAACCAAGGGCGACATGCTCGTGGAAGGTATCCTAGTTCGAGGTGAGAAGGACTTCGACGTCAAGACTCCATGCTTTGTCTCCAAGCGCTGCACTGTGGCTGGCTGCCGTGGTGAAGACGTCACGCTTGCTAGCGAGTTTGCGGCGGCAGCGGGGCGTTAGATGCATCTCGACTGTCGCAACGTTACTCTCCTGCACTGCGGCGTTGGCAAGCGCGGAGGATCCGGACACGATTCTCGGGTTTCGGACTGACGGCCGGAGTCTTGTGTTTCGCGTAGCGACGCACGGCTGCACTCACAAGCGCGATTTCATCATTGATGTCGTGCGTCCCGGCGCATCGCAGGTAGCTCTGACGCTTCGGCGCCTCAACCCGGATGAATGTAAGGGCTTCTTCCCTCGGGGTGAGGAAATTAGCTTCACGCGAGAGGAGGTCGGCGTACCGTGCGACGCAGAAGTACTGGTAAGAAATCCGCTGCAATGATCTTCAGGGCGCCTGCACTCGTGTGCGTGGTGATCGCGTTGGTCCTGTTCGTATGCCACGGGGTCGCTTTTGGCGCGTGTGATACTCCCGGACCGTTCCCTGTAGTGACCGTGATAAATCCCGCTGACGGGGCGGTGAGGACCGAAGGCGAGCTCCTTCTGAGAATCAACGGCGTGGATACGCCGCCCAACCGGGTTGAAGTTGAAATTGAAGGTAAGATCGTCCATACGGCGACTACGTTCGATGTCCCGGCGTCCGCGGGGCCGCACGAGCGAGAGCTGAGGCGGCGGCTCGTTGTCGACGACCCTGCGGCCGGCGAGATCCAAGTCGAGCCGAAAGTTGGCCTGGACGTACTGATCGTGGCGTGGGACGAGCGGAACCGGTGCAGCGTGCGGAGCTTGACGTGGTCGGCAACCCGCGGCGAGATCCACGCCTTGGTCATCGGGATCAGTACGTACAAATCTGTTGGGAGCCTAAATTGGGCGAAGGACGACGCAGACATGTTCCTAGGTTGGATCACAAAGACCCTACCCATCGACAACAGGAACATCATTAACCTGCGCAACGATGGAGCGACGGTCAAGGCGATCGGTAAGGCGCTTGATACCATTCGGACGAAGACGAAGAGAGATGGTGGGGAGGGTGATACTGTGTTCGTCTTTTTTTCGGGCCACGGGTTCTTTAGCCGTCAGCCCGAGTATCCAAAGCAGGCATATCTAGTTCCGTACGATGCGGAGGTCGGATTTGAGTCGACATTTGTGGCGCACGAGGAGCTCTTCAAGAAGCTGGAGGATCTGACACCCAAGCGAAAGGTGCTCGTATTCGACGCATGTTTCAGCGGGGCTGGCGCCGAAGGCAAGACGGTGTCGAGCGTTGGTGTGAAGGGCGACATCGTCCAGCCTGTTTGGAGCAAGCTGAACGGCGTGTACGGCATGTTTTCGAGCGCGGAGAACCAGCCGAGCTATGAAAAAGCAGAACTGGGTCACGGTGTCTTTACATACTTTCTGGTCGAGGGATTCGACAAGGCTGAGGATAGCGACCACGATGGCGTAATCAGCCTAAAAGAAGTGTTCGACTACGCGCGAAAAAATGTCTCTGAGTACACGAAGGATTCTCAGGTGCCACAGGACAGAGTGTCGGGCTCAATTCAGAGCATGGGCGTGGGAAAGCGGAGATGAGGCGCGCGCGGTGGTGCGGGGTGCTCCTCCTCGTTTTCGCACCAACAGGGTGCGCGGGCGGCGAGTACAGGGTCTGGGAAAGGGAGACAGACATGCCGGCGCAGCCGCCGTGGCTCACGTTCGAGGTCGGCTTCTCCCCGTCGCGGTATAGGTCGACACCGATTCTTGTCGGTGCACCCAGTTTCGGGCCGCAGGCTAAGGAGGGTCGCGACATCGCCAGTTCAGTGCAGGACGTCGTGGCTGGCTCTATTGTTCGCGAATTTGGCTGGACGAAGGTCACCAAGAGCGACGTCGGAGCGCCTGGTGCGTTGGACGAAAGCCGCTTTCCGCCGCTGCCGTCAAAATGGGCGGAAATTGGCAAAGCTAAGAGTGTGGACGGGGTCGTTGGGATCTCGATCGCGTCCTATCGGGATCGTGACGATTTGCAGTTGCGTCCGGCGCAGATTGTGTTGAATGTAGATTTCATCGAGACCGCGACCGCCACGAGTCTTTGGCGAGTCGCCCGTACGTTCGAGGGAACGAGCAAGACCGAATCGCTCTCGGATGTTGTCACGAGTGAGATCCCGATGGCCTTCAATACAGCGAGGGACATCATGGATAAGCTACGCCGTGCCGCCGGCCAGACGGTGCCTCTTGTGGCCATCACGGCACCCGCGAGTGGTGCAGAGACCGACAAGGTGTCATTGCCGTTTAGTGTCACGACCGCGTACCGAGACGGGATTGACCAGGTCACTGCGACGAATCGCAAGTCGGGCAGGACCACGTCGCTCTATGAGGCGAAGGACGAACGCCTCGCCTTAGTCTCCGTGTCGCGTTCGGTTCTTCTCGAAGTCGGGCGAAACGAGATCGAGGTCATCGCAAAGGGCTCGGACGGAACACAGGGAACGAACCGGATCACAGTGACCCGCACGGCACCAAGGGAACGCGCGTGGCTCGTGGCCATCGCGCCCAACTCGTCAATAGACGAGATGCGGGCGCTCGAGACAGAATGGGCGAAGAATGCGGATGCCGCGGAGGCTGTCATTCTCGTGGGCGAGCAGGCAACTGGACGAAATATCGGCAAGGCGCTTGATCAAGCGCGGGTCGACGCGGGACCGCTGGATCGCACCATCGTCTTCTTCGCGGGTCGCGTTGTAGTGAAAGAGAGCACTCTGTATCTCGTGCCCGCTGATGGGGATGTTCAGTACGAGAGCACCCTGATCGCGGCACCGCGGCTTGCAGCCAGCACTGACTTCGGTTTAGGCGCGATCGTCGTAGTCGACGGGATCGATGGCTGCACCCTCGGTCAGGGCGGCAGGCCGCTGCCCATCGCCTCAGGACGGACGGGATTCCTCATCAGGATTAGGCCTTGTCAATCCCCGACGGTGTTCCCTGGTTCCACGGCGGCCTTAATGTCTCGCGGAGTTGGCGGCGCGGCGGACGGCGACCGCGACGGCGCCGTCACCGCCGGTGAGCTGGCGGCGTTCATGAAGGCCGGTAGCCCCGAGTCCGAATGGCTCGATTTCATGGGGCGTCGCGATTTGCTGATCTCGCGCGGCAAAAAGTGAAGTGCGAAGAGACCTCGGCAGCGCTTGGTGATAGAAGCGATCCGTAGTGGCTTCGGTCCTCACGGGCAAGGGGTCTTGGGCGGGTCCGCTCCCGGGACTCTAGGTCACGCCTGTGAGGACAATGGAACTCGGTACCGACCCTTTATCGGTGCTCTGATAACGCTGCTAGAGAGCTTCCAACTACCCCCCGCTGTCACCAACCGGTCGGTTGGTGACGAGGCGAGCAAGGGTCATGGCGGCAAACGGCTTTCCGTTTCGGGCTAGGACACCTTGGGCTGCCAGGACCCCCGAGATACCTCGGAGGGAGAGCCCCTCGGCTCGCAGGCGCGAGATCTCGCTGACGGCGATCTGTTCATTAGGGTCAGGGACCAAGTGGCAATCTGGGTCGAACCTGTAGCCATAAGGTGCGAAGCGGGACACCCTCCGACCCTTCGCGCGGAGCCGGGCTAGGGCGTCCCGGGTCTTCTCGGAGATGACCCTGCGGTAGTGCTCTGCTGCCAGCCCTTCCACCGCGGTTACGATGAACCCGGTGGCGGTATCGGCCTCCACCTGACCCCTACCGACAACGTGGAGCTCTACACCGCTGCGGGCGAACCGACGAAGATAGTCGAGGGTGGCGGCCAGATCCCGAGCGAAGCGGTCCAGGTGGTAGACAACGATGACTCTTGCCCTGGTTGCCCTGACGCGCTCGGTTAGGCGTTCGAGGCGTTCCCGCCGCCCCCCAGAGACGCCATCATCGGCTAGAGTCTCCACGAGCTGCCAGCCTCGCTCTTTACAGTAGACTCCGATGCGCTCTTCCTGATCCTCGAGGCTGATGCTGCGAGCCCCCGATTCCTTGCTACGGCGAACATAACCCAGGGCCACTGTGTCCCGGGACGCAAGGCTGCCCATCGGTGCCGGTGCCATGTTGTTTCCGCTCATCGTCGGATTCCTTCGCCGGCTCGTGGCATGAACCACGACTAGGTCCTAAGTTCCAGCACGCGATGGGTCACCGCGGCCTTCAGCGGGTTCGGTTCTTCGCTTTCCTATCGGTGTCGAGCCGGCGCACCAATCGAAGTACCGGTCCCGGGATGCCAGCGGCACCCCGTTCCCAGTTGGTGACGGTCACGCGATGCACCCCGAGCTTGCGTGCGAGTTGCCCTTGAGTGAAACCGAGTCTCTTGCGGATCCGAATGAAGGTGTTACGTTCCAAGAGCTGAAATGTAGCGAATATTACGTCACGTGTCAACAGTGATGTGTTCGTATTTTTTGGCCGTGTCAAGGTAGTGGGACCTAAGGTAGGTCTCTATTCCGTCGGCCTAGGCCGAACCGCTGTTGGTCTCCTATGGGACATCCCCCCCACTTCTTGAACATCAGAGACTACGCTCAGTCGTCGGCCCCCCTACTGTGCAAAGCACGCGGTTCAGCAGTTCTGAGCTGCTTTTGTCAAGCTCGCCAAGAAGCGCGGCGGCGATTGAACCCGCTGACTACGAGGGCGAGTTGGGGAGACGCTTAAAGGAGACTTATGGGACCTTAACGAACGAGAGCTCGCGCGTGGTCCGGACCCTGCGTGTCCGGCACGACTTCCGCCGCACCGCGGTGCGGAACCTCGAGCGCGCCGGCGTGCCGCGCTCCACGGCCATGAAGATGGTCGGGCACAAGACCGAGAGCATCTACCGCCGCTATGCGATCGTGGATGAGACGATGCTAAAGGAAGGCGCCACGAAGCTGCAGACCCTTCACGAGACCCAAGCGCTCGCGACCCCCGTCATGCCGCTGGCCACGGCGACCCACAGGAGACGCGTCAGCGAGTCAGCCGTGCGGAGCGCGCGCGACGGGCGCGGGCGGCGCGTGCTAAGTCCTTGCCGGCGGGCGAGAAAACAATGGTGGGCTGGGACGGGATTGAACCGCCGACACCAGGATTTTCAGCCCAGCGCCCGGGAGGTCCCGACCGGGCGGCATCGGTCGCTATCGTTGCGTAGCAGCAAGTTACCCGCTGCCCACGGCACCCATTCGACCATTGCCTGCTGATCGCTCCCGATAGTTCCGGCCAAGTACCGGCCAAGTCGACAGCTCGCGCCGGCGCCCAAACAGAACCCGCTGCGTGGATTGTCTATCCTGTGCGCACCGCCAAGTAGGCGGAATCGCGAACCCGCAGGAGTCACTTGGCCGTGACTTGGCCGCTCGCCAGGGCACTCCCGAATCCAGGCAGCTCCCTTTCGCACCCCCACACGTCCTCCCATAGGCCGCGTCGGCGGATTCTGAACGGACGCCGTCGGCCCCTGCAGCCCTCCCCCCCTGAGCCCACTCGACCCCCGGACCGGGGCGCGACTTAGCTGGACCCGGGGAAAGAATAAATTCGAACGGGGATGATGAATCATCGAGGTAAGTGCCCGAACACGCCGGGCAACGGGTCGGATTCCGCTACGATAGCCCACGGTGGGTCCGCCCGACAGTTGAGCCGACAATCTATGGATCGGCGACCTACTCGATGGCCACGTGTGGCACAGGTCGGTGCGCAAACGGATTACCCATTCTGCCTCGCCCTTGCTGGCCGAACCGTTGCGACCCGGGGAACAAGTCAGAACCCTGTCAGGCGTCCTCAGCGGAATGGAGGCTCGAAGTCTGAGACAAGCATAGAGAGCTTCTGGCCACACAGCTCGACCATCCTTCCGTCCCTGGCTCCGTGGAACTCCTCGTCTCGATCCAAAGGCGAACACCCGCGTCTCCCGTTCCCGTTCCGGGGCGGGGACGCCCAAGACTATATGCGATCGTAGATGGGCCTCGGATGCTAACGCGCATAGCGCACCTCGATCTCCACTTTCCATCACTACTGCACCGCGAACGCGCAGTCAGCGGCGCAAGAAGCGGCAACCTCTGCCGGTATCGCTTCTTGTTCCCTGAAATCCTACTTAGTTGGACATACAGATACGTGAACTCTTGCCGCCAGCTCGGGTTGTCGCAAGTACGCTTCCTGCCTATCAGGACAATCCGGCCCCTGGTCTCAAGCCACACGGAAGGGCTTCTATCAACGGCATAGAACACCTGCGCCGGCCCGGCCAGCTCCAAGCCATAGGTCCATTCCTCACGTCCCCTCTCACGGCGCACGCAGATCGGTGGCCGTGGCCTTATTGCCGGTTCGCGACCCGCCAATAGCGCCTGGCTGACCGAGATATTCCGCCGTATTCTGTCCCGGCTGAACGATACGAGCGTCAACATGGTTGTGCGCTGCGTCGCCTCCTCAAGCACCGGAATCAGCTGCCAGCGTCCATCCTCGATCGGCACCGGGATACCTCCCTACGGTGCCCTCACCATTCGACGACCGCACACACCGGACGGCTCTGCGTGGCGTCGATTGGTTCACGGCTGCGAGGGCGCTCGACGCGCGCGCGAACGAACTCTTCAACGCTTGGAAGATCGCTGCTCCAACACCACCGTGGCGTCAATGGGTCCGGAGTAGTATCTGGGAGTTGTTCGGATAATCCGGAACCCAAAACTCTTGTTCAGGTCGACGATGGCGGTATTCCGCCTCCGGCAGTTCGTCACGATCCGGCGGAAACCATGGAATCTCGCGTATGCAATCTGCCATGACTTGAATAACCGGCCGAGGCCACTCTGCTGAACTCGGGGCAGAATGCCCGTCGTGCTGATGTAGAGCGACCCCTTCATGGCCGGATTCGTTCCGTCTGCCCGGACGTCTTCCTGAAAATCAACATTCGGCTCGAACGCACAGCAACCAACTCTCACCCCTTCCACTACCATCCACCATGACTCGTATGTCCGCCAATCTTCGGTGCCGAACCAGTCGTCCCTTCGGAAGACCTGGCGATCGAACGCTCGCAGACTGCGCACATCGTCAGGTATGACTGCCTTTCTGAATTCGGTCTTCATGTCTTGGATTCTACCTTTAGTGGAAGTAACTGGGTCCCGGTGGTGTCACGGGGCGCGGAGGATGGCTCAGACATGACAAGGTGACCTGGGTGACCGACATTCGGACTATCTCTTGCACTATCGCGCCGCTGACCCCAAGGACATCCGAAACGCCGGTCACCTCGGTCACCCGAGGCCTATCACCGGCGTCCTTGACCCCTCCCGGTCCACCAGCATAAGCTCTCGCCACCTGTCCGACCGGTCCCGGACCCCGCTGGGAGGGCGCAGGATGCACTGTCCCCGGTGTCAGCACGACAATGCCGCGGGCCAGAAGTTCTGCGGTGAATGCGGAGCCCGGCTGGCCTCCGGTTGCCCATCTTGCGGGGCGTCGAATCCTCCGACGCAGAAGTTCTGCGGCGAGTGCGGTACGGCCCTCGCACAGACGGACGGGCCAGCGAAATTCGGGACGCCTCAGTCCTACACCCCCAAGCACCTGGTCGAGAAGATCATCTCCTCCAAGGCCGCCCTGGAAGGCGAACGCAAGCAGGTCACAGTCCTCTTCGCCGACCTCAAGGGCTCAATGGAGCTGCTCGCTGACCGGGACCCGGAGGACGCCCGGAAGATCCTGGACCCGGTCCTCGAACGGATGATGGAGGCCGTCCACCGCTACGAGGGCACCGTCAACCAGGTCATGGGCGATGGCATCATGGCGCTTTTCGGCGCGCCGCTGGCACATGAGGACCACGCCGTACGGGCCTGCTACGCGGCGCTCCGGATGCAGGAGTCGGTTGCGCGATACGCGGAGGAGGTGTTCCGGGCGCAGGGAGTACGCATCAAGATCCGGGTCGGGCTCAACTCGGGTGAGGTGGTTGTGCGCGCCATCGGCTCCGATCTGCACATGGATTACACCGCCGTCGGTCAGACGACGCATCTCGCGGCCCGGATGGAGCAGTTGGCGAGTCCGGGCAGCATTCTTCTGACACCGTCGACTCTGGCTCTTGTCGAGGGCTTCGTTGTCGTGAAGCCGCTCGGCCCTGTACCGGTCAAAGGCCTTGCCAACCCCGTGGAGGTCTACGAAGCGACCGGCGCGGGTCCCGCCCGGACACGGCTTCAGGCAACCGCCAGGCGGGGACTCACGCGGTTCGTCGGTCGCGACGCGGAACTGGAACAGTTTTATCGGGCGCAGCAGCTGGCAGGCGACGGGCATGGTCAGGTCGTGGCAGTTGTGGGCGAAGCAGGGGTCGGCAAGTCTCGCTTCATTCACGAGTCCATCCATTCGCCCCGGCTGCAGGACTGGCTCATCGTCAGAGCCACGGCGGTCTCCTACGGCAAGACGACAAGCTATCTGCCGGTGATCGACTTGCTCAAAGACTACTTCAAGATCCAGGACCGGGATGACTTCGACGAGATACGCGAAAAGGTGACCGCCAAGCTGCTTATGCTCGACCGCTCCCTGGAGCCGACGCTGCCGGCGTTACTGGCCCTGCTCGATGTGCCCGTGGACGACGACACCTGGCAGGCGCTCGACCCGGCTGAACGGCGCCGGCGCACACTCGACGCCGTGAAGGGCCTACTGCTACGGGAAGCGCGCGAGAAACCGCTCCTGGTGATCTTCGAGGATCTCCACTGGATCGACAGTGAGACACAGGCCTTATTGGATAGGCTGGTCGGCGGTCTTGGATCGGCGCGCCTGCTGCTCCTGGTGAACTATCGGCCCGAGTATCAGCATGGGTGGGCCAACAAGACCTACTACGGTCAGGTACGGTTGGATGCGCTCCCAATCAAGCGGACTGGCGAGCTGTTAGACTCACTCCTGGGATCCGATTCCACGTTGGGCCCGCTCAAACAACTGCTCGTCAAGCGTGGGAATCCGTTCTTTGTGGAGGAGACGATTCGGACGCTGGTCGAGACGAAGGCGCTGGCAGGCGACCGGGGCTCATACCAGCTCACGCAACCTGTCCGCGAGATCAGGATCCCGGATACGGTCCAGGTAGTGTTGGCGGCACGTATCGACCGGCTCCTCTCGGAGGATAAGCGTCTGTTGCAGGTCGCCGCGGTTGTCGGTAAGGACGTGCCGTTCTCGCTGCTCCGCGAAATTGCTGATCTTCCAGAGCCCGCGATTCAAGCGGGCCTTGATCGACTTCTGGAAGCGGAGTTCCTTGACGAGGTGGGGTCCTCTCCCGGTCTCGAGTACAGCTTCAAGCATGCCGTGACTCACGAGGTGGCATACCGGACACTCCTTCAAGACCGTCGGCTCGACCTCCATGCCCAACTTGTCTCGGCTATCGAGCGATTGCACGCTCATCGGCTCGATGAACATGTAGAACGACTCGCCTACCATTCCTTCCGGGGAGCCAAATGGGCCTCGGCGGCACACTACCTACACGAGGCCGGTAAGCGCTCCCTTTATCGCGCAGCCTACGGTGCTGCAAGTAGCCTTCTTGAGCAAACGCTCGTGGCGCTCCAACACCTCGACGATAAGGAGTACTCAGCGGTAACGGCGATCGATGTACGGCTTGTCCTGCAGCGGGCTCTATTCGCGCAGGGAGAGGTCGAGCAGGCTCTCCTCCACCTTCAGGCGGCTGAGGCTCCCGCCAGGGCCCTCAGCTACAGACTCAGCCATGTTCTGGCGGCGCTGGCATTCACGCTGCTTTCCCATGGTGACCTGGAACGAGCGCTTCCCGTAGCCTTTGAAGCCCTTTCTCGGGCACGGGGCCCCGGGGACCGCGCGCGTGCAGCGCTTCGAGTCGGCCAAGTGCACTACGCGCTCGGAGAGTATCAGTTGGCCTTGGAGGCGTTCCACCAGTCGTCAGGCATTGCGGACACGGTTCCTGAGACAGAACGAAGCCTTAGCGGCTCAGACATATCCGTTCTGGCTCACAGCTCGTTCGCGATGGCATCCGCTGACCTCGGCCTATTTGAGGAAGGCCAGAGACGGGCTGACGAAGCCATCGAGCTTGCGCAACAGGCCGAAGCACCGCTGAACACTCAGGCGCCGCTCCGCACCGATTCGTCATGGAACACGGCCATTGCGCTCACCTACGCTGGGTACTTCTACCTCAGACTCGGGAATTTCGCAGCCGCGCTTCAGATCCTGGAACCTGCTTTCTCGCTTTCCCATAACCTCGACATGGTCGCCCTCGGCGCCCCGAGTGGTGGCGAGTTGGCGACGACCTACGCCATGTCCGGGCGTTTCGACGACGCCAACCGTGTCCTCAAACTTTCCCGAGTAATGGCGCTTTCAGTCAAGTTTGGTGGTTGGCATCCTCTCTGGCTTGCGTGTCTGGCCGAGGGGTTTGCGGCGGCCGGGCAACCCGAAGATGCTACGGAGTTGGCGACGAAGGCCCTGACCCTTGCCAGCGACCAGGGGGCACAAGGCTATCAAGCGTATGCACTCAGAACACTCGGCGATGCCGCCACAAACGCCGCCGAAACTGCAACATATTACCGTCG
>Ga0070698_100005551_pt1 | contig 13787 bp, 10 predicted proteins | sample KBSK1502metaG_FD_65477 | JGI IMG/M metagenome (GOLD analysis project Ga0070698, IMG submission 65477) | Corn, switchgrass and miscanthus rhizosphere microbial communities from Kellogg Biological Station, Michigan, USA - KBS K1-50-2 metaG | ecosystem: Host-associated > Plants > Roots >...
GAAGGTTGGTGTCGCAGCCGAAGTTCCTCCCACGGCCTGAAAGTCATGGAACGGCGAAGCAGTGCTAAAAGTCGTGAGGTTGCAGCCGGTGTCCCCCGCAATGTCTTGATCCGATTCGCAGACGATGTAAAAGCTCTTGCTTGGCGCGCTGGGGTTTCCTCCGTCGCTTGAGAACAGCGAAACGTCGGGTGTGTCCCGATGACCGTCGTTGGGCATTCCCGTTACACCTGACTGCCACGAAGGCTTTGGATAGATACTGCTCGGACCGCCGCCAGCGGCAACGATGTTCAGCGGAGAGCTAGTGCTCGTCGCGGTGGCGTTGGCACATACGTTCAGGTTGGCTGCGGTTGCCGCATTAGCGCACGAATCATTCCACGTCGTTTCGGGAATGTAGCCTTTTGCGGAGACTTGGGTTGAAGCGCCGTTCGTGGAATTCCAAAATGTCGTCTGGATGTTGGCTTGATCGAAATCCGTTCCGCCCATCGCGACGTTGAACGGAGTCGATGCGATGCCGCTCACCGCGAGGCCGCTCGTGGCTGACGTTTTCGAATTGGGATCATCGCAGCCCGCCGATCCACTGTCGCCATTGGAAACTACAACCGTGATTCCTTCTGCAGCCGCCTGTTGCCACAGCGAATTGTAAAAAGCATTTCCGCCCGTGCCCAAAGCGGATTCGCAAGCTCCGTAGCTCTCACTCAACACCGGAGCAACATTGTTGTCGACGATGTATTCGGCTGATGACGTTACACCGCCGCCGCCGTCCGTGCTCGTAAGTTCGGAAGTGACGAGAATGATTTGTGCTTTCGGCGCGACTGCTCCCGCCCACTCCACGTCTAAATCCGACTCGCCCTCGTCGCCTGAAACTAAGCCGGGGTCGGCGCCATTCGTGATGATTTGTGGATCGTTCGCGGGCAGTCCGAAAATGGCACGAAAATCGCGGACGTCCTGAAGATTGATGTTCGACTGCCCCACAATTGCGATGCTTTGACCGCTGCCATCAAAGGTCCCTGGGACATTATAGATCTTGGCAAAGTCCGTTGGCCCCAGGCCGAAAAAAGTTCCGTTGACGTCGGTGAACGTAAATAGCGGCGTAATTTGTCCTGTCGAGGCATCGCGCCGGAATTTGCCGAAGCGCTTCAGCAGCGGCTTCGGGCGAAAGTTGTGCAGGCCCACAACGCCGGACACTACCGGAGCCAGCGCTGCAGGAATCTGTGGCTCCTGCATGTTTGCAAAGTGCTCCTCGCTGTTTACCGAGAGGCGGTGAAGCTCGGTGTGAAAGGCGTTACGAACCTGCGATGCCGTGCCGTTAAATTCAATCAGCGTTCTTCCATTGTTTACGCGCAACGATGTGAATCCCTGCGAGCTCAGCCAATCCTTCACCGCCTGCAGATCGGATTCGGCCGGACCAAACTGCTGTCCAAATTCTTGCGGCGTGAGCCAGGCGTGAAATTTCGCCGAATTCGGATTCTGCTGCTGGGCGAGCAACTGCTCGAGAGCGGCTTCCTGCTCGGCGCTCCGCTGCAGCAGCACGTGCATCTTCGTCACCGGTTGCTGGTCCGGCAGGGAACCGCGGTCGTTTGCCGACCGCGCCATCGGATGCACGTTGCCCCGCAACGTCACCACGTTTTCCTTCTGCACTGACTCGACAACCCGCGCCTGTGGACTGCCATTCTGCGCTTGCGTGACTCCGCTGAGGCACAAACACGCGCTTAACAAAACCATACACGCCGCACACAAATGTTTACGCTCGAAAATCCTCATCGCTCGACCCACCCCGACTTGGGATCTGTTGTTTTGCGCAGGCGTCCGCCAGAATCGGCCGCTACCGTCATTCGAACACCGTTCGCCGCTAGAGGTTGCTCTGACGCACAAAAAAAGCGGCCGCAAGTCCACATCATCCTAATACAGACTTCGGTAGGCAGGTCTCTAGGTTATCTCTCGTTGCACTAAACTTAACGCCGCTTGCCTTCGTGTGTCGTGCTCGTCTCCGCGCCTACCGCACGCCGACCGCGGCCTGAATGTAGTCAACATCGCCGCCCGTAGCGCCCTGGATGGTAACTGGAAAAGCTCCCGTGAGAGCCTCTAAGGGTAAAACTAGGTACTTACCGAAAGGGAAGAGACCGCAGATCTACATTTCCGCCGGAGAGGATGATCCCAATCTTCAGCCTTCCGGGGCCCGAACGATCCCGAGAAATCAACTGAACTGTCTCTGGTTTCAACAACGGCGCCAGGGCGATCGCCGACGACGGCTCGGTAACCACTTTCAGCCGCTCCCAAACGAGACCCATCGCGTTGACGATTTCTTCCTCGCCTACAAGAAAAATTCCTGCCAGGCTCTGCTGCAAAATCGCGAACGTTCGCGGCGCCAGCGAAGCGCGCAATCCGTCCGCGATGGTGTCGCTCGATTCGAGCGATTGCAGGATACCTGATTGCATCGACCGGAATGCATCGTCGGCCTTCGCCGGTTCGCAGCCGAAGACGCCTATTCCGGGCCGCATGTGTTTGGCGCTCAGCGCCGAGCCGCTTAATAATCCGCCGCCGCTCACAGGTGCGAGTAACGCATCCAGCTCGCCCGCCTCTTCCAACAGCTCTTTCGCAGCCGTTGCCTGGCCGGCGATAATTCGGTCGTCGTCATAGGGATGAATCATCACTGCGCCGGTTTCTGCTTGTATGCGCGCCGCGGCTTCATTCCGTGCGGACACTTTCGGTTCGCAAAAAGTAATCTTCCCGCCATACGCTTCTACCGCCTTGCATTTCATGGCAGGCGCGTTTTTCGGCATTACGATCCATGCCGCAATTCCTCGCCATGACGCCGCGCAGGAAACCGCTGCCGCATGATTGCCGCTTGAATGCGTCACGATTCCGCGCGAAGCTTCCTCATCGCTCAACGAAAATATCGCGTTCGTGGCGCCGCGAATTTTGAATGATCCGGTCTTCTGCAGGTTCTCGCACTTGAAAAAGAGTTCCGCTCCGCACATCGCGCTCAGCGTCGCCGATCGCAGCACCGGCGTTCTGTGTATCTTCGGCGCAATTCGCGCATGCGCAGCCTCGATCGCGTCCCATGTCGGTGCTGGCGGCGTTGAGCTGGGTCTAGTCGACATATTGCGGCTCCGTTGCTCCTCTTCCGCTGGTTTTGGAAGCGAAAGGATGATACGAATCTCGCGATTAAATCACTATAACGGTGCAGGGAAGATTTTGCTGCGGTCGAGGCTGGGGACAGCGGCGTCTAGCCTCTGCTCACCCGGCTAGCGAACAGCTGGCGAAGGGCCTCCGCGCCCCATTACCGCTTGTTTCCAGACGTTTTACGGCATTTTGTCTTGACCGTGGGGGCCTGTCTGCTAAGCTTGCGCATACCCTCCGCAAGTTTAGCGAGCCGCAGTCTCCCTCTGATGCGCGAAGGAGTCCGGGATGGACATTTCTGAACGACGCCAATTGACCCGCTATCCTATGCGCACGCCGATTCGCTTTAAGGCCATGGGGCTCGCAGCCGATAAGAGCGAACATTTCACAGAAGCTCTTAACGTTTCGCAGGGCGGATTTTATTTCGCGACCTCCGCGCCGCTGCAAGTTGGTATGCCGATTGAAGCCACCTTGCGCATGCCCGCGGAAATTACCGGCGACAAGCCGAAAGAAACCCACTGCCGCGCGCGCGTCGTCCATGTCCGCCACGAACCCTACAGTGACGGCCGCATCGGTTTCGGCGCTGAAATCGAAACGTTCGTTTCCATGCCGCGGCCGGATCGCTGGCCCACTTCGCCGCCTACGGCTTGATATTCACAACCGCTTTTCCGCTGCCCACATTTTCAAAGCGGTCGAATACTCTCACCGCGATCGTGTGTTCGCCGGGCTTCAATCCGTTCACCGCGAAGTCGTAGGCTTCCTGCTTTCCGTCGCTGATTCCCGCCTTGGGCGCGACCATCAGCCATTCGCCGCCGTCCACGCTGTACTGTGCCCGCTCGATACTCGTCCCGCTGTCTGTTGCGGCAAATTTGACTTCGGCTTTGGACCCGGAAACGAAAGCTTCCATTTTTCCGAGCGCAGGCGGTGTGTTGTCCACCTCGAAGCGCTCGCTTTCCCGTTCGGTTCTCAACGCCTTGTCCGGCGGATTCGACGCCGCGTCGCTCGCAACGATTTTCAGGTAGTATGCTCCGTCGGCCAGCGTGGTTGCATCAAACGAATAAAATCGCTGGTCGAGATTGTCCTTCAGGAGCTTCCACTCTTTTTCGCCTTCTCCGCGGAAATACACTGCATACTTCAGCTCGTCTTCGTTGTCGTCGTGCGCCGTCCACACGACGGATTGATATCCCCTCTGCACGATTCCCTGCGGCGGGATCTCGAACTTTGCAGTGGCAGGGTTTTGCGTTTGACTCACGACCACTGTGCCACCGGGCGTCGGAGCCGGAGGGAATTTCAGTACCGCCGCTGGCGCAGCTCCCGTCGCCAGGTTCGGTTGACCCTGCGCGCGCACACCGGGATCTTGCAGCACGATTCCATCGATCACTGGCGCAACATTTTTTGGTTCGTATGCGAGACTCACCCACTCGATTCCATCCCCCGGACGTCCATCGTGAATTACCGCCTTCCACTGCACAAAGCGAGCTGCGGGCGCCTCCATTTGCGTGCCGCTTGTCGAGTACGGTCCATGCCACTTTGACCATTCCTTGCCTGGGTCTTCGGTATTTCCGCTGCGCACGAAAATTTCGAGCCTCGGCTCCCTGCTGTTCGGGTGGTTCTTCGCAGGCTCCGCCGGTGGGCTCCACCACTCCACGCGGCCCCATTGCGAAAACAGTTGGGTGTCGAAGGAACGCGATTCGTAAGTTCCTTCCGGTTCGTATTCCGGTCCCAACGCGATCAACTTTCCGGGATTCGCCGTGCACAAAAAGATTTTGCCAGCGCCATTGCGGACGATGCCCGTAATTTGTGCCGAGCCCGCCTTTGCCAGTTGCGCAAACACCCCTCTGCCGTCGATCGCCAGCAGCGCCCCCGAATTTCCAAGTCCTGCCAGCAATCGTCCGTCGCCTCCCAGTCCAAGCGAATAGACGACATCATCACGCGAGGTCCACAACTCTTCCGGCGCACCGTCGGGCGCAATCTTGTAAATCCCGCTCGAAATCAGGGGCGGAAAGGCGATAAACGGAGTTTGCGGTTGCCCCGTTCCTTGCGCCGGGCCCACCACCGTTACGTTTCCACCCGCGGTGATGGTTGTCGTCGTCACGGAGGTGGACACGCCCGAGCTTACCGCCGCATTGTGCTGGCGCTCGCCAATCGCCGCGGCAAAAATCGCGCCGTCCTGCCCAACCGCCAAAGCTGTCACTTCGCGCTTCGGGGTTTCATACAGAACAAACCCTTCCGCGTTTCCTCCGTTTTTTGCTTTCGTCAGCCGTAGCACCCGTCCGCTAGGCTCCGTGCCCACGATCAGATTTCCTTTTCCATCGAAGGCCAGCACCCGGATATGGGCCTCATCGCTTGCATAGAAAACTTCACTCTTTCCATCGGGCGCGACGCTGAAAACCTGTCCTTTGTCGCCCGTCGCAACGTATAGAACGCCGTCGGGGCCGAATGCAATGTCCCAAAGATATTTTGTCTTTGGATCGAAGAACACGCTCTTCTCGCCCGATGAGGACACCCGATAGACTTTCCCGTCCGGCGAAGTTGCTACGTACAGCGTCCCCTTCGCGTCGAAAGCAATCGCTTGCGCGGAAAGCTCGTTCGATTCAAAGACCGTCGCGGCTTTTCCCCTCGCGTCCAGCCTGAACACTTTTGCTGGCGATCCGCCCGACGCGTATGGCGTGCCGCTGGAGTCGAGTTTCACCGCCCAGAGGTAGGAAGCATCGGCGTCCGCAAGTTGCGTAAATTTTGGCGCAAGTTCCAATCGCCCGTCGCTGCGCACGGCAATGCCGCGCGTTGTGCCCTTTAAGAATTCGTCATACGTGGACTGCCGCCATCGCCGCGTGTGCTCCGCCGGCGCCATTTCCGCGCACATTGCCAAACAGCACACCGCAATCAACGCCAACGTTCCTGTCTTCGCTATTCTTCCGCTCACTCGAAGCCCTCGCTCCCAACGTCCCGCTCTGTCTGTCAATCGTTGCTGTCTCTACCCACGCCGGCCCTTAGCGCCTCAGTTTTTGCCGCGCACCAATCATTTTCAATCACCGCTGACGGGATGCCGATGACTGACTACTCTCTTTTTTTCATCGCACTGGCAAATTTAGGGAAATAATTCCACTCACTGGACCCGACATCGGCACGGAAGCTTCGCTCGCCAGCGATTCACGCAGGATCTGCACCGTTCCTGGATTGGGCCGGCCGTCAATCGCATTGATCTGCGACAGCGGCACGTTTGGCAATTCCTTGTCATCCCACAGCATCGTCGGTGACGGCACGAAAAGGCCGACGTAAAGACGATCGTTCCTTCGCTCGCGATTGATGAGCGCAATCAGCGGATCAAGTCCCGCCGGGTTTCCCTGCCCCGCGCCGCCCGCAAAACCTCGCGATGCGCGATTCATCCAGTCCGCATCGCTCACCATCACGCGCAGAGTTGTCCCGCGCGCCACTTGATCGGGGACCTTGATCGTCGTCTCCTCAACGCGCGCCGCGCCGCGATAAGGACGCACGAGAACACGCAACCGCAAAGTCTCGCCCGGGCTCGCCTCGCCCTTTTCGAGCCACGCGCTGTCGATCGCATACGATTGCCTGCCCGGCACGCTCTCCACGCGAACCGAAACGTTCTCCACCTGCACGGCTTCAAACTGGTTGTTGAAGAGCCGCGTGAATACATTCATCACGCTCAGTGCCACCGGCATTCCGTCCGGGTTCAAACTATCTCCCGGAGCAAAGGTATTTTCGATTTCTACGGGTGAGTGGCCTTTCAGTCGGATCTCCGCATTCAGTTTCAGCGTCGTGCTTTCGCCGTAGACCACGTTCTGCGTGAGTCCGTTAAATGCGGTCAGCGCCACAAGCAGCGGCGTCAGCTTCGGATGGTTCACAATTTGGGCGTGGATCACCTTTTCGCCCGAAGCGGATCTCGTTGTCAGCTCCATGGGAATCATTGCAGGCGCCGCCCCAAGTTTTCCCGTTACCGCGGTCAGGTGGTCGCCGGTAATTGTTCCGATCGGCCCGCCCACATTCACGATTTTCGTCGATGCCATATCCGACGAAAGCGTCGTCAGCACACGGCTGCGTGCCATCGGCAGTTGCACATCGCCTAGATTGAGAAATGGATGCCCGCACAAAAAGACGCGGTCCGCCCGGATTGCCGTTACGGTGCAGGCAGAGTTGATCGATACATCGCCCTGCACTAGCACCATTCCCGCCATATCGCCGGGAGAAAGCTTGGCATCATCAGGCCGTGCTGGGGTCGTTCCGCCCTGCGCCGCAACAAATCCAAGTCCATCCAATTGGCTTGAGAATCTCTGGATCGCCGAAGGTTGAAATCCGGAAAACACCAGTGGCGTTTCAATCGAATGCAGTTCCGCGCCGCCTTGCAGTCCGGCGCGGGCTGCGAGCGCGTTCAAGGCAGCGCCCTGCATCGAATTGCCGCCATGTGAATCACCGGCCATTGGGCCGGAAATTCCGCCGCCCGCCAGAACGTCCGCAATCGGTGTCACGCCGGCAATCGGTTCCTTTGTGAAAATTCCCAGCTTCAGCGAAAGCGCACCCGCAAGTTTTCCGTCCAAGTACACCGGGCTTCCGCTCATGCCCGCAACCACGCCGGTGTGCTCCACTTTTGGACCTTTGAGTTGCACCAGAATGATGGACTGCTTGGGCCCTAAAAAATTCGGCATGACGCCGATCACTTCCAGGTCGAATTTCTCCACTTGGTCGCCTGCAAAAATCGTGTACGCATATCCCTGCATTCCCGGCCGCACCTGGTCGACAGATATCGTCTGGTTCGACGGAGCTTGCTCCTGCGCGGCGCAGTTGCGAACGGCGAACAGAGCAGCCGCCACCAGCAACGATGCGAGCAGCGAGATTCGGCGGATTCGGGTGGAAGAAGGGAGCGAGCGCTTGGCCGGAAGCATGAAAATTGATGATACGCGTCGGGGTACGGTAGAGCAATCCAACCCAGGGTGCCGTCGAACTGGCCCGTCCGGGCTAGAAGTTCTAGAACTCGCGAAGGGCCAAAAAATGCTCGCCTCTCGCTCGGCAGAGCCCAGCTAGGACGCTTCCTTTTCTCAAAACGCAGGCGCGCTTTTTTTGATGCTCGACTGTCGATTTCCGGCCCGCAGCCCGTCGCTCTATTCGAAAGGCCAAGGGGAAGCCGTGAAGTCCCATTAGCCTCGGAGGAACCAATGAAGATTCATCGCTTGTTAGTCATTTCCAGCTTGCTGTTTGCCGCCCCAGCCATTGCAGGCGGTCCTCGAAACAACGCAACAAAGAGCGAAGTGGATGCGTCCGCAGCCTTCACGCGGCTCAAGGCGCTTGTTGGCGATTGGGACGTCGAGAGTGCGCGAGGTAAGGGGCACAGCAAGTTCGAGCTGATTGCCAATGACTCCGTGATCCTCGAGCATTTCACCGAGCCCGGCGCCCAGGAGATGCTGACCGCTTATCATCTCGACGGGAACCAGTTGGTGCTCACTCATTACTGTATGGCCGGCAATCAGCCGCACATGGTGGCGCAGAAGTTCGATGGCGCTTCGGGCGAGCTGAATTTCGCCTTCGCGGGCGGTTCGAACATCGCGCCCGGCGCGGGCCACATGCACGATGCCACCTTCCATATCTCCTCCGCTGACCGCTTCGAGTCCAAGTGGGACTTCGTCGAAGCCGGCAAGGTCAAATTCAGCGAGGAGATTCACTACGCCCGCGTGAAGTAGCTGGCAAGCTGGCATCATGCCATCCAGCGAACCGACCGGGTTGGAGGGGCCCATCCGCGCCCGTTTGTGCTGGCGGCGGCCGCTCGAGATTCTTCGGCTGTCGCATTGGATGGGCTCAGACAATGACACTTTCGAAACGGGCCCGTCCGTCTGCGGCAGGCCGGGTCCGGGATGGCGGCTTTATCGAACTGCGCTAGGGCTGTGCGGTTTTCCTCGAGGAAATACGGGTTAGCATAATCTCGAAATAGTGAAGGGAGAACGAACATGCAATATCTGTTGCTGATTTATGAAAACGAACAGCGTTTTGCCGCGGGTTACGACCCGGCCGAATTGCAAGAATACCGCGCGTTCGGCCAGCAATACGCCAGCGCCGTAAAGGGCGGCAACGCACTTGAGCCGACCAACACTGCAGCCACTGTACGCGTTCGCAACGGTAAGCAGCTGACCACGGACGGTCCGTTTGCCGAAACCAAAGAGCAGCTTGGCGGTTTCTATCTCGTCGAGGCTCCCGATCGTAGCGCGGCCCTTGCCATGGCGGCAAAGATTCCCGCTGCCCGCTTTGGCTGTGTGGAGGTTCGGCCTATTATGAAGTTCTCTTGACATCGTCCTTTTCCCTAAAGGGAGAGGATTCCTACGGTCTCCCGCTGGTTTTGCGGGATGACTTCAGTGGGTTCCTCCCACAACCGCCTTACTTCAGCGGAGGACTGCGAAGAGGCTTTACTTTTGGGCTGCCCGCCCATAGGTCTTTTTTGGACAAGAGGAGGTTTATGGCAGGAAAGAGCAAGAGAGCCTTATATCCCCGGCCTGAAACGCCGGAGTTTTAGGGCCAGACCGGTAATCACGGAACGGAGACGGAAAAGGGGCGAATTCATGAAATACGCGCGAACGTTTCTTGTGTTAGTCGTACTTGCCGCCGCCGCGGCCGCTCAGCAGCAAAGCCGCAAAGACCAGGCGGCCGGCGTCTTTGACCAGCTCAAGTCTCTGGCGGGAGATTGGGAAGCCACGACGGTTGAAGGCGGCAAGGAGATGTCGGCGCCGATCACCTTCCGGCTGGCGTCAGGCGGCTCGGTCCTGATGAGCGATCTTGCTGCGGGAATGCCACACGAGATGATCACCATGTTTCACCGGGACGGCGAAGAGTTACTGGCCACCCATTACTGCCTCACGGGCAATCAGCCGCGCATGAGGGCGGTGCCGAGTGCCGAGCCGAATGTCGTTGTGTTCGAATTCAAAGATGCGACCAATCTTCCCAGTCCGGGAGCGCCGCACATGGGCGGCGTGAAGTTCACCATTCTCGATACCAAGCACCATCTGGAAGAATGGACCCTCGTTGTGAACGGTCAGACCAGTATTCGGAGGTTCGACTGCCGCCGCAAGCAGTAGTTTAAAGGTGTTCGAAACAAGCTCAGAACTTCTCCGCGAGGTACAGCGATGCGCTACATGATGTTGATCTACACGCAGGAAATTGACAATGCATCACCGGAAGAGATGGCCCAGGTGTTCGCCGGCCATGCTGCAGTTCAACAGGAAACAGCGCGGCGCGGCATTTTGCGTGCTGCCGATCCGCTGAAGCCCACCGCCACGGCGACAACGGTCCGGGTGCAGGACGGCAATGTACTGGTGACCGACGGGCCTTTTGCCGAAACCAAAGAGCAGCTTGCCGGCTACTACATTCTCGACTGCGCCGATCTTGACGAAGCGCTCGAGTGGGCCGCAAAGATTCCCAGTGCTTGTGGCGGCGCCACGGGATGCGTTGAAGTGCGGCCGATTCGTGAGATTTCAGATGCGGCGCGACAACAGATGGCTGTTTCCGGACCCGCAGAGGGCTGATCCCCGGCGCCAATATCAGGATCGGAATGAGTGAACTGCGGAGCGCAATCGAGCAGGTTTGTCGCCGCGAGTCCGGCCGCATCATCGCCGGGCTGATCCGGCTTTCGCAGTCCTTCGACTTGGCCGAAGAGGCCATGCAGGACGCTTTCGCATCGGCGTTGACCGACTGGGAGAAAAAAGGTATCCCCGCAAATCCTGCGGCGTGGATCAACGCCGTGGCGCAGCGCAAGCTGATTGACTACGCGCGGCGCGATCGCACGCGACGCGACAATCAGGATCAACTTCTCTATGAGACCAACCAATGCGTTCCGCCGCGGGAAGGGAATTCCGGCGCGACTGGCGGCGAGGAAATGAACTTTCCGGACGACCGCCTGCGATTGATTTTCACCTGCTGCCATCCGGCGCTGAACACCGAAGCGCAGGTCGGGCTGACGCTGCGCACGCTCGGCGGGCTCACCACTCCGGAAATCGCGCGGGCCTTCCTGCTTCCTGAGCCGACGCTGGCGCAGCGGCTGGTGCGGGCGAAACGCAAGATCAAAGACGCGCGCATTCCGTATGAGGTTCCGCCGGCGCGCGCGTTGCCGGAGCGCCTCGCGGCGGTGCAGGCGGTGATCTACCTCGTTTTCAACGAAGGTTACACGGCGACTGCGGGTGATGCGCTGGTTCGGCGCGAACTGTGCGCAGAAGCGATTCGGCTGGCGCGAACACTATGCGAGCTCATGCCACAGGAATCCGAAAACATCGGCTTGCTCGCGCTGATGCTCTTGCACGATTCGCGGCGCGACGCTCGCGTGAATGCCGCGGGCGAGTTGGTGCCGCTCGAAGAGCAGGACCGGTCCACGTGGCACGCCGCGCAGATCGAGGAAGGGCTGCAGCTCGTCGAGCGCGCGCTGCGCATGGGCAGCGTTGGTCTGTATCAATTGCAAGCCGCGATTGCTGCCGTGCACGCCCAGGCCAGGACGGCGAAGGAAACCGACTGGAAGGAAATCGCAGCGCTTTACGGAGCATTGGCTCGGCGAAATCCCTCTCCGGTCGTCCGGCTGAATCACGCGGTCGCCATTGCGATGAGTAACGGCCTCGAAACAGGTTTGGAGCTGATTCACCGCCTCGGTGCTTCCGGTGAACTCGATTCGTATTATCTCTACCACGCCGCGCGTGCCGATTTGCTACGTCGCATCGGCCACAGAGACGCCGCACTCGCCGCTTACGATCGGGCGCTGAGTTTGACCATCAACGCCGTCGAGCGCCGCTACCTCCGCCGTCGCCTCGCGGAACTGGGCCGAACGGCCTAGCAGCGGCTTTACGCCGCTGCGGTCTTGTCTGCAGGTGAATTTGCTGAAGGAATAAGCCGCGGGGTACGGCCCGCCGCTACAAATTCGCCGCTAGTCGTGGTGGTGCATGGCGAAGATCTCATCGAGAGAATCTTCATAGGGATACACGTGGACCATCCATCCGAACACGGACGGATGAAAATTGCCGCCCGCTGCACCGCAAGCTTCGGGGGTCGAAATGGATCCCTGCAACCCGAACTTCGTCCAGTCAGCCGTCTTCGCTTGGTCTTTTGGCGGCATGCAAAGATTTGTGTGCAGATGCCATATCGCGACGCTCAACGGTACGCGTTCGTTGAGTTGTTCCGCCGTGGCGCGCTTGGGCATCGTGTACATTGCACCGACGAGTTGGTAGCCGTCCGTGGTCTTGCGATACAGCAGGGAAGTTGGTTGCGACGGATCAAAATGCCCGACGGCAGAGAGTCCATTCCTGAAACTCGTGAAGTGATACTCGGGCTGCGGAAAATCAGGAAGGAAAATTCGAAAGCCGTCATTCAGCGCGACGTGATAGTCCTTGTACTTTTCAATGCCATCGCGAAGTTGCGCGACAATCTGATTGGCCCGCTTCACGTCATCGGGTGTCTGCTGCCGCATTTCCGTCATGTGCATATGCGCGCCGCCGTGCATGTGGCTCATGTCGGCGACGGCCGCTTTTTCACTGGCTCTTTCAACACCCGCGTCGGCGTGCATCTGGCTGTGGTCCGTTGGGGACATCTCTTGCGAAGCGGAGCCCTGCTGTCGGGGCGCGCCGACGGTTTTGACGGATGGCGCATTGTGGCCGGGCATCGCGGCCAGCAAAATGGTGACAGCAAGAATCGCTCCCATGACCATTGCGGCGCGGGCGAGTGCTCGAATTGCAGAACTACGGGCGGACATGAAACTTTTCTCCTGGTGCCTTCTTTCTGAAGGCTCTTGTCTTCACCGAAACTGCCTCTCTAACGCTCCTACCTATCATGATACGCAGGAGAGGGCGCAGCGATTTCAGCGCGTTTGTAAAGAAGTGCAAGCTTCTAAACTGCCCCGCAGTACAGTTCCTGCAAGGAAACCCAGGCAGGCGCGTGTTAAAATTTGCAAGCAATCAGAACTCTCTAAAAAACGGCTGAAATCTCCGAGCGAGCGCCTTGAGCAAAAAAACAATTCATCCGGCAAGAACGGTGGCGGGCGGCGTAGCGCCTCCCGGCGACAAATCCATTTCACACCGCTACGCGATGCTTGCTGGAATCGCCGACGGCACCAGCGAACTCACCAACTTTGCGCTTGCGGCGGACTGTCACAGCACGCTCGGCTGCATGAAAGCGCTTGGCGCGGAAGTGAAAGTCGACAAGAGTTTGGTGCGCGTGACCGGCCATGGGTTACATGGACTGAAAAGCAGCCGGCGCATGCTGGATGCGGGGAATTCCGGAACCACGATCCGGCTTTTGTCTGGGATTCTTGCGGGGCAGAACTTCACCACGAAGATCGCCGGAGACGATTCTCTGAACAAGCGTCCGATGAAACGGATCCTGACTCCGCTGCGCGAAATGGGCGCACAGATCCTGGCGCGTGACGAAAATTTCGCGCCGCTTGAGATTCACGGCGGAAAACTGCGCGGCATCCATTACGAGATGCCGATGGCCAGCGCGCAGGTAAAGTCCGCGGTACTGCTTGCCGGATTGTTTGCGGAGGGAGATTCGAGCGTCCTGGAGCCGGCCCGCACGCGGGATCACACCGAACTTGCGCTGGAAGAATTCGGCGTTCCGATAGAACGGCACGGTCTTACAACACGGATTCATGCGGACGGCGAAATAAAATTGACGGGACGAAAAATCGAAGTGCC